>Ga0114129_10005613_pt1 | contig 17746 bp, 20 predicted proteins | sample RhiMetdeltSRZDD1_FD_80071 | JGI IMG/M metagenome (GOLD analysis project Ga0114129, IMG submission 80071) | Populus rhizosphere microbial communities from Tennessee, USA - Rhizosphere MetaG P. deltoides SRZDD1 (version 2) (version 2) | ecosystem: Host-associated > Plants > Roots > Rhizosphere >...
ACGCCCTTGCCCTTATCGAGAAACCGATCAAGCGCGAACAGGGCGAACGGCGCCCAACACACGGCCATTGTCTGCAGATGCAACAGATGGTTGAGAAGAAACGGGACGAACGCGAAGATCAGGCCCGCGAGAAATGCGCCTTCGCCACGAATCCCCAGTCCGCGGGCGAACAGGCTCGCGCCGATGGCCGACAGCACCAATGAGGCGATGAGCAGGATGTTGTAGGCGCATGCCACGGACGCCCCGGCCCATCGCAACGGCATGTGGAAGAGCTGCCAGCCGAGCAGATTCTCGGTCGCGGCGAGAGAGTTGTGGAGCGGGAACCCGCCTGTCATTCGAACACTCGGAGCGCGGGCGACGGAATCGCACGGCGACCCCGTTCGAGGATGCCGGCGTTCAGCACCGAGTCGTGTGGAAAGAACTCGGTCCAGAGAAGGACGGACGCGAATCGGTCGGCGATCGGCAGAACGAGGAGCACGCACGCGACCAGTACCTAGCCCGTCGCGGCGGCCCACGCTTTCCAGCCATCGGGCGCTCCAGCGTCACGGTTCAACAGAGAGATGTCTGAAGAGTACTTTGTGTCACGAGGCTGGGGCCATCTTAGTGTATGTGTACCGGGGTCAATCGTAGCTTCAGAATCCAAATGAGAAGCCGGTGGTCGCGAAGAACACGGATCGTTTGGCTGGCCCCGCGAATTCCGTTCCGACCCCCACGTCCCAAACGATGGACGGAGTCAACAGGTATCGCAGCCCACCCTCGATACCGACAACGGTCGATTCGCCACGGATAACTGGCTGTTCTGCGAAGACGTCGGTGACGACCGTCGCTCGCGTGAACGTCGGTGCTCCGACCGGATAGCTGGCGCCGAGCGCGAATTCGTAACGTCCGTCGCGTTCGGCCCGGGTTGATCCCGTGAGGAACTCGTAGCCTCCGTTGAAGTGGAAGCTCAGTCGGTCAATGGACTTCGTCACGATTGCTTTCAGCTCGATACCCCAGCCATGGCCATCGACGCCAGTGGGCGCCGTGACGCTCAGCTTGCCCGCGAACGCCGGCAACGTGAGCGTCTCCTGGTTGAAGTTGTAGAGACCGCTCGCGCGAAGATCCCCGGACTTCGGTCGGTCATCGATGGCGGAGGGATTGGTGAAGAGCGTCGAGCTGAGCCCCACCTGCAGATTCGGGAGTGCTCCGTAAAGAACTTCGATGGGAAAGAAGCCCTGGTTAGGCCCACGGTTGACGAGCGCAAACCCGGCGCCGCCCTCGATCGCGATTTCTTGGTGCCCGATGGGGTAGGCGTCCTCGAGCCGAACCGGCCGGCCTTCGTCGAGGTTCTTGTGATCGATGGCTTCAGCCATCCCGCCCGTAACGGCGACGAACCCAAGCCCAACAGCCATGATTGCCGTGCGCATGGTCGTCCTCAGTTCAGTGCTTGTGGTGAGGCGTAGGGATGCGTTGCTCCGGTTGTGGCTGATCGCTCGGCGGCGCGGTCCCGGCGAGCACTTCATGCACCGACGGAGGGCGCGGACCCATATCCGTCATGGCGTTGTGAGCATCAGTGGAGCCCGCCGGCTCGTGAAAATCGGCATAGAGGTCCGTCGGGGTGTGGCCGCGGTGCAGATAGATCGGCAAGATCTTGAGGATCGCTGCGCGCTTCGCCTCAAGGGTCGGGAACAGATCCGCGCGCGCGAGGATGTCGTCGAAGTTGTCGTGAAGCATGTGGAGGTTATCGAAGATCGCCGCCGCTTCGGGAAACTGCTTCGCGAAGTTAGGTGCGGCCTCCGGCATCATCGGCATGAACTGCCATTCCACCGGCGGTCGCCGCAGGTATCCGTGGTAGAAGGCGACCACCTTCGGCATGAGCTCCTGCTGCTTACCCACGTCGCCGAGGAGCTGAACGTCGTAGACCGCGGCCTGGAGCCAGTGGTACGCCCAGATCTGCGTGTTGAACTTACCGAACTGATCGCGAAAGGCCTTCGACTCGGCAAAGCTCCAGAGTGCCGTGTGGTGATCGAGCCGATGCGGGGTGATGGCCTCGGCCTTCGCGAGATAGTCATCGAGCAGCTTGCGGTACACCGCTTGCTTGTCGGCCACGTCACTGGCGAACAAGTCATAGAGGCTACGATGGAAGATGTGCGCCCAGTCGAAGGTCTTCGCCACCTCCCACGCGAGGCGATGGAAGGTCGGCGCCACCTGCTCCTCATCGGGTGGGACGCGTGGTGAGCTGAAGATGAAGTCGACCACCTGCAGACGCGCGCGCTCGATCGCCGCCTGATCACGCGTCTTCAGGAGCGTCTCGGCGAGATGCGCGTGGCCGAAGTCGATGCCGTTGAACTCGTAATACAGCTGCGGCAGCTCGCGTTTCACGGCCCACTTCCATGTGCCACGCGGCTGCCAGCGATGGTCGCGCGTGACCCATCGGCTGAAGGTGATACCTCGCGGCTCAGGATGCGGTCGGCTCGCGCGCGTCTCGTGATGTTCGGCGTGTGAGCCCGAGTGACCGGACGGCGTCTGCTGGTAGGCAATCACAGCCGAGCGATCCTGCCCCGACGTCGCAGCCGGCACGCGCACGACGACGAGGCTTAGGACCAACGCCCAGCCGACGACAGTACATGCGCGGAAAACTCTGGTCGTCATGTGCCTCCTCCTCGCTCGGAAAGAACTGACAGCCTGCGCCTGAACACACGTGTCCACGAGACGGATTCCTGGGCTCGACAGGGGACGTGAACTAGATCAGAAGCACGGCATGCAGCAGAAAGAGCGGCGGGGAGGTGTCGGTAGCGGGAAACGGCCTGGCGGTCGCGGTCAGAAGAGCCGTGAGAGGCCTGACTTCGACACGGGCCCCTGCCAGTGCGGCTGGGTAGACATTGGGTGTGGCTCTCAGCGCCTCGCACGAACCGCTGTGCCTTCCGTCGTCGTTTCCACCCGCGGGATGATCGTGGGAATGCGTCGTGACTGCTGCGGCGTGAACGTGAAACGGCGCGGGGCATATGTGACAACTCACCATCAGGACTCCGATGGCAACCAGGAAGATGCACAATGCCCGCGACGTCATCGTTCTTGCAGCGTAGGGAGGCGGCGATTTGCTGTCAAGCGAATTGCGCCCGTCACGAGCTTTCTGATACGTCTCCGCATCCCATTGAACCTTCATCGCGCGGCACTCTCGCTATTCGATCACGCGGACATACGCGGTCCACGGACGTCCTAAAAGACGCGCGCGGCCGGGCCTGGGCGCACGAGAGCGGCGTTGGGGTGCGGCTCGTTCGGAAAAACTAGGAGTTTTGGGCGCGTCTTCGGTATACCTATGAGAACTATGATCCGCGGTGCATCCTTGCGTCTGTGTCCGTGGTATCGGCGCGTGAGTCTGCTCGTCATCATCGCATTCGTGACGCTGATCCCAATACAGGCGCCTCACCTCGTCCACCATTTGTTCGAACCCACGGAAGTCGAGAACGAGTGCTTGTTCGCGGTCAACGGCGAACGGTCGAGCGTGTTCGAGCCCCGCCCGGTTGCTCTCGTCGCGGCCGCGGATGTCCCGACACATTGGCCGATCGCGTCGACTCCCACGCCGCCGAGCGTCGCTCCGGCCGCAGCCAGCGGCCGCGCCCCACCCGCTCCGACCTCCTGACCGTGCGCTAGACAACCGGGCCTCAGCTTCGACCGGGCGTCGTCTGCTCGACGGACGCACGCCGCGGACAACCGAGGCACCGCACCCGTCATTCATGCTCTATAGGGGGTTGGAATGAGAGCTCTGATCACTATTAGTATGCTCGCGTGTGCCCTGGCGGCCGCGCTCGCCCCGAGCGGCGTGTGCGCACAGGGCCTCAACGCCGATGAAGCGCAGGCACTCAGGGAAGAGCTTCGCCGCCTCAACGAGCGGCTGAACCGACTCGACCCCGCTGCCCAGCCGCGTGTCGTGCCGGCTGCGCCGGTCACGGCGCCACCGCCGGCGGTCGTCGCGCCGGCCGGGCAGCCGGTCGTCGCACCGCCGGCACTGACTCCGGCGGTAACTGCACCGCCCGCGCCGCGCGTCGGCGCGCTCGCGCAAGTGACGCCCCCGGCTGAAAAGGAGATCGAGCTTCGCGACAATATCTTGCAAACAGTCGGACTGCCCAAGCCGGAGGTCGCCGGCTTCCGCTTCACCGGCTTCTTGGTTGGATCCGCCAACTTCATGACGCACGCCCAGATCGTGCCGGAGTTCGCCGGCGGCGCGCCGGCGCAATCGGAGCCCGGCAGTCTCAACTTCCGCTTCGACAAGTTCGGTTTCGGGGTCAGCCGGTCGTTCGCAGACTGGTTGCACGCCGGCGCGGCTGTGGAGATCGAAAGCCACGCCGACAAGCACAGTCATCTGATCGATCCCGGCACCACGAATCGCCTCGGCTGCCCACCCAGCACCGCCTGCGAGCGCTTCGGCGCCGAGTCCCCCACGGTCGAGGCCACGCTCGACAAGTTCAACTTGACCGTCATCGCGCCGCTCGGCAACGGCCTGGCGGTCTCGCTCGCTCGCTTTGACATCCCGTTCGGCTTCGAGCGCCACGACGAGATCCTGAACCTCACCGCGACGACCTCGGAGGTGTTCCGGTACGGCCGGCCCCAGCGAGGCACTGGTTTCCACTTCGCCTACCAGTTCGCGCCGTGGCTCGACGCGCAAACCTGGGTCGTCAATCGGTGGGAGAGCGAGACGACCCATGATCCCTTCGACGACAACAACAAGGACAAGACGTGGGGCGGTCGCATCGGCTTCACGCCCATCTCTCGCGACGGTGTGCTCAACTTCGGTATCGGCGGATCCTTCGGACCGGAGCAGGCCAACGACACCGCCAACTCGCGTTGGGTTATCGATTTCGACGTGACGTGGCAGCCCACGCGCCGCTTCCTGCTCGCGGGCGAGTTTGTCTATGGCCGCGAGGAAGACGTGAGCACGCGCACCGTCGGTCGTCCCGTCGCGATGCCGCAGCGTATCGCCGAGGACCGCAGCTGGCTCGGCTTCTATGTGTTGGGATACTACGAGATGGAGAAGTGGCTCGGCCTGGCCGGTCGCTACGGATACTTCAACGACATGAACGGCGGCCGCACCGGTGTGAAGCAAGAGCTTCACTCGTTCACGATCGCGCCGGTGTTCCACCTGTCCCGGCTGATTCCGGACCTCAAGCCGACGGGCGCGTTCTTTTCGCGCAGCCTCGTGCCGATCGATTGGGTTAACGTGAAGCTCGAGTACCGCCTGAACTACTCGACTCGCGATGTCTTCTCGGACAGCAGGCCGGCTTCGGCAATCCTGAAAGGCAGCGAGATGAGCCATCAGGTGCAGCTCCAGGTGAACGTGGCCTTCTGAGGCGCGAAAGGGCAATCGTATGCTGGGCATCCGACTTTCACGGCTCCCGGGCAGCGCGAAGATCTTCTGCACGCTCTATCTGGTGGGTATCGGTTGCGGCGCCGTGGCGGCCATGGCTCAGGCCGCCACGGCAATCGGCCTCAAACCGGCTGACGTGGCGGCGAGCTTGGCACAAGAGATGCCCATGACTTCTCTAGCCCCCGGCGGCCACGGTCACCATATGGCGGCCGAGAAGGAGATCCGTCTGGGCGACATCAGCAGCGCGGCCAAGGTCTGGATCAGGACGCCCCTCCTGATCCAGACCAGCCACACACATCTATTCGGGCAGACGCTGATCGCCGGGCTTCTGGGGCTCATCTTTCTGTTCTCGTCACTCGGGGAGAGGCTCAAGTCCGTGATCGTAGCCCTTCCCTTCGTCGGCACGCTGATCGACATCGGCGGGATGTGGCTGACGCGCTTCGTCTCCTCGTCGCTGTCGGTTCTCGTCATCGCCGGGGGCAGTGTCTTCGCGCTCGGCTATACCCTCATCACCCTGATCGCGCTGTACGAGCTCTGGCTCAAGAAGGAGAGATCCGCATGAGACACGTCTGCGCCGCGCTGGCCCTGGCTCTAGTGCTCGCGAGCCCGGTGCTGGCCCATCTGACTCCGCCCGTCGTACTGGTGAGCGACCGGGATGCCGTGGTGTCGCTGTTGAGCGGCGCGCGCCGCTTCTTCGTGCGCGAGGTACGGCTCGGCGACAAGGAAAAAGCAGCCATCAAGCAGGCGTCGGGTTGGACACCCGAGGAAGACTTCTACCGCTTTTACGTCGGGCGCGACGACCAGAACGGCATGGTCGGTGCGCTCGTGTTCGTCGCCGACACGACGATCCACGGCACCGTTCGGGTGGCCACCGCGCTCGGCCCCGACGGTAAGGTGCGCGGCGCCAGCGTGGTGGAGCTGACCGAGGAAACGTACCCGTGGGTGAAGCCACTCATCGACGAGCAGTTTACCCGCGACTGGGTCGGCCACGACAGCACGGGCCGTTTCGCGCTGTCCGACCGCGTCGCGCGCGCTCGACCCAACTCGATGACCCAGTTCTATGGCGAGGTGATCGGAAACCTCGTCCGCCGCGCCGCGCTGCTGTTCGACTACGGCATGCGGCCGGCCGGCAGCGCTCAACTGCGATAAGACATCCGGCGTGGGCGCAGGCAGATGGCAGGTGAGGGAGCTGGCCGCGTGGCGTGGCCGGGACGCGCCTTCACCCTCACCAGCCTGCGCTCGCGCGTGCACCCCGCCGCTCGACATCCATCAGCAACGCGGGGCAACAGCCGAGGGAAGGCGATCGCAAACGGAGGAACGACGTCCTCCAGCATCCGTCCGACTCGCCGGTGGGACGTGTAAGCCGGTCACGCATGGAGGCCATACGCGGTACGGCAAGAGAGGTGCGTAGATCGTTCGAGCGGCCACGATGTTGAAAGGAACTTTTCGCTTGCGTGTTTTAGTCACATCGACTTTTTCGGAACTAAACAGGCCGTAGCTTACGACGAGATCTAGCTGTGACGAGGCAAGAGGTTGTTCACCCAGGCCGACCTGGGGAAAGTAGTGGCTGCCAAGTCATTACTCATCCCGAACAGGAGGCCTGGATGAACGTGCACAAGAATGCCCGACTCACGGTGCGTCGTCGACTGGAACTCGTGACCCGGGTGGCGGTGGGTGAGCCGCTCAAGCGGGTGGCGCGCACGTTCGATGTGTCGGCCCGCACCGCGCGCAAGTGGTGGGCCCGCTCTCGAGCGGAGGAACTCATGGGACTCGGCGATCGGTCGAGTCGGCCGCATCACAGTCCGGCCACGACGGCCGCGCCGATTCAGCTCGCGACCAAGGTGCTGCGCTGGCAGCAGTGGACGTGCGCCCAGATCGGCCGCACGCTCGGGATCAGCGCCACTACCGCGGCGCGCATCGTGCGGCGGGCCGGCTTGAAGCGGCGCGGGCGTCTGGCAGCCCCGCGCCTCGTCGAACGGTACGAACACGCCGCGGTCGGCGATATGCTGCACCTCGACACCAAGAAACTCGGCCGTATTGCCTCGCTCGGACATCGCGTCACCGGGACACACCGGGGACAGCTCCACCATGGCATCGGCTGGGAATTCGTTCACGTGGCGGTGGATGATCACTCGCGAGTCGCCTACGGCGAAGTCCTGGCGGATGAGCGCACCGATACGGTCCGGAGCTTTGTCCGCCGCGCGCTCGCGTGGTTCCGGACGCACGGAGTACGCGTGCGCCGGATCCTGACGGACAACGGCTCGTGCTACCGGTCCGCGAGCTTCCGCGCGACGTGCCGTGGCCTGCGGGCGATCCATCAGCGCACGCGGCCTTACACTCCACGGACGAACGGTAAAGCGGAGCGGTTCATCCAAACGCTCCTGCGCGAATGGGCCTACGCTCGGCCCTATTACACGTCTGCCGACCGCGCGCGGATGCTGCCGGGCTGGCTCGAGCACTACAATCGGGCTCGGCCACACACGAGCCTCGGTGGGCAGCCCCCCATGAGTCGGTTCCCCGGTGGGAACAACCTCATGCTCGTTCACATCTAGCGACAACGTGATCGCGACTCAAACACGGGTTCGAATCCCGTTGGGGCCACCACGTGATTCGGACGTCCAGGCTAGAGGGGCTGGCTCCAGGCCCGTCCCACCAGACGGGCAGGAACCCAGCCCGCGCGCACCAGCCACGCGAACGCCTCGTCCTGGCTCCCTGACCTGGCGACGGCGAGCGCGGTGCCGTCCTCTAAGAAGCCTCCGAACGCCACGCGCCCTTCTCCCTGAAGTCGAGCGAGCCCCGCGCGGGCCTTCGCGCGATCACCCGGCGCGCCCTCCACGATGATCGCGCCGAGCCCGGCGTCGACCGGCGGCAGCTCGCGCGGCTCGACGAAATCAGCGAAGGCGCGCGAGCGGTTGGCCGTGAAGAGTCCGGCGCGGCTGAACTCGTTCTCCGCGAGCAGGCGGTCCAGCTCGGCGCGGTCGACGACGCGGTAGAAGATGTTTGCGGCCTTGCCATCGGGCTCGGGGCCGCCAGCCACCACGCGCCCGTCGCCGCGGAGGGCCGCAAGCTGCTTGAGGTGGGCGGGGCGGAAGGGCAGGCGGCGAGCCATGTAGTCCGGCGCGCATATGAAGTGCACGTGGTAGATCGTCATGGCCGAATCCTAAACCATTCCGGGACCGCGTATATGTCGCCGGCCGTGACAAAGGTCGAAAGGTTTCCACCGCCCGTGCGGATCGCCGCCGTCAGGCTGGCGAACTCTTCGTCCAGGCTCCTCAGGCTCCCCGTCCGAGGGGCTCCGCGAGTTTGGGGGTTCGCGCTCTTGAAGGGGCTCGTTGGCGGCGTGCCACCCGCCATTCGGGCCGCGCGCGCACAGATCGCGGTGGAGCTGCGCGAGCTGTAACGCGTCGCCCCAGACCAGCGCCGCCCGAAAAGTGTCCGCGACCGTCTGACCGATGAGCTTCTGGCCGGACTGACTGGGATGGACGTCGCAGATGAACTGATTCTGCGGGCTGGCGTTGAGCGGCCCCGCCTTGCAGGTCTTGAACGGGCGGAGCACTCCCTCGCTCAGTGCGTTCATCCTTTCCGGCAGGCGGCCGTATTAGCGACGTTCGGCCCGATGAGATTCCACCCGCACCGCGTCGAAATGTATATCTCAGTGATGACCGGACTACTGGTCATCGGCATCGGCCTCTGGCTGCTCCAGACCCAGCTGAGGGCCGTGCGCGCGCGCTCTGCGCACGCCGATCACATCCACGAGCAAAACCACGCGCCCCGAGGCGCACAATCATCACTGGAGGGAGAGCGGCTCCCACCGACACGGCTAGGGTCTGGCGCACGCTCACGACATTGCCTTTGACTTGGACCGACGGCCGAAACTCGCCGTCCTTCTCGGGCTTGGAGTCGCGGGGGGCCTTCTGCCCGATCCAGGGGCGCTCGCCATCTTGCTGGCTGCACTCGCCAGCGGCAAAGTGATACTCGGCCTCTTCACGGTCCTGATCTTCAGCCTTGGCTTCGCATGCGTATTGGTGGTGGTAGGTATCGCCGCAGCGCTGGTCGGCGACAAGGTGCTCGGGTGGCTTGACAGCCGATGGACGGGATGGCTGCAAGTGGCGGACGTAGAGCGCGCGGTCGCCGGAGGGCATGGCGAGAGTGGCGAACCCGACAGCAGCAACGCAAGAGTCGTGCGCGCTGGTCGACCATGTCGGGAAGCTACTCGGGCGACAGCGTTAACGTTTCCTGTTCCATCGGCTACAATTCCTCGGTAGCGGCGTGAGAGCTGCCTGGCCTCACAATGCCGTCGACGTGGGGTGATGTGGTGGGCTATTGGACGAGGGTATCGAGCGTCGCCGTCGTCGGCCAGCTCCTGCTCGCGTCGGGTGCGGCGCCGCAGCCGACGACCGTACCGGAGCCGCCGCTGGTCATCGAAGGCCGGGTCCTTTGGATTGACTTTGGCAGCCAGGCGATGCGCTGGCACCTGCCAACAACACCCCGACCGTGACGATCGACCTTCACCGCATTCGTCAGAGCGACTACCACGGGTTCCGCGGGAACGAGTACGTGCGGGTCGTCGGCTTCGGTCTCCGGCCAAGCCGTCGCATACAGGTATTCCAGATCTACCTGGTGACGCCGTGGTTTCCGACGGAGCCACCTTGAGCGAATCCCACGGCTGCGCGGGGGAGCTGGCCGCGTGGGTTGCGGACGATTACTGGATCACCGCGACGGTGGAATCTTCGATGGCGACACGAGCCAAGCCCGTGGCCACTCCTTGAGGAGTTGGATGCGATACCGTTTGGCATCCGACTCCGACTGTAGGGGCCTGCTGCGTTCCTGCGACGCGCGGTGTGGCGAGGATGCTCGAACTCACCAGCGCGATGAACGCTCGCCGGTCCATCAATGATGTCATGAGAACGGTCTCCCGCTGTTAGTAGGCTCAGTCGGCGGGACCGTTACCACACCTTCAAAACAGGAGGCCGGCCTCATGAGACCCGTTGGCCAGGTTGCGGCACTCGACACCGAGACGGGCGAAACGCAGGAGCGTCAGCTGGTCCACGAGGGCAGCGCCGTGGAGGAGTTCTACGGCGCCTTGCCCCGGCCAGTCACCGTGGGCATTGAAAGCACCGGCTACGCCATCTGGTTCCACGCGCTCATGCACCGTCTCGGGCACACCGTGCTCGTCGGCGATGCCGCGAAGATTCGCGCCATGGTCGTCCGCAAGACGAAGACCGATCGGCGGGACGCTCGACACCTCCTCGACCTGATTGTCCGCGCTGTGAGCGGCGGCAGGGGGGCGGGGGTGGGGGTGCCGAGAACGGCGGTTCCGTCAACTGGGCCTTTATACCGCCTATGCTCTGTGACGCGAGCTCGTATCGTTGCAGGCGCGATGTGGAGATTCCACGAGGCGACGCATGCTTCGAAGCCGTCGGCTTCTGACGCTTCCAAATGGGTAGAGAGTCGATCTACGTGCGCGTCGTCTGGGAAGCGGGGCACGGTATCTGCATGACGAGGAGAAGCTAAGAGGCTCAGAGACCTGTGGCCTCCTCCATGGCGAAGCACTTGCGCTACATGACACGCCAAACCGTGACCTACGGTTTGGCGCCCATTCTGAGTCGCGCAATGGGATTCCTGCTCCTCCCTCTGTACACGAGGTTTCTGTCGCCGACGGACTACGGAAGCCTCGAGATCGTCATGCTGATGACTGCCATTCTGAACCTGCTAGTCGGGCTCGAGTTGCGAAGTTCGCTCCTCCGCATCTATCTGGCGTACGAGGAAGAGGACGATCGGAACGAAACGGTGTCGACAGCCATCCTGCTGACGGTCGGTGTTACGTCGGCGGCGGCCTTGGCGGTCGATATGTTCCGGTACGAGATTGTGACAATGGCGCTCGGGAACGACGGTGCCGCACCCTTGCTGCAGCTGGCGCTCGCGATCCTTGTTTGTACGAACCTCTCCGAAGTGCTGTACACCAATTTGCAGGCACGCGGAATGTCCACTGCCTACACCACGCTCTGGATCGTCGAATTCTCAGTCGCCCTGATCCTCAATGTCGCGTTCGTTGGGTGGGCCAGGCAGGGCGCGAAGGGCATCCTGCTCGGCCAGCTATTCGCTGTGGGTGGCGTCGCGTTCGGTCTCGGGGCCTGGACACTACGACACGTGGGGCTGAGGTTCTCGGTCTCTAAGGTTCGCGAGATGTTAGGTTTCGGATTGCCGCTTATTGGGGTCTCCGTCAGTAGCCTTGCCAAAAGCGCGGCCGATCGCACCGTCCTCACCGCGCTCGGGCCCGTGTCGGAGGTCGGCCTATACTCGCTTGCCAACCGATTCGGGACTGTCCTCACGGTCTTGGCGGTGATGCCATTCTTGCTGTTCTGGAACGCGGAGCGGTTCGTCGTAGTCAGGGCACAGGACGGACCGCGGATCATATCGCGCACACTGACGTACTTCGCCTTTGGGCTCTGCTGGGGAAGTCTCGCCATCAGTGTGTGGATCGACGAGGTCGTCCAGCTCATGACGACCCGGGAATTCTGGGCGGCCGCGCGCGTGGTTCCCGTGTTGGTTCTTGGCTACGGCCTGGCTGGCGTGTCCGAATTCTTAGTCACCGGCGCGTTCGTTCAGCGCCGCACCGGCCACATCAGCATGGCGAGTGCAGTCATTGGGGTCGTGCACATCGGCCTCTGTGTGGCCCTCGGGCGATCTTTTCTGGGGCTGGGAATTGCGTGGGCGAACGTGGTGACGTTCGCTATCGCCACCGTTGCTGCCTACCTGATCTCACAGCGCTACTACCCTGTGCCCTTCGAGCTAGGCCGAATCGCAAAAGTGCTCATGGTGGCGGCGGCGTTGTTCGCGAGCAGCCGATTGCTACAGGTGGATTCGCCACTTCTCGGTTTAATTATGAAAATGCCGTTCGTGGCTGGGTATCCCGTCGTCCTGGTTGCGCTCGGCTTCCTTAATGAGGGCGAGCGGCGCCAGCTCAATGAGTGTGCCAAGATCCTCTGGGGCAAGGTGCACCGCGCGGCATGGCGGGAATGGTGGAAGCGCTGATGGCACGAGGTCGCAAGCCGGTCAAGACGCTCTCCATTGGCCTGCCACGCTCGGTTCAGCCTTTCGCAGTGTTTTCAACGGAGCTCAGCCCGCTCGTCGAAGTGCCACAAGATACGCGTTCGGAGGTGGTCGTAACGGCAAAATCTGTGTCCTTCTTGTCGAGTAGTTCTCGCCTCTGCCTGTGAGTAACCTGCGGCCTCCACCGACCCGCCGCTCGGCACGGCCTGGGTCCAGATTGTCGCACTGTGTAGGACTGAAGCGCGTGGGCGCTTCACGGTTTTGATGATGAGCTTTCCAGAGTTGGCCGCGCAGCGGTTCGAGTTCGAGCGCGGAGAAGCCTCGGTGTAGCGTTCGGATGATCCTTGTGGTTGACCGCGACCATCAGGCGTAGAAGCCAAAAACCGGCAAATGCCAATAGGGCAGGATGGGCTCAATAGAGTGGGTGAGATCAAGAGTCCTTTGTCGTCTCAAGGCGACGATGAACGATGATGGGCGCCCGCTAAACCGCCGATCGATGCGAAGGCAGGCACCAACGTGCTTCGCCCGGGCAAGCTCTGCCGACTTTCTAAAGGCAGGCGACGGAGAAGTCACATGATTAATTGGTCCCTCCGCGAAGTGAAGGCGTGGATTCCGAGACCGGTGTTGAATGTTGTCCGCTCGCTGCGCCGGTGGATCGATTCGCAGCACCGCTTCGACCGACGCTTCGGGGTTGACACGACCGGAATGATAAATCCATCAGACTTGGACATCGATCCCGAGCGCGGCCGAGAGGCTGCCGAGTATCAAGCCACACCACCAGCGATGTTCAAGAGGATCTTCGAGTCGCTCGATGTCGATCACAGGGAGTTTGTCTTCGTCGATCTCGGCTCTGGCAAGGGCGCAGCTCTGCTCTACGCATCACAGTTCCCCTTCCGGAGGATTACGGGCGTCGAGCTGTCGAAGCGACTACACGACATTGCCGAAGAGAACATCCGAAAATTTCGAAGTAGTAGTATGACGCGGTGTTTGGATATCGAAAGTCGCTGCGGCGACGCGACCCAGTTCGATCTGCCACAGGAGCCAACTGTGCTTTATCTGGCAAACCCCTTCAAAGGGCAGGTGCTCAACCGGGTGATCGCAAATGTGCAGGAATCGCTGCTCCAGAATCCTCGAGAAATTCTGATCGTCTATTATCATCCCCTCAGCCGCCACGACGAATGGGACCGCTGCAGCTTCGTCCGTTATGTTCGGAAAGAACCGCAGTTCTCAGTCTACCGAGCAACATCCGAGGCCGAACTTAGCTGAGGAGGCAAAGGTGCGTGAAACCTCTTGGGCGATAGCCGATGTCTGCGAACTGGAACGAGTGGACGCATTCGTAGAATGTCGCAGTCGCTACATGCAGGACGTTGGCCAGGACACCGTTTCGGTCGACGCACAGGAACCGTGAAGATCTTACAGTATCGTATTGTCTACAACCTGACCCGCGTCGCGGAATTGTGGGAGAGGTGCGGCAGGGATTCCCAGAGCGACACCGTGCATTTCGGTGATCCCCAGTGGCTTCTGGAATGCTTTTATGATGACCGTCGTCAGCTAGAGGTGTGTTTTGTCGAGCACGAAGGGGCGATCGTAGGTGTCGCCCCTTTCGCTGTGCAGTCGATACCGCTGAAGTTTCAGATCGGCCCGGTCGCCCTAGGAACGATGGGGCTGCGACGGCTGCGCCTTCTCGGCGGCGCCCCGAAGTTTCCCGACGAGGCGGCCGCCGTCGATGCATTGTTTCGGGAACTCCTCCAGCGGCGCGACTTTGACGTCATCTGGATCGAAACTCTGCGGGCTGACTCGTTCATCTGGAGCCATCTGCGCACGAGTCCACTCGTGCGACAGCACTTTCAGCTCTATCGGGCGCGGGGACCTGTCGCGCGCCCCTACATCAATCTTCGAGGATCCTTCAAGGAGTACATGGGGAAGTTCTCCCCGAAGACACGCGAGACCTGGCGGCGGAGGGTGAAGAAGCTGCGCACGTTGGGTGCACTGGACGTTGCTCGCGTTTCGGGAGTCGATGACGTCGAGAGCTTTGTCGCTATCGCCACCAAGATCTCGCGGACAACCTATCAGTTCAGACGTCTCGGCTTGGGATTGCGCGACGATGACGGGATCCAAAGACGCCTGCGGCTGGCTGCCGAGCGGGGATGGCTAAGGTCGTACTTGCTGTCATGCGGGGGGAAAGCTTGTTGCTTCATGGTGGGGTATCAGTTCCGGGGCCGTTTCTACTACGCCGATGTCGGGTATGATCCAGCATGGCGCAAATGGAGTGTCGGGACCGTTCTTCTCCTGCACGTAATCGAGGATCTTTTCTCTCATGATCGGCCCGATACGCTAGATTTTGGGGCCGGCGGGGAATACAAGCGGCATTTCGGTAACGACTCCTACCAGGAGGTGGAGGTGTTTCTATTTCGACGGAGAGTGTACCCCCTGACAGTCGCCATTGTTCAGCGCGCGACCGACGGGGTGGGTGCGGCGATCGGGCGGGCGACGGGAACGCTCGGCTTGAAGTCACGGCTGCAACGCTGGCTCCGAGGACGGGCGGACAGGGTCGAGGAACAACGGCCGGAGTAGCAGCGTTGTCACGCCGAGGAGTCCAGGCGTGGCCGTTCCTGGCCTGAGCGGCGACTGGTGGAACGTGTGTATAAGGGCGTCGACGCGCTTCGGCGTGCTCACTGCGCTCGGTTTGTTGGTCGCGGCAGCGGGCGCAACACCCACGTTCCGCGTGGTCGTCGGTGACCAGCGGCTTCTCCCGAAGCCGTACCCCGCGCTACTGCTGCCCGGCGCCGGCGGAAGCTTCACGGGCCCGACCTTCGGAAGCAAGATCATCCGGGTCACGGACGCTTCAACGGCCCCCGACGGCGCTGGCGTGAATTCGGCCGCGCAAGACACAATGTTCAACGCCGACACGAGCCTCTTCTACCTGATACACCAGGATAATGATGGAGGATGAAATGACGAACGAAGCGGGGATTGACGGCGAGAACTGAAAATCCTGTGCTCATGCGCGGGTATCACCGTTTGAGCGACCCGCCAATGTTCGAAATCACTTGAATTTCAAGGAACTTTAGGCTGCGTGTTTTAGTCGCGTCCGCTTCTCCTGGCCCGTCTGCGCTGCAGGTGCTTGATGGATCTAGCGAAAACGTGATCGCGACTCAAACACGGGTTTCAGGCTTGTATCGCGAAGCGGAACTGGATCGAACTATTTGTCGGTGAGTGGTTGCGAGCCCCCATGAACGACGAGGGTTAGCGGACGCAGGCGCCGCCAGCGTGACTCGAACCTGCGTCAGCCGGTGTCGAGAATCATCATTCGCGGCACTATTGTTCCCCCTTCCCGTAGCCCCGGCGGCCTAGGCGGGCGACTTCGGACTCCGTGAAGGACCAGCGACGCGCGCTGCTAGTCCAACCCCATCTCGCACATCTGTGCGGCCGAATCCCAAGAGCCGCGCTGCTGCTCGCAGATCTGCCTCGCGCTTCGCGTCGACGCCGTGTAGGAGCACGTCTGGTTTGAGGCGCTGTAGGTGCCACCGTGGGCGGTGCACATCGTGCTCGCGCTCAACTTGAGCTTGCCGCCGCATCCCATCGTGGCGAGCGCCGCGACCAGCGTAATCCCGACAACCAGCCACCCATGGCTCATGATGGTGCGCCTCCTCCGGGAAGAAGTGAGCTGCGATGCCCCATACTCGGCACATCAGGACGTGCTTCGCTATTGAGCCTTGGTCCCATTGGACCTGCCCAGAGGGAGGGTCGGACGGAAACGGGGCAGGAAGGGGCAGCCCACGCCAGAGCAGCGGACCTTGATCTCCGACTTCGGCTCGCCCGCCGGTATCGCCGCTGAGGCTCAAGAGGCGGCAGGTTCAAAATCCACGGCTGGAGTAAGAGAGAAGATGTGCGAGTTCTCGCTGCCCTGCCTTGGCGGCCGAACACTAGTGCAAAAAGAAACGTCTTGGCCAGCGAGCCAGGCCTTCGTCATCAGGTGCTAGACCAAGATCCAGTGGCACTCGGCACCTCGCCCCGCCGAACATCCTTGATGCCGATCAGAGTCTCGGCTCAGGAAGACCCCCGTAGGACGCAGTTCAGAAGTTTTGCGGTAGCGAAAGATTCGAGACCGAATGGGGAGGCGGGAAGAACCACAACGGCGTGGTAATCGAGGTGAAGAGCACGACCCAGAGTGCCAGCCTGAAGTTGGCGGCCGAGGGCATCAAGCTCAACGGCGTCAAGCAGTCTTCACGGCACAGTTTCGTTCAGTCGGTGGGAGGAGGAGCCGTCGACCCAGCGGAATAGCAGGCTATCGCACCTGGCCCTTCGAAGGAGCTGTCTACTATGAGAGCGAAACACGTACTTCCCCTGATGCTGATCGTTGTCCTCGCCGGCTGCTCCCCCTATGTGCTTGCGGCCAAAGAGACCTACGAGGTCGCCACCGACCCCCGCTCGCTCGTGACCCAAGCGACGGACACTGAGGCCGAGGCGCAGATCAGGGCTTCCCTCCTGGCCTCGCCGGTGAGCGGCACCGGCGGGCTCGACGTGTATTGCCGCCAAGGAGTCGTGGTAGTCGCGGGCATGGTTCCATCGGGCTCACAAGCAGGTCGGGCGGCGGTGGACATCGCGCGCCAGGCCCCGAGCGTGAAAAAGGTCGAGACGTATTTCGTGTCCCATCGGCCCTCCTGGGAGCGCGACGTCGCCATCAAGGAACAAATCAGAGCGGCCCTCATCGCGGACCCCGTCCTGGTGTCCAGCCGGGTCGACATCGCCGTCTACGCGGGCCATGTTGTGCTCGTCGGGGCCGTCCCGTCGCGGGCGAATGTTCAGAAGTTCATTTCTGACGCACGCTCGGTCAGTGGAGTCGTGTCCGTGACGTCCTACATCCAAACGGTCATTGCCAGCGTTCCGAAAGAAATGATTTTGGCCTGAAAGCTCATGGGGATCGGTCAGAGCAGGCCTTTCCGCTTGGCGTCGAGGGGGTACGACACCCAAACCAATGGAGGACGAACAAAATGACCAAGAGAGGCTCGTCAGTGTGGAGTGCATTCCTCGTCGCTGTGCTGATGGTCGCCATCCCGACGGTCTACGCGCAGGCCCCTAGCGATTTCGCGACGGAGCCCGACAAGAGCATGGCCAATGCTCACGAGTCGTTCGTCAAAGGTGACATGAACAAAGCGGCCGAGCACATCCAGAAAGCGGCAGCCTACGTGCACAAAGAGGGGGCCAAGGTCGCCAAGGACTCCAAGGAAGGCGTGATGAAGGCGGGCGACCAGCTGAGCAAGCTGGGCGGAGAGGTCAAGAAGGGCGCGGTGAAGTCGCCTGACGACCTGAAGAAGACGTTCGCCCAGGTCGACCACTCGCTCGCCA
>Ga0114129_10005615_pt1 | contig 17743 bp, 20 predicted proteins | sample RhiMetdeltSRZDD1_FD_80071 | JGI IMG/M metagenome (GOLD analysis project Ga0114129, IMG submission 80071) | Populus rhizosphere microbial communities from Tennessee, USA - Rhizosphere MetaG P. deltoides SRZDD1 (version 2) (version 2) | ecosystem: Host-associated > Plants > Roots > Rhizosphere >...
TAGACATAGGCCGAATGCACGATGGTGTAGCTGCCGTTGTCCTCGGGCACCTTGTTGTACGCGGCACTCCAGCTCCTGGCCGCCGCCGCAATCTGCTCGCCACTGCCCGTCAGCGCGACGATGCGCGGGTCGAAAGCCGTGAGATACTGCTTGAGCCGATCCGGCGTATCGCGCTCGGGGTCGACGGTGACGAAGATCACCTTCAGTCGGTCGGCGTCAGCGCCGAGGCTTTGCAAGCTGTTGCTCATCTCCATCAGCGTGGTCGGACACACGTCCGGGCAATGCGTGAAGCCGAAGAAGATGGCGTAGGGCTGTCCCGCCAGCGTCGTGCTCGCGAATGGCTTGCCGTTGTGATCGGTGAGCTCGAACGACCCGCCGAGGCTGCCGAGGGGTTGCGCGAAAGTCTGACTGCAAGCGCCGGCCCACAGCACCGCCGCCAGCCCGAGCCCGTAGACCGCCGGCAGTCGTCTTCGAACCCGCTTCGCTGCGCCCGCCGGCATGCAACCGGTTCCTTCGAGCCCGGGCGCAAGAATGGCGCCTCGGATCAATTGCTAGCACATCGGCGCGGGAGCTAAGCGGCAGCCGGCAGTTTCGGTGCGGTCTGCCGCCAGGCCGGCATGGCCGCCTGCACGCCGAGCCAACGCCGGATGTTGGCGTACTGATCGAGCGGAATCTTGGCTGGCTCGGCGTAGAGCAGAGGCGCGACCACCACGTAGTCGGCCAGCGTCGCCGCCTCTCCTACCAGCCACTCCTGCCGCCCGAGATGGCGATCGAGCACGGCGGCTTCCTGGTGAAAGAGCTGGCGCGCCTGCGCCAGCACGGTCTCGTCGGGGCCACCCATCTTCATGACGCCCTTGACGAGGTTTTCGAACAGGAAGGGGACGACGCCCCTGCTCCAGTGCTGGCCCTGCCAGCTTTCCCAGCGGACGATATCGGCCCGCGTCCTGGCGTCCCGCGGCCACAACGGCGTTTCCGTCTTGTCGGCCAGATAGCTCATGATCGCGCTCGATTCCCACAGCGTGAAGGTACCGTCGACCAGGGTCGGCGTGCGCCCCGTCGGGTTGAGCGCGAGATACTCGGGTTTGCGCTGCTCGCCCTTGGTCAGGTCGACGATCGCAAGCTCCAGCGGAACCTTCATTTCGTGCGCGGCAGCCAGCACCTTCCAGGTGTTGGGCGATGGCGGGAAGCAGTAGAGCTTCATTGGGTGCTCCTTTCGATGCGGGTCCGCCGGCGCCGGTCCGGGAGCGCCCGCGTGTGATGACGGTCAGGCCGCTCAGGTATCGTATCGGTCGTGGCGGCGTACCCACGCCATGGGGTGGGACAGGCCGGCCTCGTCGCGTCCCTTGGGGACGAGGTCGAGCAGCTGATAGGCGCTGTTCATCGCGTCGAGGCCGCGCGCGTAGCACGAGTACGTGTGGAAGACGTCGCCGGCCGCGTCCTTCGCGAAGACGCTGAGCCCGGGGGCCTCGGTTACGCCAAATCCGCGCCGGTCATAGTTGTAGTAGGCATCTTTCAACTCCTCGGGCGCGAACGACACGTGATAGTCGCGGTTGAAGCTATTGCCGAGCGAGGACACCCACGTGAAGCTCCAGCCCATGCGCTTCCGGTAGGCCTCGAGCTTCGCCCTGGGTGCGCGCGAGACGGCCACGAGCTGTGCGTCGCGGTGCTTCAGGTGGATGGCGATGCCGTTGTAGTTGTCGGCCCAGAACGAGCAGCTGGGGCACCCCTCCTGCCAGTCCTGCCCGAACATGAAGTGATAGACGATGAGCTGGCTGCTGCCGGCGAAAAGCTCCGGCAACGCCACCTTGCCGTCGCGGCCCTCGAACACGTAGCGCTCCTCGACCCTGACCCAGGGAAGCTCCCGCCGCTGCGCACTCAGCCTGTCGCGCTCGTGGGTGAATTCCCTTTCCTTCGCCAGCAGCGCCTTGCGCGCGGCCAGCCACTCGTCTCTCGATACGATCTTGTGTTGCTGCATCTTCGACTCCCTATGGCCTGTGCGGGGCAAGCTCTGCCCGGCTGCCCCTACGTCACGGTCCGCCGCCGAGCCTGCCGGGGTCATGCCGCCGCTCGAAAGTCCCCGAGCTGGCCGCTGAGCGCGCACCCGAATGCCGGCCGCGCAGTGCAGCGCTCGATGTAGGCGGCAAGGCGCTTGTCGCTGGTGACGATGTCGGTATGACCGAGGATCCTGAGCACCGTGGTCATCATGAGATCGCCCGCCGTGAAGCGATCGCCGTCGAGATAGGGCTTGTCGCCGAGCGCTTTGGCGAGGGCGCTGAGGCGCCTCCGCACGAACTCCACGGCGCCGGGGCGTCGCAGCCTCGCCCATTCCTGGTCGGCGTAGAAGATATCGATCCGGGCCACGTCCATGACGAAGGGCTCGATGGAATTGAGCGCGGCAACCAGCCATTGCGTCGCCCGGGCGCGGGCCTCCGGATCCTTCGGCAGCAGCGCCTCGCTCCGCTCGCCGACGTAGAGCACGATGGCCCCCGATTCAAAGAGCACGAAGCCGTCGTCCTCGAGGATCGGCACCTGCCCGAAGGGCTGCAGCGCGCGATAACCCGGCTTGTCCTGATCGCCCTGGTCGAGGAGGCGCGACCTGTAGGGCAGGCCGGCCTCCTCAAGCGCCCAGCGGGCGCGCAGATCGCGCACTTGGCCCTGAGCGAAATCCGGAACCGATCTGAAGGCGGAAATCGTGATCATCTCGTGCGCTCCTTTAGGGTGTCCACTGCACTGATGGCCGTCGCCTCTGTCCTCAAGCGGCCGAGGTGAGCATCCGCTCCAGCCGGTCGAGCGTTCCCGTCCAGCCCTGGCGGTGCCGATCGCGCGCGCCCTCGTCGAAGAAGCGCTCGTGCGTGAGCGTCAGCGTGCAACCGCCGTCCGTCGGCGCGATGTCGATGGTGACGAGCGACTCCCGCTCCGGCGTGCTCTCCCAGGCCCACGTGAAGACCAGCCTGCGGCCCGGCACGATCTCCCTGTAGACGCCGCCGACGCGATGCGGCTCGCCGTCGGGCGCGCGGCCGACGATGCGGTAGCGTCCGCCGACGCGCAGGTCGATCTCCACCGCCTCGTTGACGAATGCGTCGCTTGGCCCGAACCAGAGCGTCAGCGCTTCCGGCCGGGTCCAGGCCGCGAAGACCTTCTCCGCCGGGGCCTTGAGCGTGCGCTTGAGGGTGAGGCTCGGAGCTTGGGGCTTGGACATGGATCTTCCTCCACGAATTTGGCGAGGGCATCGAGCCTCGCACTCCAGAAGCGCTCGTAGCGCGAGAGCCATTGCATGGCGCTCTCCAGCGGTGCCGCGGCGAGCTTGCAGTGCACGGTACGGCCGCTCTTGGCACGCTCGATCAGCTTGGCGCGGGCCAGCACGTCGAGGTGCTTCATCACGCCCGGCAGGGAAAGGTCGAATGGGCGGGCGATCTCGGTGACGGCGAGCCCGTCCTCGTCGGCGAGGCGCTGCAGGATTGCCCGCCGCGTCGGGTCGGCAAGGGCGGCGAATGCGAGGTCGAGGTGGGCTTCTCGATAGTAAACCATGCGGCTTAGTATAGGGGTGGATGCACGAGAGTCAACCGATCAGTTAACTTTCCGCGCGCACACGCTGGCCGCGCACCCATCGTGCGTGACAAAAGACCAATCCCCGCCGGCCGCGACCGTGCCGGCGGGACCTGGTCAAATCTCGGTGAACGACTGTAGGGTTACGCGCGTGCTGCGCGCTGAATCAGTGGTGCTTGTGGCCGCCCGACGAGCCGCCGGACTTGGTGCTTGGCTTGGCGCCCGACTGGGCACCGATCGGCGCCACGCGGTATTCGACCTCGATGGTGCCGGCCTTCTCGAACACCAGCGTGCCCTTGAGCGACTGGCCTTCCTTGAGGCCCTCGCGCAGACCCGTGAACATGATGTGATAGCCGCCGGGCTTCAGCTCCACCGTCTGGCCCGGCTTGATCTCGAGCCCGTTCTCCAGGCGCCGCATCTTCATGACGCCGCCGGCCATCGACATCTCGTGCACCTCGACCGCGGCCGCCACCGGCAAGGTGCCGCCAACGAGCCGGTCGGACTCCGATCCCTTGTTGGTGATCTTCACGTATCCGCCGGCGACCTGCGCGCCGCCCGGCGTTGCCCTCGCCCACGGCGCCTCGATCACGAGCGGACCGAGGGTGTAGGACGTCTGCCCGGACGCCGCCCGCACCAGAACGGAAGGCCCCGGCGGCACTTCGAGGATGCCACCTGTGCCCGCCGCACCTGCCGGCGATGCAATGCCGAACCAGCCTGCAGCAACCGCCGCCAGCAAAATGAGTTTCATGGCTGTCATCCTCTTGGAAGAGATGCCGGCCAGCCCGTACCCGAGCCCGCCTTGGCAGCCGCCGGCGCGGCCGCATGAGCCTCGCCAAGCGGTTTGGGCGCATGGCGATGCGCCGCGGTCCACATCGAGATCAGGGCAATGGCGGACAGCAGGGCAGCGGCGACGATCTGCAGTCGTAGAACAGGCGCCTGCAACCGCGCCTTTCTCGGCTCGAACATGGGCAGACATCTCCGGCGCGGGTAGCGGAAGCTGCCGCCATGCGTGCGGCGGCCACGTCTCGCCAGGCTGCTCTGGGTCGATGGGCCCGAAGGCAGCCCGTCACACTTGCTTTTCCCATAATGCAGGCATGCGTCCGGGCCTCAATGAGGCAAAGTGTTCCCGGGCGTTCGCGGTGATGAAGCTGGTAGACCAGCCCGGCTGCGTACAGTCGCAACGGCGCCATGCTCGGCCCGTGCCGTTCTTGGACCGATGGGAAGGCATGCGCGAGGCGACCTGGAAATGTTCTTCTATCTGGCGAAGGTATTCTGGTTCCTGGTGCAGCCGTCAGGGTTGCTGCTGATCCTCATGATTGCCGGCGCGACGTCGCTGCGATGGGGCTTCGAGCGCATCGGGCGGCGTTTGCTCGCGCTTGCCGTCCTTCTTCTCCTCTGCGGCGGGCTCCTTCCCGTCAGCAACTGGCTCATCCTGCCGCTCGAGCAGCGCTTCCCGCGCGCTGAGCTTTCCGGTGCCTCCATCAGCGGCATCGTGGTGCTCGGAGGTGCCGAGGATGCCCGCATCTGGAAGCGGCGCGGCATCCACGCCATGAACGAGGCCGGCGAGCGCTTCACGGAGGCGGTGGCGCTCGCCCGGCGCTTTCCCAATGCTCGCATCGTGTTCACCGGCGGCGCAGTCGAGATCCTGAGCGAGCCGTCGGTCGGGGCCGACGCCGCGCGGACACTTTTTGGTGATCTGGGTCTGCGCGAGGACGGCCGCCTCATCCTCGAGTCCAAGGCGCGCGACACCTGGGAGAATGCTGTGAACGTCAAGGCCCTGGTGAGCCCCAAGACCGGCGAGCGCTGGCTACTCGTGACCTCCGCCTGGCACATGCCGCGCTCGGTCGGTGTCTTCCGGCGGGTCGGCTTTGCCATCGAGCCGTGGCCGGTCGATTACCGCACGGCCGACGATTGGGATGCCCTGAGGCTTTTCGATGCTCCCGCCGACGGCCTCAAGCGCCTCGATACGGCCATGCGCGAGTGGATCGGCCTCGTCGCCTATCGCGCGACCGGGCGCACCGACGCTCTATTCCCGGCGCCCGAGCGGGGCATTTGACCTCGCGGCTTCGCGCCGACCCCTGCCGATCTGTGGTTTTAGCGCAACACGCTCCCGGAAAGATGACGGCTGCCCCAGGCAGTTCGCATTTGGCGGGTGTCATGCGCCGCGGTGCGGGGAGATCGCCAGTATTGGCCGTTTCGCGTCTCTGGAGCCGCGTATCGTATGCTCGACACTCGCACCTTGCGCCCCTGGCGCGGACGAAAGCCGCGACGCTGGTCGCTTCGCGACGCGCTCGATACGGCCTCGGCGGCCGAGGACCGCGAACGCGCGCCACCGCGCGTCGAAGCGCCTGAGCCGCCGGCATTGCCGCAGGCTGACGACGAGCAGTTTCCCGCGATCGTGGTCAAGGCCCAGGAGGACGTGCGCTGTCGCCATGCGCTGGCGCGGCTTGGGTACTTCCGGGTCCGATCGCACTACGTGGGGCACAAGCTGCGGCGCAAGCCGACTTTCGACAAACTGGAAGGCGAGTACCTCTGGCCGACGATGGAGTTCGTCCAGGATTGGCTTGACGAGGAGCGCAGCCGGATCATTGCCCGCACGCGCTTCCCCTTCCTCATGGCGATGCTGGCAACAATCGTGGCCGGCCTGGCCTTCGTGAGCGTCACTGCCGTCCTGGGCTAACGCAGTTTCCGAGCTGCCCCGCGCGCTGTCATGCCGGAATTTCGCCCCGCCTTGGAGGCCGGGGCAAGTCGCGAAACATCCGGGGTCGCGAACCGGGGCCCTGGGTCCTGGCGCCCGGGCTACCGCCCTTGGCCGGGATGACAGGGTGCATGTAAGGACACGCCGCGATCGGCGGCCTACCTCCCTCCCGCCCCTTCGATCAGTCTTGCGATTTCGCCCTGCCCTTTGCCGCGTGCATGCGCAAGCGGTGACACCCGGTCCTTGTCGGCGATGTTGGGGTCTGCGCCCGCGGCGAGAACGAGCTTGGCGACCTCCACGTGCCGCGGGCCGCCGTCGCCGAGAATGACGATCTCGAGCAGGCACGTCCAACCGAGGTTGTTGACGTGATTGACATCGATGCCCGTCGTCAAGAGCAGCCGCACCGTTTCCACGTGCGCGCGCTCGCAGGCCGGTATCAAGGCGTTACCGCCGAAGCGATTGCGCAGCGAGAAGTCCGGCCCCTTCGGGATCATGAGGCGCAGCATCTCCGTCCTGCCGAGCGCACCGGCCAGGAGCCAGGGCGAGTCCATGTTCGCCGCCTGCGCATTGATGTTGCCGCCGGCATCGATGAGGAGCGCTGCCGCGGAAAGGTGGCTATTCCTCACGGCCAGCAGGAGGGGCGTCTCCCCTGCTGCGTTCACGGGGTCGAGCGCAGCCCCTGCCGCAATCAGCCGCTGCAACGTCTCGACATCGCCACGCCCGGCCGCCTCCAGCATTGCGCGGCCGCTCTGTGCCTGCTGACCCAATGCCATCTTGCTCACTCCGATCAGCACAAGGAAAGCAACGACCCATCTCAACCACAACAGTCGCCCGGTGCCCATGGCTCGCCTATGAGGAACGGCGCGGCTTTCCCGCATCCGCGCCATCCGCACCGAAGAACATCCGTTCGAGGTTTGCAAGCGCGAGAGCGTGCTCGCAGGCGCTGCACGGCCGCGAGGTCGAGTACATCACGGCGCCGGTCATGTCGCTGGTCCCGAGCCGCTTCTGCGCGTCCCAGAGCGCGACCCGCTCGGCATGCGCGTTCGGATTGCCGTCGAGGACGACACGGCTGCGGCCGTAGCCCACGATCGCATCCGCCTTGACCAGGATCGCGCCGAACGGCTGGTCGCCACTCGCCACGGCCTCGCGCTTCATGCGAGCGGCCTCGGCGATGAAATGCTTTCGCGCCTCGCCCTGCGCGGGCGCAGCCCGCGGCAAGACGAGAGCGGCAATCCCGCATCCCGTGCCGACCACAACCGCCCTGCGATCCGTCTTGCGCATCCTCGACCCCATGCCGCCCGGCGCGGCATCATAGCCTGGCTTGCATCAGGCTCAGCCTGCAAGGGCGCGGCGCAGCAGGTCCAACAGGCTGATGACGGAGAACTCGCGCATGCGCGGCCTGTCGGGCGGCAGCGTCATCTTCGAGCCATGCTCCGCGCCGTCGATGTTGGCGCTGAGGAACACGGTGCCGGACGCAAGGCCCTCGCGCGGATCGGCAGCGATTGCCGCGAGCCCGATATTGGTGCCGAGCCCGGCGCGCGCCTGTGCTGCGGCAGCGGCGGCACGCACATCGCCTGGCGGGCTGCCGGGCTTCCAGGCCTCGCCCCCGACCGTGGCGCCGCGGAAAATCTCCATTCCAGGATCGGCCGCACTCAAGCGTGCGGACAGGATGCCGCCCGTGATCGCCTCGGCGGCAGCAAACGTCATGGCTTTGCGGCGCAGCTGGTCGAGCACCACCACCTCCATGGACTGCTCGTCGACGCCGAAGATCACGTCGCCGAGCAGGCCGCGGATGAGCGCCTCCTCCGCGTCGAGGATGCGCAGGGCCGTCGCCTCGTCGTCGCACTTGGCGACGAGGCGCACCTTGATGCCGTCGATGCCGCTCGCCTGGAAGGCGATGGTGGGATTGCCGAGCGTGTCGAGCTCGCCGAACCGCTTCTCCAGCACCTCGGCGAGACTGGACTCGCTCATGCCCCAGGTGCGCAGCACGCGGCTCTTGATGACCGAGGACTGCCCGGCGCGCCGCCGCAGGTCTGGCAGGATGGTGCCGAGGAACATCTCGCGCATCTCGCTCGGCACGCCCGGCACCGCATAGATCACCTTGCCGCCGACCGGGCAGACAAGGCCTGGCGCGGTGCCCGGCATCTGCGCGATGGGCTCCGCGCCGATCGGAATGTTCGCCTGCAGCAGGTTGTTCGCCGACATGACGCGGCCGCGCTGCTCGAAGATGCGCCGGATCTTGCCGGCGATCGCCTCGTCGCGGCGCATCTGCACGCCCATGACGCGAGCGATGACGTCGCGGGTGATGTCGTCCTGCGTCGGCCCCAGCCCACCGCAGCAGATGACGGCATCGCTGCGCTCCAGGGCCTGGCGGATGCACGCCTCGATGCGGGCGAAGTTGTCCCCGACCTTGACCTGAAAATGCGAGTCGATGCCGGCGAGCGCCAGCTGCTCCCCGATCCACGCCGAGTTGCTGTCGACGATGATGCCGAGCAGCAGCTCGGTGCCGATGGCGATGATCTCGCAGCGCATGCCGATCCCCCTTTTGCATTCACCGTTTGCGGCGTTGTCCTGGACCTGTCGAGGGACGGATAGCATGCTTCGAGCCGTGCTTCGACAAACTCAGCACGGGGTGGTGCGCTGGACAGGCGTAGGGCGCAAAAGGCGAAGCCGCATGGCGCCGATCTGCCGTTGCATCGGTGCAATGCGCTCTGCTCTTGCACCCTACGATTGCTCCGAGCCGTGCTTCGGGTTGGGAGCAGGCTCAGCACGCGGAGTGTTCGTCGCCAATCTATTTGATGGGTGAGAACGGTCCCGCCAGCAGGATCTTCGTCTCCTGGCGCAGTGTCGGGGAATCGCCAGGCGGCGGCCAGATGCCTTCGGCGGCAGCCTTCTTGCGCACTGCCATGCGCTCGTCGAGGCTCTTGTAGGCCCAGATGTGCATCCACTGGTTAAGCCCGCCCACATCCGACGTGAAGACGCCGACCAGCGGCGACAGCTTGGTGCGGGCCGCCAGATGCTCCTTCCAGCGCGCAGCCATGCCGGGGATTGTGCCGGGCTTCAGCGTGTAGTTGCGCATCTCGAAGTAGGGCCCGACGTTCGCCGGCGTCAGGGGCGGCGAGAAGGGCAGCGGCTCGAAGATCTCCGACTTCATTTCGGTGATGAAATCGGAGGTCGGCGGCGGCCAGACCTTATCGCTGACCACCTGCGCCCGGATCTTGCTCCGCTCCATCGCGTTCTCGTAGGCCCACACGTGGATGACCTGGTTGAGCGGACCGATCTCCGTGTACCAGAAGGCCGCGAGCTTGGAATAGGTCTGCCGCTTCTCGATCATCGGCTCCCACCGCTTGATGAACTCGGGCAGCGTGCGCGGGTGCAATGTGTACGTGCGGAATTCATAGATCATGGGCGTGAGCCTCCCTGGTGACGCGGGGTGCGCGGATGTTCGCACCGCCGCAGGCGAACGGCAATGGCTCGGCATGCCCGGCTGCGCCCTGGCCGCGCTCGGCAGCCAAGCGTTGCGCGCAAGGCCTTGCCAATTCCACGGCCAGGCCGGCTCAGTCGCGCGCGGAGGGATGAGCAGCGCGGTGCAGGAGGCGGCATGCGGGCACCTGCAGCAGCAGTGCTTCTGGGCATCTGCCCTCCGCGGGCCACGCTCAGTCCTGCCCCGAAATTCTCGATGATGCCCTCCGCCTGCTCCTGGTCACTACCCCGACCATGAGCTCGAGCCGGGCGCGCCTGAAGGTTTTCGAGCGCGCCTCGCGCGAGCTGATGCCAGCTCGCCGCTCTACAATACGATCGCCACCCTCGCCCGGGTGGGCGCGAGGACATGCCGCGAGGACATGTGGCGCATTCCTCTCTACAAGAGGGGGGCTCCTCGTCGAGTACCCGACCGATCGCGAGCACCGCCGCGACTCCTGCATCTTCGTCCACATATGGCGCGGCCCGGAGGGCGCAACGGCAGAATACGTCGGCCTGCCCGAGACGCGCGTCGCGTCTTCCGCCACGAATACCACGACGTCGCCGTTCGCATTGTTTGGGACACCGTGAGGCTGCACCTTCCGGGGCTCGAAGCGGCGGTGCGCGCTATACAAGCCGGATTGTCGGCGGACGACGACACGCGCGCGTTGCTACAGGAACGTCGCGATCTCCTCGATCGGCTTCTTCTGCATGGCATAGGCGGGAATGGTGGCGTCGGGCGCGGGATAGCCGGTGACGAGCAGGATGTAGGGCTTGTCGTTCTCGGGACGGCCGCAGATCTCGTTGAGAAATCCCATCGGCGCCGGCGTGTGCGTGAGCGTCGCCAGCCCGGCCCGATGCAGGGCCGCGATGAGGAAGCCGGTGGCGATACCCACGGACTCCGGAACGTAGTAGTTCTTGAGCAGCTTGCCACCCATGCCCCGGCTCTTGCGCGAGCCGAAGATGCAGATGAGGTAGGGCGCGGTCTCCAGGAACGCCTTGTTGGCGTCGGTACCGAGCGGCTGCAGGGCGTGGAGCCATTCCTGACCGGCGCGCCCCTCGTAGAACGCCCTTTCCTCCGCCTCCGCTCCCTCGCGCACGCGCCGTTTGATGGTCGGGTCGACGATCACGGAGAAATGCCAGGGCTGGTGGTTGGCGCCGCTGGGCGCGGTGCCCGCCGCCAGCAGGCATTGCTCGATGATGTCGCGGGGTACCGGCCTTGGAGAGAAGTCGCGCACGGTATGGCGTGTGCGGATGCCGGCATAGAAATCATGCGCCCGCCGCCGCATTTCCTCGACCGGCAGCTCGGCGTAGTGGGGCAGCGGAACGGGGACATAGTCCAAGGCCGTGCTCATGCTGGGTCGCCGCTCCTACGGTTCAAATTAGCCAAGCGCGCCAAATGCCTAGCCGCCTGCCCTGGCACCCGCCATAATCGCATCCCAATTGAACCCGCGCGAGGGCGCATGTCCTTGCCGACAGGAGGCACATATGCTTCGCCAGGGTCTTGCCCGCATCTTTACGCTTCTCGCCGCTCTCTTGCTCGCCGCCTCGCTGGCCGGCTGCGGCGTCAACAATATCCCGACCTATGAGCAGGCCGCCAAGGCCAAGTGGTCGGAGGTGCTCTCCCAGTACAAGCGTCGCGCCGACCTGATCCCCAATCTGGTCGAGACCGTCAAAGGTTTCGCGGATCAGGAGAAGAACGTGCTGACTTCCGTAATCGAAGCCCGCGCCAAGGCAACACAGGCCCAGATCAACATCCCCGCCGACATCCTCACCAATCCCGAAGCCATGAAGCGCTTCCAGGACGCGCAGAACTCGCTCGGCGGGGCGCTGCGCCAGCTGCTGGTGGTGGCCGAGCGATACCCCGACATCAAGTCGGGCCAGAACTTCCTGGCGCTGCAATCGCAGCTCGAGGGCACGGAGAACCGTATCGCCATCGCGCGGCGCGACTACATCGAGGCGGTACGCGTCTTCAATACGGAGATCACGACCTTCCCCGGTCGCATCTGGCGCTCGGTCATGTACCCGTCCACGCAACAGATGGCGACGTTCGACATCGCGCCGACGGAGATGCAGACGCCGCGCGTGGACTTCGGCACGAAGAAGTAGCCGACCCGCTCAGGCGCGGTCGACGGGTAGCGGATTGACCGGATTGCCCACGGCGTCGAGCACGACGGCCTTCGACCAGGGCCGGTGATTGACGGCAGAGACCCGCCACAGCGCCGGCGCATCCTCGGGATGCAGATAGTCGAGCTTGGTGATCGAGCAGTTCTCGACCAGAAAGCTCAGGGCCGCCTGCGGCGTCAGCCCCAGAGCGACGGCGATGGCGACCTTGATGGTGCCGCCATGCGTGACGGCGACGATGTCACGCCCGCGGTGCTCGGCAGTCAGCTGCTCGATGACCGGACGCACGCGGTCCACGAGGTCGACGAAGCTCTCCCCGCCGGGCGGGCGCTCGTCGGCGGGCCCGAACCAAAGCGTGTGCGTGCCGACCTTGCGTTCGGCATAGAAGGGCTTGCGCTCCATTCCCTGCCAGGCTCCCAGATGCTGCTCGGCGAGCGCCGGGATGGCGAGAGGCTTCACGTCCGCGTGCCGGCCGTTGGCGGCATCGAGGATCGCCTGCGCCGTCTGGCGGGTGCGCGCGAGGTTGCTCGTGACCCACACGGCACCCTTCGGCAGCTCGCGGGCAAGCACGCCGAAAATCTCGGCATCCGTGCAGTCGCAATCAAGGTCGCTCTGACCGTAGATCCTGCCGCCGTCGGGCACCGGCGCATGTCGTATCCACCACCAGCGCGTGTGACCTGACTGCACGGTTTTCACTCCATCGTAACGACGATCTTGCCCATGGCTTTGCGGGCGGCGAGCCGAGCGATGGCCTCACCGGCCCTTGCCAGCGGATAGCGCTCCGACACCACCGGTCGGATCGCACCCTTGGTGTAGAGCCGCATCAGCTCGGCGATGTTGGCGGCGTTGGCCGCAGGATCGCGGCGCGTGAAGGCGCCCCAGAACACGCCGACGACCTGGCAGGACTTCAGAAGCGTCAGATTGAGCGGCAGCCGAGCGATGCCGGCCGGGAAGCCGACGACGAGGAAGCGCCCCTCCCAGGCGATGGCGCGCAGGGCCGCTTCCGAGTAGTCGCCGCCGACGGGGTCATAGATGACGTCGGCGCCCTTGTCGCCACATGCCTGCTTGAACAGGTCGGCCAGCGCCTTCGCGCCAGCCTTGTCGAACGGGCCCGGTGGATAGACGACGCCATCGTCGGCGCCGTGCTTCTTGGCGAACGCCAGCTTGTCCTCGGACGACACCGCCGCGATCACGCGCGCACCATAGGCCTTGCCGAGCTCGACCGCAGAGATGCCGACGCCGCCAGCCGCGCCGAGCACCAGCAGCGTGTCACCCTTCTTGAGCCCGCCGCGATCCTTCAGCGCGTAGATCGACGTGCCGTAGGTGAGCACCAGCGCGCTCGCCTCATCGAACGGCATGGCATCCGGCATGGCGATGCAGACCTCGGCCGGCACCGCCACTTTCTCCGACATGCCACCCGAAATGGTCGAGCCGATCACGCGGTCGCCCGGCTTGAACTGAGTCACGCCAGGGCCAACCGACTCAATTGCGCCGGCCACCTCCCCGCCCGGCGCGAAGGGGCGCGGCGGCTTGTATTGATACCTGTCTTCGATGATGAGCACGTCGGGGTAGTTGACACCGCAGGCCTTGACGGCCAGCAGCACCTCACCGGGGCCCGGCCGCGGGTCCGGCAACTCCTCGAGGCTCAACGTCTCGGGGCCGCCCGCGCTCCGGCTCAGCATTGCCTTCATGGTGCAGTGTCTCTCCCGCCCGGAGTGCCCGGTGTTTATCAGGTGCCGGCGTCTGAGTTAACAGACGCCGCGCGCGCCGTCGATGGGCTCAGGAATCAGCGCCACACTGTGGCCGAGATAGCCGTCTACGGCTGCTGCCCGAATGTTGGTCAATGGTCGGCTGAACCGAGCCGAATGTGGGGGGAAAATTCAATGCCTGTTCAAGGAGTATTGGTGCCCGCTCTGATCGGCATGGGCTTGGCTTTGAGCGTCGGCCCAAGCGTCGCGCTTGCCCAATCGACAGGCTCCCTGCCAAAAGCCCCCGCGCAGGCGCCGGCGTCCAAGGGCATGACCGATGCGCTGGCCGACTGCATGCAGCTCTGGGACAAGGGGACGCACATGACGAAACAGGAGTGGTCGCGCACCTGCCACCGCATCCAGTCCCGGCTGCAGAACCTGAAGATCGAGAACCTCAAGGACGTGGGCACGGATGCGTCCAAGAAGTCGCGCACCGGCTCGAGAGACGGCTCCAGCGCGCCGAACTGAGCGAATTCGTTTGGTGAAGCCGCCGGTCCGCTGGTACGCAACCGCGTTGCGCCGGTTGCCAGGCGCGCGACGGCCCCCGGGATGCCGCCAATGATGATCCGGTTCGCCTTCGTGCTCGCGTTGCTCGTCGGGACCCTCTCCGGCGGCGCAAGGGCCCTGCACGCCGCCGAGCTCATCATGTTCGATGATCCCAGTTGCGTCTGGTGCCGCCGCTGGCATGCTGAGATCGGGCCGTCCTATCCCAACAGCGGGGAGGGCCAGCTGGCCCCGCTCAGGCGCGTCCACATCCGCGACCAAAGCAACGCGGGCATCGCACTCAGGCGTCCCGTCACCGGCACACCGACCTTCGTGCTCGTGGAAAACGAGCAGGAGGTGGGGCGGATCGACGGCTATCCCGGCAGCGACTTTTTCTACCCGCGACTTGCCGAGCTGTTGAAGCGGCTGCCGCCGCCTGCCCCGCCTGCGCGCAGGCCGCCACAGCGCTCGACCACGTGCCTCGCCGACGGTTGTCGCGCCCGCTAGGCCCTGCGTCCGGCTCAGTGATAGACGTAAGTCACGTAGAACGTGCGGTCGGCCACCGTCGAGCCGCTGGGCGGGATGGGGAAGTTCGACTGCTTGGCAGCGAACACCACGTTCTGGTCCATGACCGGATCCCCCCCGCTGCGCATCAGCTGCACTTCCTGGATATTGCCCTTGTCGGTCAGCAGCAGCCGGATGGTCACGCGGCCAAGCCAATTGACCTGCGGCATGGTCCGCTTCAACGCCCGTATCACCCCGCGACCGAACTCGTCGTTCTCGCCCGAGCGGGTGATGTTTGGCGGACGCATCACGGCCGAGCCGGGTCCGCTCGGGATCAGGGCGGGCAGGTTCGGCACCGTCAGCTGCAACGCCTGACGATCCGGCGCCGGCTTGGACTTGTCTTTCGCTTCCTTGGGCGGCTCCTTGGCCTCTTTCGCCTCCTTGGCGCGCTTCGTCTCCTTGGGCTCGGCCTTCTCGACCGGCTTCTCCGTGGGGCCCTCCACGGGAGGAACAGGCGTGGGGGATTTCTCGATCGAGGCCGTGGTCGAGGTTGCCTCCTCGGGCGTCGGGGCCGGAGGCCGTTCCTCCGGCGGGGCGGGCTGCGCCTGCTCGATCGGCGGAGTTTGCTGCTGCGGCGGCGTGGGCGAGACCTGGGGGCTCGGCGGTGGCGACGGCGGCGGGGGGACCTTCACCGTGTTCCAGCTCTCCAGATCCGCGGCATCGACGATCTCGACGCTCAGTCCGTCGGGAGCGCCGTCGAGCTCGCCCATCCGGCGCCGCGCAGAATCCGACAGCGACAGGCTGGCGGCAACGATCAGGCCTGCGTGCGCCAGCGTCGCCACCATCACCCACACCCAGAAGCGCCCGCGCTCGCGACTCCACGTCCGCAGCGGCGCCCAGCGGGCGGCACGCCCCGGCGGAGCAGGCTTCTGCGCGATTTCGCCAGCGCTCATTCTGTCGCCCAGCTCGACCGGTCTCCTCTTGGGCCCCTCTAGCGCGCGGTTTCGCTCCTCGAGAACGCCGGCAGCGTCGCACGGAGCGCGTACTGGCTGCGCTGAGGCCGTCGCTTATGCACACCAATGCGTCGGCGATAGCGTGAATTGGCGTTTGCGTGCAAGAATCCAGCGCAAGACGGTGATTCAAAGGCCCTGGACTGGCCAGCCATCCACACCGCTTCGGCTGCGGCGGGAATGCAACAGCGCCCGTGCCTCTTCGGTCCGGCCTGACCGCAACAGGCACACGGCGAGTGCATATTCGATCAGGTCGCGCTGGGCGCGACTGCCGCCGATGCGCTCGTGCGACAGCAGCACGGCCCGCAACTCTGCGCCGGCCTCGGTCCACGCGGCGCGGCTGAACGAGCCGAAGGCGCGGGCGAGCGGCGCCACCAGGTCAGCAGCCGGCCCCTTCGCGCGCCCGATGATCCCGGCAAGCGCTTCGGCATCGCCGGCGAAAGCATGCGCCAGGGCCGCGTGCACGTCGGCGAAGGCGATGCCGGGCGAGGGGAACCACTGTGTCGCGTAAGCACTGATCTCGCGCCACAGGTCTGGCCGGCGCGGCTCCCCTGCCATCTCCGCACGCAACAGGAACGAGGCGGAATCCGACAAGGTGTTGATCGGCGGCCCCGTGGAGATGCCGGGGCGCAGGTTGGCATCGAAGAACTCCCAGGCCTCCTGGGTGCGGCCCGCTGCCATCTGCCAGAGTGCGATGTGCCAGCTGATATGACAGTGCAGCAGGCTTTCCCGATCGTAGTCCTTCCACCAGCCCGCGAGGTAGGCGAGGCCCGCGGCGCGCTCGCCCGCCTCGTAGTAGACGTGCGCGCGGATGTGTGCACCGTTGGCATTGCGGGGATTGAGCCTGAGCGAGCGCTCGATCGTCCGCTCCGCGGCAGCGATCTCGCCGGCCTCGACCTGGGCGAAGGCGTGGGCGCTCGTGAACCACCAGTCCTCGCCGTAGACCGAGACCAGCGGTTCCAGCAAAGCCAACAGCTCCGCCTCGCGCCCCTCGCGCCCCGAGAAGCCGATGAGGCCGAACACGCCCGTGCACGGCGCAAGCACCATGCCATCGCGCGGGTAGGCCGCAAGGTGCTCCTTGACCGCAGCGAGGCCCTTGACGCTGCCGCCGTCGACCACGGTCGCCAGTGCGTTGACGTGGCTCTTCTCGCGCGCGGGCAGCGATGCCGCGAGCTCGCGGGCGCGGGAGGCCGCGGCCTTGGCCGCCGCCGGCTTGTGCTGAACCTGCAGCGTGCGGGCCAGCGCCACATGCGCCGCGGCCAAGCCCTCGTCGCAGGCTATGGCACGCCGGAACGCCTCCTCGGATCCGTGGTTGGCCGACAGAGAAAGGTCGACGCCCGCGACATAGGCATCACGCGCGGCAGCAGACGACGTGGTCAGGGGGAAACCGTATCGATCGAGCATACCGGCTTGCACTCTCGTCGCGCCAATCCGCCAGTGTTGCATGTGCCGGCGGCAAGGGTCGAGCAAGGCGGCGGGCTGCAGGATGTGGTAGGCTCGCAGGGTCGAGACACATCCGGGGGAGCGGAGGCAATGGCGACGTTCCTGATCTGCCACGGCGCGTGGTCGGCGGGCTGGGCGTGGAAGAAAGTACGGCCTCTGCTGCGGGCCGCGGGCCACGAGGTCTTCACGCCAACCTACACCGGGCTCGGCGAGCGCGCGCATCACGCAAGCCCCGCCGTCGATCTCGAGATGCACATCAAGGACGTGCTGGCGGTCATCGAGTTCGAGGACCTGCGCGACTTCATCCTGGTCGGGCACAGCTACGGCGGCATGGTGGTGACGGGCGTGGCCGACCGGGTGCCGGAGCGCGTCAGGCACCTCATCTATCTCGACGCGTTCGTGCCGGGACACGGGCAGAGCCTGCTCGACCTTCGCGGACCCGCGCCGCCTCCGGCCGCCGGCGGCGGCAGCACGCAGGATTGGCTCATTCCGCCCAACCCGACGCCGCCCGACACCTCCGCGGCCGATCTTGCCTGGATCACGCCGCGGCGTAGACCGCAGCCGGTGGGGACGTTCACCCAGGCCTTGCAGGTGCGCAACCCGATCCCCCCGTTCCCACGCAGCTACATCTACTGCACCAGAAAGACTCCGGACGACGTGTTCCTGCAGTTCTCCAAGCGGCTCAAGTCCGATTCCGCCTGGCGCTACTTTGAGATGGACGCCAGCCA
>Ga0114129_10005617_pt1 | contig 17743 bp, 10 predicted proteins | sample RhiMetdeltSRZDD1_FD_80071 | JGI IMG/M metagenome (GOLD analysis project Ga0114129, IMG submission 80071) | Populus rhizosphere microbial communities from Tennessee, USA - Rhizosphere MetaG P. deltoides SRZDD1 (version 2) (version 2) | ecosystem: Host-associated > Plants > Roots > Rhizosphere >...
ATGCTTTAGCTTGTCGATTACTGACGACAAACTGAAGTTTATCGGACACTTTTATTTAAACTGCATCACTGCCGATTGTTAGAGGCATCTAGACCTGAAGCAATACACTGTGATAGTAATCAAGCTCACCTTCGTGATGTGATTTCGTTGTGGATTGTGCCTTACCAGACAGAAGTCACAGACAACAGAAAGTAAAAACAAATAAACAAGGAGAGGTTCTTATGCAAAAGCGCGTACAACCTTTGCCTTTAGTGCTGGCTGTTTTCTTAGCGGCCTTCACTGCCGTTTCAAGCCAGACACCACAATCAAAAAACGCACGCCGGCGAGCCGTCAACTCTTCCGCACCTCGAAGGCGTGAAGCAGACCGCATTAGTCCAAAACTGCCGCGTCCCAACCTGGCGAAAGAACCAACTCTTTACGTAGTTGGTTACGCCCATCTCGATACGGAGTGGCGTTGGGAGTATCCACAGGTAATCCAGGAATATCTAAGCAAGACTATGCGCAACAACTTTGCGCTGTTTGAAAAATATCCGCACTACATCTTTAACTTCACTGGTGCCAATCGATATCGCTTGATGAAGGACTACTACCCTGCTGATTTCGAAAAGTTAAAACAGTACGTCGCAGCAGGCCGTTGGTTTCCCGCGGGTTCGTCGATGGAAGAAGGGGACGTGAATTCTCCAAATGCCGAATCGATCATTCGACAAATCCTCTATGGCAACAACTGGTTTCGGAAAGAATTCGGAATCGCCAGCGATGAATACATGCTGCCGGACTGTTTCGGGTTTCCCGCTTCTTTGCCAAGTATTCTGGCGCACTCAGGAATCAAAGGATTTTCAACTCAAAAATTATCGTCGGTGTGGCAGCCCGCTCCGCATGTCGGAGGACCCGATTCCCCCGAAAAAACTCCCGATGGCATTCCCTTCAACGTCGGAATTTGGGAAGGGCCAGATGGTAAGACCGTAATAGCCGCGCTCAACCCGCTCAGCTACACGAGCCAGGTGACGTACGACCTCAGCAAGACACCCCCTCCCCCGCCTGGACCAGACCCCAGCCTGACAGCGCAACAGAACCAGGCGAGGTCCCGGGGACAAGAAGACTGGACTCGTAGAATACAGATCAATGGAGATCTCACCGGAGTATTCGCCGATTATCACTACGTTGGTACGGGCGACGTAGGTGGCTCGCCGAACGAAAACTCCGTCAGATTAATGGAAGCAATTGTTTCGAAGAGCAAGACCACCCTTCCGCCCCCAATACAATTTGGGCAACCAAGGCTGTCTGAGTCAGGACCACTGGTCCAAGTCGGTGATGGCCCGGTAAACGTCCGGTGGTCAAAAGCCGATGAGTTGTTCCAGGATCTCCTGGAGTGTTGCAGTACTGATCGCTTGCCACGATACAAAGGCGATCTCGAATTGATAAATCACTCCGCCGGTTCCCTTACTTCAGAGGCGTATCAGAAGCGCTGGATGCGTAAGAACGAATTACTGGCGGATGGCGCCGAAAAGGCATCGGTAATCGCTGAATGGCTGGGTGGACCTGCTTATCCGCGGGAACGGCTCAACAATGCGTGGACGCTGGTAATGGGTGGACAGTTCCATGATCTTTTGCCGGGAACCGCAACACCAAAGGCGTTTGAATTCGCCTGGAATGACGACGTTATTGCTATGAATCAGTTCGCCGGCGTTCTTACATCCGCGACCAATACCGTAGCAGCAGGGTTGGACACCCAAGTTAAAGGCACACCAGTCGTTGTTTACAATCCACTGTCAATTGAGCGCGAAGATCTCGTCGAAGCCGCTATCGCATTTCCGAATGGAGCTCCAAAAGCTGTTCGTGTTTTTGGTCCGGATGGTAGTCAAGTCTCCGCGCAACTGACCAATGGAAAGGTAATCTTTCTTGCTCGGGTTCCATCCGTTGCTTACAGCGTTTATGACGTACAAGCTGCTGAAACCGCTTCCGAGTCAACGCTCAAGGTAACTGACTCGTCGCTCGAAAATAATCGCTACCGTGTGACCATCGATACGAACGGCGATGTTTCGGCGATCTTCGATAAGAAAGCGAATCGGGAACTACTATCAGCTCCGATGCGGTTGGCAATCTCGACGGATAATCCGCGTCAATGGCCGGCATGGAATATGGACTTCGAAGACGAGCAACGTCCGCCGCGAGCGTTTGTGTCCGGTCCGGCGAAAGTTCGAATCGTTGAAAGAGGTCCAGTCCGGGTGGCCATAGAAGTTGAGCGTCAGGCCGAGGATTCTACTTTCGTGCAAACGATCAGCCTTTCAGCAGGTGATGCAGGTGATCGTATCGAGTTCAGTAACGTGATCGATTGGAAGACAAAAGAAGCAAACTTAAAGGCAGTCTTTCCGCTGGCAGCCACTAACAAACTAGCAACCTACAACTGGGACATCGGCACGGTGCAGAGGCCAAACGCAGACGAGCGCCAATTTGAAGTTGCTTCCCACCAATGGATCGATCTGAGAGACAACAGTGGATCGTTTGGCGCAACTGTTTTGACTGATTGCAAGAACGGATCTGATAAACCGAACGATCAAACGCTTCGCCTAACACTTTTGCGGACGCCAGGTACAAGAGGCGGGTATGCTGACCAGGGGACCCAGGATATCGGCCGGCATCAGATCGTGTTCGGGTTAGTCGGGCACTCAGGCGATTGGCGAGGTTCTCAGACCGATTGGCAAGCCTATCGTCTTAATCAACCCTTGATTGCTTTCCAGAGTCCAGCTCATCCTGGTCCATATGGAAAGACATTTTCCCTGGTGAAGGTTGGCAATAACCGGATTCGGGTGATGGCGCTGAAAAAGGCGGAAGCCGGCGATGAGGTAATCATTCGCCTGGTGGAGATGAGTGGAAAAGGCGCTGAAAACGTCCATATAAAGTTTGCCATGCCAGTAACGGCTGCGCGCGAAGTCAACGGTCAGGAGCTACCGATTGGACCAGCCATTATCAAGTCAGGAGAGCTGGTAACCTCATTCGGAAATTATCAACCACGCACGTTCGCATTGAAACTTGCACCAGCTCGCGCCAGAGTTGCGCCGATTGAATCGAGGTCTGTCGCTTTGGATTACGATTTGGCAGTTTCATCAAGGCTTGGGCGACCGGCAGATGGAAGTTTTGACTGGATGCCAAATAGTCCAACCACTTTGCAGGGAAGGGCACTCCCTGCGGAAATGTTGCCGCGCGAAATAACATTCGGAGACATCCGATTTACTCTCGCAGCGGCTGGTAAACCGAATGCGATCATCTCGCGCGGCCAGACAGTTGCGCTCCCGGCCGGCAAATACAATCGGGTATATGTGCTTGCCGCAGCGGTTAACGGCGACCAGAAGGGTACGTTTCGCGTGGAAAACACTGCGACCGATCTGACGATTCAGGAGTGGACAGGATTTATTGGTCAGTGGGACAACCGAATCTGGAAGACAACTGAAGAAACGATTCAACAAAGGCCAGGCGCTCCCGCGCCGCCGGCAGGAACTCCAGCGAGGACGCGGACGAATCCATATGGCGAGATGGTTGGGCTCAAGCCAGGTTTCATCAAGCGTGCTGATGTAGCCTGGTTTTCATCACAGCGTCGTGGAGTTGATGGGAACAATGAGCCATACGCGTATTCGTACCTGTTTGCTTACGGGCTTGAGATTCCACCGGGCGCAAGAACCCTTGTATTGCCGGACAACGAGCGAATTCGAATCCTGGCAATCACAGTTGCGAATGAGCCCTGGATTGTGAGGCCTGTCCAGCCGCTTTACGACACGTTAGAGCGTTAACTTTTGGAGTGCGCTGACTTGTCAGCGCTTTTTGGCCTGGCTCGGCTCGTCTGAAGCGGTGACTTAGTCACCGCACTCCGAGGAGATGTCAACCTATGAATCGAGCACTGCTTATAGCGTTGCTCGTGCTCTCACTGCAGACGCCGGTGAAAGTCACAACTGATTGGAACAACAACGCCACTTCCAATCGTGCATTCAAGTTCAAAAACCTACAGCCGCCAGCGAAAGACGATGCTGCTGCTCACGCAAAACTTACATTGCTCGATGGTGAGATTGATCCAAACGGCGCCAGCCTCAACGCGTTAATCGACGGCGTGCTTCCAACTGAAGAGGACCAGCCGGCTGCGAATTTCTTCTTTGACGCGGGCACTGGCGGTGGTCGTTTTCGCATGGATTTAGGTAGCGTTATCGAGATTGCCGAAATTAACACGTATTCCTGGCATCCAAACACTCGCGGGCCGCAGGTTTACAAGCTGTGGGCCAGTGATGGCTCTGACGCAAAATTCAACGCTGAGCCGAAGGGAACTATCGACCCGACCACGTGTGGATGGAAACTTATTACTGTGGTCGATACCCGCGGCAAAGAGGGAAATGATGGCGGGCAGTACGGTGTAAGTGTCGGAAGCGCGACCGGTAGTTTAGGGAAGTATCGTTACTTGTTATTCGATTGTTTCGTTACTGAAACTGCCGACGATTGGGGCAATACGTTTTATAGTGAGATAGACGTGATCGCGAAGTGAGTTGCAGTCAGATGGAAAATGGAAAATGGGTTTTGTCGGCTTCTTCACGAACTTAAATAATCAAAAACTCCGGTAGTGACGTTACGACTATCGATTCTCAGCCTGTGACCCAGCGGCGTGAGCTGTCGTCATGTAAGCTTCTGCGTCTCCGAGCAACTCTTCAAGACGCTCCAGATAACGGCCGACATGTAATCCGTCCATCAGTGCGTGATGGACTTCAACGGAGATAGGTAAATACGTGCGACCATTTTCCTCTGTGAACTTTCCGAACGCGACTTTAGGTACTGAATCTTCGCGACGCCAATTCCGCGCATGAGAAAAGCTGGTGAAGGATATCCAGGGCAAGACTGTAAAGTGAATACGTGCATCATCGTCGTGGCGTGGACGAAACGCGCCATCGCCTGACCGGGTTTCAGCTACCGAGGCCTTGGCGCCATGCATGAACCTCGCAAAGTCTTCGTGATAGTCAAAATACGTAAGCGTAAAAGCCTCGTTCGGTAACAACACAGTCGTTCCACCATTGATTACGTCGTGGACGAGCACCTGATCGCCCCTCAGCCGGTAGTGAAACGGCTCAATCTCATTAGCCGCTCGAAGCGCAAAGTAGTGACAGGCAAGCGATATGCTCATATCCGGGTGCCGGCTCCGCGCACTCAACAATTCGGTTACAGAAACACGGGTGCAAATATTAAAGTAAGGCTTGTCGAAGCTGCGAAAGAATTCGAAGACATCACGTCGTGGCCATGTTGTCAGGTTGAGGTAGTGTGACATCATCATCCATCTGTAATCGAAGCATGGTGAAGGATCTCTGGCGATATCGGTTCCAGAAAGCGCGAGAGCGCTGGAAGGGAATCGGCTTCTGGACCACGATAAACATTGACCGGATAGACAAACTGAAGCGCACGCTTCGCCCTGGTCGTCGCAACGTAAAGCAGGCGCCGCTCTTCCTCGAGATCATCAAACTCGTCCTGAAAACGATTTGACGGAAACCATCCATCTGTCAGCCAGATCACGAAAAGTGTGTCCCACTCAAGTCCCTTAGCCGAATGGACGGTTGACAGGGTAACGAAACCGCCACGTCTTCCGCGATCTCCATTAGTCGCTTCCGAGGGATCAAGTGCTACGTCATCGAGCAGCTTGGCCGCTGTCTTATAGCGTTTAGCAATCGTTTGCAAGTGCTCGAGGTCGCGGCCACGCCGTTGCGCATCGTCGTACTTATTTTTCAGTAGTGGCCTGTAGAACCGGAGCACCGTCGAAAGTTGCTCACCAGGAGACCTGTTTTCCAGCACCCCTGTAAGTACGCGTGCCAACCGCCCCAACTCAGCCTTGTAACTGGCTCGCGCAGGAAACCGGTGTAATTTCTTGAAAAGAGCATCCTTGGTGCGCGCAGATCTAAATTCCTTTCGTTCGACGCCGAGATACTCGAGTATTTGGTACACAGTTGCATCGCCGATGTGATCGATCAATTTCAGCGCGCGGAACCACGACAATGTATCGGAAGGCTTGACTGCCACGCGTAAAAAAGCGAGCGCATCTTTGATGTGAGCCGACTCGGCAAACTTGATTCCGCCAAACTTGCGAAATGGAATTCCGCTCCGCGCGAGTTCTATTTCCAGGTCGAATGAATGCGAGCTGGAGCGGAAGAGAACCGCGATATCGCTCAGCGGCACTCCTTCGTCCCGGAGTTCTGAGATGCGCTCTGCGACGAATCGTGATTGTTCGTTTTCATCACGAGCACTTACGACGACGGGTGTTTCACCACCCTCTATGCGCGAGAACAACCGTTTCTTATAGCTCTCTTTTACGTCAGCAATGATCGCATTTGCGACGTCAAGAATTGGTTGCGTGCTGCGGAAGTTCTCCTCAAGCTTGATTATCTGAGCCGAAGGAAACAGCTTTGGAAACTCCAACATGTTCCGATGGCTCGCGCCACGAAACGAATAGATGGATTGGAACTCATCGCCAACGACAGCGACGTTATCATGCGTTGCGGTCATCAGGCGCACAATTTGTGCTTGAAGCTTATTGGTATCCTGATACTCGTCGACCATTATGTAGCGATACTGATTCGAGATCTGTTCGCGCAATGTTTCACTCTCTTCGAGCGCTTCACGAAAGCGCACCAGCAAGTCATCGTAAGTCAGCATGTGACGGCTGCGTTTGAACTGCTCGAACGCTTTGAAGAGTTGTTCTAAATTCGCGCGTTCATCTATGAATTGCGGATAGCTTTGATTGAGCACCTGCTTGAGCGAAATTACTTTATTGACCATCGTGCTGAAAATCGACGCGATGGTCCGCTTGCGTGGGAACCGTCTCTCCTTCGTAAGCCGGATTTGTCGTCGCAAAAGATCGATTAAATCTTCAGTGTCGCTTTGGTCGAGGACAGTAAAATTTCGCTGGATGCCTGCGGCTTCGGGAAACTTTCGCAAGACAGAATGACCGAGCGAGTGGAACGTGCCGCCTGAAACACGCTGACAACGTGCGTCAGCTAAGGCTGCCGCCCTTGTCAACATGCTTGTTGCCGCCCGTCGAGTGAACGTGAGTAACAAAACCGACTCAGGTTTTGCGCCGATATCAACCAATCGAGCGACTCGATACACGAGCGTCCTTGTCTTGCCGGTCCCTGCCCCCGCTACGATCAGCAATGGACCCTCCGTAGTCATCACCGCTCGCAATTGAGCTTCATTTAACTCTGCTTCGTAATTTACACCGGCGCCACGGGCTGAAACCCCCACTCGCTTCAAAACGAGCCGGCCTGTAAGCGTGGGTGACGTCTTTCCTAATTCGACGTTCCGCTGGATTACTCTGAGCTCGTCCGCTAATTCGATTATCGATTGGTAGCGTTCCTTTGGCGATTTTTGCAGCGCTTTTAGGAGCAGTCGTTGCAAATCGAGCGGCAATGGCGTTTGTGAGACGCCATCAAACTTCGGCGCCTCGTGAAGGATCGCATGCATTGTGTCAATGCGATTTTCGTGAACGAATGGACAGGCGCCAGTCACCATCTCGGAAAGCACAACGGCGAAGGAAAAGATGTCACAACGGCGATCGACTCTCTGCCCCAACAGCTGTTCAGGTGACATGTAGTTAACCGTCCCGAGAAGCGTTCCCGATTCAGTTTTCACACGCAGAAGAGTTTTCTGATCGCTGTCCGCAGCTAACGCTCGCTCACGCTGGGCGACCAACTTCGCCAGACCAAAATCCAGAATTTTCGCGTAACCGTCGCGCCGGATCATCAAATTTTCCGGTTTCAAGTCGCGGTGAATGATTCCAGCATCGTGGGCCCTGGCGAGTCCCTCGGCAATCTGCACGGCGATATCTAACGCCTGCCGAAGTGGCAACGATTGCGACTTGATTTTCTGGCGAAGCGTCTCTCCCTCTACGTACTCCATCGCGATGTAAGGTCGATCAGCGTCTTCTCCGACTTCGTAAATGGTGAGGATATGCGGATGATTTAACGCGGATGCTGCTCTGGCTTCCAGAAGAAATCGCCGTCGCCTCTCTTGCTGCGAGAGGTATTCAGGAGGTAGTAGTTTCAGGGCAACCAGGCGGTGGAGCTTTTTATCGTACGCTTTAAAGACTTGACCCATCCCACCCGCGCCGATTGGTTCGATTATTCGGTAGTGCGCGATTGATTCTTCGGCGATCGGTTTCATGGTGGAGGAAAATCGAGACTGTTAGTTTAAGCGAAAATGATTATACGAAGAAATCGCCGTGGAAGATCGAGCTTAATGAACCTTGCCCTTGACGTTTAGGACATTTAGGACCTATACGACCTATAAAAAGCAGATCGTCACAGACAGAAGGGATCCATATTATGTCGCGACATTTTGCATTCGATGAACGAACTTATCAGTACTTACTCAAAACGTCCGTGCGAGAGCCGGACGTGGCGCGACGCCTGCGCGAGGAGACACAAAAACTCGAGCAGGCACAGATGCAGATTGGGCCCGATCAGGGACAGTTTATGCACTTGCTTGTCCAATTGTTGCGTGCGAGGAAAACAATCGAAGTCGGCGTCTTCACGGGCTATAGTGCCCTTTGGGTAGCATTGGCATTACCAGGCGATGGCCGAATCATCGCTTGCGACGTAAGCGAAGACTACACCGCAGTGGCCAAACGTTATTGGAAAGAGGCTGGCGTTAGCGACAAAATCGACCTTCGACTCGCTCCGGCGCTCCAGACGTTGGATGCATTGATCGATGCTCGTCAGGCCGGAACATTCGATTTCATGTTCATCGATGCGGACAAAACGAATTATGACAATTATTACGAGCGCGGATTACGGTTGGTCAGGACGGGTGGGTTAATCGCGATTGACAACACGATTTGGTCGGGTCGGGTGGCGGATGATACCCAGCAGGACAGTGACACAGTAGCGATTCGCCGGCTCAACGAGAAACTCCTGCGTGATGACCGAATCACACTAAGTATGTTGACGGTTGGAGACGGCCTGACACTCGCTTTGAAGAGATGAGCCGCAGTCAGCGTTTCATGATAGACTTAAATCCCCCCTGAGGGCTCATTCGCGAGTCCTAAAACAAGGCAATGAAATACTGATGTCACCTTGAGATCGCCCTAATGCATTGAGCGGCATGCCGACCCCTGACGCCATAAGTTCAACGACAGAAGCACTTCCTTCCCGTCAGCAAAGACGGAATAATGATCTAGCTAAACAACTTCTGATCGTGCTGACGGTCGCGGCTGTGTATTTCGCGGCAGCCAAGCTGGGCTTAACCTTCGCGTTTCTGCATTCACATGTCTCGCCGATATGGCCACCCACGGGCATCGCGATCGCTGCAGTCCTGCTGTTCGGCTATCGCGCCTGGCCGGGAATCTTTATCGGTGCTCTCTTCGCTAATGCCTATGCCCCTGTGACGATTCCCGTCGCCGCCGTTATCGCTGCGGGAAACACAATCGAAGCTGTCCTGACCGTTGTTCTTCTTCGAGCTATCGCCTTTGATCCTTCTTTCAATCGAGCCCGAGATGTTTTTAAGTTTGTTCTTGCAGCCGGCCTATGCACGGTGGTTAGCGCTACCATTGGCACTTTGGCCCTTTGTATTACGCAATCGGCAGCCTGGAATCAGTTCGCGGTACTTTGGTTCACGTGGTGGCTGGGTGACTTAGCCGGGGCAGTCACGGTCGCACCCCTTTTGATCACGTGGTACATCGGATCTGGCATTCCGTTAATCGGTGTTAGGTTCGTTGAGATTTGCCTGTTGACATTGCTGCTTTCGGTGGCCGCCATAGCAACCTTTGGTGGGTCATCACCCGCACCAATCCACTATTACCCATTAACCCGGCTTATCGTCCCGTTCCTTCTTTGGGCTGCGTTCAGACTTGGCCAACGCGGTGTAACCCTCGCAATAGCGTTGTTGTCTGGCTTCGCAATCTGGGGGACATTGAGCGGGGCGGGTCCGTTTGTGGGATCGACTCCGGACGAATCGTTAAAGATACTCCAGTTGTTCCTCGCTTCGAACGCGGTAACGTTTCTATTCCTTGCAGCCGTCGTCGAGGAACGTCGTCATGCAGAGGAAGCACGGCGTGCGAGGGAAGAAGAATTGTGGATGATTACCGAGACAACGCCGGTGATGCTCGTTCGGTGCAGCAGCGATTTACGTTACGTGTTCGTCAATCGTGCATATGCTCAAATGCTTGGGCGTGAACCGCGAGAAATCATTGGCAAGCCGATTGTTGAAATCGTGGGGGCAGAAGGATTTGAAGTCATTCGTCCTTACATTGAGAGGGTCTTGAACGGCGAGATTTTGGAGTATGAATCCGAGGTGCCATTTGAGGGAGTTGGGACGCGCTTTCTTCGTGTTACCTACCGGCCTGAGTTGAACGAAGCTAATGAAACCGTTGGTTGGATAGCTTCATTAACTGACATTACCGAATCCAAACGTGCCGAGGAGGGCCTCCGGCTGTTAGCATCAATTGTAGAAAGCACTGAGGACGGAATTATCGGCAAGGACTTGAATGGAATAATCACGAGTTGGAATGCTGCCGCTGAACGGCTTTACGGCTACACCGCTCAGGAGATCATCGGCAAACCCATGTCCGTCCTTGTACCTTCCGATCGTCCTGACGAAGAGACACAGCTACAGGGAAGACTTAACCGAGGTGAACGTATCGATCACTATGAAACCTTGCGAGTTGCAAAGGATGGCAGAGAGGTTCCAGTGTCGCTAACGGTCTCACCAATTAAGGATGGTAATGGGAATGTGATCGGTAGTTCGAAGATCGCTCGCGACATAACGGATCGTAAGCGCGCCGAGGCTGAACGTGAGTCGCTGTTGCAGCGCGAGCATGCCGCGCGGTCTCAAGCGGAAGAAGCAAATCGAGTAAAAGACGAATTCCTGGCCACCCTTTCTCACGAGCTGAGAACACCGCTAAATGCGATTCTCGGTTGGGCGAGTCTGTTCCGCGGTGGCAAGCTTAGCGGCAAAGACGCAGACAATGCCATGGAGATAATAGAGCGCAATGCGAAGGTGCAGAGTCAACTAATTGAAAGCGTTCTGGATGTGTCGCGCATTGTATCCGGAAAACTTCAACTAGATGTCAGACCGCTGCAACTCTCAGCCGTGATCAAGGCGGCTCTTGATTCGATTCGTCCAGCTGCCGACGCCAAGAATATGAGCGTACGTGTGATGACGAACAGTGACGAACCGCTCGTGTTTGGAGATCCGAACCGGCTGCAGCAAGTTGTCTGGAATCTGCTTTCGAATGCCGTCAAGTTCAGCCCTGCCGGCAGCGAAGTAACCGTCAAATTACAGTCCGACGCGTCAGAGGTTCACATCGTCGTAAAGGATTCCGGTCAGGGCATTGCTGATCATTTCTTACCTCACGTATTCGATCGTTTTCGACAAGCTGACTCGAGTACAACTCGTAAGCATGGCGGTCTCGGGCTAGGGTTAGCGATTGTTAGACACCTTGTGGAGCTGCATGGTGGATCAGTAACAGTTGAGAGTGACGGAGAAGGGAAAGGAGCAACTTTCACCGTATCCCTGCCGGCACTCCGAAAAGATATCGGAACAAACGGCCACTCAGGTGCGCAACTTGACGGAGTTGCCGAGTCGGAACTCACCCTGGCCGGATTAAAAATATTAATCGTCGAGGATCAACCCGATGCGCGTGAATTACTTAAAGAGATGTTGCTGACGCACGATGCGGACGTGAAAGCAGCCGTCTCGGCAGCCGAAGCACTCGACGTGGTTCGCGAGTGGCAACCGCAAGTTGTAGTGTCGGACATTTCGATGCCGGATGTGGATGGCTATACATTCATCCGGCGGCTGCGCGAACTTGGGCCTTGCGGGGGGATCCCAGCTATCGCCGTGACTGCGCACGCACACGCCGAAGATCGCGAGCGCGCATTGACCGCCGGGTTTCAAAGCCACCTATCCAAGCCCGTCGAGTTATCAGACCTGCTACTTTCCATTGCGCAAGTCACCAATCCACAGATTACGAAGCAAGAGAGTTAGCTTGAGTCAGGATGTAGACAACTCGAGTTAGCTTGCTAGATTCTAATCTGTGCAATTTGCGTAATCTGTGGACTAATTCGTTTTCCGCCGATTGACATCACTCCTCCCGCGTTTTTATCATCAGAAGCCTGCTAACTATTCCACCTGATGCGACCTTCGGTTTTCTATTGAGGGACTCATATGATTACAGTCAAAGAATTAACCAAGAAGTATGCCCGAAATCTGGCGGTTGACCACATTTCATTCGCAGTAAAAAAAGGCGAAATCGTTGGCTTTCTGGGGCCAAACGGCGCCGGTAAAACTACTACCATGCGCATGTTAACGGGGTTTCTATTGCCCACGTCCGGAACAGCCAATGTCGCCGGCTTCGATGTCCTGGAACAACCGTTAGAAGTGAAAAAACGGATCGGCTATCTGCCGGAATCTCCACCGCTCTACCACGAGATGATTACAATCGAGTACCTGACGTTTGTCGGTAAATTGAAACGCTTATCCGGAGAAGAGCTGAACAAGCGAATCGCCTACGTCAGCGAACGCTGCGCAATCACGGACGTTCGCAACAAACAATTAGGTAAGTTGTCGAGGGGCTATCGACAACGTGTCGGACTCGCGCAAGCGATCATTCACAATCCCGACGTGTTGATTCTGGATGAACCCACAGCCGGTCTCGATCCGAAACAGATAAACGAGACACGCGATCTGATTAAAGGTCTTGCCGGCGATCACACTATCATTCTCAGCACGCACATCCTGCCCGAGGTCGAGCAAACCTGCGAACAAGTGATCATCATCAACAAGGGTAAAGTTGTCGCCACGGATTCCGTGCGCAACCTTCAGGGCCGCGCGAGGGGCGCTGAGTCGCTTGTGCTGGACATTGGCAGTCGCAACGGTCTGCTCGATATTGCTCTTGCGCGACAGACGCTTGAGAAGATTGCCGGCGTGACGGCCGTGGTACCCAAAGAAATGCCCGAGGGCAGAAACATATTCGAGATTGAAAGCAATAAGAATTTCGTTCGAGGCGATCTGGCGCGCGCCGTGGTCGAGGCCGGTTGGGATCTGAACGAGTTGAGACCAACAGCAATGAGCTTGGAGCAGATCTTCTTGCAGCTGACGGGCGATGAAGTTGCATCCTCGACCGAAGAGCCTCAAGAAAAAATGACGGAGGCGAGTTCATGAGAAACATCTGGATAATTTGTCGAAAAGAGCTACGTAGCTATTTTGTCTCGCCAGTCGCGTATCTGTTGCTGGTCATGTTCGCTTTGATCTTCGGGTTCTTCTTTTGGAATTCACTTGGATATTTCGTTCTCATGGGTATGGAATCGCAGATGCGCGGCCAGGAAGTACCGATGAATCTCAATGAACAGATCATTCGTCCGCTGTTGTCGAATGTAGGGGTTGTCGGACTGTTTTTCATTCCATTGATTTCGATGCGACTGTTTGCAGAAGAAAAACGGAATGGCACGATTGAGCTTTTAATCACTTCTCCCATTCGCGATGTCGAGGTCATTGTCGGCAAATGGTTAGCCGCAGTTATTCTTTACGCCTGCTTGCTGTTGATTACGGCGGTTAATTTTCTCTTCCTGTTCAAGTATGGGAATCCCGACTGGAAGCCACTGGCAATCGGCTATTTGGGGTTGCTACTTCAAGCGGGCAGCCTGTTGGCGATCGGCACGTTTATTTCAACACTTACTAAGAATCAGATCATCGCCGGCGCTGTTACGTTTGGTGTCTGCCTGCTGTTATGGGTGTTGGAGTGGGTTAGTGGTTATGAGACTGCAAGTTGGGCGCGCGTGTTGGCGTACATCTCGGTCGTCGACCATTTCGAATCGTTTGCTAAGGGTGTAATTGATTCGAAGGACGCGATCTTCTACGTGACCGTCATCTTTCTTGGCTTGTTTCTTACCACGCGATCGATGGAAGCGCTGCGCTGGAGGTCATAGATGAATACGGAACTACTAAAAGCCAGGCAGACGAAATTCGCAGGCTACGTCACCGTATACGTTCTAATAATCATTACTGTGGTCGTCGTAGCCAATGTTCTCGCCAATCGTTACGACAAATCTTATGACGGAACGGCGAATAAACGTTATAGCCTTTCGGAGCAAACGAAAAAAATTGTTCGGGAATTGAATCAGGACGCTAATATCCGCTACTTCGACCAAGCCACGAGATACACTCAGGCCAAAGACCTTCTGGATCAGTATGCGTCTCTTTCACCGAAGATTCACGTCGAATACGTGGATCCTGACAAGAGTCCCGATATCGCGCGCGAAGCGGGAATAAAGAATTACGGCACAGCTGTTGTCCAAATTGGCAATAAGAAAGAAGAAGCGAAGAGCGTTACCGAGGAGGGAATCACCGGCGCTTTCATTCGCGCGATAAAAGGCAAGACACGAACTATCTGTTTTGTCACCGGCAGCGGCGAACATCAGATCGACGATTCGGATCGCAATGGCTACTCGATGTTCAAGGATCTGCTGAGTAAAGACGAATACGAATCGAAATCGATCAACTTACTGCAAAAGGCGGAAATTCCCAGCGACTGCAGCGTGCTGGTAGTTGCCGGACCCACGGGTGATTATCAACAACCTCAGGTTGATGTGATTAAGAAGTATGTTGAGGATGGTGGACGTGCACTTTTCATGCTTGATGCTCCACTGAAGATGGGGCGCGAGATCGCCGATAACGACGCCCTGTCGAAGCAGCTTGACGCATGGGGAATTGCGTTGAAAAAGAATCTCGTCCTCGATCTGAATCCGGTCGGCCAGCTTATGGGGTTGGGTCCGCAAGTGGCGCTCGTTTCCAACTATGACTCGCATCCAATTGTGAACCCGCTTAAGGGAACGGCAACCGGATTTCCTTTCTCACGTTCGATGGAGATAAAGACCGGCGATAAAACCACGGTGGAAAAATTGTTCAGCTCGTCTGATAACAGCGTGGCTACCACTAACCTGAGTTCCACGCAAATCGATCCAAACGATCCCAAGAACGCGAAAGGCCCGCTGACAATCGGAGGCGCAGGCTCTTACAACACGGGCAAAGAGAACGTCGAGGGACGCTTTGTCGTACTTGGCAGTTCGTTTTGGGCGGCGAATTCATTCATTAGCTTCAACGGAAATCGCGATCTCGCGCTGAATGCCATGAATTGGCTTTCATCCGACGAGGATCTGATTTCGATCCGGCCCAAGGAGCAGGACGACCGCCGGATAACAATGACTCAATCGCAGTTCAGTTGGGTACGAGCAACGAGCCAGTTTCTATTGCCACTGGTCGTCTTGATAGGGGGCGCATCAGTTTGGTGGCGGAGAAGGTAAGCTCGACAAACCGCAGTGAACGTGCGAAAGGTATTGAGGTTGCGAAAAAGTGTTTAGATCTTCTTTGCGTCTTTGCACCTTTGCGTCTTAGCGTGTGAAATCGTCGGATCCGCTTGTGCAACACGTCATAGATTCACGCAAAGACTGCGAAAGGTGCCAAGACGCATCAAAGAGATGTGCTGAACCTTAAATCAGTACCGTTTTTTAAAGGAAGAATTCATGAAAAACCGTGGAATGACGATAGCGGCACTCGTGCTTATAGCACTGCTGGGACTTCTTTACTGGTCCAATCGTCACAAACCCGACGAGAGTTCATTAGCTTCTAGTACGCCTGCAGAAGCGGCGCCTAAGATTCTTACTGTGAACGAAGCTGACATCACCAAAATCGAACTGACGAAAAAGACAGGCGATCAAATAACTCTTACCAAGGACAGCGTAGGCGCTTGGAAAATCACTGCGCCGCAGTCGCTGCCAGTCGATCAGTCAGTCGTATCGGGGATGTTGTCGACGCTCTCATCCCTAAATTCAGACCGGCTGGTTGAAGATAAAGCAACAAACCTCAGTCGCTACGGCCTTTCAAATGCTGCTGTAACGGTTGTTATTACTGACAAGAACAATTCCACTCATAAACTTCTGATTGGAGATGACACTCCGACTGGCAACGCTGCTTACGCTAACCTTGAAGGCGATCCGAGGGTATTCACGATTGCAAGTTTTACGAAGACCTCAGTTGATAAGAATGTGGATGACCTTAGGGACAAACGACTCATTACTTACGAACCAGATAAGATCACGCGTGTGGAACTGAGTTTGAAAGGGGCGCAGTTGGAATTCGGACGCGACAAGGATCAATGGCAGATCGTCAAGCCTAAACCAATGCGAGCCGATGCAACGAAAGTGGACGACCTCGTCCGCAAATTGACTGACGCAAAGATGGAGGCTTCCGCTCCCACAAATACCGATAAAGACAAGACTAAGCCAGAAGATGCGTTTGCCGCAGGATCCTTGGTTTCAGTCGCAAAAGTGACGTCCGACGCCGGCACGCAGCAGTTAGAAGTGCGGAAAGCCAAGGATGACTATTACGCTAAATCGAGTGTGACGCAGGGAGTACACAAAGTCTCAGCCGATCTCGGGCAGGCGTTGGATAAAAAGTGGGAGGAGTTTCGCGACAAGAAGTTGTTTAGCTCTAACGATCCGACAAAGATCGAAATCCATGATGGCGCGAAAAGCTATTTCCTTACCAAGGACGGCGACGATTGGTGGGATGCCGGCGGAAAGAAGTTGGACCGGGCTGGAGCTCAAGCTCTTGTTGATCAGTTACGCGATCTCCAGGCGACAGATTTTGCTGAATCGGGGTTTGGAGCGACTGTGATGCATATAACTGTAACTTCAAACGATGGCAAGCGCGTGGAGAAAACTCTGATCTCCAAGAGCGACAAGAGCCCGCTGGCGAAACGTGAAGGTGAAGCGACTTTATACGTCCTCGAATCTGGCGCAATTGACAATCTGCAAAAGCTACTTAACGACTTAAAGCCTGAGCAGGGTGGAAAGTAATCGGACTTCATAAAAAGAAAATCCCACTAACGGCAGCCACGGCAGTTGGTGGTGCAAAAAATTGTCTCGGGAGTGAAGCAGTCTTGTGGGATTCTTTTCGTCGAGACCTATTCTAATCAGGAAGAACGAACGACATCCCTTCGTCCAAATCCCGATAGAACTCCGCTTGCCCGCCTTCGAAGTGATGACCGCTCGCTTTCACAGCGTAGAGGTGCTTTGGCCCCGGTGTGGCATCGAACAACTTCTGCGACTCTTCATAAGGAGCAGTATCGTCGTCTGTCGCGTTAAAGATTACAACCGGGACTCCATTGAGCTTGTTAAGATATTGACGAGCGTCAAAAACCTTTTCTCGCGGCGTTCCGTGAGTGATATAGATGAGCGCGTCTGTCGGTTTCCACGCGAGTTCGTTATAGGTTGGAAGACTGATCGCAATTATTCGATCTATTCGATCCTTTAACATTGGCTCAGTGGCAACCATAACGCTGTATCCTGCGCCTAGTGACCAACCCGCGAGTACTACGCGGGTTGATCTATTCACGCCGGACCGCGTAACAGCAGCATTAATCATATCATTGTAATCGCGACCTAGTTCATCAGGCGACACGGGATGCTGAGAACTTGCGAAGCTAACCAGGTAATCTTTAACGTTGAATCCAATAACCGTCTTTCCCGTCATGGCAATGTGAGCAGCAGTATCAGCGCAGAACGGGCTCCAGCCGCCATCGCCACTCGTAAAAAACACCAATTGTTGATTCCTGGCATTTTCTTGCTGGTACACCTGCAACGTAACTGGCGAACCATTGCGGATATCAGCCTGAAGCGTCGAATGGACCAGTTCGTGCGACAACTCCTGTGGGGTCACATGGTGGTAAAAG
>Ga0114129_10005618_pt1 | contig 17741 bp, 19 predicted proteins | sample RhiMetdeltSRZDD1_FD_80071 | JGI IMG/M metagenome (GOLD analysis project Ga0114129, IMG submission 80071) | Populus rhizosphere microbial communities from Tennessee, USA - Rhizosphere MetaG P. deltoides SRZDD1 (version 2) (version 2) | ecosystem: Host-associated > Plants > Roots > Rhizosphere >...
GCCGCGGTGTCGATCCGCACGATGCGCGCGTGCGCGTGAGGGCTCCGGACGAAGCTCGCGAAGAGCATGCGCGGCAGGCCGAGGTCGTCGAGGTAGCGTCCCCGGCCCATCAGAAGGCGCGGATCCTCGAGCCGCTTGATGCGCATGCCGGTATAGCGGAGCGGCGGCGCCTCGCCCGCGTTCATCGGCTCACGCTCGCTCGCCCACCCGATGGAAGACGAGGCCGTCGAGTAGCTTTGGATAGAAGTGCGTAGACTTCTGCGGGAGCAGCTCGCCGCCGCGCACGACCGCCTGGAGCTCGTCCGCGGTCGTGGGAGCGATCAGGAACGCCGCCTGACACTTGCCGTCGCGGGCCAGCTGAATCGCCTCGGCGCGATCGGCCGTGTAGTCGACGTTGGTCTTCGCGTCGAGCTTGGCGTCGGTGATGCCGAGCAGCGGCCGGAGCAGGCCCTCGTGCAGGATCGACACGGCGAGCCCGCGCCAAGCCGCCGACCTCTTGTCGGGCCACGCGATGTGATCGCGCGTTCCCGGTTTGAGTCTCAGAAGGGCCGCGTCCGGCCCGCTCACGACGGCGATCGCCCGGTTCTCGAGCTCGACGGTCGCGGGATCGGGCAGCGGCGAGACGTCGAACCAGCGGGCCGCCATGTGCACGAAATCCTCGAAGTCGAAGCCCTTCACGTCGTGCACCAGGCGATGGTTCGGCAGGATCGTCAACCCCGGCGCCTCGAGCGCGAAGAACGCCATGAGCTTGTAGCCGGCATCGGGGTGGCGTGTCGCATAGGCGACCGCGGTCTCGTAGCGGTGATGACCGTCGGCGATGATCACCTGGCGCGACGCCATGAGCTCGCGAACGCGATTCACCGCCGCGTCGTCGGCCAGGTGCCAGAGACGATGGAGCTCGCCTCTCAGATCGCGCGCCTCGGCGACCGGCTCACCGATCGGCGTCGTCGCGCGTCGAAGGTCGCCGCCCGGATCCGACGTCAGCATGAACAGCAAGCCGATGTCGGCGGCGGTCGCCTCGAGGAGCTCCATCCGATCGCGCTTGGGCTCGGCATGCGTTCGCTCGTGCGGCAAGACGACGCCGCGCGCGTAGTCGCTGACCTCGCCGAGCGCGACGAACCCCATGCGGGTCACCGGGCGACCGTCCGCGGCGTACGTCTGGTGATAGGGATAGATCGCGGGGCGATCATCGCGCGCCCAGACGCCGCCGGCGAGCCAGCCCTCGAGCACGTCGCGCGCGTCGCGATACTTGTTCGGGGAGTCCTTGGGGTAGGTCACGCGCACGATGTTGTGCGGGCTCATTGTGTACAGACGGTCCTGCGTCTCGGGGCTGATCTGGTCGTACGGCGGCGCCACGACCGCCGAGATGTCACGCGCCTCGCTGCCGGCGTAGCGATAGCCTCGAACGGGCCTGATCTCCATGGGTCTTTCGTCGGTCGCGTCGACGAGGCACTGTCGATCCAAACTCGCGCCAAGTCAAGAGTACGGTCGCCCGATCCGAGGTAAACTGTCGTCCACCAGCCTTGCGAGGAGGTGGCCGATGGACGAGACCGCGGTGGCGGCGACGACGGGCGTCGCCCAGGTGTTCGATCTCAACGCGCTCAAGGCCTTCGCGCCCGACAAGCGCGTGCGCAAGATGCTCTTCAAGACCGATCAGCTCTGGTCGGAGATCGCCTGCTACGAGCCCGGCCAGTCGACGGTGATGCACAGCCACCCGCGTGAGGAAGAGGCGATCTATGTCCTCGAGGGCACCGCGAACATGAGCATCGACGGCGACGAAGTGGTCGTGCCGGCCGGCGCGATCGTGAAGTTTCCCGCCAACGTCCCGCACGACGTCAGGAACCTCGGCACCGAACGCTGCGTCATCATGTTCCTCAAGATCAACCCCAAGGTCTTGAAGGCGGGGAGCTGAATGGGTAACGTCGAGCGCTGCGACAAGACGCTGCCGACCAACCAGATGATCTATCACGTGCGGCGCGACCCCGCGCTGCGCGCGCGCTTCCTCAGCGATCTCGAGGGGCTGGCGCGGGAGTTCGGGCTCAGCCGCGCGGAATACGAGGCGGTGCGCGACAAGGACCCGCGGCGCATGATGGATCTCGGCGTCCACCAGTACTACGTGCCGCAGATCCTCCGGCTGTTCTTCGGCTCGGCGCACAACAGCAACGCCAGCGCCGCGCTGGAGTGCTACCAGCGCGCGTACCCGGAGGAGACGGCGAAGGCGATGGCCCTGCAGGCGCGGCTGGAGCGAGAGCACCATGGCTGAGATCGTCGCCGCGATGGCCATGACGCACTCCCCCGGACTCACCGGCTGGTTCACGCGGGCGTCGAAGGAGTATCAGCAGCTCGCGCTGCAGGCGACCGCCGAGATGCGGCGCCGACTCGAGGCCGCGCGCCCGGACGTGGTCGTGATGTTCAGCAACGATCACCTGCTCAACTGGCCGATCAACAACGTGCCGGAATACACGGTCGGGATCGCCGAGGAGCACGTCGGACCCGCCGACTGGTTCGACGAGTGGCTCGCGATGGAGCAGTACCGCGTGCCCGGCCACTCCCCGATCGCGCGGTGGATCGTCAACGAGGGCGCGCGCCGCGGCCTGGCGCTCGCCTATCTGCGTGAGATGCAATTCGACGACGGGATTTCCGTGCCCACGCACTACCTGAATCCCGACTCCCGCTTCCGGCTGGTCCCGGTGACGATGAACTGCACGGTGCCGCCGATCCCGACGCCCGAGCGCGCGTATCACGTCGGCACGCAGATCCGGGAGATGCTGAAGGCCTATCCCGGCCGCGAGCGCGTCGCGATCGTCGCGACCGGCGGCCTCTCGCACGAGCCGGGCGGGCCGCGCTACTTCTGGGTCGACGAGGAGTTCGACCGCTGGTTCCTCGACCTCTTGAAGCGCGGCGACCACGGGGCGCTCTTGCGCGAGTGCACGCTCGAGCGCATGGAGGAAGCCGGCTCCGGCGGCACCGCGGAGTTGCTGGCCTGGGTGCTGGTCCTCGCGTTCACGCGCGGACCGGCCGACGTCCTCGCCTACATGCCCGCGGTGGCGTGGCGCTCCGGCACCGGCATGGTCGTCTGGAACGAGATGGCGTAACGATCGGAGGCGGCGAGGCGATGGCGACCACACACAAGCTCGACCGGGAAACGATTCACCGCGAATGGAACAACACGCTCGCCCCGCGTCTCACGATCGATGCGGGCGACACGGTCGTGTTCGAGACGCGCGACGCGGCCGACCTCTACTACTCGCGCAAGTCGACGCATGCCGACGTGCTGGCGCGCGGGCCGTTCCGCGGCCATCCACTCACCGGACCCGTCGCCGTGAGAGGCGCGCGGCCCGGCGACGTCCTCACGGTCGAGATCCTCGAGGTCAAGCCCGCCGCCGATTTCGGATGGACCGCGATCCGCCCGGGGCGCGGCCTCATGCCCGAGGCGGAGTTCCCCAAGCCATTCCTGAACATCTGGGATCTGACCGATCCGACCTACGCGCTAATGGGACGCGACATCAAGGTGCCGATCGCCCCGTTCCCCGGCGTAATGGGCGTCGCGCTCGACGAGCCGGGCGGTCACAGCACGATGCCGCCGCGGAAGAACGGCGGCAACATGGACATCAAGCAGCTCGTCGCCGGCACGACGCTTCTCTTGCCGGTGTGGGTCGACGGCGCGCTGTTCAGCGTGGGTGACGCTCACGCGGCGCAGGGTGACGGCGAGGTGTGCGTGACCGCGATCGAGATGATGGCGCAGATCACGCTGCGCTTCGGCCTCGAGCCCGGGCGCGGATTCCGCGAACCCCGCTTCCGGACGCGCGGGCCGGTCCCGTCGGCGGCCGAGCGCGGACCCTGCTACGTGACCACGGCCAACGGGCCCGACCTCTTCGCCAACGCCCAGCAAGCGATCCGCTACATGATCGAGTATCTGGTCGAGGAGCGCGGGCTCAGCCGCGAGGAGGCCTACATCCTCTGCAGCGTCGCGGTCGACCTCAAGATCAGCGAGATCGTCGACGCGCCCAACTGGATCGTGTCGGCGTTCCTTCCCGAGACCGTCTTCGCGTGAGCGCTCCGCTCGCGCGCTCTCGCCCCTAGGAGGACTCATGCACTACGGTGTGTTCATCTTCCCGACGGACTATTCCATCCGCATCGACGAGCTGGCGCGCGCGGCCGAGGAGCGCGGGTTCGAGTCCTTGTTCGTAACCGAGCACACGCACATCCCGACGAGCCGGCGCTCCCCGTTCGGGGGCGGCGGCCCGCTGCCCAAGGAGTACTCGCACACGCTCGATCCATTCATCGGGCTCACCGCCGCGGCGGCCGTGACCAAGAACCTCAAGGTCGGCACCGGCATCTGCCTGGTCATCGAGCACGACCCGATCACCCTGGCGAAGACGATCGCGAGCCTCGATCTCCTCTCCAACGGCCGCTTCCTCTTCGGCATCGGCGCCGGCTGGAACGCCGAGGAGATGGAGAACCACGGCACGGAGTTCAAGAGCCGCTTCCGGCTCCTGCGCGAGCGGATCCTCGCGATGAAGGAGATCTGGACGAAGGACGAGGCGCAGTACCACGGCGAGTTCGTGAACTTCGATCCGATCTGGTCGTACCCCAAGCCGGCCCAGAAGCCCCATCCGCCCATCCTCCTGGGCGGCGAGAGCGGTCACACGCTGCAGCGCGTGGTCGACTTCTGCGACGGATGGTTCCCGCGCGGCCGCAATGCCGACGCGATCCTGCCGGGGCTGGCCGACCTCAAGGCGCGCGCCGCCCGCGCCGGGCGCGACGCGAGCAAGCTCTCGGTCTCCGTCTTCGGGGCCAAGGCCGAGCGCGCCACGCTCGATGGCTACGCCGCGGCCGGCATCACGCGCGCGATCCTGCGCCTGCCCTCGGAGGGCCGCGACGCGGTCCTGCCGCTCCTGGATCAGTACGCCAAGCTGATTCGGTGAGCGAGCTTCCCGCCTACGCCGCCGAACTCCTGTACGAGAGCCGCGTCGCGCGGCTCGGCACGGCGGATCGGGCGGGCCAGCCGCTCGTCGTACCCGTCTGCTACGTGTACGACGGCCTCGCGTGCTTCTCGGCAATCGACGCCAAGCCCAAGCGCGTCGACGCGCGCCAGCTCCGCCGCCTGCGCAACATCGCCGAAAACCCGCGCGTATCGCTGACCGTCGACCGCTACGACGAGGAGTGGTCGCGCCTCTGCTGGGTGATCGTACAGGGGCGCGCCGACGTCCTGACCGACGGGCCCGAGCGGGCCGGCGCCGTCGACTTGCTCCGTTCCAAGTACGCGCAGTACCGGGCGATGGGACTCGACCGGGAGACGGCGACGGTCATCCGCATCTCACCCGAGCGAACGATGTTCTGGAGGTGGGAGAGCTAGCGGCGGTGGCGCGGGCGCTACCGCTTCTCGATCTGGAGCCCGGCCTGCGAGACCAGCACACCCGCCTGGCCGGCCTGCCGCATCGCCTGCGCGAGCCGGTGCTTCTCGATCCACGCCCTGATCTCGAGATCGCGGTGCGTGTCGAAGAACTCCGCGGTCATCGCGATCAGCTGCGTGACCTTCCCGTGATTGTCCTGGAGCTGGAACACCTGCGCGTTGCGCTGGAAATCGTAGAAGTCGTAGACCGTGCACAGCGGGAACTCGCGCTGCAGGTATCCACGCACCACCCCGATCTTGATCTCGTCCAGTGCCGGATGATCCAGGAACTTCCGCCACTGCGGCGCGAGCTCGCCGTTGTCGGGAAGGTTGAGACCCTGCAGCGCCCGCCGCTGCTTGTCAGTCAGCTCGGTCACCGCCTCGGGGGACTCGTCGATCACCTCGTCGGGCGCGACCTCGTTGACGTTGACCTCGATGTCGGCGGCGAACGGCTGGAGCGTCATCGGGGCCGGCTCCACTGGCCCGGCCGGCGGCGCGGCGTTCCCGCGCGGAGCCTCCACCGCGGGCCCGGTGCGCGTGTCGAAGGTGCTCGTCAGGCGATCGAGGAACTTCCGCCAGGTCGGCGCCAGATCGGCCTTGGGCGCATCGCCTCGCGGCGGTTCGCTCTTGGCGGCGCCGTTCTTCGCCGGCACGTCGACGCGCGGCGCATCGCCTCTCGGGCGCGGCTCCTGCTGCGGTGTGCGGGCGGGAGGTGCGGGCGGGTTCTTCGGCTCGACGTACGCGGCGTGCGAGGCCGCCGGCGCGGCCGGAGCCGGAGGTCTCGGAACGTCGCGCGGAATCTGTGGCCGCTGCTCCGTGGGCCGCGGCAGATCGGGCACGTCCCGCGAGCTTCTGCGCGGCGACGCTTCCGTGGGAGGGCGAAGTCCCTTCAGGACGACCGGCCCTCGCTCCGGGCGCTCGCCGGCGCCGGCACCTCCGTTTCGCGTCGCGGGCTCACGGTTGCGTGAACCCAGATCGCCGCCGCGCGCCGCCGGCTCGACCGTGCGCGGTGTGGGCTCGGCGCTGCGCGCGGGCGGTTGGACGCTACGCGGTGCCGGCTGCGCGCTCCGCGACGGCGGCTCGACGCTGCGCGCCGGCCGGTCGACGCTCCGGCCCGGCGGCGGCTCGACGTTGCGCGGGGGCTCGTGAAGCATCACGATCCGAGGCTCCTCGTCAATCGGAACCATTGGGATCACCCGCGGCTCGTCACGTGGCGCGATTCTCGGCTCCTCGATCGGCTCCTCGTATTCCTCGCGCAGCTCTTCCTGGGGCTTCTCGCGCAGCAGCACGAGCTTCGGCTCTTCACGAGGCGCGACGCGCGGCTCCACGCGAAGCTCTTCGGGCTCAGGCTCGCCGTCCAGGACCGGCGGCTCGATGTGCTCGACGCGCGGCGGCGCCTTCTCAGCGCGCGCGACGGCCGGCGCCCAGTCGACACGATCGAGATAGAAGCCGGTTGTGCCGTTGGCCTCGACGTAGCGGAACTCGAAGCAATCGACAGAGGAGAAATTCAAGAGGCGCATCTTGCGTACGAACGCTTCGAGGAGCCGCTCGGCGACGAAGACGATGCGCGGCGGCCACCCGAGCGGCGTGTTCGCGGGCACCAGGCGCTGGACGGATTCGGGATACTCGAGGCACCACGCGTACGCTTCGAGGGCTCGCACGAGCATGGCGTCGTCGGCGGTGAGGCCGAGCACGAACAGAACCGGCACGCGCTGCGCGTCGAGCGCGGCAAGCTCGACGTTCGTGCGGCCCAGGTTCAGGTTGGACGCGAGGATCCTGAGGCTCGGCTCCATCGCGTCCGCGTTGTCCGCGACGAGCGTTCTCAGCTCCTGCAGGTCCGCAACCTCACGGCGCTTGAAAGCTCTCATCGGAACATCCCCGACCAGTCCAGCAACGGCTATGCCACCGCTCAACGTAGGGTCGCATCAACGAAAACGACGCGTTGCGGCCCCCGTTGACTCGCCGGCCCGACAGGCTGGCATGTGTGGGCGGCGAGATGTCACGCGCGGGCCCCGAAGCGACAAAGAATTTGCCAACGCTGAGAATTTGCGTGGTCAGGGACTTGCCGCGGCCTGACCTGCTCGATTCACCAGTGCTTCGATATCTGCGATTTCAAAAGGGCTTCCACAAACTCGTTATGATGGACTAATTGGCACCACTATTGCTTAATTTCTTGCCGTATCAGTGTAGCCGAGCGAAACGGATCGTGAGATCGCGAGGACGGCCCATGCGAGGCGCTGACGCGGTGGCCGGTGCAGAGCCCTGCAGTAACCGGAGCGACCGACGTTGAACATGACTCAGGCGTTCAGAGAGCTGGTGCAAATCGGGATCACCCTGACCAGCGAGCAGGACCTCAGCACACTCCTCGAGCGCATCCTCACGGAAGCTCGCCGATTCACCCGCGCCGAGGCCGGCACCCTGTTCCTGCGCGACGGAGATCAGCTTCGTTTCTCGGTGGTGCAGAACGACAAGCTCGCGCGCGAGTTCGGTCAGGAAGAGATGCGTCGCCGCCTGCAGGCCGAGCCGCTGAGCCTTCGCGAGCTGAGCCTGGCCGGTCACGTCGCGCTCACGGGCGACATCCTCAACCTGCACGACACGTACATGATCCCGCCGGATCGCCCCTACATGTTCGATCCGCGGGTCGACGCGCGCCTGAACTACCGCACGCAATCGATCCTCGTGGTGCCGCTCCAGGACCCGGCGAACAACATCCTCGGCGTGCTCGAGCTGATCAACGCGCTCGATCGCGGCCGCGTCGTGCCCTTCGACTCCCAGTACGAGGGCCTCGTGCGCTCGCTGGCCTCGCAGGCCGCCGTGGCGCTCCGCAACGCGCGGCTCGAAGACCTGTCGTTCAAGGATGCGCTGACCGACGTGTACAACCGCCGGTACTTCACGATCCGCATGGAGGAAGAGTTCAAGCGCCACTGCCGGTTCGGTGAGCCGCTCTCGCTGGCGCTGATGGATCTGGATCACTTCAAGGAAGTCAACGACCGCTTTGGCCACCGCGCCGGCGATCAGGCGCTGCGCGACGTCGCCCAGCTCCTGGTGAAGCACTCGCGGAGCTTCAGCATCGTCACGCGCTACGGCGGCGACGAGTTCGCCATCATCCTCGTCAACACCGCGAAGGCCGGCGGCATCACCTATGCCGAACGCATCCGCGCCGTCATCGAGCAGCACGCGTTCCCGCACGGGCCGGTCACGATCAGTCTCGGCGTCGCGAGCCTCCCGGAAGACGCCACGACCGTCGACGACCTCATCGTCGCCGCTGATCAAGCGCTCTACGACGCCAAGCGGCTGGGGCGGAATCGGGTGGCCGTCCAGTGAGTCCCCAGACGATGGCCGATCGCGACCAGCTCCTGGACGAGCTTCTCGAGATCGGGCTCGCGCTCACGACCGAGCGCGATCTGTACGCGCTGCTCGAGCGGGTGCTCGAGACCGCACGGCGGTTCACCCGCGCCGAGGCCGGCACCTTGTTCCTGCGTGAGGGCGATCACCTCCGGTTCGCGATCGTCCAGAACGATTTCCTCCAGAAGAAGCTGGGCACCGCGGGGATGCTGCAGCGGCTTTCGTCCGAGCCGCTTCGCCTGACCGAGCCGAGCCTGGCCGGGCACGTCGCGCAGACCGCCGAGATCGTCAATGTGTCCGACGCGTACGCGATCGGCGTGCACGAGACACGCGCCCTCAACCGGCGCTTCGACGCCGCCAGCGAGTACACGACGCGCTCGGTGCTGGCGGTGCCGATGCAGGATCTGGCCGGGAGCAACGTGGGGGTCCTCGAGCTCATCAACACCCTCGACGAGTCGGGCGCCATCGTGCCGTTCGGTCCCGAGGACGAGAAGGTCGCGCGGGCCCTGGCCTCGCAGGCCGCGGTCGCGATCCGCAACGCGCGGCTCGAGGACCGCTCGTTCAAGGACGTCTCGACCGAGCTCTACAACCGCCGCTACTTCACGCTCCGGATCGACGAGGAGGTCAAGCGCCACACCCGCTTCGGCCATCCCCTGTCGCTCGTCGTCCTGAATCTCGACCACTTCAAGCAGCTCAACGCGGATCACGGCACCGCCGCCGGCGACGAGATCATGCGAGAAATCGCGCGCCTGCTGGTCAAGCACTCGCGGAGCTTCACGATCATCGCCCGTCTCGACGGCGACGGCTTCGCGGCCCTGCTCGCCAACACGCCCAAAGCCGGCGCGGTCACGTACTCGCAGCGGATTCGCGGCGTCATCGCCGCCCATCCGTTCTCGCAGGGCCCGGTCACGGCCAGCTTCGGCGTGGCCGGTCTTCCGGCCGACGCGGCCTCCGCCGAAGAGCTGATCGCGGCCGCCCAGCGCGCGCTGACCGACGCCAAGCGACTGGGCCGCAACCGCGTGGCCGCGCTCTAAGCCCTCGGACCTCGCTCCAGCTCCTCTCGGTTCGGCGTGTCCGACCTCGGCTTGACTTGAGTCGGGATCGTGTGTCATTAGGTTCCGCATCGACCAGGAGGAATCCATGAGCATGAGCCCGTTCCGCGCACGACTCGAAGCCGCCGTCGTCGCTCGACACAGCCGGCTCAACCCGTTCACCGAAAAGTGGGTCAAGGGTGAGCTGAACCGCGCGCAGCTCGGCGCGTGGGCCGCCCAGCACTACCAGTACGTCTCGCAGTTCCCGCGCTGGTGCGCCACCGTGTACGGCCAGTGCCCGGACGCGGACGCGCGCGACTTCCTGCTCGAGAACATCATCGAGGAAGAGTCCGGCACCAAGCACGTGGATCTGCTGATCCGCTTCGCCGAAGCGTGCGGCGTCTCGCGCGCCGAGGTCGAATCGAAGCAGCAGCTCCCGACCACCCGCGGGCTCACCGCGTGGTGCTTCGAGATGTCGCATCAGCCGTTCCACGTCGCGGCCGCCGGGCTCCTGGTCGGGCTCGAGTCGCAGGTGCCGGGCATCTATCAGCGCAACCTTCCGCCGCTCAAGACGCACTACGGCTTCACCGACCACGAGGTCGAGTTCTTCGCGGTCCACATCGAAGCCGACGAGGTGCACGGGGAGCGCGGCTATCAGATCGTCGAGCGCCACGGCACGACGCCCGAGCGCCAGGCCGAAGCGATCGAAGCCGTCCGCCAGGCGACCGAGATGCGCTGGCAGTACATGACGGGCCTGTACCGCGCCTTCGTCGCCAAGGAGGAGCTGTGAGCCGACGCCGCGTCGCCCGCCTGGCGGATCTGCCGGCCGGCCAGCCGACTCTGGTCGAGACCGAAGGCACCCGCGTGGTGCTGGCGCGGGTCAACGACGACGTCTTCGCTTGCAGCGACGAGTGCGCGCATCAGGGCGGGCCGCTGAGCGAAGGCCGGCTCGCCGGCACGCGGCTCACCTGCCCCTGGCACGGGTGGATGTTCGATGTGAAGTCGGGCACGTGTCTGATGCCGCAGCGGGGCGGACCGGTGACGAACTATCCGGTGACGATCGAGGCCGGCGAGGTCTGGGTCGAGGTCCCCTGACGTGGCGCTCACGAGAGAGCGCGCCCGCGAGAGCGTGGAGCGCGGCTTCGCCAAGGCCCAGGCGCTCGGCTTCAAGGTCGCGATCGCGGTCGTGGACGATGCCGGCCATCTGGTGGTGTGCGACCGGATGGACGGCGCGCTCTGGGTCACGCCGGAGATCGCGCGGGCCAAGGCCAACGCGGCCGCGGCCTTCCACGCCACCACGCTGGATCTCGAGGAGCGCTTCGGCAAGCGTCAGCTCTTTGCCGACAACGTCGCGACGCTCGGCGACTATCGCTTCGTCTTCGGCAAGGGCGCCGTGCCACTCGTGGAGGACGGCCGTATCGTCGGCGCCGTCGGGGTCAGCGGCGCCGTCCCGGCGGACAACGATCACACGATCGCCGACGCCGCCGCGGGCCACCCGACGCTTCCCAAGAGCCACTAGCCCTAGCTTCCGCAAACCGACGCGAGCCGTCCGCAGAACGCGCTTCTGAGGTAGAGTGGCGGGCATGCAATTCGAGGTCGAGGTGCACCGAAACGAGCTCGGCGAGTGGGTGGCCGTCGCCGTGGCCTGGAACGTCCAGGCCACCGGGCAGACCGAGAACGAAGCGCTCGCCCGCATGATGGAAGCGCTCGCTCGGCACTTCAAGACCTCCTCCACGAAGTGAGCGGCGCGCTCGCCGGCCTGCGCGTCATCGACTGCTCGCGGCTGATCGCGGGCGGCGTGCTCGCGACCATCCTGGCCGATCACGGCGCTGACGTCATCAAGATCGAGAACCCGCGGGGCGGCGATCCGCTGCGCACCTGGCTCCGCGATCGCGGCGAGCTCTGGTGGAAGGTCTACGCGCGGGGGAAGCGCTCCGTCACGTTGAACCTGGCGCACGCGCAAGGCCAGGCGCTGCTGCGGCGGCTCTGCCGCAACGCCGACGTCCTGATCGAGAACTACGTGCCCGGAACGTTCGAGAAGTGGGGGCTCGGCTGGGACGTTCTGTCAGCCGAAAACCCGCGCCTCGTCTTCGCGCGCGTCTCCGGCTGGGGTCAGGACGGCCCGTATCGCGATCGCCCGGGGTTCGGCACCATGGTCGAGGCGATGAGCGGGTTCGCGACGACGACGGGCCCGAGCGATCGACCGCCCACCTTGCCGTCGTTTCCGATGGCCGACATGGTCGCCGCGCTCTCGGGCGCCGCCGCGGTGCTCGCCGCTCTCCGTCATCGCGACCAGGTCTCCGGCCGCGGTCAGCTGATCGACATCTCGCTCTACGAGCCCCTGCTCTCGGTGCTGGGGCCGGCGGCGGCCGAGTACGCGCTCGATCGAACGGTCCGTGCCCGCCACGGCAATCAGTCGGACAACGCGAGCCCGCGCGGCACGTATCAAACGCGCGACGGCAAGTGGGTCGCCCTCTCCGCCTCGACCCCCGCGTCGGCCGCGGCGCTCTTCGAGGGCCTCGGCCTCGGCCATCTGCTTCAAGATTCGCGCTTCGCCAGCAACGATGCGCGGGTCGCCCACAACGACCTGGTCGACGCGGCACTCGCGGGGGCGATCGGCTCGCGCACCCTCGACCAGATGACGCGTTTGTTCGAGACGCGCGATCTCACCGCGTCGCCGGTCTACGACATCGCCGACATCACGAAAGATCCGCACGTCGTCGCCCGCGGCATCCTCGTGGACATCGCCGACCCCGAGCTCGGCTCGGTGCGGATGACGGCGCCGACCCCGCGCCTGGGCGACACGCCGGCGACGATCCAGTGGGCGGGGCCGGCGCTCGGGGCCCATAACCGCGAGGTCTACGAGTCGCTCGGCCTGGACCACGCCGAGATGCAGGCGCTCTCGCGCGACGGGATCATCTGATGCGTGCGCGCGCCGCGGGCGTGATCGCGATCGCCATCGCGACCGCATGGCTCGCCGCGGTGTCGCCCGCGGGCGCCGCCGACTACACGGGCCCGATCGTCGACGCCCACTCGCACCTGCCGAACGCCACCGCGATCGACGCCTACGTCGCGGCGATGAAACGCCACAACATCGTCAAGGTCGTGCTGCTGGGGGTCGGCGGTCTGCAGAAGGACGACACCGTGTGGTTGACGGCGGCGAGCCGGAAGTATCCCGATCGCGTGATGGCCGGGCTGCCGCTTGCCGATCCCACCTCGGAAAGCGCGGCGAGCCAGCTGGAGCTCCAGCTCGCCCGGACCAAGCCTCGGGTGATCGGCGAAGTCCACATGAGGCAGGTCGGCCGGCGTCTGATCGATCGCGACCCGAACAACCCGGTGTTCGGCAAGATCCTCGACGCCGCGGGCAAGGCCGAGGCGCCGATCGTGATCCACTACGAGCTGACCGACGGCGCCGAGACGGCGCTGCACCGCGCGCTGGCCGGGCATCGTAAGAGCACGATCGTGCTCGCGCATGGCGGCGAAGGTCCGCCCGGTCGCCTCGACCGGCTTCTGCTGCGCAACCCGAACCTGTTCGTCGACCTGTCCGGCATGCATTTCCAGCGCACGCCGGCGCTGGCGTCGGAGACCGGCCCGCTCGATCCGGGCTGGAGGGCGCTGATCGAGAAGATGCCCGACCGGTTCATGATCGGCGTGGACGTCTGGGCCGCGCGGCTCTTCGAGCCGGGGATGCTCGATCGGCTCCTCGTGTGGACGCGGCGGATCCTCGGCGAGCTCAAGCCGGACGTCGCCGAGCGGGTCGCCCATCGAAACGCGGTCAAGCTGTACCGCCTGAATTAGATCGCCCGGCGATCGAGGAGTACGCGAGATGACGTTCCGCACGGCGCTGTGCGACCTGCTCGGGATCGACTATCCGATCGTGCAATCGGGGATGGGCGCGATCGCCGGGCCCGAGCTCGTGGCCGAAGTGTGTCGCGCCGGAGGACTCGGGATTCTCGCCGGCCTCAACGTGCCACCCGACGATCTACGCGCCATGATCAAGAAGGTCCGCGCGCTGACCGATCGTCCGTTCGGTGTGAATCTCTGGCTTCACCGGGCGCTGCGGCCGCCGATCGACCCCGCCGAAGTGGGCGACGACGTCGTGCGCGGCGCTCAGGGGATGCTAAACCGCTTTCGCGAGCATCTCGGCATCCCCACGACGTGGACGCGCCCGAACCGCGCGCCTGATCTCATAGACGCGTCGATCAGGGTCGTGCTCGACGAGCGCCCCGCCGTCTTCTCGGCGGCCCTCGGCTGGCTCGAGCCCGCTCTGGCCGACGAGTGCCGGCGCCGCAACATCAAGATCATGGCGATGGTCTCGAGCGTCGAGGACGCACGCGCGGCCACGGCAACGGGTGCCGACGTGATCGTGGCGCAGGGCGGCGAAGCCGGCGGCCATCGCTCGATCGACGGCAAGCCCGCGTCGCCCGAACCGACCACGATCGGCGTGATGTCGCTGTTGCCGCAGGTCGTCGACGCGGTGCGGGTGCCCGTCGTCGCCGCCGGTGGCATCGCCGACGGGCGCGGGCTCGTCGCGGCTCTCGCCCTCGGCGCCGGTGGCGTCCTGCTCGGCACGCGGTTCGTGGCCACCCGCGAATCGATGGCCCCGGAGATCTACAAGAAGCGTCTGCTGGAGAGCGAGAGCGGCGACACCACGGTCACCGACACTTTGAGCGGCCTCTGGGCGCGCGCGCTCGCCAACCGCTTCACGCGCGAGTACACCGAGGCCGGCGCGCCCGTCCTGCCACCGCTGGTACAGCGTGGTGCGGCCAACGACGTCTTCGTCGGCGCGCTCAACCGCGGTGACGCGGACTACTACCCGATGATGGCCGGACAGAGTGTAGGTCTCGTCCGCGACCTGCCGGGCGCGGGCGAGGTGGTCGAAACGATTATTCGCGAGGCCCGCGCCGTGCTGAGCGCGCTTCCCGGTCGGATCCGGCAGACACCGTAGCCTTCCGCGCCGCGCGGCGGCGCGACGCCGTCTTCTGCGATGGGCGCTGCCGCCGAAGCTCGACGGTGGCGCCCGGCACGCGCCCGGCGCACTGGCGGCAGAAGTACTTCACCTCGACGGGATGTCCGCAGTCGGCGTGCACCAGCGCCGTCTGCCGGTGCACGTGCCGCGAGCCCCACGCGGCCAGCGCGCCCACCACGAATCCGAGCTCGCGCCCCTTGTCGGTCAGCGCGTACTCCGCCCGCGGCGGGTGCTCGGAGTAGAACCGCCTCGTCACGAGACCGTGCTCCTCCATGAGCTTCAGCCGATCCGAGAGGATGTTCGGCGGAATCCCCGGGAGGCTCTGCTGGAAGTCCTGGAACCGCCGCGCGCCCCCGAGCATGTCGCGGACGAGCAGGAGGGTCCAGCGATCGCCGACCACCTCGAGCGACTTCGCGACCGGACAGGCCTGGCCGTAGCGCTTGGGCACCGGTCCGAGTCTACGCCCCTCTTGACAGAAAAGCTAGTCACTATAGAATAACAAGTCACATGGACCCGGCGACCCGGCGGCTTCTCGAAGGTCCGATCGCACCGACCTTGCTGCGGCTGGCGGCGCCCAACGTCGTGATGCTCGTCGCCCAGGTCGCCATCTCCGTGCTCGAGGCGTACTACGTCGGCTGGCTCGGCGCCGACGCGCTGGCCGGCGTCTCGGTCACCTTCCCGCTGGTCATGTTGATGCAGACCATGTCGGCGGGTGGCATGGGCGGCGGGGTCGCCTCGGCGGTGGCGCGCGCGCTCGGCGCCGGGCGCCGCGAGGACGCGAGCCGCCTGGTGACGCACGCGATCGTGATCGCGCTGGTGATGGCCAGCCTCTTCAGCGTCGTCGTGCTCAGCGCCGGCCGTGTCATCTACTCGGCGATGGGCGCGCGCGAGGGTGCGCTGGCGGCCGCGATGGCCTACTCGAACGTGATCTTCGCGGGCGCCGCGGCGGTGTGGCTCTTCAACACGCTGGCCGCTGCGGTCCGCGGCACCGGCAACATGCTCCTGCCCGCCGGCATCGTGCTCCTGGGCAGCCCGTTCCTGGTCACCCTCTCCCCCGCGCTGATCTTTGGCTGGGGGCCGTTCCCGAGCCTCGGCGTCACCGGTGGCGCGCTCGCGGTCGTGGCGTACTACGCCGCCGGTGTCCTGGTGCTGTTCGCGTATCTGCTGTCGGGCCGGAGCCTGGTCCGGCTCTCACCCTCGCTCCGCTTCCAGCGCGTCCTGTTCGCGCAAATCTTGCGCGTCGGTGCGCCGAGCCTCGTCAACAACGTGATGACGAACCTCACGGTCGTGCTGCTGACGGCGCTGGTCGGGCCGTTCGGCACCTTCGCCCTCGCCGGCTACGGCATGGGCGTGCGCCTCGAGTACCTGCTGATCCCGCTCGTGTTCGGGTTCGGCTCGGCCCTGGTGACGATGGTCGGCACCAACTTCGGCGCGGGACAGCGCACGCGCGCCCGGCGCGTCGCCTGGACCGGCGCGTTGATCGCGGCCGGCGCCACCGAAGCGATCGGTCTCGCCGCGGCGCTCTTCCCGCACGCATGGCTCGGACTGTTCAGCAGTGAGCCCGAAGTGCTCGCCGCGGGCTCGACGTACCTGCGCGTCGTGGGTCCGGCCTACGGCTTCTTCGGCCTTGGCCTGGCGCTCTACTTCGCGTCGCAGGGTGCCGGGCGTCTTCTCTGGCCGCTCCTCGCCGGCAGCGTGCGTCTGGTCAGCGCCGCGGCAGGCGGCTGGCTGATCCTCCACCAGATTCCCGGTGAGCTCACGGCGCTCTTCGCCGTGATGGCCCTGGCGCTCGTGCTGTTCGGCTCCACTCTGGCCGGCGCGATCCGTCTCGGCGCTTGGGAAGCCGGCAGCCGCTGAGGGACCGATGCGCGACGAGGCCGAGGCCCGCTAGACGCCGCCTGTCGCCGCTTCACGCAGTCCGCTACAATGGCCTATCCGATCGACCAGGAGAAGCCCGTGAAGCTCGACGTCGGCATGCTGACGCACGATCTGAAATCCATCCCGGCCTACGCGCGCAAGGTCGAGGCGCTCGACTACGATTGTCTGTGGTCTTCCGAGACGCAGCACGACCCGTTCCTCCCGCTCGCCGTCGCTGCCGGGGTCACCTCGACTATTCGCCTGGGTACCGCCATCGCGGTGGCGTTTCCGCGAAGCCCGATGATCCTCGCCCACATCGCGTGGGATCTTCAGAGAGCCTCCGACGGCCGCTTCATCCTCGGGCTGGGCACGCAGGTGAAGGGCCACAACGAGCGCCGCTTCTCGGTGAAGTTCGAGTCGCCCGGGCCGAAGATGCGCGAGATCGTCCTGGCGCTGCGCCATATCTGGGACTGCTGGCAGAACGGGACCAAGCTCGCTTTCAAGAGTCAGTTCTACCGGTTCGACCTGATGACGCCCTTCTTCAACCCGGGGCCGATCGAACACCCGAAGGTGCCGATCTACATCGCTGGCGTGAATCAGTACATGTGCCGCATCGCCGGCGAGGTGTGCGACGGCCTGCACGTGCACCCGTTCAACAGCCCGAAGTACCTGCGCGAGTACGTCCACCCCGCGGTCGAAGAGGGATTGCGCGCCTCGGGACGCAAGCGGGCCGACTTCACCTACACCACCGCGAGCTTCGTGGTGATCGGCGACACGGAAGAGGAGCTCGCGAAGAACCGCCGCTCGGTAAAGCAGCAGATCGCGTTCTACGCGTCGACCCGCACCTATGAGCCCGTGCTCGCGGCGCACGGCTGGCAGGATCTGACGCCCGCTCTGCATCGGAAATCCGTCGAGGGCGACTGGCCGGGCATGGCCGATCTGATCACCGACGAGATGCTCGACACCTTCGCGGTCACCGGCACCTACGAGACCATCGGCGCCAAGCTCAAGCAGCGCTACGCCGGGCTTCTCGACAGCACGGCGCTCTATCAACCCTATCAGCCGGGGCTCGACGATCCCCGGCTCCCGCGGCTCATCAAGGAATTCAACGCATGATCGACCTCTGCGAGATCGGTGAGCGACC
>Ga0114129_10005620_pt1 | contig 17740 bp, 10 predicted proteins | sample RhiMetdeltSRZDD1_FD_80071 | JGI IMG/M metagenome (GOLD analysis project Ga0114129, IMG submission 80071) | Populus rhizosphere microbial communities from Tennessee, USA - Rhizosphere MetaG P. deltoides SRZDD1 (version 2) (version 2) | ecosystem: Host-associated > Plants > Roots > Rhizosphere >...
ACGCCCGGTTTGCCGGTTTGCTTTGCCGGTGGCGGAAATCTCACCCTGCAAAAGGGCGAGGTGCAAGTTGATGACGATGGAGCGGTGAAGCTTTCTATTGAAGGAATAGTCGGCACGACCGCCCTGGAACTGCACGCACCTTACACGCTCGGTTTGTTGTTCTTCAGGCTGGACACCACCAGCGGCGGCGTGCCGGCCATTTCATTGGTTGGAACGTTTACGACCGACGAAGAGGGCGACTTTTCCGGAGCCGTGGGCTCAATTGCTGGTCCGACTCTGGGATTCTTCGTGATCAACTCACAGGGGATTGATCACAGCTTCCTCGACTTTCAACTTGGAGTGCGCCAGCAGTTTGTCACGGCCATTCCTCCGCCCACAGTGCCCTAGAATCATCAGGTCTCGAAACACCGGTATCATGAACAGTCCGGTGGAGACCTGACGCTGAAGAAAATCCTGATTGCGAACCGGGGCGAGATCGCCGTACGCGTCATCCGCGCCTGCCGGGAGATGGACATCTCGCCGGTCGCCGTCTATTCGGAGTGCGATCGCACGGCGATGCACGTGCGGCTCGCCGACGAGGCGTATCCGATTGGTCCGAGCGCGCCGCGCGACAGCTATCTCCGGATCGATCGCATCGTCGACGCCGCGCGCAAAGCTGGCGCCGACGGCGTGCATCCGGGATATGGGTTCCTCGCGGAGAACGCCGCGTTCGCCGCCGCCGTGCGCGACGCCGGCCTGATCTTCATCGGCCCCGCGCCGCACGCGATCGAGACGATGGGCAGCAAGACCGAGGCGCGCGTCGCGGCGGAGCGCGCGGGCGTTCCGGTCGTGCCGGGTACGAAAGATCCGATTGCGGCCGGCGTGCCGGACGCAGACATCGCGGCGGTGGCCGACCGGATTGGCTACCCGGTGCTCGTGAAAGCCGTCGCCGGCGGCGGCGGCAAGGGCATGCGAACCGTCGTCGATCGCGCCGATCTGTCGAGCGCCGTTCGCGCCGCGCGATCCGAAGCGAGCGCGGCGTTCGGCGATGCGGCGATTTATCTCGAGCGGCGGTTGACGCGTCCGCGGCACATCGAAGTGCAGCTGCTCGGCGATGCTCACGGCCTCGTGCTGCCGTTCGTCGAGCGCGAGTGCTCGATTCAGCGGCGCCATCAGAAGGTCGTCGAGGAAACGCCGTCGCCGGCCGTCTCGTCATCGCTGCGCCGGGCGATCACGTCGGCCGCCGGGGCGGTGGCGCGCACGGTCGGCTACACGAACGCGGGCACGATTGAGTTCCTGCTCGACGAAGACGGCCGCTTCTATTTCCTCGAGATGAACACGCGGCTGCAGGTCGAGCATCCGATCACCGAGATGGTGACCGGCGTCGATCTCGTGCAGTGGCAGATTCGGATTGCGCGGGGCGAGCCGCTCACGCTCGACGCGGACGCGCTCCTCGCGCCTCGCGGACACGCCATCGAGTGCCGCATCTACGCGGAAGATCCCGACAACAACTTTCTGCCGTCGCCCGGACGGATTGCGGCGCTGCGCACGCCGGGTGGACCGGGCATCCGCGACGACAGCGGCGCCACCGCGGGACTCGACGTGCCGATCTTCTACGATCCGATGATCTCGAAGCTCGTCGCGTGGGCGGAAGATCGGCCGCGCGCGCTCGCGCGCATGCGCCGCGCGCTCGGCGAGTACCGCGTCGCCGGGATCAAGACGACCATCCCGTTCTTCACATGGCTGCTCGCGCAGCCGGAATTCGTCGACGCCGACGTCCACACGACGTATCTCGACGAGGTCTTGAAAGCGCGCAACGGACGTCCGTTCGTGGAACCGACGGCCGAGCTCCAGGAAATTGCCGCGATCGCCGCGGCAGTCCAGGCCGCACTCTCGCCCGCGCCGCACAACGGCGCCGCGCACGCCGGCACCGCGGGACAATGGAAATCACAAGCCCGCACCGAGGGTCTGCGACAGAACTAGGCCACTAGCATGCAGTACGAGATTGAGGTCGCCGGACGGATGCGGCACGTCAACGTCGACCGGACCGGCGATACTCTTGCAGTGACGCTCGACGGACGCACCTGGCAGGTCGACGCCGCACGCATTGACGCGCAAACGCTGTCGCTCGTAGTGGACAACGTGTGGCGAAAAAGCTATGACGTCGTCGCCACGTCCGACGCCGCGACCGCTCAACTGACGGTGCACGTGGGTGAGACGCCGGTGGCGGTGGCGATGAACGGCCGCCGCCACAAAGGCAGGAAGGATGGCGCCGCCTCCGTCAGCGGCCCGCAGCGCGTCGTCGCGCCGATGCCGGGGAAAGTGGTGCGCGTCCTGGTCCAGGCGGGCGACACCGTCCGCGCGCGTCAACCGCTCGTTGTCGTCGAAGCGATGAAGATGGAGAACGAGCTGCGGGCCGGCCGCGACGGCACCGTCGCCGACATTCACGCACAGGAAGGCGCGTCGGTCGAGGCTGGCGCGCTGCTCGTCGTCATTCAGTGAAGATCCTCCAGCGAATCCGCGGCAGCCGCGTTGTGAGGTACGTCAACTTCGGCCTCACGATGGTCGTCGCCCTTCTGGCGGCGGCGATCGTGGTGTCGGTGACGGTGGATCTCGGTCCCTCGGTGCGCGCCAGCGCCGAGCGCGAAGGATCCAAGTACATCGAGCGTCCGCTCCATATCGGCACGCTCAGGATCCGCCTCTTGACGGGCAAAGTGCTCGTCGAAGATCTCCGGATCGATGGGCTTCACCAGGGTGACCGGCCGTTCTTCACCGCGAAGCGGATTGCGGTCGGCCTCGACTGGTGGCCGGCAATCGCCCGCAAACCCGACATCACGATCACGTCGGTCGAGATGACCGACTGGCAGATGCTGGTCGAGAAGTGGCAGGACGCGCACAACTTCCCGAAGTTCACGCGCGACAACCAGCCGCAGAGCGAACGCCGCGTCACCGTGACGATGAGAGATCTGCGCGCGCGGCGCGGCCAGTTCACCTACGAAGATCACGAGACGCCGTGGAGCGTCGTCTGCCGCAATCTCGAGATCGACATGGGCAACCTGCCGCGGTATCACGGCACCGCGACGTTCACGGGCGGCACGGTGGCCATTCAGAACTACGTGCCGATGTGGGCGAACATGAAGGCGCGGTTCGTGCTCGACGGCCCGCGGATCAAGCTCGATCGCGTCGACCTCGACTCGGACGGCGCGAAGAGCGTCGCGCAGGGCGAAGTGGATCTCGCGCACTGGCCGGAGCAGACGTTCCGCGTGCAGTCGCGCGTGCGCTTCCCGCGGATGCGGGAGCTGTTCTTCAAGGACGAACCCTGGACGCTTCTTGGCGACGGCGACTTCAACGGCACGTTCCATCTGTTCAAAGGCGGCCGCGATCTCACCGGTACCTTCAGCAGTCCGCTCGCCGGGGTGAACGAGTATCGGTTCCCGTCGCTCTCTGGATCGCTGCGCTGGACGCCGACCGTGTTCGAGGTCTGGGATGCCGGCGCGAAATTCTTCGGCGGGGACGCGCGCTTCGCGTATGCGATCAAGCCGCTCGGCGCGAACGTCCGGCCGTCCGCGCGCTTCGATGCGACGGTCGATCGCATGGATCTCGCACAGGTGTCGGACTTCGAGCAGCTTCGGGGGCTCCGCGTGGCGGGCAGCGCGGCCTGGCACAACGTGCTCGAGTGGCCGCTCGGAAAGTTTTCCGAGCACCGCGGCGAGGGTCGCGTCACGGTCACGCCGGCCGCGACGGCGCCCGCGACGCATCTCCCAATCGGGGGCGAGCTGACATATCGGTTCGGACCCAATGACGTGGCGATCGACACCGGCGTCTTCACGACCGAGCGGACGAACGTCACCTTTCAGGGGACGACGGCCTGGGGCGGTCGATCGAGTCTGCGCTTCCACGTGACGAGCGATGACTGGCAGGAGAGCGATCGAGTCCTCGTCGGGATCATGAACGACTTCGGATCGCACGCGAGCGTCGTCGCGTTCGGCGGACGCGGTGAGTTCGACGGCGTCATGACGGGCGCGTTCAGGCAGCCGCGCGTCGAGGGGACGTTCCGCGGCGACAACGTGCGCGCGTGGGACACGACGTGGGGGAAAGGCGACGCCCGCGTCGTGATCGAGAACAACTACGTGACGATCACCGACGGACTCGTCCGCCTCGGCGACTCGGAGATTCACGCCGACGGCCTGTTCTCGCTCGGCTATCCGCGCGACGACGGCGGCGACGAGCTCGACGCGCGCTTCCGCGTCGTCCGGCACGATCTCGACAGCCTCCGTCACGCGTTTCGGATCGACGAGTATCCGGTGTCGGGTCTGCTCAGCGGCGAGTTCCATCTCACCGGCGAGTACGAACATCCGATCGGGTTCGGCGGCATGACGATCGACGACGGTGTCGCGTACGGAGAGCCGTTCGAGAAGGCGACCGCGTCACTGCGATTCGACGGCACCGGCGTCCGACTCGACCGCATCGAGATCGCCAAGGGAGGCGGCGCCGTCACCGGCGCCGCGTTCGTCGGCTGGGACTCGACGTACTCGTTCAACGCCGATGGCCGCCGCATTCCGGTCGAGACGATTTCGGCGTTCCGCTATCCGCGCGCGCCGCTCTCGGGCGTGGCGGAGTTCACGGCCGGCGGCAACGCCACGTTCGAGTCGCCGCGCTACGACGTGCGCTTCCGACTGAACGATCTCGCCGTCGGCGACGAACCGGTCGGTCAGGTGACGGGGACGCTCGCGCTGCGCGGCAACGACTGGAGCGGTGACATGGACGTCGCCTCGTCTCGGCTGGCGGTCACCCTCACCGGCCGCATCGCGCGCACCGCGCAGGCCGATGCCGAATTGACGGTCCGTTTTCATGACAGCTCGCTCGATCCGTACGTCCGCTTGTTCGTGCCGAAGCTCTCGCCGTACACGACCGCCGTCGCGAGCGGCTCGATGCGCATCGTCGGCGAGCTCGCCAATTTCGATCGCCTGGTCGTCGATGCGACGGTCGACTCGGTCGAGATGAAGTTGTTCGACTACGCGATCCGCAACGGCGGACCGATCCGTCTCGCGCTCGACAGGAATCAGGTGAAGGTCGGGCAGTTTCAGCTCGTCGGCGTCGACACGCGGCTCGCCGTCACCGGCGGGGTCGATCTCGGCAAGCGGACGCTGGGGCTGCAGGCGGCGGGCGAAGCCAATCTCGGAATCCTCCAGGGGTTCTTTCCCGGCAGCGTGCGCGGATCGGGCCGCGCGGAGTTGACCGCCGCCGTCAACGGATCGATCGACAAGCCGTTGTTCTCGGGAAGCGCGACGATCACCGATGGCCGCGTGCGTCATTTCTCGCTGCCGAACGCGCTCGATGCGATCAACGGCACGCTCTACTTCGACGACCGCGGCATCCGCCTAGACGATGTGAAGGCAACGATGGGCGGTGGTCAGGTGCAGTTCGGCGGCCGCATCGGCTTCGACGGGTATCTTCCGGGCGAGCTGAACGTCACCGCGCGCGGCCAGGACATGCACCTCCGCTATCCGGAAGGCATCCGCTCCGTCGTCGACGCCGACCTCGCGATCAGGGGAAACTACGCGACGCCGACGCTCGGCGGGATCGTGACGGTGAAGAACGCGCTCTGGAACCGCCGCATCGACGCGCCCGGCAGCATCCTCGATCTGACGTCGCGCAGGTCGTCGGCGAGCGGACTGCCCGCGAACGAACCAGAACCGTCCCAGACGGTGCCGCTGCGCTTCGATCTGCAGCTCGTCGTGCCGTCGACGCTGCGCATCGACAACAACCTGACGCGGATGGTCGCCAACGCCGACCTGACGCTGCGCGGCACCTACGATCGCCCGGTGCTCTTCGGCCACGCCGACATCGAGCGCGGTGAAGTGATGTTCGAAGGTCAGCGCTACCGCATCACGCACGGTTCGATCGATTTCACGAATCCGAATCGCATCGAGCCGTTTTTCGATATCGAGGCCGAAGCGAACGTCCGCGTCCCCGGGACGACGTATCGAGTCACGGTTGGCGCGGCCGGAACCGCCGAGCAGCTGCGCCCGACGGTGAGCTCCGATCCGCCGCTGCCGACCGCCGACGTGCTCGCGCTGCTGTTCAGCGGCGCCCGACGCAGCGGCACCGCGGCGGACATCGCGCCGGAGCTGCGCGCGCTGCAGAATCCGACGCAGGCGCAGACCGACATCCTCGCCGCGCGGGCGACCCAGGCGGTGGCGGCGCCGATCTCCTCCGAGGTGGGAAAGGTGTTCGAGCAGACGTTCGGCGTGGATACGTTTCAGCTCACACCCTCGTTCTTCGATCCGTACAGCCAGCAGACGTCGCGCGTGAATCCGACGGCGCGGCTCACGATCGGCAAGCGCATTTCGGATCGCGCGTACCTCACCTACTCGCGCAGTCTCGGCAGCGCGCTGAACGATCAGATCGTGCTGCTCGAATACGAGCAGAGCGATCGGCTGTCGTGGATCCTGTCGCGCAACGAGGACGCCCAGACCTACGCGCTCGAGCTCCGCGTGCGGCGCACGTTTTAGTCACGGCGGCTGACGGAGAAACGGTTTCACACAGAGGAACGGAGGACGAACGGAGAAGACAGAAGACACGGCATTCGACGCGGCGCCGCGAAGCGGCGGCGTGGGCCGGCCAAAAACGGCCCCCGGCGACGGCCTGCGTTGCAGGCCGTCCCGCGTCGAATGCGTACCTCCGTTAACTCCGTTTCTCCGTTTCTCTGTGTGAACCCGTTCCTCCGTGCGGCTCCGTTCCTCGAGGGTCATGCGTTCTGTTCTTTTTGTCCTTTGTGTCCTTTGTGTCCTTTGTGTCAGCAGCGCAGCGGATGCCGCGGTTGCTGATTACCTCGGCAAGCCTGTCGCGTCCGTCCGCTTCGTGCTCGAAGGACGTGAGCTCACCGACCCGGCGTTCGCGGCGATCGTGGAGACGGCGATCGATCGGCCGCTGTCGATGGTGCAGGTCCGCGAGTCGATCGCCCATCTCATGAGCCTCGGCCGCTTCGAGGACGTCCGCGCCGATGCGACGCTCGAAAGCGGGCGCGTCGCGCTCCGGTACGATCTCATCCCGATTCACCCGGTGACGCGCATCGCCTTCTCACGTCGCACCAAGGCCCCCGGCGTCGACGCCGGCGCGCTGCGGCAGACAATTACCGATCGCTACGGCGCGACGCCCCCGGTCGGCCGCACGATCGACATGGTCCGCATCCTCGGCGACGCCCTCGCCGAGCGCGGGTATCGGCACGCCACCATCACGCCCGGCGTCGTGCTTCAGCACGGACCCGAGCGCGCGACGTTGTCGTTCGATGTCGACCCGGGCGTCCGCACGCTCGTCGGGAAGATTGACATCATCGGAAGGCCCACTGTGTCGCAGGCGGAATTCCTGCGGCGGCTCGGTCTGTCGCCGCGCGCGCCGTACCAGCCCGAACAACTGAGCCGCCGCATCGAACGGTACGTCCAGGAACGCCGCAATCGCGGGTACTACCAGGCCAAGGTCGTGCCGGCCGTGACCTACGCCGAGGATGATGCGGTCGTGAACATCACGCTGACCGTCGATCCGGGACCGCTCGTGCGTGTGGTCTTCACCGGCGACCCGCTTCCCGCCGACCGGCGAGACGAGCTGGTGCCGATCGCGCGCGAGGGATCGGTCGACGAGGATCTGCTCGAGGACTCGAGCAATCGCATCGAGGAGTACCTGAAGGCGCTCGGGTATCACGACGCGAAAGCGCCGCACACGCGCCAGGAGTCGAGCGGCGAGCTGACGATTGCCTTCGCCGTCGCGCGGGGACCGCAGTGGCGCGTCGCACGAATCGAGATGACGGGAAACAGCTTCATCCCGACGCCGGCGCTCGCGCCGGCGCTCCGCGTGCGCGTCGGCGAGCCGTTCGCCGACAACCGCCTCGATGCCGACGTCGCGATGATCGAAGAGGTGCATCGCCGGCGCGGCTTCGCCGCGGTGCGCGTGCGATCGGCGGCGGAGCCGCAGCCGACGACGAATGCCGCCGCCCAGGTCCCGGTCGTCGTCAGCATCGTCGTCAACGAAGGCGCGCGCACGATCGTGGACAGCGTCGCGGTCGACGGCAATCGCACCGTGGGCGAGCCGGAGCTGCGCACGAAGATCGGGCTCGCCGCCGGCGGTCCGTTCGTGCCGGGCCAGCTCGCGATCGATCGCGAGGCGATTCAGGCGGCGTACAACGATCGCGGCTATCCGAACGCCACGGTGGAGGCGCGAACCGCGTTCAGTGAGAGCAACACGCACGTCGCGGTCACCTACGCCGTCCAGGAAGGAGCGCAGGTCTTCGTCGACCACGTGCTGATCGTCGGCAACGTGCGGACGAGCACCGAGACGATCGAGCGCGAGCTGCAGGTCGGTCCCGGCGATCCGTTCGGGCTCCGGGCGGTCAACGAGAGCCAGCGCCGCCTCTCGTCGCTCGGTCTCTTCCGCCGCGTGCGTCTCGCGGAGCTGCAGCACGGCGAAGAAACGAAACGCGACCTGCTCGTCACGGTCGAAGAAGCGCCGGCGACGACGCTGGACGGCGGTGTGGGCGCCGAAGGGCGCATCCTCGTCGTGCCGGAGAGTGAGAACAACGGCGTCGCCACGCAGCGCTTCGACGTGGCGCCGCGCATGTTCTTCGGGTACGGCCGGCGGAATCTGTTCGGCAAGAACCGGTCGATCAATTTCTTCGGCAGCGTCAGCCTGCACCTGCAGAACCAGGACCTGTTCGCCACCGGCCCGCGTCTCACCGAATATCGTGCGCTGGTGACGTATCGCGAGCCGCGGCTCCTGAACACCACGGCCGACGGTCTGCTCACAGCGACCGTGGAGCAGCAGTTCCGTTCGAGCTTCAGCTTTCGCCGCAGCGGCGCGAGCGCGCAGGCGGCGCGGCGCCTGACGCGCGAGTTCAGCCTCACCGGCGCGTACCAGATCCAGCGGACCGAATTGCTCGAAGTGAGCGTCCAGTCGCCCGAGATCGATTCGCTCATCGGTCGGCTGTTTTCGAGAGAACCGCTGCGGCTGTCGTCGTTCTCCACCTCACTCATTCGGGACACGCGAGACGACACGGTGAACCCGACGTCCGGCGAGTACGTCAGCGCCAGCGGTCAGGTTGCCGCGATGGCGATTGGATCGCAGGTCGGCTACGTGAAGTCGTTCTTCACCGCGCAGAAATTCCACGCGCTTGCCGGAGGGAACGGCATCGTGCTCGCCGGCAGCGCCCGGCTCGGCATGGCCGCGGAGTTCGACATCCTCAATCCGATTCCCGAACCGGAGCGCTTCTTTGCGGGCGGCGACACGACCGTCCGCGGCTTCGCGCGCGATACGCTCGGCGTCCGCCACACGCCGCCCGACGCGCAATCGGACACGATCGACAAGAACGGATTTCCGATCGGCGGCAACGCGACGGTCATTCTCAACGGCGAGCTGCGCGTCCCGTTGAGCGGTGGCCTGAGCGTCGTCAGCTTCTTCGACACCGGCAACGTGTTCCAGCGCGTCAGCCAGGTGAACGTCACCGATCTGCGCAACGCCGTCGGCTTCGGCGTGCGCTACAAGTCGCCGTTCGGTCCGCTGCGCGTCGACCTCGGATTCAAGACGCACGTGGAGACGATTCCGTGCAAGGCAGAGAGCGCGGCGGGCCCGTGCTTCGAATCGCGGCCCGCGCTGCACATCAGTTTCGGACAAGCCTTCTGAGATTGCGGATTGAGGATTGCGGATTGCGGACTCATTGTCGATTGTTGATTGTTGCGTGGCTCGCGCTGCTTCCGCGTCCATCGGTTGCTGAGACCATCGATCGCGTGCTCGCGGTCGTCGCAGGGCAAATCATCACGCTGAGCGACGTGACGGCGGCGCGCGATCTCGGGTTGCAGATGCCGGGCAGCGCGACCGATCCGGTGCGGGCGGTGTTGTCGAAGCTGGTCGATCGCGAGCTGGTGCTCTCCGAGGTCGATCGGTACGCGCCGCCGGAGCCGCCCGGCGAGGCGATCGATCGCGAGATCGACGCCATCCGCGCGCGGTTTCCGTCGGCCGACGCCTTCGCCGAGACGCTCGCCCGCTCCGGTCTCGACGACCGGCATCTCCGCGAGATCGTGCGGCAGGATCTCCGCATCCGCGGCTACGAGCTGCAGCGCTTCGCCTCCGCCGATCCCGTGCGCCGTCAGACGCTGATCGATGAATGGGTCGCCGGCCTCCGCCGCCGCGCCGACATCATCGATCTGTACCTCGCGACCAAGGAGTGAGACGGCTGCCGCTGCGCTCACTCAACACAAAGGACACAAGGGACACAAAGACAAACTAGTCTTGCCTTTGTATCCTTCGTGTTCTTTGTGTCCTTTGTGTCTACCGGCCGGCCGCGAGGAACTGGAGAATCTGAATCAGATCGAAACCGGCGTGGCTCACCATCGGCGCGATGACCGATCGCCGGCGCAGATAGACGACGCCCCACAGCGCGCCGAGCAGTCCGGTCACGATGGCGGCGTCGGCCCCTTGCAGCAGATGGCCGGCGCCGAACGCCGCGCTCGTGACGATGACGCCGACGCGCCCGCCGCCGAGCCAGACCTCGAAGCGATGCAACTGGAACGCGCGCTGAATCTCCTCGCGCACGCCGCCGGCGACGATCACGACGAGCGCGAACAGCCACGCGTCGCGCGGCGACTGCATGAGCGCCTGCAGCGGATTCTTCTCCACGGTGTGCAGGAACGGCGCGAGGCGCTGCGCCGTCAGCAGGACGGCGATCGCGAGACCGAGCGCAACCGGGACCAGGGCGAGGCCGGCGCCCGCTTCGCGAAGTGGCGAACGCCGCCCGACGAGCACGTCACGCGGCCGCTCGTCGTGCACGTACAAGAAGAGGAACACGAGACCGATGAGGAGCGCGGAATCGATCAGCGAGACGCCGACGACGTAGCCGACGCGCAAGTCGCCGTTCGGCGCGAACGGCCGATACCCGAACACGCCGAGCGTGCCTTGCAGCGCGAGCTGTGTCGGGATGCTCGAGCAGATCAGAACTTCGAGGAGCGCGACGATGCGATGGCTGATGGCTGATGGCTGATGGTCATGGTCTGATCTCTGAGATGGCTGATGGTTCGATGGTTGATCGTTCGATGGTTGATCGTCACGCACCGCGGCGATCGTGCCATAAGCCATCCACCATAGCCATCAGCCATCAGCCATTAGCCATCAGCCATGTCGGAGATCAGCATCAGCCATGTCGGAGATCACCCACGAACGCGAACCGTCAGCGGCTGCACCAGGCGAAGCGTCAGCGCCGCGCCCTTCGGGAGATGGACTTCCTTGCCGCGCTGGTTCAGCACGACCGCCGTGCCGGCGCCGCCGGCCGCGGCGCCGCCGATGACCGCGCCCTTCTTGCCGCCGAGCAGTCCGCCAATGACCGCGCCGCCCGCGGCGGGGATCCCGATTTCCATCGCATCGCGCTTCTTCGTCGCCGCCGCGGTGCGTCCGACGGCGGTCGTCTGAATCGTGTAGCGTTCGTCGTCGCCGCGCGGCGTCAATGTATTGAAACGCACCGCGAGGTGCGCGAGCCCCTTCACCTTGCCCGAGCGCGTCGCGTCGGTCACGACGCCGCTGACGCCCGAACCTTCGGCGAGCACGGTTTGGCCCTGCACGACGATCGCTTTCGAGAGATGCGCATGGACGGCTTCTTCCACGCGGCTCGTGTCCGATCCGACCGGCGTGTCGAGCACGATCGGCAATGACGTGCCGGCGGGAATCGTGACCTCGCGGACGGCCGCGGGGCGAACGGCTTCGGCGCGTCCGGCGGTCGCGATCGGCACGCCGCCCGATTCGGCGCTCGCCGCCGGAGCCGGCGAATTGTTCGCGAGCGCTGGTGCCTCGGCGCGATTGCACGCACCAGCCGCGACGCCGCAGACGAGCGTTCCGACGATCAGCAGTCGCATGGGAATCCAGCCTCCTTACAACGTTCGGTTGTAACTGAAGCGGGTGCAAACTTCCCGCCACGGGATGAGGTCCCCGAAAATTCCTCAAAGGCTGAGCTTGCGCGCGGGTGCGCGCCGCGCACAGACTGTAAAAATGACATGGCTGAGCGAGGACACACGATGACTGTTACCGACGACAGCGCCCTCCCCGTGGTCGAGGCGCCGTCAAAACCGGTCGCCGAACGCGTCCTGATTGTCGAGGACGACAACGCCGCGCGCGTCGGACTCGAGCAACTCGTCAAGAGCTGGGGCTTCGTCGCCGAGTCCGCCGCCGACGGCGAGGACGCGCTCGAGAAAGTCACGAGCTTCAGGCCGGCGATCGTCATCAGCGATCTCGTGATGCCGCGCATGGACGGGCTCGCGCTCCTCCGCGCGCTGCAGCAGCAGGGTGCCGACGTGACGACGCTGCTGTTGACCGCGCAGGGCACCGTCGAGACCGCCGTCGAAGCGATGAAGGAGGGCGCGTACGACTACCTGACCAAACCGATCGACATCCAGCGGCTGAAGATCCTGCTCGACAAGATCGTCGAGCGTCTGGAGACGATGCGCGAGGTCAAGGCGCTGCGGCGTCAGCTGCGCGAGCACGGATCGTTTGGATCGCTGATCGGCAACGCACCCGAGATGCGAAAGGTTTATCAGATCATCGAACAGGCGGCGCCCACCGGCGCATCGGTGCTGATTACCGGCGAATCCGGCACCGGCAAGGAACTCGTCGCGCAGACGATTCATCAGCTCAGCCCGCGCACGAGCTTCCCGTTCGTCGCGATCAACTGCGCGGCGATTCCCGAGACGCTGCTCGAAAGCGAGATCTTCGGCCACGAGAAAGGCGCGTTCACCGGCGCGGCCGATCGCCGGCAGGGCTGCTTCGAGCTCGCGGATCGCGGCACGCTGTTCCTCGACGAGATCGGCGAGATGACGCCGGCCACGCAGGTCAAGCTGCTCCGCGTGCTCCAGGAGCGGAAATTCCGCCGGCTCGGCGGACGCACCGAGCAGTCGGTCGACGTCCGCGTGATTGCCGCCACCAACGTCGATCCGGAAGAGGCGGTGAAGCAGGGCAAGCTGCGCGAGGACTTGTTCTACCGGCTGAATGTGTTCGCATTTCGCCTGCCGACGCTGCGCGAGCGCAAGGAAGATCTGCCGCTGCTGACCCAGGCATTCATCAACGAATTCAACTCGCGGAATCAGAAGAGCATCGCCGGAGTGGATCAGCAGGCGATGCGGCTCATCGAGCAGTACGCGTGGCCCGGCAACGTGCGCGAGCTGCGCAACGTGATCGAGCGCGCGACGATTCTCTCGTCCGGGCCGTTCATCGAGGTGAAGCATCTGCCGGCCGCGCTCGCCGCCGATCCGGCGCCCGAGCATCAGCCGCAGGTCGCGCTCGGCCCTGGCACTACCGTTGAAGAAGCGGAGCGGCGGCTGATCATGATGACGCTCGAGCACACCCGCGACAACAAGACGCGCGCCGCCGAGATCCTCGGCATCAGCTTGAAGACGCTACACAACAAGCTCAATAAGCTTCGCCTGAGGAAGAAACCTGAATGAGGTGCTTGGTGCCTGGTGCTTGGTGCTTGGTGCCGTGCGTGGTGCCTGGTGCGAGGTGCCGTGCTAGATGCACGTGCGGCGTGCCTGTCGCCGAGCGCACCGCACCCTGCACCGCACCCTGCACCTTGCACCCAGCACAGCACCAGGCACCGCGGCACCCAGCACCTGGCACGCACGTATGCGTTTAGGCATCAAAGGGAAGCAGGTCCTCGGCGTCACCTCGATCGTCGGCGCCGTCGTCGTCGTGTTGAGCGCGCTGTACCTGGCGCGTCTGGCGCGCATGAGCCTCGCGGAGAGCCGATCGCGCGCGGAGATGCTGTCGAACGCGATCTACCATCGCGCGCACGACATCGTGACGCGCGGCGACCTCGCGATGGCGCTGCGCGAGGATCCGGGCCTGCGATCGATTCTCGAGTCGAGCCTCTACTCCGACAACGTGACGTACGCGGCAATCGTGGACGTCCGCGGCGACGTGATCGCGCAGTCGCTCGAAGGGCAGATGCTGCCGCAGGGCGAGGATCTCTCCGCGCTCCTCGCCCGATCGTCGATGGCGCAGCTCGCCGCGATTTATTCCGGACAGGGGCGGACGCTCGAACGGCGTCAGCCGCTGCTGCTCGGCGACACCGAATTCGGATCGATTCGGATCGGCATCTCCACGCTGCTGATTCGGAAGGAGCTGAACACGGCGCTCGGCCCGGCGGCGCTCACGGCGCTCGGGGCGCTCGGCGTGTCGGTCGTCGTCGCGATGCTGCTCGCCCAGCTGCTGCTGAAGCCCATTCACGTCATCCGGAGCGGATTGACGCGGCTCGGCAAAGGCGAGTTCGGTGTTCGCCTCGATCTCAATCAGCACGACGAGTTCGGCGAGCTCGGCACCTTCTTCAACACGGTCAGCGAGCAGTTGTCGGCCGATCGCAATCAGATGGCCGGACAGGTCGCGAACCTCGAATCGGCGGTCGAGCACCTCGAGGACGCCGTGGCGATCGTGAACCCGCGCGGCGAGTTCATGTTCGCGAATCCGGCGATGCGCGCGCTGCTGCCGTCGGCGGCGGCCGGCGTGGCGCTCGGCGACGTGCTACCGGCCGACCACCCGCTGCGGCGACTCAGCGAGCAGACGTTGATGTCGCGGCAATCGCGCGGTCCGCTGTCGGCGCCGTTCGGGGAAGGCGCCGAGCGGCTCCTGATGACGCACGCCATCAACGATCCGCAGGGCGAGCTGGTCGGGGTCATGCTGATCGCGCGAAACCTGGAGTACCTCAGTCAGGTGCAGTCGACGATCCGGTACTCGCGCAAGCTCGCGGCGCTCGGACGCCTGTCGGCCGGCGTCGCGCACGAAGTGAAGAACCCGTTGAACGCGATGATGATCCATCTCGAGCTGCTGCGGCAGCAGTTCGCGCCCTTCGACACGGCTCAGGCCAGGCCGCGCATGGCGCCGGTTGCGGCAGGACGCGGCGTCGCGTTGACTGAACCATCCGGCGATCGCTCCGAAGCGATCGCGCACGTCGACGTGATCGCCAACGAGATCAAGCGGCTCGATCAGGTCGTGCAGGGATTCCTCAAGTTCTCGCGGCCGGAAGATCTCAAGCTCCAGCCGATTCGGGTGGCGAGCCTGCTCGACGAGGTCGTCCCGATCGTGCGCCCCGAGGCGGAGCGGGCCGGCGTCGACCTCGCCGTCGAGTGCGATGCCGCGCCGGAAGTGAACGGCGATCCCGCGATGCTGCGTCAGGCCTTCCTGAATCTCGCGCAGAATGCGTGTCAGGCGATGCCGCAGGGCGGCACGCTGCGCATCCATTGCGGCAGCGCGAGCGATCATCGGGTCTCGATCGCGTTCACCGACACGGGCGTCGGCATCAAGCCCGAGCATTTGCAGCGCATCTTCGATTTGTATTTCACGACGAAAGAGAAAGGCAGCGGCATCGGCCTGTCGATGGTGTACCGTACGGTGCAGATGCACGACGGGGAGATCGAAGTGCAGTCGACGCCGGGCGGCGGGACGACGTTTCGCGTGCTGTTGCCGCAAGCGTGAACGGCCATGACGACACGGCTTTCGGCGTTGATGATCGTCGCCGTCGCGGCGGCGTTCGCGTCCGGTTGCGCGCGAGCGCAGGCAGCCCGCACGACGCCGGATGGTCCGCCGCTCGATATGCCCGCGCCGCCGCCGCGCGACGTCGAGACGACGAGCATCGAAGCGCCGCCGCCGGCACCAGCAACGCCACCACCGCCGCAGGAACCGCCACGCGCCACTGCGCCGCCGGCGCGGACGCGTCCCGCGCCGACGCGCGAGGCTGCGCGGCCTGAGCCGCCGAAAGTCGAGCCACCTGAACCGGCGAAGACGCCCGCGCCAGCGAACGAAGAGCCGAAGCCGTCATCGACGCTCCAAACGAAACCGGCTGGAGAAGAGGGCGACGTCGAAAAAGCGATTCGCACCACGTTGAAAAACGCGACATCCGATCTCGGTCGCGTCAACTATCGAACGCTGAACGCGGACGCGCGTACGCAGTACGACTCCGCGAAAGGATTCATCCGTCAGGCCGAGGATGCGCTGCGCCAAAAAAATCTGGTCTTCGCGAAGACCGTTGCGGATAAAGCGGCGGTGATCGCCGCTCAGCTGGCCGGTAGGTAAGCCGTTACCTACTCAGCAGAAGTTCGCTTCCTATCTCTGCGTTTTCTTCACACTCTCGCGCGATCGCCTCGCAAGTTTTTCAATTTCATCCATGGCACTTCGCTTGCTCAACTGATGAGCAACCTCGTTCTTCTCGCAACCTGCGAGAAGAAAACATTCCCACCATACGTTCCTGCCTGTGCACCGCGGGAGGCCGCAAGTTGACCTCCTTCCTTCCACCTGTACTGCTGAGTTTTCAGATCGGCACATGAGTGCTATCAACGACAACATCTTGCGACTGACCTAAAAGAACGGCACAATTAGTAGTGTTTACACGCTTGACAAAGCGTAGAGCCGAGCGCATATTTGCGTGCCGTTAGCGGAAAGGCAGAGACCGAGAAACCTCCCAGCTTCTCGTAGCCACCGCCAAGCCACAACAAGCTGCCGGCCGCACGCGAGGGGCAAACACGTGTGGGTCGCCTCATGGGAGAGAGATCAATGAAGGATCCCGCTGCTTATCAGGCTGCGAGCGCTGGACCGCAGATCACAGAAAGCAGTACGGCTGCGCACGCCGCGCCGCCGGTCGAGCCGCCGCGCGCGAAGTCGAAAGCGGGAGCGTCCGCGCCCGGCCTCACCTTCCCGCGCTTCTTCACCGAAGCCGGTGCGATGCGCGTCGATCCGTTCGATGAGATCGAGTGGGAGATTCGCACGGCGGTGATCGGCAACGAGCGCGGCGAGGTCGTGTTCGAGCAGCGCGACGTCGAGGTGCCGAAGTTCTGGTCACAGCAGGCGACCAACATCGTCGTCTCGAAATATTTCCGCGGACAGATCGGCACGCCCGGCCGCGAGTTCAGCGTGAAGCAGTTGATCGGCCGCGTGGTCGACACGATCACCGCGTGGGGACGCGCGCAGAGATATTTCGCGACCGAAGACGACGTGCGCGCGTTCAGCGACGATCTGAAGCACATCCTCGTGTACCAGAAGGCGGCGTTCAACAGCCCCGTCTGGTTCAACTGCGGCTTCGAGAAAGCGCCGCAGTGCTCCGCGTGCTTCATCAACTCGGTCGACGACACGATGGAGTCGATTCTGACGCTGGCGAAGACCGAGGGGATGCTCTTCAAGTACGGATCGGGGACCGGCACGAACCTGTCGCCGATTCGCGCGTCGAAGGAGCTGCTCGCGGGCGGCGGCACGGCGTCGGGTCCGGTCTCGTTCATGAAGGGCTACGACGCGTTCGCCGGCGTGATCAAGTCGGGCGGCAAGACGCGGCGCGCCGCGAAGATGGTCATCCTCGACGCCGGTCATCCCGACATCGTCGAGTTCATCAACTGCAAGGTCGAGGAAGAGAAGAAGGCGTGGGCGCTCATCGACGCTGGCTACGACGGATCGTTCACCGGTCCGGCGTACGCGTCGGTGTTCTTCCAGAACTCGAACAACAGCGTCCGCGTCACCGACGAGTTCATGCGCGCGGTGATGGACGACGGCGAGTGGGAGACGCGCGGCGTGGTGGAGCCGCATCCGGTGATGGACACCTACAAGGCGCGCGATCTCATGCGCCTCATCGCCGAAGGGACGCACGTCTGCGGCGATCCCGGCATGCAGTTCGATACGACGGTGAACGACTGGCACACGTGCCCGAACACCGACCGCATCTACGCGAGCAATCCGTGCTCCGAGTACATGTTCCTCA
>Ga0114129_10005623_pt1 | contig 17734 bp, 12 predicted proteins | sample RhiMetdeltSRZDD1_FD_80071 | JGI IMG/M metagenome (GOLD analysis project Ga0114129, IMG submission 80071) | Populus rhizosphere microbial communities from Tennessee, USA - Rhizosphere MetaG P. deltoides SRZDD1 (version 2) (version 2) | ecosystem: Host-associated > Plants > Roots > Rhizosphere >...
CTGTTTCGTGAGCTCGACGCGCTCGCCGCGCACGGTCGCCTGACGACGCTCGCGATCGAGGGACAGCTCCCCCGCGTGCAGCACGGCGGCCGGCGCCGCTTCGGCCGTCCGCCGCTGCTGGCGGCGCATGAGCGCGCCGATCCGGGCCATCAGCTCGCGGACGCCGAATGGTTTTGTCAGGTAGTCGTCGGCGCCGCTCTCGAGCCCGAGCACTTTGTCGGACTCGCCCTCGCGTGCCGTCAACATAAGGATCGGCGTATCGACGTTCTGGCCGCCGCTGCGGATGGCGCGGCACACGCTCACGCCGTCGAGTCCTGGCAGCATCACGTCGAGCAGCACGAGATCGAAGGGCGCCGAGCGCGCCCGGTCGAGCGCCTGCCGCCCATCCTCCGCTTCCTCTATCGTGAATCCAGCGAGATCGAGGTGCAGGCGCAGCAGCTCGCGAATGGCGGCATCGTCTTCAACGACGAGCACGCGGCCCTTTGCCTTCACCGCGCGGGACGCGCGGTGCTGGCCATCAGCGATTCGAGCAGCGCGACCGTCTCCGGAAACGGCTCTCCTGCTGTCTGACGAACCCCGGGCACGCCCACGCCCTTCGCGAGGTCGAGCGCCGTTCTCCCGTTGGCATCCTTCGCCTGTACATCCGCGCCGTTCTCAGCGAGGAATTTCACGAATGCCGTGAAGCCCCGCTCTGCGGCGCCGTGCAGGGCGGTCTGGTGCGGCACGGCGGACGCGCTCGGCACCTGACTGGCGCGTCCACCACGGCCGGCACGGGCCGCGGCGGTCGCCGCAGCGCTGTAATCGGCGTTGCGGGGTGAATCGGTCACCATCCTGGCGTTGACGTCTGCACCGGCATCGAGCAGCAATCGCATCGTCGCGAGCACGCCTTCGTTGGTGCGATTGCGTCCGCGCGTCACGCGCGTACCGAACTCGACACCCGCCGCCGCCATCAGCGGTGTCACACCTTCTTTGCTCGGCAAATCGACGAGCGCCTTGTGTTTCAACAGCAGATCGACGAACGGCGCATCGCCCGCACGCGCGGCGCGCAACAAAGGAGTCGCCCCTTGCGCGAGGATCGTGTCGCCGCCGCGATCCTGCGGCACATCGCGATACGGCGGGCGTCGCTTGAGCTGAAGATTCGGATTCGCACCGGCCTCGAGCAGAAGCCTCGCGACGTCGAGGGCGGTGAGCGGATCCTCACTCGGGATCACGGCCATCGCGCCGTTGCCCTTGGTCGGCAACGTGCTCACATCGGCGGCCATGTAGATCGGTGAGCGGCCGAAGAGGTCCCATTTGTCGACGTCGGCGCCGGCTTTGATCATGTACGCGGCGACCTCGAAATGCAGATTGAGCAGCGCCATGTTCAGCGGTGTGATGCGCTCGGGATCCTCGAGATCTGGATCGGCCCCGGCGGCGATCAGGTGACGCGCACACTCGACGCAGCCCTCGCGAGCGGCGTAGAGCAAGGGAGTGAAGCCGCCCTTGTTCAAGTCCTTGGGACGCGGCTCGGTGATCACCTTGCGTTCCCATTGGCGGATGACGCCGCGCGCATTGACGTCGGCACCGTGAGAGGCGAGAAACTTGACCATCTCGGCCTGACCTTGCGCGGCCGCCCACATCAGCGCCGATTGCCCGCCGAAGTTTTCTTTCGCATTGACGTCGGCGCCCGCCTCCAGCAGTCGTCTGGCCGCGTCCACATTGCCGCCCCGGGCGACGGCCATCAGCGGTGTTTCGCCTTCCGGATTCTTCGTGTTGGGATCGGCGCCCGCCTTGAGCAGCGCCTCGACGACACGCGCCGAGCCGACGATCGCCGCCTCGGTCAGTGCTGACGTACCGAACTGGTTCTTCAGCTTGACGTCGGCGCCTGCCTTGATCAGCGCGCGCACCAGCTCGAGATCATCGTTCGACGCGGCCCACATAACGGCCGTCGTCCCATCGGGCCCCGGCGCATTCGGGTTCGCGCCCTTCGCCAGCACGCGCAACGCCGCCGCGCGATCCCCACGCTCGGCCGCATCCAGTAACGTGGTCTCCGCCGCGGTTGCAATCGAGGCCGCGGCGATCGACACCACGATGAAATGCAGAATGCAAAATGCAAAATGCAGACACCGAGACCCCCGACCATTCGACAGTGTCTGCATTCTGAATTCCGAATTCTGCATTACGCGGAGGTCGTGTTTCATTACTTTCTAGACCTCCGACAGAATGCCACCGCTGTCGCCGATCTTCTCGACGGGGATATTGTTCCGATCGAACAGCGTGACGAGCAGATCGGCGAAGCGCGAATCCTGCGGATACTTCACGTGCTGACCGCCCTTGATGCGTCCGTTCGCGTGGCCAAGGATTGCCGACGGCAGCGGATCGTTGTTGTGCTTGTCGCTGTTGCTCATGTTGCTGCCGTAGAGAATCGTCGAGTGATCCAGCACGGTGCCGTCGCCCTCGCGTGCCTTCGACAGCCGATCGATGAACTTCGCAAACACCTCGGTGTGGTACCGCTGAATCTGCACCAGCTTCTCTTGCTTCTGCGGATTGTTGCCGTGGTGTGAGAGCGGATGGAACCCTTCGGCGATGCCGAGGTTCGTGTATGTCCGCATACTCGCTTCGCGATCCATCGAGAACGTGATGATCCGGGTGATGTCAGCCTGGAACGCGAGCGCCATGAGATCGAACATCAGCTTGAAATGCTCGGTGATGTCGTTTGGCGTGCCCACAGGCGCGTCCGGAATATCCAGTCGTGACGTGTCCTGCTGCGACGCCATCTGCACGCGCCGCTCGATCTCACGGACGGAGTCGAGGTAATCGCTGACTACGACACGATCGCCAACGCCGAGGCTCGCCTGCAGTCGCGCGGCCTGTCCCTTCACGCGGTCCAGAATGCTGCCGGTCTCGTGGAGAATGGCCGCACGTTCTTTGTCGGTGTCGCCCTGGCCGAACAGCTTTTGAAACACCGCACGCGGATTGCCTTCCTGCGGGAGCGGTTGTGTGGGCGTGCGCCACGCCAAGCGCGCTCCACCGATCGCTGTCGTGAGCTCGAGCGAAGGCAGCCGCGTGTCCTGACCGATGTGCCTCACGGCCAACTGGTCGGCGCTGACCCCAGCGTCAGGACCCGCAACACCATGGTCCCAGGGCTTCACGCAGGTCAGCCACGTCATCTCGATGTAGCCATGGGGCTCGGGCGTTTCGCCTTGTCTGTTGCGCAAGCCCGAGACGATCGTCAGGTGCTGCCGCAAGGGCGTCAACGGCTCGAGGATGGGCGACATCTCGTAGTTCGCGCCAGTCTGCACCGGCGACCACCGGTCCATGATGGCGCCGTGCGGAAAGCCGACGAAGGCGAGCCGCTTCGGGGCCGAGCCGGCCGGCGTCTGCGCCCACGCGGTGGCGGCGGGATTCATCGCATCCAGGAGCGGCAGCGCGATGGTGGCCCCAACGCCTTTCAGCACCGTACGGCGTGAGACGTTCTTCTTGAAAACGTACATGTCGTTTCTCCCAAACCGTAATTCAAAAGGCAAAATGCAAACGACTCAATTGGCGGATGGTTCTCTTATTTGCATTTTGAATTTGACCTCTTGAATGACACCAGGAACCCTTCGCATTCTGAACTGGTCGCTGTGCACCACTGCCTGGACCAACGCTGAAAACCGGTAGTCGGCACCCGCCGCACCGCGCACGATCCGGCGTACGGTGGGCATGTCGTAGTACTCCAGTTTACGCCCCGTCGCGTATGTCAGCAGGCCCTCGGTGAACGTCTGCGCAAATTGTTCGGGGCGACGCAAGAGCGCCTTGCGTAAATCGTCTGGGCCTGTGATGGGCGTGCCATCGGGCAGCTCACCGGAGGCATCGATCGCAGCGCCGGCGTAGCGATCGCGATCTCTCCACATTCCCGTCGCATCGAAGTTCTCGAGAGCCAACCCGAGCGGATCCATGACCGCATGGCAGGATGCACACGTCGGGTTCGTTCGATGCTTCGCTATCATCTGACGGACCGTGAGTGCTTTCGTCGTGCCGATGTCTTTCTCGTCCAGCGTCGGGACGTTCTGTGGTGGCGTCGCCGGCGGCACACCTTGAATGTGTTTGAGGATGAAGGCCCCTCGCAAGACTGGCGAGGTGCGGTTCGGGTACGCCGCGGCCATCAGCACGGCGCCTTTGCCGAGCAGCCCCCACCGCGACGATTGCGCGAGCTCGACCCGACGGAAGCGATCGCCTTTCACGTCCGTGATGCCGTAGTGCAGCGCGACGCGCTCGTTGAGAAACGTATGCGTCGCTCTCAGCAGATCGACGACGCTGCGATCTTCTCGGAAGATGCTGTCGGCGAAGAGCGTCAGCTCAGTGCGGAAATCCTCGCGCGGATCGGATCGGCCGGAGGCGTACGGGAAGACCGCCGAGTCCGGCACGATCTCGTCCAGCCGCTTCATGTCGAGCCATTGGTGGACGAAGTTGCTCGCGAGCGTCACCGAACGCGGATCGGCGAGCATGCGCTTGACCTGCCGGTCGAGCGCCGAGGGCTCTTTGAGTTTGCCGTCGATGGCGACCTGCAGCAGCTCCTCGTCGGGGATCGTGTTCCAGAGAAAGAACGACAGGTTCGACGCGAGCTCGAGATCGCTGATGGCGTAGGTGCCGCCGGGCCGCACACCCGTCGGGACATGCTCACCGCGGTATAAGAAGAACGGGCTCGCGAGAAGACCGGTGACCGCGCTGCGGATGCCTCCCTCGAAGCCGCCGTCTTTCACGCCGTCCTGGTAATACTGGAACAGCTCGTTCACGTCCTCGGCGGAGGCAGGTCGCCGGTATGCGCGTCTGGCCAGAGACGCAATGATCTGTTTGGCGCATCGTGACTCGGCTTCGCGACACGCGAAGATCCGCTCACGACTCGGCGTAGTACTCAGTCCCTTCGCGTTGAAGGGTCCTCGAAGCTGAAACGAATTCACGCGATACAAACGATCCTGGCCACCGCCGGGCGCAAACATCTGCAGTTGATCGTCAGACTCGGCGAACGTCCGCCGCTTGAATGCCACGCCGATCCTGTGTGGCCCCCCGGTCGCGGCGAATCGGATGTTCTTCAGGCGCGCGTTGACGCGATCGAGCGCGCCATTCTGCACCTGGTCGTATTGCTTCGCGTCTTCTTCCCCGCCGACCACCGTCTCGTAGACAACCTTGTTGTCGAGGGTCACCACGAGCGGGTTCTCGAACTCCATGCCATTGCCCCAGATGTGGGTGGCCATGTCGGCGACATCGACGACGTACTCGCCGTCCGCCGGGAGATCGACTTTGGCAAGAATGCCTCCGCGCGTGCCGAGCGGAAGGCCGGGCACGTGCGCGAGCTGGGTACCAGGTCCCGCGCGGAAGGTCCACCCGCCGGGTCTCGCATCGGGCCGGCCGATGGCCTTCACCGCCACGGCGCGCGCGGCGATCACGTATTGCTCGATGAAGGACGGCGATACCTGCAACGCCGTGGCGATGTTGTCGAACCCCTCGGCGACGTCGTCCGTCGGCAGGACCTCGGTGGCATCGAAATCAACGGCCAGGAGATCCCGAACCGCGTTTGCGTATTCCTTGCGATTGAGCCGATGCAGGACGACTTGATCCGGCAAATGCGTCTTGCCTGCCGCACGATCCAGCGAATTCTCGAGGTAGGCGACCAGCGAGTCGATGGCCACGGCATCGGGCTGTCGAGCACCAGGGGGCGGCATGACGCGCCCGCGCATCTTGCGGACGGCCTTCTCGAACAGCTCGGCATGCTCGCCGATGCGTTCTGGTGTGAGCCCCTCGAAGCTGACGCCGCCAGTCTTCGCGCGATCGTTATGACACGCGACGCAATACTGCTTGATAGTGGCGAGCTGTGCCTGAGCCTCCGATGCTTGGGGCGCAGGCGTCGTCGTCGCTTGCGGCGCCGTGAACACGCGACTGAGCGACACGATGAACGCGATGGCCGCTAACGACATCACGACAGTGGGGCGGGTTGGGGTTCTGTTCATTCAGCCTGTAATTCAAAATTCAAAATTCAAAATTCAAAATGCAAAATGCGAAATGCAAATACTGCGAGTTCGAAGGCATTTCGTTTTGCATTTTGAATTTTGAATTCTGCATTACGTGTTTCATCATTCCACTACGCGTCTGGTGACAAATACGCCCACAGGCTCTCGAACGCGCGGCGCACGAACTCGTCGGGATTGCCCATCTGCGCATCGAATTCCTTCGTCGGCTGCGCTGCCACGGCCTCGCTCGGTCCACGGCCTTTGTTCAGCAGTTGCGACAGACGATCGTAGATCGTGCCGTACATCTCGTACTGCGCCTTGAGATCCTTCAGGCCCAGCACCGGCCCACGTCCGGGCACGATGCGTGTTTCCGCATTGGCCAGCGTCTGCAGCCGTTGGAGGCCCCCGACGATGCCGCCGATCCAGCCGCCGGTCACATAGTCGACGACGGGCCAGCCCTGGCCCGAGACCACGTCGCCCACCGCGAGCACGTTCTGCTGCGGGAAGTACACGTACATATCCCCGTCGGTGTGCGCGGCATCAGGGATGTACCCGTACTGAACGCCTGAGTCCAACTTCCCCGTTGTATAGAAAGTCTTGTTCGGCTGCGCGATCTTGGGTAGGCGCTTGAACTGCTGCTTGTTCCACGGCCACGTGACGTCGGTCGTCAGCCACAGCCGCGTGTTCTCGTGCGCGATGATCGTCTTGCCAGCCTTGCCGAGCTGCTCGTTCGATCCCGTCTGCTCGGGGTGCCAATGCGTATTGAAGATCGTGCGAACCGGACCGCCACCGGGCAGCGCGGAGACCGCTTTCATCAGCGTATCGGAAGCCTTCGCCGATCCGCCATCAACGAGCACGACGCCCTCAGCGCTCGTGTGCGCGACGACATTCGCTTCGCCGGGGATCGTGACGACGAACAGATCGTCGCTCAGTCTCAGTACGTCGGGGCCGCTTTCAGGCGGCCCTTGAGCGGCAGCCAGGCGTAACACCGGCGCGCCCAGAACGATTCCGGCGGCGCCACCGATCGCGCCCTTCAATATTTGTCTACGTGTCTGACCGCCGTGTGCCACCACGATGAAGTCTAGGCGTCCTTGAGATCGGGATCCACCCCGAAAACACCTGAGAGTCCCCGGGCGCCACAAACGAGAACCGCTCAATTTCTCGTAAAAACCCCCGCATGAACGAAGGGCGGCGCCCTGGGACGCCGCCCTCACCAACGCTTGCATTCAGGCCTCCTTAATCCTCTTCAATGACGTACCGCTCTTCGTCGGTCAGCCGACTGGAACGGACGAACCCAACCTGGTTGCGGTGTGGATCGGACCGCAGGACCCAGGCGAGCTCCTCCATCTCGCGCAGGCTCGGCAGGCGCCGATCTCCATACCGCGAGCAGGACGTCACAGGAAACGGGACTCGCCTATTACGGTAGGACAGCTCGCTACACTCGACGATCTCGTCTCCCAGCTTGACCCCGCGAATGATCGTCGACCATCGGCAGGTCTCGCACAGCGATCGTTGACCGTGATCGACTGTGCCTCCTCGAATCTTGATACGCACATCTCCTCCTCAATTCATATCTCGGTCATCGTCACCTCCTGTTTCATTCGCACCTCCTTGTGGCCAGAATAAGAGTCAGGCGAGCCCTATAGAATGCCATGTCCTTTTAGCCAGCGTCAAATTGCGAGAAGCCGGCGGACGTGGTGTGGAATGCAGACATCGACACGCGTCGACGTTGATGGCTGACTGTGAACGGGATCGCTCGTTCGTGCTAGTTCGGTGTGGCAGTGACTTTTTGGAGCAGCGCCAGGATCTCTTTGGAGCGGGCCTCGCCTCGACCGCCCCCATTCCCCTTGGCGGCATCGACCGGTGTTCGGCCCATGTCGTCCACGACGTCCACCTTCGCGCCGTGATCGAGCAGATACCGGACCACTTCGATCCGTCCGGACTCGGCCGCAAAGAAGAGCGTGGTCTGACCCTCGCGATCGCTCAACGTGTTGGGCCGCGCGATACGAGCTGTCAAGCTGGTGATGTCGGTGATGCGTGCGTTCACATCGGCGCCGGACTTGCGCAGGATCTCCATGGTTTCAAGAGAGAGTGCGACGACGTTTTCGGGTGGCCCTGCGCCCAGGACGCCAGACGACGTCCGCGTGCCGATGCCGGCGGCGGACATGAAGGGTGTCACGCCGGACGCGTTCGGCAGATCGACTAATGCACCATGCGCGAGCAATGCCGCGACGACGTCGGTATCGAAGGTCTGCGCGGCGCGAATGAGCGGCGTGGCCCCGGTCGTGAGCAGATCGTCTCTGAAACGGTTGTCCCGTCCGCCGCGGCTGGGCTCCTTGAAAGCCAGCTGCGCGTTCGGATTCACACCGGCATCGAGCAGCGCCTTGATCAACTCGAGCGACTCCGACGATCTCGCCCCCGCACGACTGTCTTGTCCTCCACGCATCGTCACCGCGATATAAAGCGGCGTTCGTCCCCACCAGTCCCAGGTGTGCGGGTTGGCCCCGTGTTCGAGCAAGTACTGCGCGACCGCGGGATACCCGTTGTCGAGCGCCATCATCATCGGCGTCATGCCGTCGGGATTCGGGCGGTCCTTATCCGCGCCCGCATCGATCATGGACTTCACGCAACCGAGGCACCCCGCGCGCGCAGCGTACAGCAGCGGCGTCAGTCCGCCGGTCGGGCGATACTGCACGCGTGGCTCGTTGGTGATCTGAGTCGGCCAGTCGTTGGCCTTCGCGCGGATCGAGAGGTCGGCCCCCTTCGACACGAGGAACGCCACCATATCGGCATGGCTCTCGCCCGCGGCCCACATCACCGCCGATTGATCTTTGAAACGCTCTCGCCGGTTGACGTCGGCTCCATGCTGAACGAGGAGTTTGGCAACCGCGACATCGCCCGTGCGCGCCGCCAGCATCAACGCGGTCTGTCCGTCTTCGTTGGCCACGTTGGCGTCGGCTCCGGCTTCAAAGAGCATCTCGACCACTTCCGCGTTGGCCACTCTAACCGCTTCGGCCAGCGGGCTCGCTCCGTAGCGGTTGACCACGCGGGCGCGCGCACCCTTCTTCAGCAGCGCGACGACCAGTTCCCGATCGACTCGATACGCGGCCCAGTGCAGCGGCGTCGTTCCATCAGGCTGCGCCTGATTCACATCTGCGCCGTCGGCGATCATCGCAAGCGCCGCGCGGCGATCGCCGGCCTGAATCCGATCTGCTAGCACAGATTGCGCTTGCGCAGTGCCGGCGATTGCAAACGTCATCACGAGCGCGGCAACCACCACGAAACGGTCGTAGTGTCCGCCTTCAGGCGGACGCCAGGGCCGGCTAAAGCCGGCCCCTACGTACGTGCTGTCTCTACACCACATTGGGATTCAGCTTGTTGTGATGCGCCCACAGTCCTTTGTGAACGTCATAGAGGAACTTCTGCGGATCCTTCCACGTCCGCGCCAGCCCGCTCATGACACCCGCCTTGAGCATGTCCTCGACGTAGTCTCCCTGGCGTACGCGATCGACCGTACGGTCGTAGATGGTCTTCATCACGTCGCGCTCGACCCGCAGCTCCGCGCGGCTCATGACCGGGCCGAAGCCCGGCACGATCCTCGTCTTGTCATCGCATAGTGCCACAAGCCGGTCCATCGCATCGACGCGGCCTCCGATCCACGCTCCGGTGAAGTAGTCCAGTTCCGGATCGCGAGCCGGCGACGCGACGTCACCGACGGCAAGCACATTCGAATCGCGGAAGAAGATATAGATGTCGCCGCTCGTGTGCGCTTCGATCAGGTAGCCGTAGTCGATGCGCTCGCCTCCGGCATTCATCGATCCATCGACGCGGAAGGTCTTGTCGGGATGCGCCGTCTTGGGACGCGGCGGCCGGTAGCGATCCTCCGCCGGAATCCACGTTGGAGTCGCCATCCAGAGCCGCGTGTTCTCGTGCGCGACGATCGTCACACCCGCTTGGTGCAGCGTATCGTTCGCGCCGGTATTCTGCGTGTGCCAATGAGTGTTGAACACTGTCGCGACACGGCCACCGGACAATTGTCCCAGCGATCCCATCAGCGGATCGACGAGCTCCGGAGCGCCGCTGTCTACGATCACAAGGCCATGGGGCGTCGAGAGCGCGACGACGTTGGTGCCGCCGCTCGTGACGAGAGACAATCGATCGGTGAGCGCAATGACGCCTGCTTGTCGCGCTGCGCTTCGACGCGGCACGACCAGGCTTCCGAACAATCCGCCGATGACTCCTGTGAGGAGTTCTCTGCGATCGAGCATCACGTTCGTCAAAACGTCCGGGCGGCGGTAGTATGCGTCATTTCCCGCTCACGCGAGTGATCGAACGGAGGGGCCATGCGGGGTGTCATGCTCGGGTTTGTCCTTATAGCCGTGATTGGTCTGCCAGCACTCGGCTTCGGTCAGTGGCTGCGGTATCCGACCGCCGACGTGCCGAGAACGGCCGACGGAAAGCCTGATCTGAACGCGCCCACGCCGAGGCTTCCGGATGGCAAGCCGGACTTCTCGGGCATCTGGCACGCCGCGAATCCCAACCGGTGCAATCCGGCCGCCGGGCAGTTCGTCGGCTGCGGAACGGAGCTCGGCGGGTCGCGGCTCGGAGGCAACCTGGGGCGGAATCTGCCTGGTGGCCTGCCGTATCAACCGTGGGCAGCGAAACTCGCGCAGGAGCGCAGGGCCGACGACAGCCGCGACGATCCGCACGTGCGCTGCCTGCCCGACAATCCGCCGCGGGCGTGGACACTGCCACACCTCACGAAGGCCATTCACTCGCCGAAGCTGCTGGTGCTGCTCTACGAAGTGAACGCGATGTACCGGCAGATCTTCACCGACGGCCGGCCGCTGCCTGAGGACCCCACGCCCGGTTGGAACGGCTACTCAATCGGACACTGGGAGGGTGACACGCTGGTGGTCCAGACCGCGGGCTTCCGCGACAACCTGTGGATCGACACCGGCGGCAGCCCGATGAGCGACGCCGCGAAGATGACCGAGCGAATGCGCCGGCCGAACTACGGAACCCTCGAGCTCGAGATCACGATCGATGATCCGAAGAACTACACCAAGCCGTTCACCGTCACGATGACGCAGAAGATCGAGCTCGACACCGAGCTCGTGGACGAGTTCTGCCTCGAGAACGAGAAGTCGTACGAGCGGATGCAGCGCTCGCGCGGTAAGTAAGGCGTGTGCAGATTCCGCCGGTCAATTGGATCGCCAGAGATCCCACGTCAACGTCCGGATGATGACACCCTTCCGGCTACTTCCGACCCCCTCTCGCTTGTCGGTCTTCGAACCCTCCACGTGGTTGGGATCGCTGCTGTTTCCCGAGAGGTCCCCGGCAGTCCACTGCTCTAGGTAAAGCGGCAAATCCTGCGTTCTGCATGTCGCGGCGCCGTCGCGGGCGTACCGGCACGAAACCGTGCGCGACGTTCCAAGCGGTTGGAGGCTCGAGGCGGGCTGGATCTCATACTCACCGTTTTCGCGGAACATGACGTCGACCGTCGCCGGTATTGTGCGGCTGCCCGATCCCTGGGTGTCGTCACTGCTTTCCTTGATAAGCGACGCGGACCCGTTGTTCACTATCCCTCGCCGAAATTCACGGTGGTTCTTGACTTCGGCGTAGCCGGTGACCGTTCCGACGCCGTCCTTGAACGTGAACACCATCTGAGAAAAATTCCGACCGGACCAGTCTACTTGCGCGTCGTGTGCTTCGTCTCCGTTGCTGTCGAAGGTGTAGCGGACCTGACCGCTCCATTGCTTATGTTTGAACTCGCAGCCGCAGCTCTCGTCTCCCTTGAACGATCCGCCCATGGCGGTCACCCAATCCTGACCGAGCTGCATCAACGCGGCGTGTGAGATGGATGGCGGCTCAGGCCGAATGATCTCGTACCTGTCCTTGTCGAGGCCACGGTCGCCGTTGAACGCCGTCTTCCCGAAGGCGTTGCCGCCATTGTCATCTCTGAGATGACCGAGAAAATGCTCCGCGGTGCCGCCCGCCCGCTTGATCTGCCTGCAGAGGGTCGTCGCATCCTTGTCCACGAACGAGAGGAAATTGGGAGCCGTCATCCACAAGGACTCCGAGCCGTTCGTTTTTCGAGCCATGCTGTTGTGACAGTCCCGGCACTCCCCCTCTATGAAGAAACCGCCAGTCGGCAGTGGCTCATTTTGCCGGCGTATCGGTCCCCCTCCGTGTACGACCTTCGACGCCGGCGCAGCCTCATCGCCTGGTCGAGGCCGGTGTCTTTGATGTGCGGATTGACGCCGCCGTGGCAGTTCACGCAGCGCGGCTCCCTGGTGAGAGAATTGGCGATCTTTGCGAACGCATCGATCGATTTGCTTGTCTGCGCATCGGTGAGCGGACAGGGGGCGCTCTTCTGGGGACTCGTTCGACTCTCGGCTTTCGCTCGACTCTGGGCACTCGTTCGAACATGGACGAACGCGGAGACGAAGACCAGGACTGCCGTCAGCATCACAGACAGACGAAGCGAACGCCTTTTGTGACCCATACCCGCTCCTTTTCGCGTGCCGTCTCCCCCCTACGCGACAAACGCCGACCAATTGGCTCAGGTGTGGGGGTAGTATGCATCAGCTGCCAATTGGAGGATGCATGTCCGTCGCGCGTGTGATCCTCACGTTCGTTCTTGCCGCGTTCGGTGTGCCGGCCCTGAGCTCCGCTCAATGGCTGCACTATCCGACGGCCGACGTGCCGCGAAAGGCTGACGGCAAACCCGATTTGACGGCACCCACGCCGCGACTGCCCGACGGCAAACCGGATCTCTCCGGCCTCTGGCACACGGCGCGGAAGAACCCGTGCAATCCCGCGTCGTTCATCGAGTGCGGCCTCGAGATCGGCGGTTCACCGCTGGCGCTGGATCTCGGCACCGATCTGCCGGGCGGGCTGCCGTACCAACCGCGGGCGGCGCAACTCACGAAACAGCGAGCGGCCTCGAACAGCAAGGACGATCCGCATGTGCGATGCCTGCCAGACAATCCTCCGCGGCCGTGGGGCATGCCGCACATGACCAAGGCGGTGCACACGCCGAAGCTGCTGGTGCTCCTCTACGAAGTGAACGCGATGTACCGGCAGATCTTCATCGACGGCCGGCCGCTGCCCGACGATCTGACACCTGGCTGGAACGGATACTCGACCGCGAGGTGGGACGGCGACACGCTCGTCGTGCAGACCGCCGGCTTTCGCGACAACATGTGGATCGACATGAAAGGCAGTCCGATCAGCGAGGCGGCGAAGATGACGGAACGGATCCGTCGGCCGAACTACGGCACGCTCGAGATCGAGCTGACGATCGACGATCCGAAGAACTACACGCGCTCGTGGACGGTCAAGTTCACTCAGAACATCCAGCTCGACACCGAGCTGATCGACGAGATTTGCCTCGAGAACGAGAAGTCGTGGCAGCGGATGCAGCCAGGCGAAGTCTCGAAGACACAAGGGGGACGTGCGAACTGACTGAGCGTTTCAACCTGGTTTCCAGCGAGCGAAAACTGTGAGCGACCGGGGTGGCGCTCATTGGTCGTCGCGTCAGAATGCTCCAGAAACTGGCCCTCGCCCGACCACTGAGACTGGCCTCGATCTTGCCCAACTCAAGGCAGCCCCACCCCTACGCGAACAAGATCGATGCCTCAAGGATGGCGGCACGCCCTCAAGTTAGGGAAGCAAGATCGTCGACAGCGACAGCGGATAGCCGAGTATTTCGACTGTACTTGGTCCAGCCAGTGGCGCGAGGAACAGTCACGCGTCAGCAGCCTCAGCGCAAATGGCTGTCAAATCGACAGCCGTTTCAGCGTGCCGGCCGAAGGCGCAGTGATCACCGACCTCACCGTCTCGCTGCCCACCGGAAAGATCCGCCTTCAAGGAACCGTCGTCAGTGCAACGCCCGGCATTGGATTCGCCGTGCGGTTCGAGCACCTCGACGCCGCCACGGCCGACCGAGTGAACGCGCTCGTTCAAGCCAGTCGCGGTCACCACTGACGTCCACAACCGCGTCTTGATCTCGTCGAAGATCGCAGGTGCAGACTGTGCGCTACCTATGGCGCGATGTCGACCGTGCCCAGATATCGGTCCAGCCATCTCAGGATCTCGCCGATCAGGTCCATCCGAAACTGCAGATTCACGTGACCGCCGTCGAACAGCACGTGCTGCTTGTCGTGCTCGGGGGTCCCAAGCGCACGAAAGAGCGGAGTCTGTGACGTATCCACCGGAAAAATGAGATCGTCGCGCCCATTGAGCATCAGCACCGGTATTCGTACTCTCGGCGCGTAGTTCCACGGGTCGACCTCCGGTGCAAAGGGGCGCGAGGCACCTCCAGAGACCAGCACGGCCGCCTTAAAGCGAGGCTCGGCAGCCAGCAGTGTCGGACTCACCCACGCGCTGTAGCTGATCCCGTAGAACGCCAGCTTCTTCACATCGATCTCGGGACGCGTTTCCAGGTAGTCGATCGACCTCTGCACGTCCTTGGACCACTGCAGCAGGCGATCCCTCATCTGGTTGGGACCCACGGACAACGGGGATGGACCTCGCTCCAGCGTTCCCTGCACGGCCACCACGAGCACGGCACGTCCGGCGCGCACGAGGAACTCGAACGGATCGGGCAAGGTGTCGATCGACCGGAAGAAGAACGTGTTGCCGCTCGGAAGGAACAGCACCGCTTGATACGGCGGTGCCGCGTTTCGTGGCAAGTAGAGGTGCGCCATCACGCGCTCGCCTCCGTAGGCGGCTCGAAACGTGACGGTCTCTTTGTGGAGGTATGGTTTGGAGTCGTCCACTGACTCCGTCTTGGCCGCGAGATCGGTGCTGTCGTAGCGGTGAAGCGCCGCGTAAACCCGGAAGACATCGTCGCTGACCGGCTTGTCGCTGCGCCGATCGACGCTCGTCGGAGTGAGCGGCTCGAAAAGCGACTCGGGCGGCTGATCGATGAAACGCGCACACCGGAATCCGAAGGTCTCACCGCGCTCGAACGGCTCCCGGCCATCGAGCTGGGCGAACGTGTAGCTCGACTCGTTCCAAGCGCCGCCGAGGATCGCCCTTTTGGCACCGATGGGACTGGCGGACCATTCTTTGACGTTACCGGCCATGTCGAGCGCGCCGTACTGCGACAGCCCGGGACTCAGGCCCACTGGCCGAAGCCCCTGCCCGTGGAAGTTGCTCAATTGGAGCAGGCTCGAGAAGAGCCCGACGCCGGCTGCCTGATACCAGTGGTAAGCGGTGGGCAGACGCTTTCCCGCGAAGTTGCAATACGCGGCGGCTTCATACCAGCTCACGCCATTGACGGGCAAATCCGCCGAGCCTTCGGGAAATGTGCCGAGCTGCCACGTCGCAGGGCCCGTTCTCGATGTCGAATCACGGAATCGGCCTATCGCGTCTTCCCACGAAAGCTGCCGGCCGTTGTCGACGAACTGTTCCTTCCAGCGCTCGCGCGACTGGTATCCACCCGCGTCAACGAATGCCTTGAACTGCCGGTTGGTCACTTCATGCTTGTCGAGCCAGAACGCTGGCACGGCTGCCGGCGTCACTAATAGCGCTCCGACAATTCCGATCGTCAAGCCGCCACCAATCGCGTCTACCCCGATCATGTCCATTGGCGTCCGGTCGTTGGGCACCAGCGTGAGGTCGACATGACCGGCGCTTGGGCTCAGCCCGAGCGTGACCGGGTCCAAGGGACGCTCAACCGTCGCGAAGCCGGCTTTGGAGACGCGCATGCGGTAGTACCCGGCGTACGGAATCCGATCGGTCTTCACCGGCGATACACCCAGAAGCTCCCAACCCTGGTCGCCGTTTTGAGCATCGACGTAATCGGACAGATACACCTCCGCCCCTGAAGGGGTTGTCTCGAAAGACAGCGTCGGAGCGAAGAGCGCCTGGCGAAACGCGAGCAGAGCACGCGACGCCGGATCCGCACGCTCTGCCTCGCGATACAGCTCGAGCGCTGCGAACGGCCGGTCGCTCGCCAGTAGACGGGAAATTTGTGGCGCCGCCGTCCGCTCGACCCAATGGACTCGCGCTGCGTTCATGTACGACCGGACGGCCAAGGTGCCGATGATCACAGCGAGGCCCGCACCTGCCGCGATCGTTGCGGTGCGCATTCGACGTCGCGGCCCTGCGGCAGTGCGATAACGGGCTAGTTCGTGGCCGACTTCGATCGCCGATGAGTACCGCGCAGCAGGGTTTTTCTCGAGGCATCGCATCACGACGCGCTCGGCATGCTCAGGCACCTCGCGTCGGAGACGACGCAGCTGGTCGGGCGCGGTCTTCAAAATCGACGCAATGATCGAGAGCTTCGACTCACCCAAAAACGGCCGTCGTCCGCCCAGCATCTCGTAGAGCAGCACACCCAACGCAAACACGTCTGACCGGGTGTCGACCGCCTGGCCTTCAGCCTGCTCTGGCGACATGTACGCCGTCGTGCCGATGACCTGACCCGCCCGCGTCGCAGCCTGGGCGGGTGCCTCGACAGGGGTGAACGTGACAGTCGATGCATCTGCGTCGACCTGCGTGACCTGCTTGGCGAGCCCGAAGTCCAGCACCTTCGCGCCAGCGGGTGTCACCATGACGTTTGCCGGCTTCAAGTCACGATGCACGATGCCTTGGGCGTGCGCCGCCGAAACAGCGTCAGCAATCTCGGCCCCATAGTGGAGCGCCAGGCTAATTGGCACCGGGCCTCGCGCCAACATCTCGGCGAGCGTCTCCCCCTCCAGCCGTTCCATGACCAGGTAGTTCGGCCCGACATCGAAAATCGTGCAAATGTGCGGGTGATTAAGGGCTGCGGCAGCCCGAGCTTCGCGCTCGAAGCGTTCGCGGTAGAACGGATCGTCGGCGAAGCGCTCGGCCAACACCTTTATGGCAACCACACGACCGAGACGCGAGTCCCTGGCGCTGTAGACCTCGCCCATACCGCCATGACCCAGCGGCGAGAGGATTTCGTAGGGTCCCAGTCTTGCGCCGGCGGTCAGGAACATTACATGTCTGAGATCATCCCCGTACTGTCGCCGAACTTCTCCTGCTTGGCGTTGATCCTGTCGAGGATCGTCAGATGCAGGTTGGCAATCGGCGTCGGCTGCCCCAGATCGATGTGCTGACTGCCCTTCAGCTTCCCGTTGCCGCCGCCCACGAGGATCGTCGGCAGCGGGTGTCCGTTGTGTCGATCGCTGTTCGACATGTTCGAGCCGTACAGGAACATCGCGTGATCCAGCAATGTCCCATCGCCGTCGGGAACCTTGGCGAGCTTGCTCAGAAACGCGGCGAACCGTTCCATGTGCCACGTCTGAATCTTGATCAGCTTCTCGATCCGGCTCATGTCGTTCGCATGATGTGAGACCGGATGGAATGAATCCGAGACGCCGATGTGGTTGTAGGTACGGTTGGTGCCTTCGGCGACCATGATGTACGACGCCACTCGCGTCAGATCCGCCTGATACGCCAGCGCGATCAGATCGAACATCAGATCGACCTGCGAGCCGAACGCATTCAGCTCGCCAATCGGGGCTTCGGGCACAGCGATGGCCGAGAGGTCGCGACTCGACGCCAGTTGCACACGCCGCTCGATCTCACGCACCGTCTCCAGGTAGTTGTCGAGAACCGCCCGATCGCCCGCACCCAGATCCCGCCGCAACTCGCCGATGCGGCCGCGGACGCGATCGAGCAGGCTCTTCGTCTGGTCCGAGATCGCGGCCCGCTCCTCGGGCGTGTCGCCTTCACCGAAAAGCTGAATGAAGACCTTGCGCGGGTTGTGCTCCATCGGCAACGGC
>Ga0114129_10005624_pt1 | contig 17733 bp, 17 predicted proteins | sample RhiMetdeltSRZDD1_FD_80071 | JGI IMG/M metagenome (GOLD analysis project Ga0114129, IMG submission 80071) | Populus rhizosphere microbial communities from Tennessee, USA - Rhizosphere MetaG P. deltoides SRZDD1 (version 2) (version 2) | ecosystem: Host-associated > Plants > Roots > Rhizosphere >...
CCGACCGAGCCCGGAAGGTCCAACGCGGCGCCGTCGAGCGCCTGGGCTTCCTCTTCGACGAGTGAGCTGGGGTCAATCGCGATCATGAAGGGCCACCCCCGAGAAGATCGAGATGGCCCTGACCAGGAAGCGCGCCCGAAGGGATTCGAACCCCTAACCTTCTGATCCGTAGTCAGATGCTCTATCCGTTGAGCTACGGGCGCAGGTGCCCGACCAGTCTACAGACTCGTCGAACGCGGAGGCTCCGGGATTCGAACCCGGGAGGGGCTTTAGGACCCCAACCGCATTAGCAGTGCGGCGCCATAGACCTGACTAGGCGAAGCCTCCCTGGACGGTCGGGCCGAGCTGAGACCGACAGACCGCCGCCGGTCGAGAATACAAGGCCCCCACGGTCGGCAGCAAAGCGACTATCCTGCCCTCGCCGAAATAGTCGGCGCGCGGGGGACAAAGCGACACCAGCTGCCACTCCCGCTTACCTCTGAACCCCTCGGAGGAAAGCATGGCAAGATCCAACCTGCGGCGGCTCCGAACCGGTCTCGTGATGGCTATCACGGCCGCCGCCCTCGGCCTGCCGGGCCCAGCCCAAGCAACGAGCCAGGCCAACTTCCAGACCGGTACGATCACTGGCCACCTCACCGCCGACGGCGCCCCGGTCGCCAACGCGGCGGTCACGGCTACCGGAGTCACCGGAGCGATCGGCTTCGGGTTCACCGATGACAGCGGCGCCTACGCGGTGACCGACCTGCCACCCGACCAGTACAAGATCTTCTTTCAGAAGTTCGGCGAGGTGGCCCAGTGGGCGCACCAGAAGCTGACCAGGAGTACCGCCGACCTGTTCCCGCTCGCCGCTGATGCGCAGATCGTGGTCGACGAGCAGGTGATACCGACCGGCACCTTGCAAGGCCAGCTCACCGACTCGCACGGCGCCCCGGCCGACGCCGACATCGACGTGGTCAACAACGAGTTCGGTACGGTCGCGTTCGGCCGGACCACAGCGGGCGTCTTCCAGTTCGCGGTGCCGCCGGGCCGGTACACGGTCCGGTTCGTCGCCGACGGCCTGAGCCAGTGGGTGCCGGGGAGCCCGTCGCTCGACGGTGCCGGCGTGATCGAGATCCGGTCGGGCGAGGCGACGGTAGTCGACGAGGCCCTGCTTCCGACCGGATCCATCGACGGCCGGCTGCTGGACCAGTCCGGCAACGGTGTGGCCGGCGTCTTCGTCCAGATCTGGCCGGAGGACAACGTCGAGAGCGCGTCCGCGACGACCGACGACACCGGTGCGTTCCGGGTCCCGCGGGCCTATCCCAGCCAGTACCGGATCGGCTTCAACCTGCCCAACGGACAGCAGCAGTGGGCGCACCAGAAGCGATCGTTCCAGCAGGCGGACCTCTTGACGGTCACCGCCGACCAGACCACCACGGTGAACGAGACCCTGCTTCCGACCGGTGCGATCGCCGGGCGGCTCGTCGATCAGGCAGGCAACGGGGTCGAGGGAGCCATGGTCGAGATACAGGACGCTCCGGAGCCGGCCGGGAGTGTCCAAGGCACCACCGACGCGACCGGTAACTACCGCGTCGAGGGTCTCCTCGTCGGGACGTACGTCGTCCGCTTCACCACACCGGACTTCCGGCAGTCGCAGTACGCCGTCGGACAGACGTCGTTCCAGACGGCCGACGTCTTCACGGTCACCGATGGCGGCACCACCGTCGTCGACGACACGCTGCTCCCGACCGGGACCCTCCGGATCACCGCGCGGGACGCGACCACGGGAGCGCCGATCGCCGAGTTCTGCGCGAACGCGTTCGGACCCGGCAGCGGTTTCGACTGTACGACGACCGGGGAGGTCACCCTGACCGACCTGATGGTCGGCGAGTACGACGTGTTCGTCTTCCCGGAGGGCCTCTATCTGGACGGTCGGGGGCAGGCGACGGTAGCCGCGGGTGACAACCAGGTGACTGTCGACGTCGCGCTCGGCGGGCTGATCACCACGACTATCAGGGACGCCGTCACGGGCCAGCCGGTCGCGTTCGCCTGTGTGTACGCGATGCGAGGGCTCGACGCGATCGTCGGCGAGCGTCCCGCGTTCTGCAGCGACACCTCCGGCGCGGTCAGCATCGGCCCGCTGGAGGCCGGCACGTACCGCCTGCTGACCACTCCGCACCACGAGCTGGGATACGGCATCCAGTGGGTCGGCCCCAAAGGCGGTACCGGTAACCAGCTCGCCGCCCAGACCGTGAATGTCACGGCGGGCCGATCGGTAGCCGGTCCGCGGATAAAGCTCGACAAAGCCGGCGCGATAACCGGCGTGGTCACCGACGCGGCTACCGGCCGACCACTGGCGAACATCGATGTCGTGCCGTTCTCGTACGAGCCCGGCCCGGGCCCGGTGTTCTCGTCCACCACCGACGCCGACGGCCGCTACACGATGTCCGTCCTCGGTCCGTACAAGTGGCCGATCCTCTTCACCGACCTCGGCGGCCGGTACGCGTGGCAATGGACCGGCGGGACCCCGAACAGGTTCCTGGCCGCGCCGGTCACCGTCCGGTCCGGCGGCACGACGACCGCGAACGCCAAGCTGCAAAACAAGATCAAAATTTCGGGAACGGTACGGGACACCGCCGGCGCCCCGATCCCGTTCGGCCGGATCATCGCGTACAACGCGGTGACCGGAGACGTCGTCGGAGTCGACGACTTCACCGACGGCCGGTACGTGCTCGTTCTCCTCGCGCCGCAGGTCGTCAAGATCCGTCACGAGATCGTCGGCGCCAACGGTTGGTACGACCGGGCCGCGGACTTCGCACACGCGAAGGCCGTCACGGTCCCGGCCGCCGGTACGAAGACCGTGAACATCACGGTGGACGTCGGCTGAATCTCCGGTGGGGCCGGCGGATTGCGTGCACGCCGGCCCCACCGGTACTACCCCGGCTCCGCCACCGGCCGGACGGCCAGGGCGCTGCGGACCCGGTGACCCCAGAGATCCCGCCAGGTCAGCGCACCGAACGTCCACTGGTCCAGCTCGGCCCTGGCCCGGGTGATGGTCACCGTGAACGTGGCAGACCCGCCTGGAGTGAGTACCAGCCTCGACGGCGACACGGTCACCGAAATTCCCGCGGGTACGGAGACCGAGACCTCGTACACCGAGGAGCGGTCGTCGATGTTCGTGACGGTACGGGTGATCGTCTGCCGGCGTACCAGGTCCCCGATCGCGATCGACGGGTAGTTGAGGTCGCTCGGATCGATCCGGCCGTCGACGTACCGCATCCACTCCGCGGGCGTCGAGTCGTACACCAGTCCGGGGTCGAACGCCTCCGCCGGCCGCACGTGGCCGTTTCCGTAGTGCAACGGATCCGCTTCGTCCATAGGGGACGCCGACGTCATCAGGGCCGACTTGACCCACATCGGGCTCCACTGTGGATGCTCGCTGATCAGCAGGGCGGCTATGCCGGCGACGTGCGGTGCCGACATCGAGGTGCCCTGGTACGACGCGAACAGGTTTCCCTGGTTGCCGGGCGGGGCGACCGCGGCGATGATGTCGACGCCCGGTGCGGTGAGGTCCGGCTTGAGCAGGTCTCCGTGGCCGGCAAGCGCCGGGCCGTACGACGAGAAGGTCGCCATCCGCGGCGCCGGTACCTTGACGTTCCGGGCGGTCGAGATGGTGGCCGTGGCGCCGGCGAGCGCCGCATACGACGTCACCTGGGCACCGGCCGCGTCGTCGAGGTGGATCGACGGGACACTGTGGAAATCCGAGTTCACGGACTGCGGTGTCGGGTTCACCAACACCATCCCGACCCCGCCGGCGTTCTTCACCGCGAGGCTCTTCTCGACCCGAGGGTTGGTACCCCGCTCGCACACCACTATGGAGCCGCTGACCACGGAAGGGTCGAGCACACCGTCGAAGCAGAGCCGCGCCTGAGTCGGGTCGGCACCTCGCCGGCCGACCGACGCCGACGAGACGAGCCGCGCCGGACCGGCTCCCGACCCGTAACCGGCGCCGGAGAACGTACGGCCGTCCCCGAACGTCAGCGTCTTCTCCGACGCGCGGTCGTGCGTACTGGCCGCGACGGTCGTTGTCCACGGTGCGTTGTGCGCGACGCTGCTCGAGCCGATCGTCTCCCCGCTGTTGCCGGCGGACGTCGCCACGAACACCCCGGCCTCCGCCGCGTTGAAGAACGCCACGTCGACCGGGCTGACCACCTCGTCCCGCGAACCCGAGATCGAGTAGTTGATGACATCGACGCCGTCGGCGACCGCGTCCTCGATCGCCTTCACCAGGTCGACGTAGGCGCCGCTGGCGCTGCCGGTACCCGTATCCCACAGTGCTTTGTAGACAGCGATCCGCGCGGCCGGCGCCATGCCCGACGCGCGGCCGACCGCCGTACCGTTGATGACAGCCTCGACCCGCGCGTTGCCCGCGGCCGTGCCGGCCGTGTGTGAGCCGTGCCCGTGATAGTCCCTTGGGGACAGTGACTCGTGGGGCAACGCCAACCCGGCCTGGTTGTAATAGCGTGCCCCGATCACCTTGTTGTTGCACGCGATGACCTCGCACGTGCCGTGCCACTTGGCCGCGATGACCGCGCGGTCCGGCCGCGGCTCGGGCAGTGCGGCGAAGCTGGGGTGTTCCGGCCAGATGCCGGTGTCGATGACCCCCACGATGACACCGAGGCCGGCGTTGGCCGCGCCGCCGAAGTGGTCACGCCAGACGTCGTCCACACCGAGGAAATGCGGTGTCGACACGGTGTCGACGGTGACGACCTCGTTGCGCCAGACCCGGACGACCTCCGGCATGGCCTTCAGGGTGGCGGCCTGGCGCTCGGTCAGCGCCGCGGCGAACCCGTTGAGCGCCAACGAGTAGTCGTACACCCGGCGCCCCGGGTCGACGCCGGCGCGGCGCAGCACATCGCCGTGCGCGGAGCGCTGCGGAGAAACCTGGACGATGTAGAGGTCGGTACCTGCCGCGCGCTGCGCCTGGACACCGCCGGAGCTGACCACCAGCGCCGCGGACAGCACCGCCACGGCGAGCGCGGATCGGGACGACACAGGCCGCCAGCCTACGCCGTCTACAGTGGACTAGCCGAGGAAGTCGAGCCGGTCACTCAAAAGGGTGTACCCCACGAACGACACGATATCGAGCACCGTGTGCGCGATGATCAACGGGATGAGCCGCTTCGTCCGCAGGAAGAACAGTGCGAACACGACGCCCATGAGCGCGTTGCCGACGAACGCGCCGAAGCCTTGGTAGAGGTGGTACGAACCGCGGAGCAGGGCGCTGGTCGCGACGATCGCCGGCGTCCGCCAGGCGAGCTGGCGCAGCCGGGTCGTCAGGTATCCGACGACGACCACCTCTTCGAGGATCGCGTTCTCGGCGGCCGCGAGCAGCAGCACCGGTACCGCCCACCAGACGTGCGGCAGGGCGGCCGGTACCACCGTGGCGTTGATGCCCAGGGCGCGCGCGCCCAGGTAGAGGCCGAGCCCCGGGATGCCGATCACCGCGGCGAGTCCGGCACCGGTGCCGAGGTCGAACCACGGCCGCCGCAGGTCCAGACCGAGTTCCGGCGCCGGTTCGCCGGGATCGCGGGCGAGCAGGTGGATCGCGAGCAGTGCCGGTACCAACGCGAAGAAGATGTTGAGCAGTTGCAGGGTCAGGTCGAGCCACGGTCGGGGTGACAGCGACTGGTTGAGGGTCGCGGTCTGCTCGGCCAGCGGCCGCTCGGCGGTCAGCCGGGCGATGATGGTGACGATCGAGTAGATGGCGCTGGCGCCCAGCGAGACGCCGAGCACCAGCAAGACTTCGTCACGAAGTACGCGGCGGCGATCCACGCCGCCTATTGTCGTTGATCCATGTTGGACACGAGGACCGGGGACCACGGTCGCGGCGTGCCCTTGGCGGCGAAGAAGTCACCCCCCTTCCGCCGGACGTCGTCGGTACCCCACGGACGGTCGCGGGGCAGTTTGAGCAGTCGCGGGATGTGCTTCGAACAGTGGATGTACGCCTCCTCGACGTGCACGCAGACCCACCGTTCGGGACGGCGGCCGGGCACCGGATCGACCGGCAGCTCCGGATGGGCGGCGATCATCGCGTCGTGCTCGACGATCCGCGCGTGCCCGTTGATGTGCAATCCGATGACGTCCCGGAAGAAGTCGACGAACAGCAGTCCCACATGCGGGTTCTCGGCGATGTTGCCGAGGCTCGCGAGCACGCCGTTGCCACGGTACTCCGGCCAGGCCAGCCGCCGCCGGTCCAGCACCCGGATGAATCCGGGCGGACCGGCCCGGAACGTGGAGTCGCACTCGCCCCGGCTGTCGGATGTCGCGACGAACATCATCTCCTGCCGGCCGAGGAAGTCTCGCATCTTCTCGTTGAGATGGTCCAGCACCTGCTGTTCGTAGAACCGGCGGGCGCGCTCGCAGCTGCCGTAGTACTCCTGCAGCCGGTGCTCGCCGGCCGAGCCGGGCATTTGGATGATCACCGCATCGCCCGTCCTGATTGCCTCCATGACGGCCCCACCCCCAGGCGGTTGTTTTGTTACCGGACGTGCTCCCCGCATAACGACACGTCGACCAGCATCACAAAGCGGCGTCGGATTCGTCGCACAGGCTGTGCGACAGCGTTCGAGCCGGGCTGTTCACGCTTGTCGGGGCAATAGCGGCCGCATTACCAACGAGCGGTTAGGGCATACATGGGCAGCTTGTCGCGACTGTTGAAAGAGAGCTGGACGCTTGTCGAGGAGCAACAGGACAAGGTGGCCGGCTACTTCTACTCGCGCATCTTCCTGTCCCACCCCCAGGTGCGCGACCTCTTCCCGGTACAGATGGACGTCCAGCGGGCCCGCCTTCTCGGCGCGATCGTGACGGCCGTCCAGACCCTCGACGACCCCGAGCGGTTCGACGAGTACCTGCGTTCGCTCGGCCGGGACCATCGCAAGTTCTACGTGCAACCCGAGCATTACGACGTGGTCGGCAAGGCGCTGCTCGAGTCGCTGCGGACGTTCGCGGGCGAGAGCTGGTCGATCGAGTACGACCAGGCGTGGCGGGACGCGTACGACGTCATCGCGCGCAAGATGCTCGCGGGCGCCGACGCCGACAGCGACAACCCGCCGTTCTGGCACGCCGAGGTCGTCACCCACGAACGCCGCAGCCGCGACATCGCGGTGTTCACCTGTCGGCCGATGCAGCACCTGGAGTTCAAGGCCGGGCAGTACGTGAGCATCGAGTGCAAGTACCAACCCCGGCTCTGGCGGGTGTACTCGTTCGCCAACGCACCCAACCGCGACGACACGCTGGAGTTCCACGTACGCGCGCTCGGCGCCGGCTGGGTGTCCAGTGCGCTGGTACGCCGGCTCCAGGTCGGTGACATGATCCGGCTGGCCGCCCCGATGGGGTCGATGACGCTCGACCGGCGGTCCACAAAGGACGTCGTATGCATCGCCGGCGGTACGGGGCTGGCTCCCATCAAGGCACTCGTGCAGGAGTTGACCCGGTACAACCGCACCCGCTGGGTACACGTGTTCTTCGGCGCCAAGGACCGCGACGACCTCTACGACCTCGCCGAGCTGAACCGGCTCGCCGGCCGGTACCCGTGGCTGTCCGTCGTCGCGGCCTGCAGCCAGGACCGCTCGTTCGGCGGCGAGCAGGGCAACATCGCCGACGTCGTCTCCCGCTACGGCCCCTGGGCCGACCACGACTTCTTCGTATCCGGTTCGCCGGCCATGGTCCGGTCCACCCTGCGCACGCTCGCCGAGATGCAGATCCCCCAGGTACGCATCAAGTACGACGCGTTCGGCGACGTCTGACGCCCTCCCCGGCCCGCCGCTCGGGGGTCACCCTCGAGCGGCGCGGGGAGGTTACTGGTACTGCCACGGCGTGCCGGTGTCGGCGTACTCCCCCAGCGGGACCAGGGCCGCTCCGGGTGGCAGCAGGTCGGAGTACAGCCGGCCCTCCAGGTGGTCTATCTCGTGGGCCACGAGCCGGGCGACCGCGCGCTCGTACGACGTGACGAGTTTCGTCCCGTCCAGCGCCGAGTGCTCGACCTCGATCCGCAACGGCCGGCGTACCCGGCCGCGGTAGTCGAAGAAGGACAGACAACCCTCGTACTGTTCGTCCACTTCGGACGATTCGCTGACGATCCGCGGGTTCAGCATGACGATCGGCTCCCCGGCCCCGGGCGGGCGGACGGCGGCGGCCGCCCAGCGCAGGCCGATCTGGGGCGCGGCCAGACCCAGCCCCTTCACGAAGATGTGCATGTCGTTGACGCGGTCGAGGGTACCGAGCAGCCGCGTGACGACGTCCTCCGCGACCACCGCGTCCGACGGCAGGTCGAACGCCCTGGTGGACTGGTGCAGCAACTCCGAGCCGCGCTGCAGGATCCCGACCGCGCGCATCCGGTCGGCCGCCGGTACGCCGTCGACCGGGGTCCGGAAGCGCCACTCCAGGCGGTAGTGGGCGCCCAGTGCCGGCTCGTCGGCCGTCCACTCGAAGATCGCCCGGTCACCCTCGTGGCGCTGGGTGATCGGCGTACGCAGCGGTGCTTCCTCCACCGACAGCGAAGTCTCCACGCCCCAGACATTCGGCGACAGTGCCGCAGGCAGGTTCAGCCGGATGACCAGCCGGCGGGTCGGTAGCCGGACCGCCCGGCGGAACCAGGGTCCCCACTTGTCGGCGCCGACGGTGTACTCGTACCCGATGCCGACGCGCTCGCCCGGGTAGAGCGGGAAGCGGCCCTCGTCGTTCTCGAAGAGCAGCCAGACTTCCTTGAACGCGTCCCGGTCGTGCTTGACCCGGCACCGCATGGGCTCGCCGTCGCCGGCCTCGTCTCCACCGCACCAGGCCCGCAGGCCGATCTCGGACCAGCGCAACGGATGGTCGCGGTGATGCTGGTTGGACCGCTCCGGGTCACCCGGGAAGCGGTCGACGGAGATGCGGACGAGGTACCGCGAGACCGGCTCGCTGGACGCGTTGTAGAGCGACCGCCGTACCGTGCACTGGTAGTGGCCGTCCACAAACGACAGCTCGGCCACCTCCCGTTCCACGACGAGCCCCGTGCCGGGGGGCAGCCATTGTTCGGGCACCGCCGGGTCGCGCCCGACCGCGCCGGGCGCCCCGAGTTGGCCCTTGTACCGGGCGCGCCGCAGTTCCTCGTACTCCTGGTAGCGCCGCCAGATCGCGCCGGACGCGGACAGCACGGCCTCGGCGCGGCGGGCGAAGTCCTCGGTCGGTCGGTGCCGACGGCCCTCGACGTGGCTGACGTACGACGGATCGAAGCCCATCTCCATGGCGAGGCGTTTCTTCGTCAACCCACGCTCGACCCGCCAGCGAGCCAGCTCGGAGGCGAACGCCTCCACCGCCCGCTGCGTGGACAGGTCGCCCGTGACCATCGGCCCGTCTCCCGTCACCGGGTGTTGCGGACTTCTATCGTCACCGTGATCGCGACGCGGCTTACCGCCCTGACAGTTTCCTGACAAAAGGGTTGACAGATCACTTTGAGGCACTCGGCTAGGCGAACCTATGGTTAGGCTAGGCTCACCGAGCTACTGTGATCGGGTCGTTCTCGATCGGGAGGTTGAGGAATCGCCGCGCTGCCGCACCGCGACCTTGCCATCAGTCTGCCGCCGCTGGCGCCGCTGGAGGGCACGCTCACCGCTATGCGGCAACGGTACGGCGATGCCACCGTCCACGGCCTGCTCCCCGGTCTCACCCTTCCGGATAACCCACCGCCGAGCGACTGGACCCCGGCCACCCGGATCGTCGACGGTGAGCGGCTACGCTCGCTGCTCGATGCGGCCACCCACCGGTGGTACGCCCCGCGGCACGTGGCCGCCGCACTCGCCTGGAAGTCCTACAGCTACTGGGTGACGTTGCCGGCGGTGCTCGGCTACGCCGCCGCGCATCGGGTGCCGCTGACGACAGCCGAGGATGTGCTCGTACGCTTCCACGACCACCGGCCGTTCCTCACCGTGGCGCTGCGCCCGGGTACCCGGATCGCGGTTCTGCGATCGGACCCGCTCGCGGCCAGCGGCGCGCCGAACATCCGGGTCGTCCGCAACGAAGCCGCGCTGTTGGTCGCCTTCCGCAAAGCGCTTCTCGACCGGCACCTCGAACCGGTCATGGCCGCTCTCCGGTCCACTATCCACATCGGACGCCGTACGCTGCTCGGCTCGGTGGCGTCCGCCGTGGCGTACGGCATTGCCCGCTCTGCCCACGTCCTACCCGGGCCGCCGGTCAAGGTCGCTGGCGACCTGCTCGAGGCGCTCGACGTGGCCGACCTGGTCGAGTTGGCCGAGGACCAGACCGGTGCGGTCGTGGTCCGGCGCCGAACATGCTGCCTGGCGTTCGTGCTGCCGGAGCCCAAGATCTGCTCCGGTTGCCCGGTGCCACGCCTCGCGGCGTGACGACGCTCAGCAACCTTGCCGGGTGGTCTGCCCGTGCCGGATCACCTTGGCCAACCGGCTCCGGCGGTACTCCTTGGCTTGCTCGGTCAACTCATAGTGACGGACCTTGACGAGCTCTGCGGTGAAGGGATCAAATGTCATGCCACTACTCTCGGTGCCTGAGGTAGGCCGCCACATGGGGCGTATTCGCTAACTCGAGCCCGGCCCCAAGCTCTAGGTATGCCTAGGCCATCCCCCGAACGGCTAGACTAATCTCCGCCTGATGGCTAGGTTGGGGTCATCCGTGGGTAGTAGGTCGACGATCGAAGGAGGCCTCGACATGACTTCCCCGTTCGCCGCAACCCGTACAACAGCTCCACAGCCCCGCACGCCCGACGACGACCGCAGCTTGCTCGACGAACGGCAGATCGCCGACGACAACGCCACCGAGCTGCTGCGCACGATGGCGGCGCTACCTGCCCGCCACCCGTCCCGCCCGGCAATGCGGGAGCAAGTTATAGAAACGTGGCTGCCGTTGGCGTACAACCTCGCCAATCGTTTCGCCAACCGCGGTGAGCCACTCGACGACATCATCCAGACCGCGACGATCGGTCTGATCAAGGCGATCGACAAGTTCGACCCGAGCCGCAGCGTGGAGTTCACGGCGTACGCCGTACCGACCGTCATCGGCGAGATCAAGCGCCACTTCCGGGACCGCACCTGGGACCTGCGGGTGCCCCGCCGGATCCAGGAGCTTCGCCTGGCGATCACCGGCGCCCGGAACGCCCTCGTGCAGGAACTCGGCCGTGAACCGACGGTCGCCGACATCGCCACCCGCCTCGACGTGTCCGAAGAGGAAGTCCTCGAAGGGTACGAGGGCACCCGGGCGTACAACGCCGTCTCACTGCAGGCTCCGGCGCAGACCGCGAGCCAGCCCGGGACGGCACTCGGCGACCTGCTCGGTGAGGAGGATCACGGGTACGAGGTGGCGGAGCTACGGATCGCTCTCACTCCGGCACTGTCCCGTTTGGACGAACGTACCCAGCGGATCCTCATGCTGCGTTTCTACGGCAACATGACCCAGTCGCAGATCGCGGAGCAGATTGGCATCTCGCAGATGCACGTGTCCCGCTTGCTCGCCAAGGCACTGTCCACATTGCACGACGAGCTGGACGACGAGGCATTCACGACGCCCGACCCTGTTGACGTTGCTGAATGAGCAACCGGTCGACCGCCTGACCCAGCAACGCGTTCTCGGCGCGTAGGGACTCGTTCTCGGCGCTCAGGCGGTCGATCTCCACGAGCAGGACAGGCACGTCCTTCGCCACGAGTACGGCCACGGCAGGCTGAGTGTCCGTGGCCGCCTCGGCGAACAGGCGGACACGCCGACGAATCGCATCGATGTCAGGGGGCATCGATAAATGCAACGAGCCACCGCGGGTGCAGTCACTCGTCGACGCCGCCCATTACCCTCCGTATCGCCGCTTCCGCCGCGGCCTCCAGGTACGGCCGCAGAGCTTCGGCGAGCGCGGGCACGTCCACCGGCGCTGGTATCACCGGACCACGCAGCGCCGCCTCGAGCATGATGGCGCCGACCGAACCCGCTGGAGGCACACCGATCGTGGCCGCTCCCGGGCGGGAGACCATCCAGTTACGCAGGTTCTCGACGTCCGCCAGCACGTTCCCGACGGTACGGGTCGGGGAGCCGGTATCGTTGATCAAACGTTCGGTCTGCTCCATGTCGTCTCCATCTCCTCCACCACCGCCGCCAGACGGGAACACCAAGGCCCGCAGCTGGTCGAGGGTGCCTCTAAAGGCGTTGGCGTCGCAGGTGTTCTGCGAATCTATTCGGGTAAGTGAGCCGTACTGCAAAATCACCGGCGTCTGGCCGGAGTACGCCGCCCACCGGCTGCTGCCGTCGCCCGGGTACGCCGACCGGTAGTGCACCGCCGGGTTGTCACCGTAGGCGGATGCCCACAGTGGATACGACAGGCCGCGCAGCCGGTCGCTGTACAGCCACCGCGGCGCGTAGACCACCGGCCGCCAGCGCCCACCGGTACGCGAGACGAAGTAGTCGCACCACGACTCGATCTCGGCGAGGTTCGGCTCCCGTGGCATGTAGTCGAACTTCTCCGCGTCCAGCTGGACAATGAACGGCCCCTCCCGCCACCACGGCGAAAGCTCGTCGAGGGTACGGATGAACGCGTCCACCTGTGGCCGCTGGTCCCCCGGATGGTTGACCGCGTACGCGCCGAGCAACGGGACGACGCCGCGAGCCCGTCGCGCAAAGTCGTCGTACCGGTCGTTGCGGGACGTCTTGTCCGTCGCCTTGTGCGTCATGAACACGATGCCGTCGCGCACGGCCGCCGCGATGTCCATGGGCCCGCGACCCCAGTCCCAGTGCGACGCATCCCACCCAAAGATGGTCATCGACCCCTCCCTCCGCGGGAGGTTATACGGTTTGGCGGTGCCTGACTGTCCGATCTGCGCCAAACACCGTGGCGAGGGGCCGCTGGTTGGCCCGTTGGTATGGCAGGACGAACACCTTGCGATCTACCACCGACCGCTCGGCGACGACGGTACGGCGTTCCTGGGCTACCTGTTCGTGGAGACCCGCCGGCACGTCCCATACCTCGATGAGCTGACCGACGCCGAGGCGGAGGCGATCGGACGGGCGGTACCGCGTGCCGCCCGCGGGCTCCGCGCCGAGCTGGGTGCGGAGTACGTCTTCTCGGCGATCGTCGGTACCGGTGTCGCCCACTTCCACCAGCACGTGTTCGTCCGCCACGCCGGTACGCCGGCGGAATACGGCTGGATGACCGCAGACGACTGGCCGGAGGCGCCACGCGGGCAGTTGGCGGACATCGTCGACCTCTGCGATCGGCTTCGGCCGTACCTGGAGAACTGACGCGGAGGGCGTGGGATTCGAACCCACGAGGACGGGGTTACCGCCCTAACGGTTTTCAAGACCGTCGCCATCGGCCACTAGGCGAGCCCTCCTGACCTGCGGCAACATCCCGATCATGACGACCCTCCCGGGCCGTTGTCCCGCGCCTGTCCCGCAGCAGATGGACCATCGGCCGGAGCCCCCGGCCCACCTGCGACCAGTGTGCCAGACGACCTTCCGGCGTCGAGCGCGGCGGAGATCCTGGCGTTGAAGGTGTCCACCTCCCGTCGATGCAGTTCGTGTAGGTGGTCAGCGACCTCCGCTCGAAGTCCACGTCGACCTGACGCCGGACCCGCGTGAGTGCCATGATCGGTAGTTAGATGGCACACCGCGGGGGGCGGTACATGTCAGAGCAGGAGCTGATCGCCGGCACCGGCATGGTCGCAGTTACGGAAGCCCAATTGCGCGCGGAGGAGAGTGGCCGCGCGGATGGGCTGTTCGCCGATCCGTACGCCCAGGCGTTCGTGGACGCCGCACCGCCCGAATGGGCCCCATCCAGGATCACCTCGTCGGCCAGCGGGTCGCTCGACATCGCGTTCAGGTGGAACGCGGTGATACGGACCCGGTTCTTCGACGACTACCTGCTCGCGGCGTGCCGAGCCGGCTCTCGCCAGGTCGTCCTGCCCGGCGCCGGACTGGACACCCGGGCGTTCCGGCTCGACTGGCCGGCCGACACCAGCTTCTTCGAGATCGACCTGCCTGCGGTGATCGACTTCAAGGAGGCCGTGCTGCACGAACGAGCCGCCCGGCCGCGTTGCCGGCGAACCACGCTCCGGCACGATCTGCGGGACGGTCTCTCCGCCCCGCTGGCGGCGGCCGGCCTCGACCCGGCGACCCCGACCGTCTGGCTACTCGAGGGTTTGCTCATCTACCTGTCCGGCGAAGAAGTGGAGCGGCTGCTCGGCGAGGTCACGAGTATGTCCACAGTGGGCAGTCGAGTAGCCTCCGAGCACGGTACGGCCAAGACGTCGACACGGGTGGATCTGGCCAAGACGATGCCGGCGATGCATGACTACAGCAAGCTGTGGAAGACCGGGCTGGATGTGGACTCCGCTGCCTGGCTGATCGCACATGGTTGGCAACCGATGGTACGTGCCGCTGCGACGGTGGGAGAGGCTTATGAGCGGCCGGCACCGCCGGAGAGTGTCGGTGCCTTCCTGACCGCGGTCCGCGTGCGCACGACCTGACCGCAGAGTCGTCGGCCGGAACTCCAGCCTACGGGGGATCAGCGGGTGAGCGAGTCCGCGCAGCTCAGCGCGCGTTCGGCTGGCAGATCAGAAGTGACTTCGCGTGGTGAGAAATCGTGGCGCCGCTTTCGAGACCGTCGCCATCGGCCACTCGGCGAGCTCTCCATGCGGAATCTCAGTGTGCCACGGGTAGCCGGAAGGGGCCGCTGCCAGCCGGCCCCTCAGCCGCACCGGGGACTACTTGCCCAGTGCCGCCTGTGCCTGCAGAACGGCGCGCCGGACCTGGGCGTACCGCTCGCTGTCTTCTTCCAGCACCAACAGGACGGTGAGGGTACGGAACTCTGCGATCAGAAAGTGGAGCCGCCGGCGCATCCGGCTACCGACGACCGTCAGCGCGACCGTGACGACTAGTACCGCGATGGCGCCGACCCAACCGTCGGTGCCGAGGTAGTCCCACAGTCGGGCCATCGCGATCAGTAAGGCGAACGAGGCGAAGCCCGCATTGATCGTCAGCTCGCTGTGTGGTCCGTGCATGGTCCGAACATGTCGCAGTTCTCCGATGGGATAACAGCGTCCATGTGCCGTCAGCGACGTGCTGGTGACCCGCACACCGCCCTGGTCGTAGAGGACCTGATCACGATCCGATGACGGATAGTCGTCGGGCCCTGGCGGCGCGGGGTGACCGCGTGTACCGTTCATGCTTGGTTCTCCCTACGGTTTCATTGAGCTGGCTGTGGGTGAGTTCTTGGAACGGCGCCTGGCTGCTATCCGGGTGCCGTTCTTGTTTCTGGACTGAAGCGCGCCGGTTGAGCGGCGCTGCGGGCGGGCTACGAGCGTTCATCGAACGGACCTCCAGCGGGTTGCGAAGGCGGCCATCCACCCTGTTAGATAAGGGTGCAATCGCACCGGGGGTCCGTCAAGTGCACTAGCGACATGCAGAGACTGTCAATGTCGCGCCATTTGCGGGTCTGAGTAGCTATCTGCAAGTACTGTGTGCTCGTGGCTGCCAAGGTGTGCAGCATCGCACGTTGGGGTGTGTGGTGGGAACGAGGTCCGGGCCTCCGATGGTTCGGCGCCAACTGGGTGCCGAACTCCGACGCCTCCGCGAACAGACCGGTCGTACCAGCGCGGACGTCGCCCGTGAGCTGAACTGGTCAGACTCGAAACTCTCTCGCATCGAGACGGCCAAGATCGGGCTGACCGACAGCGACCTCGATCGTCTTTGCAAGCTGTACAAGGTCGACGCCTCGATACGCGACAGGCTGAGGACGCTCACCCGCCAGAGTCGCCAGCGCGGTTGGTGGGAGGGATACAAGGACGTCCTGCTGGACCAGTACGAGGCATACATCGCCTACGAGGACGAGGCCTCGGCGATACACGGCTACCACTCGATGGTGGTGCCCGGGCTGCTCCAGACCGATGAGTACGCCCGAGCCGTCACGGTAGCGGACAGTACGCCTCCGGACCCGGCCGTGATCGAACAGAAGGTTCAGGTGCGGATGGCCCGCCAGGCCCTACTGAGCCGGGAGCCGGCACCTCAGGTGGAGATGGTGCTCGACGAGGCTACGGTCCGACGCCAGGTCGGCGGCCCAGATGTGATGAGGCGCCAGCTACGCCGGCTGGTCACGCAGGGACAGCGGGAGAACATCTCCGTGCGGGTACTGCCGTTCTCGGTCGGCGCCCACCGCGGGATCGGCGGAACGTTCATCCTGCTCGAGCTCGACGCGGAGATCGGCGGCCCGCTCGTCTATTGCGACGGCATGACCGGTGGCGTAATTAGGTCCAAGCCCGACGAGCTCAAGAGTTACCAGACCGCGTTCAAAGAGATCAGCGAAGCCGCTCTCAGTCCGAGCGACTCCGCTGACTTCCTGATCGCTGCGGCTGGTTGATCCAAAGATCCATACCGACAGAAAGGAGATCGAATGCACTGGCGCAAGAGCAGCCGCAGCACCGGCAACGGTGAGTGCGTCGAGGTCGCAGCAGGGCCCGATGCTGTCCTGGTCCGCGATTCCAAGGATCAGCTCGGGCCCGTACTTTCGGTGAGTCACGCCTCTTGGAGATCGTTCCTAAACGTCGTCCGTATGGGCGAACTCGACCTAGGGGAAGTTTAGTGCAACGGGCGGCATTCGTCACCCACGGATGCCGCCCACGGAGCCAATAACACTCCCGCTAACGTACGAGCCGTGTACGCCGTGACGACTCCTCGCCCGGGTGGGCCGGAAGTGCTGACCTGGGCCGAGGTACCGGATCCCGAACCTGCCGCCCACGAGGTGGTCATCGACATCGCCGCGAGCGCGGTGAACCGGGCCGATGCGCTCCAGCGCCAGGGCCTCTACGATCCCCCACCGGGCGCACCGCCGTACCTCGGCCTCGAGTGCTCGGGCACGATCGCGGCCACCGGCGAAGCGGTCCAGGGCTGGCAACCGGGTGACCAGGTGTGCGCCCTGCTGGCCGGCGGCGGCTACGCCCAGCGCGTGGCGGTACCGGCGGGCCAGGTCCTGCCCATTCCGTCCACTGTGGACCTCATCGACGCGGCCGCGCTGCCCGAGGTGGCCTGCACCGTCTGGTCGAACATCGGCGACCTTGGAAGTGGACAACGGCTACTCGTCCACGGTGGAGCCAGCGGGATCGGCACGTTCGCGATCCAGTTCGGCAAGGCGGTGGGCGCGACCGTACTGACGACCGCCCGCGCCAGCAAGCACGAGAAGCTCCGCGAGCTGGGCGCCGATGTCGTCATCGACTACTCCACAGAGGACTTCTCGACGCATCAGGTCGACGTGATCCTCGACATCATGGGCGCGGCGTACCTGGAAAGAAACGTCAAAGCGCTCGCCACCGATGGAAGGCTGGTCGTGATCGGCCTGCAGGGCGGGCGCACGGGCGACCTCGACCTCGCGATGCTGATGGCCAAGCGCGGCTCGATCACCGGTTCGGCGCTGCGCCCCCGCCCGCTCGCCGAGAAGGCCGCCATCGTCGAGGGCGTACGCGAAAACGTGTGGCCGCTATTGGAATCCGGCGCGATCCGGCCGATCATCCACAGTAGAGTCCCGATGCCCGAGGCCGCGGAGGCGCACCGCATCGTCGGGGCCAGCGAGCACATCGGGAAAGTCGTGCTGTACACCCCAAACTAAGAACGCCGACGCATTCGCTCACGAGACAGGATCCAGACCGCCTCGACGCCGTCCCGCCACGTGATCTTCTTGCCTTCTTCGCGGGACCGGGCCCGGTAGCTGATCGG
>Ga0114129_10005625_pt1 | contig 17727 bp, 9 predicted proteins | sample RhiMetdeltSRZDD1_FD_80071 | JGI IMG/M metagenome (GOLD analysis project Ga0114129, IMG submission 80071) | Populus rhizosphere microbial communities from Tennessee, USA - Rhizosphere MetaG P. deltoides SRZDD1 (version 2) (version 2) | ecosystem: Host-associated > Plants > Roots > Rhizosphere >...
AAGACAAAGACAGCACACAGAATCCCAAACCAGATCGGCTGATACCATGAAGGGCCGAGGACAAGGATCAAGAAGCAGATGTAAGGCATTTCCCACATTGAGTTATTAAGTCCAATAGCACGCAAACTAACTAAAAGTGAGGGGCAACGACCATTGGAGTTGACCCCTGCAATGGATAGGACTTTACCCAATGCACAGGTCTCTCGACACACCAAATCCGGGAGTTTTAGTCCTGTAGTTCTCTATAGGTTTTGCATAACTGCGGTTCAAGTAAAAGGACTAGCCGCGCAATTGAGGAGATCCGTGCAAGTCGGTGGGTCTGTCGAGCCCGAAAAAGTTTTTAACTCTTTCAAATCGAGTGGCGCTCCTCTTTCGGAAAATCACATTTCCAGGAACGACGAGTGTCATCACGGTGCCGGAGTTTGGAATACTGTGGAGAGTGAACTTGCTTCTGATTCGCTCCGCTCGCTCGCGCATTCCCTGTAGACCAAAATGGCCCTCCTTGCCTTCCGTGACGACAGCCGGTTCCATGCCGATCCCGTTGTCACTCACGCGCAGCGTAAGATCCTGCGCACAGGTGAGTGTGACTTCCAGTTCGCTTGCCGAGGCGTGCTCACGCGCATTGCGAATCGCTTCGTATCCAATCCAAAAGATCTCGTCGCGGACGATTGGGTGCATGTCTCTGGTGCAACCCGTCACCGAAAATCTGATCTCCACCGATTTGTCTACCGGGCATTCACCAGTTGCCTTCCGTAGATCGTCGGCGAGATTGTTTGTTTCTACAGTTGAAGTGCGAAGTGAATTAAGGGCTGCCCTTCCCTCTTGCGTCGCCTGGCCAAGCCACACCGATAGACGGTTCATGACTCCGAGCAGGTGGACCACATCATCTGATTTATCCAGAGCATCGTCGGCCACGAGCTTGCTGCACTGGACAGTCTGGAGGAGTGTGTCGTGCAGCTCGCGCGCGATGCGCGTGCGTTCAGCCAGGCGCTCATCAAAGCGTACATTCAGGCGCGTCATGGCCTGGTGCAGCCGCAGACGATACAAACCAACAATCAGCAATACTCCAGTAGCGACCATTACCAGCCGAAACCACATAGTCTGGTAATAGGCCGGTAAGATCGTGAATTCCACGCTGGCAACTTTGTCCGACCAGGCGCCATTCGTGTCCGAGGCAGCAACAACAAAATGATATGAGCCGGGAGGCAGGTTCCGAAACGTGACCGGCTCGGCCGTTTGCACTTCGCGCCAGTCCTTGTCCGTCTCCTGAAGTTTGTGACGATAACGCACGCTTTCCGGTGCGGAAAGGCGGACGGCGACATAGTTGATCTCCACGTTCGAAGTGTAGGCGGGAAATCGCAGCGGCCCGGCGCCAAGATCGTAGTAATGGCCATCAGCATAGACAGACTGAATGCTGATTGGAAGCGCGGCCGCTGGGTGGTGTGGTAACTGATTCGCGTCCAGCCATACCACACCATTGTTTACCGCAAACCAAAGACGTCCATCGGTTCCCTCAACAGCGCTCGGCAGGGGACGGAGCTGCGCGGCGTTTCCGGGCAATCCGTCTCGCCCGCCGAAATGTTCTCCGGTCACGCGATGAGTGGTATCCTGCAAAACTTTGGAGACTTCCGTCTGACTGATATGAAAAACCCCCGTGATGCCGTTGAGCCACAAGTCTCCGTTGGCCCTCTCTATAATTCCGGAAATTCCGCGAAGCATCTCATTGTCTACCGCATTGATGGTGACCAGATGGCCATTGAGGTAACGCTGTAGACCAAAATCCCCACCGATCCAAACATCGGGGCCGCGTCCCGCGACGACCAACACGTTTCCGACTCTCAGGCCATCGTTCGGACCAAAGACGCGAAGGTTATCGCCATCCAACACCGCTAACTGATTTCTGGTAAAGCCAAACCAAACGCGGCCTGCGGTGTCAGTGAACTCAGAGACAACTCCAGTCTTCGGAAAGTCGTTCCGGCCCCCGTTCAGCGTCCAATTGCCGTCTGCGTAGCGGTACAGGCCCTGACGTCCCAGTGATACCCATAGTCCTCCTTTTCGGTCCTGGGTAATCGCCTGGAGAAACGCAACCCGGTCGGCAACTTCGGTGGGAAGGCCGATAAAGTCCCATCTGCGGCCGCTGTATTCGAAGAGGGAGTTGCGTATTTTGAACCACTTTTCAGATTCGCCGGTAGGACGAACTTTGGACAACGTCTCGTGCCAAAGGCCACTGCTTCGTTCGCCGATCCAGAGGGTGTTATCGGGAGCGAGGTACGTAGTGTTGAGAGTCCATTCGCTAGTCCCAGGAATCTCGTGCGTTCCAGCGTGAAAATGGAAGAGAGGAGAGTTTTGTCCACCTGCCCACATGCCACCCTCACCATCGCTGACGATACCGACCTCCCCTGACTGGAACGAAAGGGAGGGTTGCACGAAGGGTTTGTAGAAAAAGCGATGAAGGCCGTTCGGTCCTCCGAACCAGATATTTCCTTGCCCGTCTACTAGTCTCGAGTTGGTATAAGCCTGGATAGGGTAATTTTCGACGCTGCTCGAATCATTCGGAGTGATCATCCGCGAATTCATGTAATCGTCAGGCTGGGCTTTCGTTAACTTCACGGTCGCTGCTTTGAGTGCGTCTTCCGATGATTCCGGCGCCCACAGGTGAGATAGTCCCCGGTGAGCCATCCAAAGACCGCCGCTCCGGTCGATCAGGACGAAAGAATGCTCCTTGAGCAGAGGATAGGCAGGCGGCCCGCCAGCTTCTGGCGCACGTCGCGGTCTCCACGATTTGCTGGTGACGACAAAGCCGTCAGCATCGTATGTGAAACCTTGTTTGTCCGGATATCCAGCGGCTTCCAGATCTTGCTCTGCCACCTCAAAACGCCTTGCGCCCGGCGCAAGATACAAGAGCGACTTTTTAGACAGCACCCAAAGGTAACCCGCCCGGTCAAAGGCCATGTATTCAGCGAATTCCGGCCCGTTCCACTCGGCTCCGAGGCGCTGCCATTCGGAATGCTCGAACCTCCACGCGCCGCTGTAGGTGCCCGCCCAGACGATGCCATCATTATCCTGCACAAAGGTCCGGACAGTACCCATGGAGGCAGCATCACGAGTGTAGTTTGTGAGCCGCCCGTCTTTCAGAAAACTGAAACCGCCAAATCGGTAACCGATCCAGAGACCGCCTGATGAAAGGGCGAACAGACCAGAGATATTAGTGGAAACGAGTTCCGGACCTAAGGGCGGATGGTAAAGTTCGAATCGCTGACCGTCGAATCGAAACAGACCGCTGGGACTGGCGATCCATAAGTAGCCGTCGTTGGTCTGCGCCAATGAATCGATCTCGTCTGGCGCTCCTTCCTTGAAGCCCCAGGAATCATGGCCCAGTTGTGGCCGGCTGCTTGTCGAAGACTCCACGCGCGACGCTGATATAGTTTTCGCTATGGTTGAGCGACATATCAGAATGCTGAGCGCGAGTAAAAGACAGTAGGAAAGGTAGAACGGTAGTTGGAAATTTTTTGGAACAGCACTGATGGTTTTCACGTCTTGTTCCTCCACGGCCAGCGAAGCAAAACTTTCTGTTCAGATTGAGAGCAAACCGCGCCGGAGCGCGATGGTGACTGCATGCGTACGATCATTGGCGCCCAGCTTGTCGACAAGATTCTTGATGTGAAAATTGACGGTCGTTTCGGCAATTGACAATCGATCGGCGATTTGCTTGTTGCGATAGCCGTCGTGAATAAGACGAAGGACTTCCAACTCGCGCGCCGTCAGTTCTTCTTCGCCAAAGTGTTCAGCGATAACAGCTGCTACGTCTGGTGGAACGGCCCTTCTGCCTGCATGAACTGACCGTATGACCTCGAGCAGTTCCTTTTTCGGCATACTCTTGAGAATGTAAGCCGAAGCTCCAGCTCGCAAGGCTCGCTGGATTTCACCATCGCTGTCTGAAGTTGTCAGCATGATGATCCGAGCTTCGGCAAATTCTGCTCGGATTGCTCTCAGCGTGTCGATTCCGTTGGAACCCGCAAGACGAAGGTCCATTAAGGTGACATCGGGACGTAAACGACGAAACTCCTCGATGGCCTCAACAGCATTCGCCGCGAACGCGACAAGGTGCATGTCTGGTTGTGAGCCGAGGATTGCGCTTAGCCCTTCACGAAAAACCGGATGGTCCTCGACACTCAGGATGGTAATGGGCACAGGTTGGCTCTTTAACTGATCGAATGTCTTTCCCACCGCGCCATGTCTGCGGTGACAATCAAGACACTCGTAGTCGCCGTTGTTGATAATGATCGGAGCCTTCGGTTGCCCAATCAGGTGGTCATTGATAGGAATATGCAGGTTCATGCTTTTTCTCTCGTAATCCAATGCCGGATGTATGCCGAGCAATTCCGGAGCTCGATGCCCTTTGACTCGCATCGCTTAAGAAACGTCACTGCATCTCGATCCACGAGAAGCAATTCTTTCAGGTTCAAAGCCATAGGAAGACCAGCGGGTTGTGCATCGATTAAATTTTTCAGCTCAACCAGGTTCGCCGAGTCCATTCGACCGCTCACGGTAAAAAGGGTTTCTCCGTTAACTGTGCTTCGAATTCTCAGCATCTGGCCTCACTTGATTCGTAACTTGCGCCCATATACTCGGCAACTACGGTTCCAGATGTAAGTTATTGAAAATAATGACATGGGGCCGTGCAGAAACGGTGAAGCCTCGCCAATTGGCGAAACTTCGACAATGACAATTGGACAAAAAGGAATTTCTGCTATGAGGGATTGGAGACTTTGAAGCGATGTTTGTCGATTTTGAGCGACCGAATCTTTGACTCCAAAGTGGATCGAGGTATGCCCAGCCTCGCCGCAGCGCCCGTCGGCCCATATACGCGGCCGCGGCTCTCTTTCAGAGCAGCTTCAATCATGTCCTTCTCATGCGTCACCAATTGTTGAGGAAGCTGAACCTGGTCCTTTGCCTCAGTCACAAACGGCTGTAGCGATAACCAGCTTTCATCGATCGAGAAAATCTCTGTTTCACACAGTATTACCGATCGCTCGATGACGTTCTGTAACTCGCGTATGTTGCCAGGCCAGGGGTATGACTGAAGTAACTCAAAAGTCTTTTTGTTAATCCTCGTTATGTTCTTGCCCGCATTGCGCGCGTAGCGATCGATAAAGTATTCAACCAGCAGCGAAATGTCTTCGCATCGTTGGCGCAAGGGGGGAATCTCGATCGGAAAAACATTCAGGCGATAAAACAAATCGCGACGGAAGGACCCGGCGCGGATGGCGGCCTGCAAGTCGCGATTGGTAGCCGCGATCACGCGAACGTCAGCGCGGATTTGGCGAGTGCCGCCCACTCGTTCAAACTCGCGCTCCTGTAAGACACGCAGCAGCGCGATCTGAGTCTCGGCTGGCAGTTCTCCAACTTCATCGAGGAAGATGGTGCCTCCGCTTGCTAATTCAAACCGTCCCAATCGCTGCTGAGCCGCGCCGGTGAAGGCACCCTTCTCATGGCCGAATAACTCCGAGGCGATCAGCTCACGCGGGATGGCCGCACAGTTCACGCCAACAAATGCGAGTCCCGATCTCTGAGAGTTTTTGTGGATGGCGCGCGCGATGAGTTCCTTGCCGGTACCGGTCTCTCCTGTGATCAGAACCGTGGAATTAGTCGGGGCGACTTTGGCAACCTGCGTGAGGACGCTTTGCAGCGCTGCTGAGGTGCCGACGATCTCTTCGAACATCGACGTGTTGATGATCTCCTCACGCAGCACGACGTTCTCGTTGCGAAGTCTCTCTTCGGCCTGCTTCCGATCTTCAATATCGGTCAGCGACCCAAACCACTTGAGAATCGTTCCCTGCTCGTTCCGCAACGGCACACCGCGCATCAGAAACCAGCGATATTGTCCGTCAGTTCTCTGGCCGCGCAGTTCATATTCGAACGGCTCGCCTGAAGCAAAAGATGCCTTCGACTTGTTGCTGTATCCCTCAAAGTCTTCGGGATGAATTATATTGCGCCGGTGCGAGCGCACCTCTTCCGCCCTGAAGCCCGTGTACTCTATGAAACGGCGATTTACGAAATCCGTCGACCCGTCAGGGAGAACCGTAAACGCCATTGCCGGCATCATTTCGATCACATCGCGAAGTTGTTTTTCACTGCGGCGGACAGCTTCTTCCGCTCGCTGGATCTCATGATAGAGATGGCTATTCTCGAGCGAGATGGCCGCCTGTGAAGCAAGCACCTCCAGAATCTTGAGGCGCGCGGGCGTAAAGACGTTGGAGGCTAGTTTGTTTTCCAGGTAAAGCAGTGCAACCAGTTCGCCCTGTTTCAGCAGCGGGAGACACGCCACCGAACGGGCGCACTTCTCGCGAAGATATTCATCAGTTGAGAATGAGTTGGAAACTGAGGCATCGTCGATTATGACCTGCTCTCGGGTCCGCTGAACGTAAAGCAGGATCGATACCGGAACAGCAGCGGCGGAAACAGGTTCTTCCAGCGTACGCACCGACACACAGTCCCCACCAGTAGTCGCCTCGGCCTTCACTTGGAGCTGATCTCCGTCCGCAAGAATAAGCAGCCCTCGGTCGGCGCCGGCGTGCTCCATCGCTTTGCGCATCACCGTGTCAAGCAGTTTTTCCAACATGATCTCACCCGAGACGGCCTGAGAGACCTGGATCACCGTCGCGAGATCTAGTCCTTCGACCAGCGCCGTGATCGTCGAGGTAGCATCGGGCATCGGCTGCTGCTGTTTGAGGTCGGGATAAAGCCGATCGAGTTGACTCACTTTTCCGTCTGCGCCCCATGATGCGTAGCAGGCGCGGGCGTTGCGCAGGTAGGTGTCGGCGAACTGGTCGAACCCGCGTGCGCGGTAAAAGGCCGCTGCGCGCTCATAAGCGAGGGCTTCGTCGTGGACGAAGCCGTTGGCCTTCGCCGAGTGGAGCGCCTGCTGGTAGAGGTCCATCGCATCCAGCGGACGGCCTTCCAGCCGAGCGATCTCCGCGCCGAGCAGCGCAGCGCGGTGCGCGTAGTTCTCCGGGCAATTCTCCGCCAGGATTTGGAGGTGACGGTGCGGGCCGGCCATCGCCTCCAAGTGCTGTGTGCATTCACCTGCATTGGCGGGCTCACAGGAAGCAGCATGAGAAAGCGCGCTGAAAAAGCTGCATTCCGATCTGGCGACTTCGGTGGGTTGAGACCAAAGAAGTTCCTGTGCCTTGGTAGCGGCATCGAGGGCTGCCGCATAGTCGCCTGCAAAGAAGCGGGCCTGAAGCTTGCGGATCCAGTACCAGCCCCTCGGAAACGACATACCGTCCTCGCTCGAGAGGTGATGCTCGAATTGGCACTCATCGAAATTGCCGTCATCGAATCGGCCGAACGTCCCCGTTAGGCCACGGAGCATCCGGATGAGCCCGAGATGTGCCATGCCCAGGTTGACCATGAACTCGAACTGTGCGTTCTGCGCAAACACTAAGTGGAGCTCGGCTTCGCGCTGGACCTCCGCGAGTGGATCGCCCGCAGCAAGAAGATTAGAGATAAGAACACCCGAGCTGTACAACGCGAAGGTGACATCGCCGACCTCGTTGGCGACGGCGAAAGCGCGGCGCAAAAAATCCCGGCAAACTCGGTAGTGCTTCGTCCAGGACAGGACGATGCCGCCGAAGCTAAAGTAGATGGCAGGCTGGAAACGCTTCAAACCGCGCTGTTCCGCCTGCTCATATCCGAGCTGGCCGAAGCGAAAGGCAGCCTTGTAGTCACCGAACTCACGTCCGGCGATCAGGGCGAGCCAGGAACATGCGAACCACGTGCTGTCGCTGTTGCCCTCCTCGAGGCTGAGATTGATCGCCTTGCATGGGGCGAGCGCATAGAGATTCTTGTCCGTGGAATTTGCAGCCCCCGCGACCTTGATAATAACGTCGAGTGTTGCAAGGGACTCAGGGTCGCTCATTGGCGGCAGATCGATAATCTGCTCGATCTCACGCGCGCCGAGTAGCGACCAGATCCGCTCGTATTCCCGTCGCACCTCTGCGTCGGTCGGGTGGGGCGACCAGTCGATGCCGCGGCGGCGGAGGTAGTCAAGACCGATCTCGACCGCGTGATCGCCACGGGCGAGCCCTATGTACACGTCGATGCCCAGGCAGGCGACTTGAGCCTCCTCGACCGCGCCTGCGGCGAACGTCGCTAGCTCCGCTAAGCGCTTCTCCGCTGCGCCCAGATTGCCGGTCACGAATTCACACTCGGCGCGATTCAGCTCCAGCGCGAAGGTGAGCTCGTGGCAGCGGTCCCAGCAATCGTCCGGTAGCAACTCTCCTCCTGCCTGGAGGTAATTGAGCGCCGCAGCGTACGCTGTCGATGCCTTGGCGCGTTTGCCCGCGATCAAGTCGAGTTCCGCCAATTCCTCGCGCTCCTCGCGCGAAGCGATCAAGGCCGCGCCGCGGTTGAGCTGATTAACGATGTCGAAGATGTTCTCCTCGCGTTTCTCGAGGGACGTGTGCAGCAGGAGCAGCCGCCCGATCCGAAGATGCTCCTCAGGACGCACTTCTTCCGGGATGAGTGAATAAGCCGCTTCTTGAATCCGGTCGTGCTTGAACTTGTAGGAGCCATCGAGACGCTCGATCAACTCCTGCCGCACGGCCTCCCAAAGATCTCCGTCGGTCTGCTCTGGCGACGATCCCTGAAGGAGGGAGAGCGTCGCCGTCGAAGCGATGTTTCCAAGACAAGCGAGCGTCCGCAGTGCCGTCTGGGTATCAACGGGCAAACGGCCCAACTTGCGGACCATAAGGTCCACGACATTGTCGGTAAAGCCCTTCGCGTGAATGCGCTCGACGTCCCATGACCAGCTCACCATGTCATCTTCGAAGACGAGCAGCTTCTCTTCTGCGAGCGCGGAGAGGAATTGGATGGCAAAGAATGGATTGCCACCGGTCTTCTTATGGACCAACTGCGCCAGTTCCGCAACTGATCCTGGATCGCTGCGGATCGCGTCCGCAATCAAATGGCCCAAGTCTTCGGTGGCAAGCGGTGCAAGGATGATCTCATGGACCAGTGCCCGGGCTCCACGGATGACATCGAGCTTGCGCATCAGCGGATGGTTGGAATCCACTTCGTTGTCCCTGTAGGCGCCGATTAGCAGGAGGTACTGCATATCCTGCTGCGTCACCAGGTCCTCGATTAAATCGAGGGTAGCCGCATCAAGCCATTGCAAGTCGTCCAGAAAGAGTGCCAGCGGATGCTCCGGTCGCGCGAACACGCTGATGAATCGGCGGAACACAAGCTGGAACCGATGTTGCGCACGCGACGGCGGAAGCTCAGGCACCGGCGCCTGTTCTCCAATGATGACCGTCAATTCCGGGACAAGATCCACCATGAGCTGGCCATTGGGTCCCAGCGCCTCGCGCAACCTTTCACGCCACGTATTCAATTCGGCTTCGCTCTTGCCGAGAAGTTGCCGGATGAGGCCCTGAAAGGCTTGCGCCAGTGTGGCATACGGGATATCGCGTTTGTATTGATCGAACTTACCGGACGCAAAGAGACCGCGCGGCGGAACGAGAACCTTGTGCAGTTCATTCACCACGGACGATTTCCCAATGCCTGAATATCCGGAGACCAGCACCAACTCCGGCGTGCCGCTCTTAACGACGCGGTCGAAGGAGGTGAGCAACGTCTCGATTTCGCGCTCACGGCCGTACAGTTTCTCCGGAATCAGGAGACGGCCCGGTCGATCACGTTCTCCCAGCGGAAAGTCATGAATACCACCCTCACGATCCCAATCCTCCAAACAACGGCGAAGATCGCTTTCCACGCCCGCCGCGGTCTGGTAACGCTCTTCAGGAGTCTTAGCCAGCAGCTTACAAATGACCTCCGAGACACAGTGCGGAAGATCTCTCAGCCGCTCGTCCGGCGGCACCGGCTCTCTGGCAATATGACAGTGAACCCACTCCATGGGATCGGAAGCGACGAAGGGAAGACTGCCGGTTAATAGTTCGTAGAGCACGACCCCGAGGGCGTAAAGATCGCTACGTGAATCGATCGAGCGATTCATTCTTCCCGTTTGCTCGGGCGCCATGTATGCGAGCGTTCCCGAGATGAATTCGGGAGGGTCCGCACGCTGGCGCTCGCGCGGCAATCGAGAGGCTATACCGAAACCCATCAGCCAGGTGTGGTCCATAGAAGCATTCACAAGCACGTTGGACGGCTTGATGTCTTTGTGGACCAAACCACACTTGTGCACCTGGCCGAGTGCGGCAGCGAGGGCAATGCCGCAACGAAGGAACTGTTTCAGTTCCGTGGGCCATCTAAGAAGTCGATCGAGGGGCTCTCCGTTAGGATCCTCGAACAGCAGCATGGTCCGGCTCTGTTGCTGGGTGATGTCTATCGGCCGAATGGCCCAGGATGGATTGAGCTCGTCTTTAAAAGAGAATTCGTGCTCTATCTTCTTGATGGTTGCGGGAGCGGGACGCTCCATCACCGGAGACAATGCAAGCACAGAAGGAGGACTCGTCTCTGTCTCGCTCTGGCGCAGACACCGGTAGAGGATGAACTCTCCATCCTGACGAAGCGTTTCCAGCCGGTATTGTGAAAGGTCCATCACACCATCAAAATCCAGCTTCAACCTGAATCGCTGTATCTTAAACAATAATCACAAAGACGATTCTTCTAGTTTGCGACTTTTGTGTCTTTTTGTGGCTATTGCGTTTCCTCTCGTCTGCAAAAAAAGAACTTTAATCTCGCGAGGCGAGTAGCGCTCGGTCTCTCTGTTCAGATTTCGATAATGCCGCGCTTCAAAGCAATAGTCACAGCATGAGTCCTATCGTTCGCGCCTAATTTCGCCAAAATATTTTTCATGTGAGCTTTGACTGTCTCCGCGGAAATGTCGAGATGGTCGGCAATCATCTTATTAGCGTTACCCGCTGCCACTTGCATCAACACTTCGATTTCACGGTCTGTCAAAGCGTCATCGCTATGATGTTCTGCAATTTCGACCGCGATCTCCGGGGGAATTCTTTTTTTGCCTCCGTAGACACTGCGAATTGTCTCCGCCAATTCCTTTCGCAACATACTCTTCAACAAATATCCGGAAGCGCCAGCTTCAAATGCACGGACCGCCTGGGCGTCTCCACTGTAAGTTGTTAAAACGATTATGCGAGCGTCAGGAAACTCTTTGCGAATCCTCTGAATCGCATCGATGCCGTTCATCTGTGGCATCTGTAAATCCATCAGCGTTACGTCAGGACGATGAGTTCGGAATTGATCGATGGCTTCGAGTCCGTTGCCCGCCTGACAGACAAGTTTCATATCGGACTGGGTGCCCAGAATGGCGGCGATGCCTTCGCGCAAAATAGGATGGTCATCTACTGTCAGAATGCGGATTGGTCCAGTTGCGCTCATGACTATAATCGCTCCAATTCAGACAGCATCGTCTCGGACGCGACACTACTCCTCACTTCGCGCGCGTCGATCCCGAGTTTCTTCATTCGATCAAGAAGTGTGCTACGCTTCAACCCCAGGCGACACGCTGCGCCGTTTGGACCACTGATGCGACCCTTCGTTTCCCGCAGAATTTCAACGATCCTCTTTTGCTCCTCGAAAGTACCTACAACCGACGCCGCGTCGATTGCTGTGTTCATCTGTTTCGGCAACAAGACCGATAGCGTGTTATTGCACGTGAGAATTACCGAACGTTCGATCAAATTCTCCAACTCCCGTACGTTGCCTGGCCAAGACCAACGTTGAAGTTTCTGGACCGTGGACTCTGGAATCGTGTCGATCTGTTTATTCATTCGGCGTGCGTACTTCAAAGTGAAGTGTTGGACCAACATGGGAATGTCTTCGCGACGTTCACGCAATGGCGGAACACGGATTGGAAATACATTCAGTCGATAATAGAGATCGCTCCGAAACTGCTTCTCTTCCATCATCTGTTGTAGATCGCAATTGGTGGCAGCCACGAGCCTGATATCGACATTCTTCGTTCGCGCGCTGCCGAGACGCTCGTACGTGTGTTCCTGCAGCGTCCGTAAGAGTTTTGGTTGCAGCTCGAGCGGCATATCACCGACTTCGTCAAGAAACAGAGTCCCGCGATCCGCTAATTCGAGCCGTCCCGCTTGCTGCATGTTCGCACCCGTGAATGCACCCTTCTCATGACCGAAGAGTTCACTCTCGAATAGCGAACTCGGAATGGCTGCACAGTTCAGGGTTACAAAAGCTTGCTTCTGTCGTTGGCTGCGTTCGTGGATGGCACGAGCGATAAGTTCCTTACCCGTTCCGGTCTCGCCTAACAGCAGCACTGTAGTATTAGTGGCGGCCACCATCTCGACGAGTTGCAATACGTTCCGCAGCCCCGAACTCTGACCTACTATTCCGGCGAAAGACGCCTCATGTCCATTATTATTTACGCCGCTGCGTGCGCTGAGATTCAAAGTCGAATGTGATTCTCCGCGCGGCTCTGAAAAGGCCAGGATGTTTGAATACATTGCCATGCTCCTCCAAAAAATCGCGGGAAAGTTTCTTATTCAGCCTTCTAGGGCTGCCCTGACCTTCGCAAGTAAAACTTCGTCGTCGAAAGGCTTGGACAGAAACCCAATTGCACCTGCTTTCATCGCGTGCATCTTGATCGTTTCGTCACCTCGCGCTGTGATGAAGATTATTGGAATGCGAGACCCTTCGGCCTTTAGCTTCGCTTGGAGGTCGAGACCTGACATGCCCGGCATCCGAAGATCGGTGAGTAAAGAGGCGATCTGATTCCGGTGGTCCCATTCAAGGAATTCTTCCGCCGATCCGAAACAGCGCGCTGAGAGTCCGGCGGATTCCATCAGATCTTTGAGTGCATTCTGAACCGATCGATCGTCGTCGACGATCGCAACTAATTGCGAGTTACCTTTGTTCGTCATGATTGCGAGTTTGCCCTGTGTAGGGCGTGGAAACAATTACACATTGGTTGCGCCGAATGGGACTTTGGTTACATGGCATTTGACGGTGAGGGGTTGCCGATCTCGGGAATAGGCATTCGTCTGGAAGTCTAGCGGGAATCGCTGCAACGAGGATGTACTAATTGGGTTTCAACCTGTCCGCCATTCTGATGAGTGCCGGCAGCGAGTCGGCCTTCATTTTCTCCATTACGTGGCCGCGATGAATTTTCACCGTGTGCTCGCCGGTCCCGAGTTTCGCGGCTATCTGTTTATTAAGCAGGCCCGAAACCACCAGTTCCATCACTTCGCGCTCGCGGGTGGTCAGCGTCTCGTAGCGGGTTCGCACCTCCGCTGTCTGCCGGCGTTTTTCGCGCGTTTTTCTATCCCGGTCGAGACCTTGCTGAACTGCGTCGAGTAGTTCCTGAGGCCGAAAAGGTTTCGTCAGGAATTCAACGGCCCCCGATTTCATTGCCCGAACTGTGACTGGCACATCACCGTGTCCAGTGATAAAGATTATGGGAATGGTCACTCCGGCTTCAGCCAGCTTTCGTTGACAATCTAAACCGCTCATTCCGGGAAGTCTGACGTCGAGAACCAGGCACGCGGGGCAGTCGGCGCGTTTGCTATCGAGAAATTCTTGCGGCGTCGCGAATGCCTCGGAACGTAGCGCCACCGACGACAAAAGATCCTTGATCGATCGACGCACACTCGGGTCGTCGTCTACGATGAACACAACGGCCGGGTCTTCAGTGATCACTGATGCGTCTCGGTTCATTGGGTAAAGTGAAGTGGAAAGTTGCGCCACGTGCCGGATTCTCTGTTGCCCAAACGCGGCCCCCCTGCGACTCGATGATTGTGCTGCTGATCGCCAGCCCCATTCCGGTCCCACCGGCCTTTGTCGTGACGAACGCGTTAAAGATTTCTTCCATCTTGTCCGCCGGTATTCCTACTCCTGTGTCACTCACCGACACGATGACCTCTTCGTCCTCGCGTCGTGTGCTTATCTTAAGCTCGCCTCCGGGTTCGTTCATCGCCTCCATCCCGTTCTGCATCAGGTTCATCAACACCTGTTGCAACAGCACCCTGTCCGTGCTCACCGAGGGCAGATTCGCCTCCAGGTCCGTACGCATCACCACCGAGTGGCGGTCGGCCTCGCTACGCAGCAACACCAGCATCTCTCCGACAACGTCGTTGATAGAAACCGTCTCGCGTTGCGGTGAGACGTCTTTCTTGTAGAAGGACTTCAAGTGGGTAATGATCTCGGCGGCTCGCTTTCCGTCCTCCTCGATCCGCATCGCCGCTTCTCGCGCCCTCTGCACTTCCGGTTGTTCCCGGTTCAGCCAGCGCAAACAGGCGCCGGCGCTGGAGACAGCAGCGGAGATGGGCTGGTTGATCTCGTGGGCGATGGAGGCGGTCAACGCACTCAGCGTCGTGACACGCGCCATATGGGCGAGTTCGGAGCGAGCCCTGGTCAGCGACTGTTCGGCAACCTTGCTTTCCGTCACGTCCTGAATGGCGCCGATGAACACGGGACGACCTGCTGCCGTTCCCATTACGTGGGTGATGGAATGGACATGCTTCAGGTTACCAGCCGGGGTGATGATGCGGTAGGCGAGTTCGAGATCCTGATCCAGCCCGTCAACGGCGCGCTTGAATGCAGCCTCGTATATTGGCAGGTCCTCGGGGTGGAAGACCGTCCGAATCACCTCATGCGTGATTCTGGTCGCCGGATCTAACTCGAAGATCCGATAGAGCTCGTCGGACCAGTTGTGCTCGTCCGCCAGCAAATCCGTGATGAAGCTGCCAGTTTTGCTCAGCCGCTGGGCTTCGGCGAGACGAACATAGGCTTGTTCGACCTGCGCCTCCGCCCTTTTTCGATCCTCGATGTCAATACTGGTTCCATACCATTGAAGGATATTTCCATGCTCATCGCGCAGCGGCACTTTACGATGGAACATCCACCGATATTCCCCGTCGCCACGGCGCACGCGAGTTTCGTATTCGAAGATCTCTCCACTCGCGAGGCACGCTTTCCACTTATCGACAATACCGATGAGATCATCCGGGTGAATCCAGGTTGTCCACTTCCAACCCTCGACATCAACGAGGGAGCAGCCCAGATATTCCAGCCAACGACTATTGAAGTAATCAAGGTATCCGTCAGGCCGCGCCGTGTGGATCAATGCGGGGATCACATTGATCATTACGGTCAATTTACGTTCGCTCGCCTGCAGAGCCTCTTCAGCCTTTTTGCGATCATCAATATCCGTGCTGGTGCCGTACCACCTTACGATCTTGCCGGATTCGTCGCGGAATGGCTGGGCGCGAATAAGGAACCAACGATAAACGCCATCATGGCGGCGAAGACGCGCCTCAATCTCGTCGGATTCTCCTGAAGTCAACATCTTCATCCATTTTTCCATTAATGACGGCAGATCGTCCGGATGGTAAAACCTGGAGCGAAAGTCCTCTTTCTGCACATCCTGCTGGATGATACCGTGGTAATCCAACACTGCTTGATTCACCGACAGTACTGTCCCATCGGGTCGCGACACTTGTATGAACGTAGGGATGGTGTTTATTGTCCTGCTCAAATTGCTCTCGCTCGATCGCAAAGCCTCTTCAACCTTAGAGAGGTCCTCAAATGCACGTGTATTGGCTATTGCGACAGCAGCGTGATTCGCAAATAAACCTAACCAGGCGAATTCCTGATCTTCGAGCGACTCACGGCTGAAAACCGCAATCACGCCTAGGAGGTTGTCTCGAAAGATCAGCGGGTAACCCGCAAAACTGCGGATCGCCTCACGCTTTGCCCACTCTGGCCGGACGATCCAGCTATTCTCAAGGGCAATGTCCTTTATAAGAATCGGATGTCGCTCAGCTGCCACCTGTCCAACTTTTCCGACATGCATTGGAACGCGCGCGAAATGACCTTGCAAAAATGACCAGTTTTCCCCTGGAGAATTTATTGGTGTTCCCGCGCTTGCGACTAGATGAAGATGCTCCACATCTGTTGTCTCTGCTGGTTGCCGCCAGGAACTGGGGAGGTGGATGGATGGCAGAAGCCAAATACGAGTCAGAGCTACGCCTTTTTGCGCGGCCAGGCCCTGAACAGTTTTCTGCAAAACAGACTCAACCCGCTGCTCTGATGTTACCGTCACCGCTATCGAGAGCAGAAGCTCAGCCTTCAGCGAGGTCCCCACAAAGATCCTCCTAAGGACTTCAAGTGGGTGATGATCCGCAATAAGGACTCGCTATGAATCCTTTATAGGTGCTGCATTTTACAGTCGATTAATTGAACCGCCAACGCCGCAGCCATTGGTTGATGAGGAATAACGTGATCGTAAGCGGAGGGAGTGCAAATAGCTTCCAGTAAGAAACAAGCACCGGTTGAGGCGCGGCAACTAGTAGATCGCTAAGCACCTCAGCATTGCTTCCGCCACGTGTGACGTGCGTTCTCACTTTCCATTTGCCGGATTTAGGGAGATTTATCAGGCTGCAATAGAGCAGTTTGTTCCGAGCCTGACTCCGCGTAGCTTCGGCACGAATGATCGTGCCCGCTTCATGCTGAAGCTCAATGAATACTCGGGCGTCCAGTATAGGTGAACGTCCATCGGGTTGCTCGAGCAGAACGCTGAGATCCGCAACTCCCGGCCTAAGCGGCATTTCAGTGGAGAACAATGTGATGGTAAATGGCGCGGTGGTTTGTTGGAACAGTACTACACCGCCGTCGGCACGAGCGATTTGTACGAACGAGCCGAGAAGTACGAGGATAAGTACTGGCAAGCACTTCATCATTCCTGTGCCTCAATGCATTGAATGCATCATCATCATGCCTCGCATCTGCATCGGCTGAAAGATGATCCACACGCCGATCGAGTAAAGCACAACAGCGAGAGCCGCCCACGGAGCGTTCAGTCCTAGCGTTCTCACAAAACTGAACCGGAACCGAGAAGCTATGCGCCAGCCAAGATAGAGTGTAAGAAGCAGACCCAGATCAAGAACCAGCAACTCGAGCGATGGCAGCCAATCGAGTGAGGGCATCGTCGAGGAGAACGACCAGTCAGGTGCTCCGAAGATCGTAATTCCCACATCCGTCGCGGCACGCTGGATGACCGGCAAAGCCGTTTGCCCGCCGCTAAGCAAGTGGTAAGAGAAATGAATCAACCACATACTGAAGCCCAGGGGCACGAACGCTGGCGCAAATGTCGAAACAGTTCTTCTCCATCCATCGGGTAGTCGGCCCCCAATTTTAGAGAGCCAAACACAACCCGCGACTAACAACGCCGGAACGATGATTATTGAAAGCAAGTACAGGACGCCTAAGATCAGTTGCATCGATGCTCCAAAGCTAGCTTGCAGAGACTGCTCCCACGATTGCACCGGCAAGACCATTCCACCTGCATTAACAAAAGCCGCGAACACCAGCACCAAAATCAATACCGCAACGTCAAAACGCCGGAAGAATTTATTTCGACGGTTCTTGCTTCCGGCAATCTGGACCAGTTGAGTTCCGGGAATCGAAGCGAGCAACGAGACGTTCTCATGCGGGCAGGCGTGGACACAGTCGAGACAGAAGGTGCAATCCAAGTTGCTCGTTTTGCGAGGCTGGAAGAGTTGCAACTCGCATCCGCGCTGCGTCTCGTTTCCACGAATGCAGTCATACGTTTGACACGTGCCGCAAACTGCGAGATTGCGAACACTCACTTCGACAGGTGAAATCAGAGACTGAATGAACTGATATTGACCGATGGGACATACGTACTTACAAAAGCTCGCTCCCGCAAAAAGACCGTCAACGACGACCGCGGCCGCAAAGTAACCAATTATCAATATCGCGGTGGAT
>Ga0114129_10005626_pt1 | contig 17727 bp, 9 predicted proteins | sample RhiMetdeltSRZDD1_FD_80071 | JGI IMG/M metagenome (GOLD analysis project Ga0114129, IMG submission 80071) | Populus rhizosphere microbial communities from Tennessee, USA - Rhizosphere MetaG P. deltoides SRZDD1 (version 2) (version 2) | ecosystem: Host-associated > Plants > Roots > Rhizosphere >...
ACGTTCGCTCCGGGCGCATCCTGAATGAAGGATGACGTGTTGAACGCCGCAATCGTGGCGAAATCAAGGTCGAAATTCCCCTCGAAGCGGCTCCAGGTGTAGCTCACGTCGGTCGACAACCGATCCGCAAGTTGGCGACGAACAGATCCCGTGACTGCCCGATATGAACGCCGCGCGTTGGCGGACCGGCATGAATCAAACGCGACGCATGGGAGGTTCGCTGCAGCGTACGGGCCGCTGTCGGGCGACGTGCCGTTCATGCGGGTCGGCACGTCTTCGATGAAATTGTGCGTCGTCCGCGACACGAAAAAGACGTCAACGCCGTATCGACGGCCGACGGGCGTCGCGTACCCGAGCACGAACTCGTCGTTATAGGTTGGCTCGAGCGAGGGATCGACCAATTTCCCTGACGTGCTTGCGAGTGGACCGCTGGAAAGAAGGTTCCCGGACAAGTCGAAGAACGTCTGCGTCTGAAAAATGCGATTCGGGGCAAGGCTGCGAGCCGAGGATTTCTGATCCATCGTGTAATACCGCCCCCAGTTCGCGTACGCCTTGTCGTTCTTCCCCCGCCGCAGCTGATAACTGATTCCAAGGCGCGGCTGCACTTCATCGCCGAAGCCGAACCGGATGAAGGTGCAGTTGTCTCCATGTGATTCAAACGGCGCAGCACCGCCCTTCATCGCGATGTTCGCTGGACACCCGTGGCTCCCCTTGACGGTCTCAGCGAATTCATCCTGGTTTAGGAGTAATCCCGCGTTGACGGACACCCTGGTCCCGACGCTGATGTCGTCCTGGACGAAGAGCGAATAGGTGTGCCCTTGACCGAACTGGGCCGACTGCGGCGTGTAGTAGCGGGCTCGCAGCGCCGGAGTCCCGTTCTGATTCACCGCCACGATGCTGCCCCAACCGTTTGCGAGGCGGTTGAACTCCTCTTCCGTGAACTCGTAGCCCGCGCCCGCTTTCGCGGCGTGGCTCGTGCGCCCCAGGTCGAAGAATTTGTTCAGCGTGCCGCGCAGTTCGTGACGCCGATAGTTCTGCGTGTTGCTGAAGGGTGCCCCACCGACAATCAAGTTCGCCTGAGCGGGATCCGTGTACTGCCCCATGGTCGCGAGCTTCGACGGATCAAATGCGGGAAGGAGCCCGAGCCCGGTGACCGGTTCGTCTTCGTTGATCTCCTTGAAGTGCAGATATCTGACGTTCAGCGCCGTGGTCGGCGTCATGAAGTTCGCCCACTCGATCGTGCCGATGCGGCTCAGGTTCTCCGCCGAGGAGGCGCCGCCTGGGGCAAAGTCCGACGTGAGACCTGTGTTGTCGACGTGGTTCGGCCGATTGCGAAAGCTGACCGTGAACTGGTGCGCCGCAGTCGGAATCGCCGTCACCTTTCCGTAGAACTCGGAGCCGGTCCGCACTTCGTCAGGAAGCGGCGCGCCAACCTTGTTCACGCGCGACCATTTCGCCTGGCGGAAATAGCGAGCGGACCCATAGAAGAACGCCCGGTCTCTAACGATGGGGCCGCCTAACCCCACCGCAGGCGTCACTTCGGTCGTCAATGACGGATCGCGGAACGTTCCGGGTCTGACACCGCGCGCGAGCAAGTCCGTCGGCAGTTTGTACGCGTTCACGAAGGGTTCCGGGAGCCAGTCGAACCGTCCAATGCCCGCGAATTGATTCGAACCGCTGCGGCTCACCGCGTTGGTCACGACTCCGCCGGTCCGGCCGAACTCGGCGCTGACGGCTGCGCGCTTGACGTTCACCTCTGCGATATCGAGCTGGTTTACCTCCCCGCTCAGATAGCCGTACGCCGGATTCGTGATGTTCGCGCCGTCTATTAAATAGGTATTGTCTTGTCGGGTGCCTCCAGCAGCCGGCCCGACGGTCGATCGATTCTCGGCAACACCGGGAATCAACTGGAACATGCCGCGATAGGTTCGCTCCAACGGCAGGAACCCAAGAGCGTCCGATTTGAAATTGAAGCTGACCTCGGTGGACTTGACGTCGACAACGGGCGTGGCCGCGATGACGTTCACCTGTTCGTTCAAACCAAGGCCGGTGACGAAGTCGACCTGCGTGTCCTTCCCCACGTCGACCACGGCACGCCGCGGCGCGCTTCCGTCAGCACCGCTCTCGATGGCGACGTCGTACTCACCTGCAAGGAGGTACTCGAACCTGAAGGTGCCGTTCGCGCCCGTCACCACGGTGCGACCGGCCGGTAGGTTTGGACCGGAGGCTTTCACCACCGCTCCGGACACAGGCTGCCCGGTCCGATCGAACACCGCTCCCGAGATAGTGCCTGTGTCGGCTGCCCTCGCGAGTGCAGGGACAGCGACGACAAGGGCGACCAACAAGGCGCGCCTTAGTCCGTTCCATACGGCCATCTGCTGAATGGAACGGATCGTAGCACGTGGCCGTGAACGCTATCGCTTTCCGAGGATGGTGAATCCCGCCGCCGCACCTGACGGCGTGGCTATCGGCGTGATGAGCAGACGCCGTCCATGGCCGATTGATACCGTGCGTCCCGCCACGATGCCGAGCGCGGCGCCAAACGTGACATCGCTCAAATAATGGCGTTTCATCTGGACGCGCGACGCAGCCACGTACGACGCGACCGCATAGGCCGGAATGCCTACTTTCCACCCAAATTCCTGCTGAAGCACGGTCGCGGATGCAAATGAGACGGCGGTGTGGCCGGATGGGAACGAGAAGCCGCCGCCCTCCGGCCGCGATCGTCGCGACGTTTCTTTCAGCGCGAGCGTGAGCCCCTGCGCGATCAACTGCGCCCGGAACAGGGCGGCACCGACGCGTGCGACGCACGGTTTCTGAAGGGCGCGCCCGATGGCATAGCTGGCAAACGCCGCGCCCATCTGGAGCGGCGCTCCCCCCAGAACCGCGCCGGATCTAAAGGTGGACCGAAGTTCCGTCTCACCCGAAAAGGCGCGGCTCGTGCGCGTGTCCGCCGAGTGAACGCCAAAAGCCGCGGCAGCACCAATCGTCGCGATGCCAAGTGAGCTGCGCGATGGGAGTCGTCTCAGGTCGTTGACGGTTCCGCTGAACAGGCTTCCGGTGGTTTGCGCCACCCCGCACGGCGACGTTTCCAGATTCTTGACCTGCGCAACCGCCGGTGCCGCACTGGCCACCGTCGCGGCCACCACTGTCACGCACGTGCACAACATCCTGACCATTGAGCCGCTCGTCATCGTTGTCCTTCCGGCATCCGCTCGAAGCCCACAAGTCGCCACTGTCCTCCGCGGAGGCGGAAATATGCATCCACGGGCTTTTCCCATGACTCCGGCGGACCTGAAGGTCCGCCGCTACGTACCGCGCTCAGTTGAACTTTGATAAAGACGCCATCATGCGATGGAAGGTCTGCTGGCGCAGAAAGCGACGTCGTCGCGCCAGACGTTTCGCCAATTCGGCCTGTCTCGCCGGTCGCGTTGTCGTACGTCGACCAGGACGCGCGGTATGAGCGAGGCGCACGGGCGACATCCGCATCGACCGCCGCGTTGGTGAATGTCAGGATGCCGCCGTCAAGGCGCGGATCCACGATCGGGTTCACCGCGGTGAGGTAGGCGCGAGCGATCGCGTCGCGACGCTGGGCAAGCGCGCGGACCAGAAAGTCTTCGGCAGCAGGATCACCGAAGTCGCCGGCGCGAACCGCGGCACGCAGCAGCGGCGTGCTGAGCGCTGCCAACTTCCTGGCTGCCCAGAACTTGTCATCGAGCCTGGCGTTCAGGAACGCGCGGTTGCGGACGCGCGGCTTCCAGGCATCCGGATCGAAGTCGGTGTTGTCTTCGGGCAAGCGTCCGATCGAGGGCGATTCGTAGTACGGGTCCGTATGCCACTTCGGGAAGGAGAAACCGAATCCCACGAGCCGCTTCCCGACGCTGGCGGGTTCGACCAGGTATTCCTCTCCGGCCCAGAAGTCCGCGGGGCCCACACCTCCGCTTCCGAGGGCGGACCCGAAATCAATCAGGTTGTGGCGCACGTGCGCGCGGCCATTCTCGGTCACCAGCGTGTCGAGCGAGTTGATCGACTTGGCATCGACGTGATTCACCCACGCGGCAAACACCGCGTATCCGCGCAACTCGCGGCGGTTCTCGTGGGGCACGATGTCGTTCGGGTCATCAGGCCGCGTGCCGTAGAACCGCAGGCGGCCAACGGGCTTCCCAGGCAGCGCCCGGCTCGCAACAACGCGATAAGAGCCATCGGATTCTTGATTGGCCCGCTCCAGCAGATCGTCGACATCAGCAGCGCGCATCGCCCGGCGCTTGCCTTCGGGCGGCGTGAAGGTCGCCCCATCGCCGACAGCGAGCTGCTCGGCGCGCATGTAGGCGATGTGGTTCTCGGGAACGTTGTAACCAAGCGCCCACATCAGTTTCGTCACCGTCACCTCGGTGCCCGTGGACATCGCGCGGTAGCCTGGCGGGTCGAATTTCAGAAACCACCGCTCGCCGTTCACGTCCTTGACGGTGAAACCCAGCGTCACGCCATCGCTTTTCGACGACCGGCGTGCACGTCCCAGTTACCGGTGTCGGCGTACCGGCCGCGATAGCCCGGACCGACGGCCATCCCGCCGCCCGACATCACGCCACCGACGAACGGATACAACCCGTCGCGGCTGAAGGCAGACAGCGCCGACTCAACCTTGCCAAGGCGACGCTCGACCGGATCCGGCTTGTACTCTGCGAGGTGCTGGCCTTTCTCTTGACGCTGTGCGGCCAGGTGCTCTCCCCGCGACTCCTGCGCGGATGCCGGTACTGCAGCCAGCAGCAGTGCAATCGCTGCGGCCGCAGGCACAAGCCGGCGAAGTCCCGGAGTGGATACGGGTTCCGGCCGCAGAATCAGCAGCGCGACGCCGAGCCAGACGATGGTGAGCGCGATGTTTGCGATGGCGAATTGCTGGGCGTCCAGGTGCAGTTGGTGCGTGCCGATGAGTACCACGCCTGCCGAGATCACGTCTCCGACACGAACAAAGAACGTGTCGATCGCCTGCTTGGCCTTGTACTTCTCTTCGCGGGTCGTCGGCACCCAGAGAAGCTGCCGCGCCGTGTTCATCACCGAGTAGTCGGTCGCGTTCTCCGCCGTCTTGATCCAGCGCACCGCCGAGAACCCGACGCCGGCTGCGATGATCGCGTAGCCACCAAGCGCGATGAGCGGCAACGCCAGCAACACGCCGCCAAGGCCGCGATACTTCAGCAGCCGCGACGTAAAGAACGCCTGAAGCAGCAGAGCGACGACATTGACCGAGAACTGGTAGTTTCCGCTGAACGCTCCAATGAACGCCTGCTTGTTGAAGGTGGGATCGGCCAGCGCGAGCTGGCCGACATGGTTGGTGAGCATGCGAGCCACGAGGTACTCGCCGGTCGTGTTGACCACATTCAGCAGGACGACAAGGAGGGCAACGAAGCGGAGATATTTGTTTCCGAGAACGAGCGTGAACCCGCCGTGCAGCGACGACATCGGTTCGCGAGCCTCCGCTGAACGGCCGTCGCGCCCGTGCATCCAGAGATAGAAGCCGATGCTCGGCACGAGGAGGGCGGCAGCGATCTGGAGGATCACCTCCGGCGCAATTCCCAATCCGAAGAGGTGCCCTGCGACGAAGGACCCGAGCGGCGCGCCTGCCGTCATTCCGATGACGATGACGGGGAACAGCCGATCGGCGGCGTCCTTCGTGTAGATGTCGTTGGCGAACGACCAGAATTGCGCGACCAGCGAGATATTGAAAATCCCGACCCAGATGAAGAACGCGACGCCCACGTACGGGACGCGCTGCGTCACCGCGACGGCAAACAGCTCGATGCAGGCGACGAAGAACAGCGTGACGCCGACCAGCAGCTTCGTGCGATCCACGCGCGACGCCAGCCAGCTATAGAGCGGAACGAAGGCGATGAGCACGACGGCCTGGCCGGCCGCGGCGTAGGAACGCAGCTCCGCGCCGCCGCCCAAGAGGATGAGAGGCTCGCGAACGGTCTTGATAACCGAGTAGCAGATAAGCAGCAGAAAGATGTTCACGAGCATCAGCAGCGCCAGCGCTCCTTCACCGTTGCGAACGTCGGTGAACAGCGACAAAGCGCGATCGATCCGTGAGCGGATTGGCTGGCTGTCTGCGGTAAAGGGAATCCGTCGCATCGCTCAAGCTCCTGAATTTGGGGTGTCTGGCTGCTAACGCGTCAGGCGCGGCCAAACCCCGCAACGCGCCGGTATTCGAGGCTCCGGGCGATGTTCTTGACCGTCATCGAGGCGCTCGTTGACTGAAGGAGGCTGGCGATGGTCCGTTCGTGCTGCTGTCCACCGACCGCCGTCCGCGACGGCGTAAGGTAGGGCCACAACGCCTGCCTGATGCCGGCCGGCAGCACGTTTTCCAGGTATTCGAACGCCGTCCCCCGCAGCTGCGTATCGCCACTCGTCAAGCTGCCAAACGCGATGTTGAGCGGCTGCCGCGGAAGAACCAGCGAGAGGAGGGTAAACACGTGTGCCAAGCTCTGGCCTGCACGATCACGGACGAATTCGTCGAGCGGCGATTCGCTGACAAACCCATCGAGCAGCCGCCGGCTTTCCCAGACCGGACGCCCTACGGCCAGCTCGGCCTGGACGACCTGGTAAACACGCTCGGCGTTTAGGCGAATGCCCGGGTTGGATTCGACGATGGCGACCAGCGAACGCGCCACCTGGAACCGCACGTCGAAACGCGAATCGTCCAGGGCGAGCAGCAGGCCGTCGGCGGCGCGTTGCGAGACCGCCACTGAAAAGACACGGGCAAGCCGGCGGCGAACCATGTCGTCCTGATTCGGATCAAGCAGCGCGTCGGTGAGCTCGCCGATGCGCTCCTCGGCCACTTTCCGGAGCGCAACCAGTGCGTAGTCGGCAACCGGATCCCACGCAAGCAGCGGGATGACGTGCGGGATGAGCGCGGCGCCGAGGTTGCTCTCCCTCGAGAGCACCGCCAGGACACGGTTCCGGTCCCGGGAACGAAGCGCCACGATGTCATCGAGCTCAGGGTCGAGAGCCTGGGTGGTAGCCGCCGTTCCAGGGTCGCTTTGTACCGTGCGCGCTGCGGCGCGCACCTCCCTCATCGCCACCACCACCGCGTGCATCGAGTAGTCCTGGGTGTAAGGGAGGTCCATGGCACCACCGCGCTCGACAAGGCTGTTCTCGAGCGCGCGGATGTACCACCGATTCAGGCGGCTGGCGACAATGATGGCGCACAGCGAAATGAACATGGCCACGGCCAGAATCGTGGTGGACGGTGCAGCCGGCAGGAAAACAACGGCCAGACGCACAATGCCGCCGCCGACGGCGTCGCCAAGGCGATCCACAGCAACGTCGATGAGCGGCTTGCTTCCGCGCTTCTCCGCCGAAGAAACCGGCGTGTAGAACAGTTCGTACCCGGTCCTGAACCATGAGCTGCGGAACACCGCTTCCGTCGCTCGGGCCACGACCATCGCGCCGAAGCCCGGAACAATCAGACCGCCGAGGCTGCCGGCAAGAATCGCGATCGACGGCGTGCTGGTCGTCAACCCAAGGCCGAAGCGCTGCAGTGCGGCGGTAGTGGATGATGCCTGAAGCAGAAAGGTCACGAGGCTGGTGACCGCGTAGTACGCCGCAAAGAACCGGAGCAGGTGATCGCCGGGGCCAAAGGTCTCGACCGCCTTCACCTTGAAGAGATATTCGAGCAGTGCAGCGCTCGTGGTACCAAGGAGGACCAATGCCGCGAGGTTGCGGAGATGCGGCTGCTCTGCAATCGTGACAAATCCCGAACGCGAGGGCGTGGCGCTGAAATCCGGCGCGGCTTCAACGGGTCTCGAACTCGCTTCAGAAGCGACCGCAAGTCTCCGAACCGCCCATGCGGTCACTATCTGGAGTCCTGCGAGGACGAGGAGCATAGCCGGAACGCCAAACAGCTCCGCAACGCGCTCCGACAGGACCGCCCCGGCGAGTCCGCCAAGTGTGCCGGCCCCACCGATGCGACCGAAATCCTGCTTCGCTGTCCGGGGGTCGAACAGTTCGCTCGCAATCAGCCAGAAGCCCGACGCGAGCAGCGGCCCAACGCCTGATACATGGAGGTAGACCACCACGGCCGTGGCAGACGGCGCCAGGGAACGGACGGCAAATTCGCAGACATATAAGAGGGCACTCGCCAGAAAGGCGGCCGGGACGAACACGGCAGGCGTGATCCGCGCCGACCATTGCGCGGAAGCGCCTACCAGCAGCATCGAGAAGACGGACGTGGCGATGAGCATCATCGGCAGCGCCGTCGGGTCGAGGGACGTGAGAAATAACGCGTCGCGCGTTGCTTTTCCGCTGATAAATTGCGCGATGACGGCCGCCGCGCAGCACATCGCAATGAACGTCGAACGGGACCTGGGTTTCATGACCTTTGCTGTGTTAACGCGTTATTACGGCCAAACCCCCGCAACAACCTTGAGTCGCCCCATCACCGGGGTCTGACCCCCGTACATCGCATCACCGGGGTCTGACCCCCGTTAGTCGAACTGGTAGACTCGCGAACCATGACCTCGTCGGTCCCCTCTGAGGCGCCGCGTTTCGTGACGGGCGACGTGTTCGCCGCCCGTTACCGGATGGTCTCGAGGCTGGGCTTGGCGGCGATGGGCGAGGTCTGGCGGGCTGAGGATCTGGTGCTCGGCACGTCAGTCGCGCTCAAGATCATCCTTGCGCCGTCCCCCGAAACGCGCAGGCAGATCCTCAACGAAGTCCGACTGGCACGGCAGATTACCGACCCCAACGTCCGCCGGGTCTTCGACGTCGGCGAGGTTGGCGACGACGTGTTCTGCACGATGGAGCTGATTGAGGGGCAGGACCTCGGCACGCTCCTCAAGCGCGTCGGACGCCTTCCGTCGGAAAAGGTCAGCGACATCGGACGACAGATCCTTTCCGGTCTGGCAGCCGCCCACGCGCACGGAGTTCTGCACCGCGACGTGCGTCCGGCAAACATCCTGATCGATCAGTACGGCGCCGTGTGTATCACCGACTTTGCGATAGGCATCCCGACAGACAACCAGTCAGACCAGGCGACTCGCGACGCGCTCGTGTACTCGGCGCCCGAGCAGCTCAGCCCTGGGACCGCGTTGTCGGAGCGCACGGACCTATACGGCTTGGGCGTCGTGCTCTACGAACTATTGGTCGGCGAACCACCGCCGAGATCCGCCACCACGAGGTCGGTGCCGTTACCGTCGCAGCGAGTCGGCGAGGTCGATTCGCGTCTCGAGAACGCCATTGTCGAGGCGATGTCGTGGGATCCGCGCTTACGGCCCGCGTCCGCGACGGCAATGCGAGCGGCTCTCGAAGCCCGGCGGCCAGTGCGCGTCGCCTCGCGGCTGAGTCCGTGGATCGCCGGCGCAACGATCGCGACTGTGATTGGCGTGCTCGCCGTTATCTCCTCTCGCCTGCTGCCGCGTGCGACGGCGCTGAGTGATCGCGACACCATCGTCCTCGCTGACTTCGCAAACAGCACCGGCGATCCGGTCTTCGATGGAACGTTGAAGGTCGCGCTGTCGGTCGCGCTCGAACAATCGCCGTTTCTCAAGGTGTATCCCGATCCCGCGGTGCGCGACACGCTACGTCTCATGCAACGGACGCCGGATGCGCCGGTAACGCGAGCGCTGGCTCGCGATATCGCACGGCGCGAACAGCTCAAGGCGCTGGTCGTTGGATCGATCGCGAGCCTCGGCGCTAACTACGTGATCAGCCTGGAAGCGGCCGACGCCGAAACCGGCGACATCATGGCGCGCGAACAGGTGGAAGTCCCCCGGAAGGAAGAGGTCCTCACGGCACTCGGCACAGCCACATCGAGCTTCCGCGAAAAGCTTGGAGAGTCGCTCGCCTCGGTCCGGCGGTTCGACGCTCCGCTTCCCCGCGCAACCACCCCTTCACTTGAAGCACTCCATGCCTACGCACTTGCGCTCGACGAGGGACGCGTGGTCCCGCGCGTGGACGCGATTCCGCACCTGCAGCGTGCGTTGGAACTCGACCCGAACTTCGCGATGGCGCACGCGCTGCTGTCAGGGGTGTACGCGAACAACGGACGATTTACCGAGGCGCCTCGATATGCCCAGCGTGCATTCGAGTTGCGTGACCGCGTGAGCGAGCGCGAGCGGTTCTTCATCTCGTGGCGCTATCTCGTTGATGCCGAACAGGCGTGGGACAAAGCGCTCGATCTCGCTATGTCGTGGACGCAGACCTATCCAAGAGAAGCGTTCGCCTTCAACAGCCTCGGACTCGCATCGGGAACGCTCGGTCAGCACGACCGCGCTGTCACTGCGTTTCGGCAGGCGCTCGCTCTCGACCAGAAGTTCGTTCCTCCGTACGGCAACCTGGCCGGCTCGTTGATGGCGCTCAACCGCTTCGATGAGGTGACCGACGCGCTGAACCTCGCGCGCACCAATGGAATCGACACCAATGGCATCCAGCGGACCACCTATCTGCTCGGTTACGTTACAAACGACCGCGCAGCGATGGACGGCGCGATGGCCACCGCGCGGCGAACACCGGACGCCACGTCGGCGACGGCGTGGGAGGCGCGCGCAGCAGCCGGATCCGGCCGTTTTCGTGCCGCTCATGACTTGTATCAGCGGGCAGTGGAAGAAGCTCGCGACGATTACCACGATCTGGCGGCGCAATGGACGGCCGAGGATGCGGAAGCGATGGCGCTCTCGGGGGTGTGCCAGGACGCCAGGCGCCAGGGCGCCGGGGCGCTCGAGTTGTCCCGCGATAACTTCACCGTGGAGCGCGTCAGCAGGGCGCTTGCCCTTTGCGGCGTCGCGGAAGAAGCGAACGCCCTGACGCAGGAACTGACGAAACGGTTTTCATCGGCCACCCTGACCACGAATCTTCAGGTGCCGGTGACAACGGCAATCGTGGCAGCACGAGCCGGCGATCCAGTCCGTGCGCTTCGCCTCCTCGAACCCGTGGCTGCCTACGACCACGCTCCAGCCGCGGAGTTCTGGCCGTCATATTTGCGGGGACAAGCGCATCTGATGCTCAAGCAGCCGCGGGAAGCGGCGGCGCAATTCGCCCACATCATCGAGCATCGAGGGGAAGCGCCTACCTCCCCCCTGTACTCCCTCTCACTTCTAGGAAGTGCCCGCGCCGCGGCTCTCGCCAGCGATCTGCCAGCCGCCCGGGACCATTACCAACGGTTCCTGGATACATGGAGCGGTGCCGACGCAAATACGTCCGTCTTGAAGGAAGCCCGCCAGGAATACGTTCGGATCAGGTAGTAAACTCGTAGTCTCCAAGAATGTCGTCGCTGCACCAGCGGGCGAAGGATGTATTCCTCGTCGCGCTCGCCCAATCCGGGCCGGATCGAAGTGCGTTCCTGGCGGATGCCTGCGGAGACGACACAGCCCTTCGCGCCGAAGTCGAGTCGTTGCTTCACTTTCACGAGACGACGGGCTCGTCCGAGCCCGAAGTGGCACGCGAGGACGCCCAGTTCGCACCCGGCCAGATGTTCGCGGGGCGTTACCGGATGGTGGCGCGAATCGGCCGAGGCGGCATGGGCGACGTGTGGCGCGCCGACGATGTGATCCTGCAGACGCCGGTAGCGTTGAAGCTGATTGCGTCGACCGCGAACGAACAGGCCGGGCGGATTCTGAATGAAGTTCGCGTTGCCCGGCAGATTACCCACCCCGCTGTGTGCCGCGTGTTCGACGTTGGCAACGCCGACGGCGTGGTGTTCTTCACCATGGAGCTGGTCGATGGCGAAGACCTCGCGGCGCTGGTTCGGCGTGTGGGTCGCCTGGCATCCGAAAAGGTCAACGACATCGCCCGACAGCTGTGTGGTGGTCTGGCGGCCGCCCACGCACAGGGAGTGCTGCACCGGGATCTGAAGCCGGGTAACGTGCTGATCGACAACCACGGCCAGGTCCGCATCACCGATTTCGGCATCGCGATCTGGCAGGCTCAGCCCGTCTCGCATTCGCTCACCGGCACGCCCGCGTACATGGCTCCCGAGCAGCGCACACTTGGAGCAACGCTGTCGCCGCAAACGGACATCTACGCGCTTGGGCTGGTTCTCTATGAGCTGCTCGTCGGGCAGCATCCGTTCAAACATAGCGGCGCCGGCGCCGCGCCGGCGCGCCCTTCATCCGTGGTCCCGAACGTCGATCCCCAGCTCGAACGCGTCATCATGGACGCGCTGTCGATCGATCCGGTCGGCCGGCCGGCATCCGCCACGGAGTTTGCCGCGCGACTCGCGCAGCCTTCGGTTCGGGCCGCGAACGACACGAGCCGCACAGCCGCAGCCGTCGGTGGCCGCCGCCTGTCCTGGTGGATTATCGGACCGGCTATCGCCGCCGTGGCCGGCATCATTGCCGTCGCCTTGACGTTCTTCATCTCACCGCGCGCGGGCGCGAGAACCCTTACCGCGCAGGACACGATCGTCATTGCCGACTTCGAAAACACGACGAACGAACCCGTGTTCGATGGCGCACTCAAAATCGCACTCGCCGTCGCGCTCGAGCAGTCGCCGTTTCTCAAGGTGTTTCCGGATGATCGGGCGCGCGACACGCTGCGACTGATGGAGCGATCGCCGGATGAGCGCATCACACGCGCACTTGCGCGTGACATCGCGCGGCGCGAGCAACTCAAGGCATTGATCAGCGGATCGATCGCAAGTCTCGGACGCAATTACGTGATCGCGCTCGAGGCGGTCAACGCCGATACGGGCGACGTGATGGCGCGCGAACAGGCGGAAGCCACGAGCAAGGAACAGGTGCTGACCTCGCTTGGCGCTGCGTCCGCACGGCTTCGCGAGAGACTCGGCGAATCGCTCGCCTCGGTCAAACAATTCGACGCTCCCCTGCCGCGTGCCACGACGCCGTCACTCGATGCGCTGCACGCCTACTCGCTGGCGCTGTCTGACGGCCGTGAAGTCCCACGGCTCGAATCGATACCGCAGTTGAAGCGCGCCATCGAACTGGACCCGACCTTTGCCATGGCGCACGCCCAGCTGTCGGCGGTGTACGCGAACACCTATCAGTCCGCGCTCGCTCCGGCGTACTCCAGGCGTGCGTTCGAGTTGCGCGACCGCGTCAGCGAGCGCGAGCGGTTCTTTATTTCCTGGCGGTATTACCGTGACGCGGTTCAGGCCTGGGACAAGGGACTGGAGCTGGCCCGCTCGTGGACGGCCGCCTATCCACGCGAAGCATTCGCGTTCAACAGCCTCGGCGCCGCGCTGATTCGCTTCGGCGACTTCGAGGCGTCGGTCGAGCCGTTCCGGCAGGCGATTCGGTTGGATCCAAAATTCGTCCCCGCGTACGGAAACCTGGCGGCCTCGCTGCTCGCCCTCAATCGTCTGCCGGAAGCGCGTGCGGTGCTTCAGGACGGTGCTGACAAACATCTCGACTTCCCGGGCGCTCGTCGGCTTTCCTACCTGCTCGCCTTGGTGCAGGGTGATTCGGCGACGATGACGCGTGAGCTCGATGCCTCGATCGGCGCGGGGGAAACGAACGCGGCGTTCGGCTGGCAGGCGCAGGCGTCCGTCTTCGAGGGACACCTACGACAGGCGCACGACGAATTCGGGCACGGCATAGAGTCGGCGCGGCGGGGCAACTTCACCGAGGTCGCAGCACAGTTGACGATTGATGACGCTGAAGGGCACGCGATCGTCGGTCAGTGCCGGGAAGCTCGCAACGAAGTGTCCGCCGGCCTCGCGCTGAGCCGCGACAACGGCACGCTGGAGCATGCCGGCCGGACCCTGGCCATCTGCGGAGCCGAACGCGACGCGCTGGAATTATCAAGCGAGCTGGCGAAAGGATTTCCTGAAGCGATCTTCACGAACCGGCTGGCGATCCCAGTCACGGCCGCGGCCGTTGCGATCCAACGCGGCGACGGCGCGCGCGCCCTCGAGCTGCTCGAACCTGTGCGGCGGTTCGACCATGCCCCGTCGGGGGAGTTCTGGCCAGCCTATCTTCGCGGCCAGGCATACCTGCAGCTGAAAAATGGACCGGCTGCAGCAGCAGAATTCCGCAACATCATCGCGCATCGAGGCGAGGTGCCGGCATCGATGCTCTATCCACTTTCCCATCTCGGCCTGGCGCGAGCCTCCGCGTTGGCAAACGACACCGAGACCGCACGGAAATCGTACGAACAATTCCTGACATTGTGGAAGACCGCTGACCCGGAACTTGGGATCGTCAACCAGGCCCGCCGCGAGCAAGCCGCACTGGGATCGCGATAAAGTCGCCGAGACTCCTCATGACGAAGTCCTGGTCGCCCGACGAGTTGCGCCAGACGATGTACGGCGAGTTGCGGCGGGTCGCACGTCGCTATCTCGGACGCGAGCGAAAGAACCATACGCTGCAGCCCACCGCGCTCGTGCACGAAGCGTGGCTGAAGCTCCAGAACGAACGCGGCAGCCCGTGGCAGGGGCGGACGCACGGCCTCGCGCTCGGTGCGCAAGCGATGCGACGGCTGCTCGTGGATCACGGACGTCATCAGAAGCGCCAGAAGCGAGGCGGCGGCGCGCAGCCCGTGGCGCTCGACGACCTGATGCAGGCGGCGGCCACACAGGAAGTGCCCGTCGAGGATCTCCTGACGCTCGAAGAAGCACTCACCCGGCTGGAGGCCATCGATCCGCGGGCGGCGCAGGTGATCTCGCTTCGGTTCTTCTCAGGGATGTCCAGTCCTGAAGTCGCCGAGCACCTTGGCGTCTCCGTTCGGACCGTTGAGGGCGACTGGGCGCATGCACGCGCCTGGCTCAAGCGTGAGCTCGCCCGCACGCCGGCGGAGGACGCAACTGTGAACGACGAAGAATCAAAGTAGCGTGATCCGAGTTTGTTTGTCGAAGACGACCAAGGCACGCGCGAAGGTTACGCCGCGTATCTCTGAGGCCACGGCTATGACGTGATCGCGAGCCCAGCGGCGTCGAAGCGCTCGACTTCGCGTTCAACTGGCTGCCCTCAGTGATCGTGGTGGATCTCGGGTTGAAGGATGTCGATGGATGGGAGATGTTCCGATCATTGCGTTCACCGGAGCCGACCTCCCGCATGAGCGCATCAGCGCGATGCGCGCCGGGTGCGATCGCGTCGTGACGAAGCCCTGCGCTCCTAGCGCGCTCCTCGAAGAGATTGCTCGGTGCACCGACCGCGGATGACCGTCACTCGCCGCGGCGCGGCACCGCGCTCACGAGGGCGGCGTCGAGTACGTCGTCGAGGTATCGACGGTGAATTTGCGATAGCCTGAGAAGTCCGAGATGCCGCGAATGCGCAGCCGTCTGACGAGCAGCACGCGTGCGCCGGCCGTCCACGTGACCTGGGACGGGAGCCAGACCTCGTTGTTCACTTTGCGGCGCTGATACGTCGCGGTCGTTCCCTTGTGGATGCGCGCCAGCAGCCCCATCCCGATCGACAGATCGTCGATCGCTTCGATTTCTACGCGCACCAGCTCGTAGTCCGATTCGCTCACCCACGCGCGCGCCTTGAAATGCCGCATGATGTCGCCGTCCTTGGTCTGCGGCTTCACCGTTGGCTTCGGCGTCAAGGTCGCGACGATCGTGTCGTGCCCCTCGATCGGCTCGCGGCGCACCATCTGAATGTCGTAGATGCGAAAGAGATCGTCAATCGCAGCGCTGTAGCGGCTGCGTTGCTTGTCGAGCTGCTGCTCCTGCTTACGCCGGTCCGACGCATCGGCCATTTTCTTCGCGTAGTCCTCGACGTCGCGCCGGCGGTCGCGATCCTCCTCCGCCAGCTTCGGCGGCGGCACGCGTTTGCCGTCTGCCTCGATGAGACGTCGATACCGGTCCTGGCCGGGAAGCCCCGGGTACACCTCGAACACTTTCACCGACTCGCTCGTCGGCCGGCCCGATCCATCCAGCTTCTGCTCGGTGCGCCGTTCAGTGAACATGTAGCCACTCTGCCGCTCTTCGTCGATCGCAAGCTTCTTTTTCACCTGTGCGGCAAAGGAGGCGAAATCCGGCAGCGGTCGCTCCTGCGCCGCCGGGATCGAGAGAAACGTCACAACGAGAGCGAGCGGAATCAGACGAGACACGAGACCCTGCTGAAGATTGTACGCATGTTGAACGAGACGGGTAATGACGGCCCGCTGTGACGAGCCGCCTTGTCGCGCCAACAACCACTCCCACTATTGTCCGTTCTGCGATTCATCCGCCGCTCGGCGATCATCCGTCCGGTCATGGCAGAAGGCTTGGATACACCAGGCCGACGTCCATGCCAGGCTCCGCACCGCTCGACGTTCTGCCGTTGTGGGCGCTGTTTATGGCCCTCCTCCTCGGCAACCTCCTGCTCGACGAATGCGGCTTCCGCGTCGGGCGTCTGCGGGCCCGGCGGACGCAAAAAGAAAGCGACGCGGCCGTCAACACGATCGTCACCGCCGAGCTCGGATTGCTCGCGTTCCTACTGGCGTTCTCATTCCAGATCGTCGTATCGCGCTTCGACGTGCGCCGGCATGTCCTGCTCGACGAGGCGAATGCGATCGGCACCTCGTATCTGCGCGCCGCGATGCTTCCCGACACCCAAGGCGCATCGATTCGTCATCTCCTCCGCGAGTACACGGATGTCCGCATTCAGGCAACGACGGGGGCGTCCCTCGACCAGGTCCTCCGCCGTTCCGAGAAGATTCATCAGCAGCTCTGGACCGAAGCGGTCGCCGCTGCCGGGCACGACGCCCGCTCGGTACCTACCGGTTTGTTCATCCAGTCACTGAACGAGGTGATCGATCTTCACGCAGCAAGAGTCATGGCGGCCCTTGGTAGCCGCATGCCTCTGATAGTCTGGATCGTGCTCTTCGCTGTCGGATTCCTGTCGTTCTTCACGATGGGCTACCAGGCCGGCCTGACGAGGACCAGCCGATCGCCGGCGACCATCGTGCTCGCGCTGACCTTCGTCTCCGTCATCTGGCTCGTCGCGGATCTCGATAGGCCAGGCGAAGGGGTTCTGGGCGTCAGTCAGCAGCCGATGATCGAGGTGCGCAGGATGATGGACACCCCTCCGGATTAATTTACGCGTCTAGCCTGGACGGCCTAACATCGAACGAGCACGCGCGTGGGTCGTTGGGTAGAGAAAAGGCGCGCATCGCGAATCGCCACCAGCACTGACACCGCCCGACATCAGTTGCTGCCCTCGTCAATGAGCGGCAGTATGACGCCTCAAGAACCGAGCCAAACGATCACTGCCCACCGTGATCGCGCTGATGCGGGCGCGAACGCGAACGACGCACGCGCGTGCGTGAATCCACGCTGATCGTAGTTACTCCAATTCTCACGCGCGGTTCCAGCTCGGAATCGACACCCTGGAAGCACGCGGCGCGAGGCGCACTGGAGAACCCATGAGTATCGATCGTGCATAAACGGCTCGAACCAAAACGAAGAGGCACGTCATGAACGCAGAGCAGAGTCGCCTGAAGGAAGACCGCGAGCAAAAGCTTCCGTGGAAGAAATGGGACCCTATTTGAGCGAACGCCAGTGGGGAACCGTCCGTGAAGACTACAGCGAGGACGGTAACGCCTGGGACTATTTCCCCCACGATCAAGCGCGCTCGCGCGCGTATCGCTGGGGGGAAGACGGGCTGGCAGGCATCTCCGACGACAAGCAGCTTCTCTGCTTCGCGCTCGCGCTCTGGAATGGCAAGGATCCCGTCCTCAAGGAACGGTTGTTCGGCCTGATCAACCGCGAGGGGAATCACGGCGAGGACGTGAGGGAGTACTACTTCTACCTCGACTCGACGCCAACCCACTCGTACATGAAGTATCTCTACA
>Ga0114129_10005628_pt1 | contig 17722 bp, 17 predicted proteins | sample RhiMetdeltSRZDD1_FD_80071 | JGI IMG/M metagenome (GOLD analysis project Ga0114129, IMG submission 80071) | Populus rhizosphere microbial communities from Tennessee, USA - Rhizosphere MetaG P. deltoides SRZDD1 (version 2) (version 2) | ecosystem: Host-associated > Plants > Roots > Rhizosphere >...
CCGGAAGTGCAGGTGGCGATCCTGTCCGAGCGCATCAACAATCTCACCGAGCATTTCAAAACTCACGTCAAGGACAATCATTCCCGCCGTGGGCTGCTCAAGCTTGTCGGCCAGCGCCGCCAGTTGCTCGATTATCTGCGTCGTACCAACGAAGCGAGCTACAAGAATTTAATCGAGAAGCTCGGCATTCGCCGATGATTTATTCCGCGCAGGGCAACCGAGCCCTGTGCGTTTCGTGTAGCGGATGCGCATCGCGCGTTCGCTCGTTGGGCCGGCAGCGATGGGCGCAGCCGGCGATTTGGCAAGAGCTGGCAAGGATCGCTCTTGCAACAAGGCAAGGTTCGAAATGCCATGGCAGGATCGCCAGACGCTGTTGCTTCCCGCACCGGGATCTGCGCGCAGCTTCTCGCCGTCTTGCGCATGGCTTTCGGGGCTCGCCGAAACCATGAGAGAAAGACACAATGTTCGACATGCATCGAGTTGAATTCGATTGGGGTGGGCGCAAGCTAACCCTGGAAACCGGCAGAATCGCGCGGCAGGCCGATGGGGCCGTGCTCGCCACCTACGGCGAGACCACCGTGCTCGCCACCGTCGTGGCGGCCAAGGCGCCGAAGGAAGGCGTCGACTTTATGCCGCTGACGGTCAATTACCAGGAAAAATTCTTCGCCGCCGGCAGGATTCCCGGCGGCTACTTCAAGCGAGAAGGCCGCCCTACGGAGAAAGAGACGCTAACCTCGCGTCTCATCGACCGGCCGGTGCGTCCGCTGTTCGCGGAAGGCTGGCGTTGTGACACGCAGGTAATCGTCACAACGCTGTGTCACGATCTTGAGAATGATCCCGACATCGTCGCCATGGTCGCGGCATCCGCCGCGCTCACCCTGTCCGGCGTCCCATTCATGGGCCCCGTCGGCGCTGCGCGTGTCGGTTTCATCAATAACGAATACGTTCTTAACCCGCAGCTAGACGAGATGGTCGAAAGCCAACTCGATCTGGTCGTCGCCGGCACCAACGATGCGGTGCTGATGGTGGAATCGGAAGCCAAAGAGCTGTCCGAGGACATCATGCTTGGCGCGGTGATGTTCGGCCACCGGCATTTCCAGCCGGTCATTGGAGCCATCATCCGGCTCGCGGAAAAGGCGGCCAAGGAACCGCGCGAACTGACGCTCCCCGACAACGCCAAGCTCGAGCAAGAAATCCTCGGTCTGGTCGAAAAGGATTTGCGCGCGGCCTATTCGATCGCGTCGAAGCAGGACCGTCACAAGGCGGTCGACGCGGCGAAAGAGAAGGTGTTGGAGCACTTCTTCCCCGGCGGCGCCGAGAACCCCGAATACGACCAGCTGCGTGTGGCGGCTGTGTTCAAGGAGCTCGAAGGCAAGATCGTGCGCTGGAATATTCTTGATACCGGCAGGCGCATCGATGGCCGCGACAACAAGACGGTTCGCCCGATCGTGGCGGAAGTCGGCGCTCTGCCGCGGACCCACGGTTCAGCGCTGTTCACGCGCGGCGAGACCCAAGCGCTCGTGGTGGCGACGCTCGGCACTGCCGAAGACGAGCAGTTCGTCGATGCTCTGCAGGGCACGTACAAGGAGACGTTCCTGCTGCACTATAACTTCCCGCCGTTCTCGGTCGGCGAAACCGGCCGCATCGGCTCGCCTGGACGCCGCGAGATCGGTCACGGCAAACTTGCCTGGCGGGCGATTCATCCGATGCTGCCGGCGGCGGCGGAGTTTCCGTACACGATCCGTGTCGTTTCCGAGATCACCGAATCCAACGGCTCGTCGTCGATGGCCACTGTCTGCGGCTCCTCGCTGGCACTGATGGATGCGGGCGTCCCGCTGAAGCGGCCGACCGCCGGCATCGCCATGGGTCTTATTCTCGAAGGCCAGCGCTACGCGGTGCTCTCCGACATCCTTGGCGATGAGGATCACCTGGGCGACATGGATTTCAAGGTTGCCGGCACTGAACAGGGCGTTACGTCCCTGCAGATGGATATCAAGCTCGCCGGGATCACCGAAGAGATCATGAAGGTCGCGCTCGCCCAGGCGAAGGACGGCCGCATGCATATTCTCGGTGAGATGGGCAAGGCGCTCACTGCAGCGCGAGCTGAACTCGGCGAGCACGCTCCGCGCATCGAGATGTTCAAGATTCCGACCGACAAGATCCGTGAGGTGATCGGCACCGGTGGCAAGGTGATCCGCGAGATCGTCGAAAAGACCGGCGCGAAGATCAACATCGAGGACGACGGCTCGGTTAAGGTCGCCTCGGCCAGCGGCGAATCGATCAAGGCTGCGATCAATTGGATCAAGTCGATCGCCTCGGATCCGGAAGTGGGCCACATCTACGAGGGCACCGTGGTGAAGGTCATGGACTTCGGCGCTTTCGTGAACTTCTTCGGCGCCAAGGACGGGCTGGTGCACATCAGCCAGCTCGCGCCACGCCGGGTGAACAAAGTCACCGACGTCGTCAAGGAAGGCGACAAAGTGAAGGTAAAGCTTCTCGGCGTCGACGAGCGCGGCAAGGTCCGTCTGTCGATGAAGGCGGTCGACCAGGCCACCGGCGAGGACATCGAAGGCAAGCAACGCGCTGAGGGCGGCGAGCAGCCGCGCGAAGCTGCAGGCGGCGCTGAATAACGCCTTCAACAAAAAGGGTGGCTCACCGGCCGCCCTTCTTATCTCTCGCTAAGGAAATCGATCACGAGCCGGCTTACAGCGTCCGGGGCTTCTCGCGTCGGAAAATGGCCGATGCCATCGAGCACATGGCGGCGGTACCCGCCGGTGAAATACATGTCTTTTCCGTCGGTCGTGCTGGGCAGCGTGACGCCATCGGCGCCGCCCTGGATCATGAGAGTCGGGATCGAAATGGCCTGTGCCGATCTTGCGCGTTGGTCGAGATCCCGATAGCGCGGGTCCTTCCGCGCCTCGCCCCAGCGAACCGTGTAGGAATGCACCGTGATCTCCGGCCAATCCGAATTTTCGAACGATTTGGCTGTAGTCTCGAATTCGGACTCCTTGAACCAGCCTTGCGGTGCCCAGGTCTCCCACTGGATCCGGGCAAAGGCTTTGCGATCGCGTCTGACGGTTTCCGCTCCACGTTCCGTGGCCATGAACCACTGGTACCAATATTTTCGTGTCTGCTCCAAAGCAGGGGTGGGGAGTTCGCCGGGCTGCCATCCGACCGAGAGCGTGCAGATGCGCGTGGCGCGTTCCGGATGAATCGTCGCAAGAACATAAGCGATGCGCGCGCCCCAATCGTGGCCGACAACAGCGAATGTCCGGAGCTTCAGCGCATTCGCAAGATCGATCGCATCCTGCGCCATAGCGACCATTTCACCGGACCGCATCGTATCCGCCGACAGAAACGAAGTCGGACCAAAGCCACGCAACCAGGGCACCACGGTTTGAAAGCCGGCGGCCTGCAGGGCCGGCACGATCCGGTCAAACGTGCGCGCGTCATCCGGCCATCCATGCAGCAGAATGACCGGTGCGCCGTCAGGTGGCCCGCCGCGCTCATAGGCGATACGCAGAACAGGCGTCGTTGCGAAGTGTATCGTCATGGCAGGCACTTCCTCGCAGCTTTGGTTCCAAAACAAAAACTAGCGCCCCGCTCTCCTGCTTGGCGCCTCTTCCTGCAGCCATCGGCAAACGAACCCGCCGATCACGCCGCCGAGAATCGGGGCAACCCAGAATAGCCACAGGGCGTTGATTGCCTGAGCACCACCGAAGATCGCGGTCGCGGTCGACCGCGCTGGATTGAGAGAGGCATTCGAAATCGGGATGGCGACGAGATGGAACATCGTCAAGGCCAGTCCGATCGCGATAGGCGCAAACCCGGCCGGTGCGCGCGGTGACGTCGCACCGACGATCACCACAAGAAACAGGGCCGTGATCACCGTTTCCGTCAGGAAGACCGCGCCCATCGAGAACCCGCCGCTCCCATACAGATTCGAAATCGTGGTGAATGTATTCCACTTGGCCGGCGGCGCGCCGCTTAGCACAAGATAGAACACACCGGCGGCGGCCGCTCCGCCGATCACCTGCACGATAATGTAGGGCAGCGCCCGCTCGATCGGAAAACGGCCCGCCGCCATCAGCCCGCAGGTCACGGCCGGATTGAAGTGTGCGCCCGAGATGTGACCAACGGCAAATGCCATAGCCATCACTGACAAACCCACGGCGAAGGCGATAGCGATCAGTCCTGCTTGTGGTGCCGAAAACAGCGCGCTACCGCAGACTGCGCTCACGAGTGAAAACGTACCAATGAACTCCGCTGCCAATTCGCGCTGCATGGTGAAATCTCCAGAAAGGTCCCGGTAAATCGAAGCTCCCGCCTTATCGTCCAACAACCCGTGACGAAGGGCAACATATCAGGGAGATACAGACGCCAGGATTCTTTCAGCTATTCGCCGTTTTCCATGGCGCCGCTGGCCTTGAGCGCATCCGGCTGCGGCATGGCAATGACATTGTAGCCGGAATCGACAAAATGAATCTCGCCGGTCACGCCTGTAGAAAGATCCGACAGGAGGTAAAGCCCGGCGCCGCCCAGTTCGTCCAGCGTCACGCCGCGGCCGAGCGGAGAATATTTCTGCTGGAACGCGAACATGTATCGTGCATCGGTGATGCCGGCGCCGGCGAGCGTGCGAATGGGACCTGCGGAGATTGCATTGACCCTGATTTTCTGCGGACCGAAGTCGACGGCAAGATAGCGCACCGAAGCTTCCAGCGCGGCTTTCGCCACGCCCATCACGTTATAGTTTGGCATCGCGCGCAGACCACCATTATAGGTGAGCGTAACCATGGCGCCGCCGTTGGGCATCAGCGCGGAGGCGTGTTTGGCAGCCTCGGTGAAGGCGTAGCAAGAGATCAGCATCGTGCGGATGAAATTCTTGCGCGTGGAATCCGCGTAGCGCCCTTTTAACTCGTTCTTGTCGGAGAAGGCCACCGCATGAACGAGAAAATCCATGGTGCCCCATTTCTGTTTTATCGCATCGAACACCGCATCAACCGATGCGATATCCTCGACGTCGCACGGCATCAGAAAGGATGAGCCGGCCCGCTCCGCGAGCGGTTTGACCCGCTTGGCCAGCGCCTCGCCTTGATAGGTAAAGGCTAGCTGCGCCCCCTGGGACGCGAGCGTCTGCGCGATTCCCCACGCAATCGAATGATCGTTGGCGACACCCATGATCAGGCCGCGCTTGCCCTGCATCAAGTTGCCCCGTGGAGCGATTTGCTCACCAGCCATTGTCGTCGGCCTGCCTGGAAAAGATCGAAGGATGGACAAGGAAACGGGCTTGTTCATGCGAAGCTCCCCATCGAATCGCTTGGCGCGCCGAAAGCCCGTTTATGGCGCGGACACAACAATCCGATGACGAGGCGGGCGGCAAGGCCGCCCAGGAAGCGTCAGGAAAAACCGTCATGCATCAAGCCGCTTGAACACAACCGACGCATTGGTGCCGCCGAAACCGAATGAGTTCGACAGCACGCAGCCAAGCTTCACATTGTCCTTGCGTTCTCGCACGATCGGCATGTCGGCAAACGCAGAATCCAGATTCTCGATATTGGCGCTCTCGCAGATGAAGCCGTTCTGCATCATGAGCAGGGAGTAGATGGCCTCCTGCACGCCGGTCGCGCCGAGTGAATGGCCGGTCAACGACTTGGTGGCCGAAATCGGAGGGCACTTCGCGCCGAACACCTCGCGGATCGCCTCAATCTCCTTGATATCGCCGATAGGAGTCGAGGTCGCGTGCGGGTTGATATAATCGACCGGTGCTTTGACGCTCTCGAGCGCCATATTCATGCAACGTACGGCGCCCTCGCCCGACGGAGCCACCATGTCGTAACCGTCGGACGTTGCGCCATAGCCGGCCACTTCGGCGTAGATCCTCGCACCGCGCGCTTTCGCGTGTTCGAGCTCTTCTAGCACCAGCACGCCAGCGCCTCCGGCAATCACGAAACCGTCGCGATCTTTGTCGTAAGCTCGCGATGCTTTTTCCGGCGTGGCGTTAAACTTCGACGACATTGCCCCCATCGCATCGAACAGGACGGACAGCGACCAGTCCAGCTCTTCGCAACCGCCGGCGAAGACGAGATCCTGTTTGCCCCATTGGATCAACTCGGCGGCGTTGCCGATGCAATGATTGGAGGTGGCGCATGCCGAGGAGATTGAGTAATTGACGCCCTTGATCTTGAACCAGGTTGCGAGCGTCGCGGACGCCGTCGACGACATCGCCTTCGGCACTGCGAAGGGGCCTACGCGTTTGGGGCCCTTGCTGCGCGCGGTGTCGGCGGCTTCTATGATGGCGCGGCACGAAGGGCCGCCGGAGCCCATCACAATCCCGGTGCGCTCATTCGAAATTTCCTTTTCCTCGACGCCGGAGTCGCGGATGGCCTGCTCCATAGCGACGTGATTCCAGGCGGCGCCCCCGCCAAGGAAGCGCATGGCGCGGCGGTCGACGATTTCGTCAGGATCGAGACGCGGCGCACCATGGACCTGGCAACGGAATCCCAGCTCAGCGTATTTTTCCGCCCGCACGACTCCGGATTTGGCCTCGCGCAGACTTGCCAGCACTTCCTGCGTATTGTTGCCGATCGATGAGACGATCCCCATTCCGGTGACGACGACCCGTCGCATAATGGTATGACCCTTAAAAATCTCGCCGCGGTTTGCTGTTGAGTGGGCCACAGATTGGCCAGTTGCGTAATTCTGCAAGGCCCTCCGCCGGGCTCAAGCACCACTGGGCTGTAGCGCCTCGTCCTGTTTGAAGAGGCCGACTTTGAGATCGTTGGCTCGGTATATGACGTTGCCGTCGGCCGAAAGCCAGCCGTCGGCGATGCCGAGCACAAGTTTCGAGCGCATAACTCGCTTTATATCGATGCCATAGATAACTTTTTTGACCGTCGGCAGCACCTGGCCGGAAAATTTGAGCTCGCCCAATCCAAGGGCCCTGCCTTTGCCGGGAGCGCCCAGCCAGCCGAGGAAAAACCCGACCAATTGCCATAGTGCATCGAGCCCAAGGCATCCGGGCATCACCGGATCGCCTTTGAAGTGGCACAGGAAGAACCACAAGTCCGGCTTCACATCGAGTTCAGCGCGAATCATGCCCTTGCCATGCTCACCGCCATCCTCGCTGATTTCGGCAATCCGGTCGAACATCAGCATCGGGGGCAGCGGCAGTTGCGCATTGCCGGCACCGAACAGTTCGCCACGGCCGCAGGCGAGCAAATCTTCATACTCGAAGCTGTGCCGCCGCGCGTCCACTGGCGCCGCTTCTCCATGCAAGAGGCCTGACTGAATTGCCATGCCGAGTAGGTAACATACCAAAGCTAGCGGGCAAAGATGGCGGAACCGCGGGCTATGGACGCGCTATCGCCGCCAGAGCCCGCAAAACCGGCGGCATTCAACTGCGATGCGGTTGCATCCAGGAGGCCGATTTCGTATATGTTGCAAATGAAACGGATTTGGCTGGCTCCCTATCGGGGCCGGCTGTTTAGGCACGAGAAATGGCTCCGACGCGTACCGTGGTAATACCGAATACCAAAGCTGGCACCGAGCGCTCACCGGACCGACCGGCGCTGACCGGCTGTCCATGGCACGACGTCAAAGCTATGTTGCGGGAGGCCGGCTTGCGCCCTACCCGTCAGCGCATGGCCTTGGGCTGGATCCTGTTCGGCAAGGGCGATCGCCATCTTACCGCCGAGATGCTTTACGAAGAGGCGACTCGCGCGAAAGTGCCGGTCTCTCTGGCCACGATTTACAACACGCTACACCAATTCACCGAGGTTGGTCTGCTGCGCCAGGTTGCGGTCGACGGAACCAAGGCCTATTTCGACACCAACGTGACAGCGCATCATCATTTCTTCGTGGAAGGCGAGGATGAGCTGCTCGATATCCCCGACGCCGAAGTGCTCGTAGGCAAAACACCAACCCCGCCGGAAGGCTTCGAGATCGCGCGCATTGATGTTGTCGTACGTTTGCGCCGGAAGTCCTAGCCCACCGCACAGCATAAATCCGAAGTTGTCGTGATTGCCGGGGGCTTAACGAGCGCGCCGCCAAAGATCATCGCTCGGCCTGGCCCTGAGTACTCTGAAACCTACTCAATCTTTTCGTTCGGATAAGCTCCCCAAAGCCGCTCCTGGCGAACGAAGCCGTCGAAGCCTTTGCCGCTGAACTGGCACCATGCGCCGTTGCAAGACCTGATCGTGCCGAGCACGCCGGACTGCAGGTGCGCCACAATCGGCGATTTGACGTCGGCACTTTCAAAGAGGGGAACCAGCTCCTCCTTCGACTTCGGCACGACCGTCGCCGTCCGCCTTCCTGACAAAAGAGAGTGATAGACCCATCCTTCCGCGCCTTCCCAGTCGCGAATCCGGCGCCAGTTCTCGAATTCTGCCGTGATTTCCACGGGCATGCCGGCGTGGGTATAGACCCAGCGTACCTCCTGATCCTTGTTTGGGCCCGACCGCGCATTGACGCGATCGGACTTGAGGCTCACGAATCTTGGGATGGGAAGCCCGCTGACGGAGCCGGTGGCGCCGTCGCTGGCGCACCAGGACGGAAGGGGCGACAATCCCGCAAAACCGGCCGCCAACACGAGCCTGCTCAACGACATACGGAAGCTTTGTCTTGTTACGGCCATCTGGTAGGAAAACGACGGGAATGCGCCTGACGGCCAGTGTGGGCGAGCACGGTTAATGAGGGCTAAATCGATCGTACCCGGCGGTATTTCCGCCCATACCGGACAAGTGCAGCAGTTGAGATCCGATGGCGAAAAGTAAAAAGCCGCTGGTCATTGTGACGCGCAAGCTGCCCGATCCGATCGAGCTGCGAATGCGGGAACTTTTCGATACCCGCCTCAACGCCGACGACAAGCCCATGACCCAGAGCCAGCTTGCCGAAGCGGTGAGAACAGCCGACGTTCTGGTTCCGACGGTCACCGATCGCATCGATGCGTCCGTACTGAGCAAGTCGGGGGATCAGCTCAAGCTGATCGCGAACTTCGGAAATGGCGTCGACAATATCGACGTCGCGACCGCGGTCCAGCGCGGCATCACCGTCACCAATACACCTGGCGTGCTGACCGAGGATACAGCCGACATGACCATGGCACTCATCCTGGCAGTGCCGCGCCGGTTGGTGGAAGGCTCGCACGTGCTGACTACCGACAAGGACTGGGTCGGATGGTCACCGACATGGATGCTGGGCCACCGCATCTGGGGCAAGCGACTTGGCATTATCGGCATGGGGCGCATCGGACAGGCGGTCGCGCGACGTGCGCGCGCGTTCGGCCTGCAGATTCACTATCACAATCGGCGAAGAGTGGCGCCCAAGACCGAGGAAGAACTTGACGCCACCTATTGGGAAAGCCTCGACCAGATGTTGGCGCGCATGGACATCGTCTCGGTCAATTGTCCGCACACGCCTGCGACCTATCATCTGCTGTCCGCGCGTCGACTGAAAATGCTGCGGCCGGAAGCTTACATCGTCAATACGTCGCGCGGCGAAGTGATCGACGAAAATGCACTTTCCCGTCTTATCGAGTCGGGCGACATCGCCGGAGCTGGCCTCGATGTGTTCGAACACGAACCGGCAGTGAACCCAAAGCTGGTCAAGCTCGCGCGCGCCGGCAAGGTCGTGCTTCTGCCTCATACCGGTTCCGCGACGATCGAAGGCCGCATCGATATGGGCGAAAAAGTGATCATCAACATCCGGACCTTCATGGACGGTCATCGGCCACCGGATCGGGTGCTGCCGAGTATGTTGTGATGGTCAAACGGCGCGCTGCCGCTAATTGTGCCCCGACAAGTCCCTGATCGTCGGGTTTTCACCGCTTAGAGGATTATTCGGATCCCACGCATAACTCAGCGTTTCAAACCGCATCGACCGCGCATCGACCATGAGCAGGCGGCCGACCAATCCCTCACCGAAGCCGACGATTTCACGAATGGCCTCAAGCGCCATCAAAGAGCCGAGCACCCCGGGCAGCGCCCCGAGAATCCCGGCCTCGGCGCAAGCGGGAATGGTGCCGGCGGGCGGCGGCTCGGGAAAGAGACAACGGTATGTTGGATTTGGTCTTCCGTCGGCCCCCTTTTCATGCGCACGGATACAGGTGAGCGAACCATCGAAAGTCCCGACGGCGGCAGTGAGCAAGGGCTTGCCGGCGAAATAGCAGGCGTCGGACACGAGATAGCGTGTAGCAAAGTTATCAGACCCGTCGGCGACGAGGTCGTATCGCGAGATCAGATTGAGAGCATTGGCAGCAGTCAGTCGCTCGTGATGCGCCTCGATACTAACAAGCGGGTTTAATCTTTTGACGGCGTCGCTTGCCCGCTCAACTTTCGGCCTGCCGATGTCCTCGGTGGCGAAAATGACTTGCCGCTGCAGGTTCGACAACGACACATCATCGTCGTCCACGATGCCGAGCGTGCCGACTCCGGCGGCAGCCAGATACAGCAGTGCCGGCGCACCAAGCCCGCCGGATCCGATTACGAGCACCCGCGCAGCCTTGAGCTTCGCCTGTCCTGGACCGCCCACTTCGCGCAGTACAATGTGACGGGCATAGCGTTCGAGTTCTTTTGAATCGAGCATCATGGTTAACCTAGCGCAAGTTCCGAAGCTCGCGGAATCGCTTTTCTTGCGCGAATCCGAGGCACGCAAGCTGGTTCGCAACGGTGAATATGCTTGGCTAAGAGTCCCAGCATGCCTTGCGCCTTAGCCTCCAATGGCTAAGGTGAGTGCAAAAATACAGGTGGGGGCGGCGCGGATACGATGGACGGGATTCGGTCGACGATAATGCTCGCAATTCCGGTGAGCGCCGGTCCAGCGCTGGCGCAGGAATCGTTCGGCATGGTGCCGTCATCACCTGTGCAAGCCACCGAAAAGCCCGCACACGTTGTCCGGCACTCAGCAAAGAGGCGCGTGCACGCACATCATATCGCAGCCCCGGCACCGTTCCCGCGAAAGGCGCCGCACTAAGCACCGAGCTCGCCAAAGCCGAGCCGGCAGAGGGGGAAATTCCGAAATGTCCGCGGGCGAGCGTCTTAGGATTCAATCAGCGCTGCTTTGGTCGGGCGACTACACCGGTTCGCTTGGGGGCGAAGACCCATTTCGTTCCGCGGTCAGGAATTTTCATACCGCTGATATAGAAGTTGTCATCGCGCAAGGCGCTGTTTTTTATTTTCCAGTTCGAGGGTTGTTTTTTTCTTGTTCAAACAGGGCGGCGAGCCTGAGCTCCGAACTTTTCACACGAAACGTTTCAACTTGCACCCGTGCGGCGTCGCGCGCCTGCGGAAGGAATTTCAGCGGAAGTCCGAGACGCACTCCTGTCAAAGGATCGGTTACGATAGTCCAGCCGAACTCGTCTTCATATGGCCCTGGCGAAGTCGGTCGAATGCGGCAACGGACTGGTGGTGAGTGCGAGCGGCCATATTATCACCGATCGCAATCTCGTGAGCGGATGTCAGGTCATCGTCGCCGCCGGCGTCGGCAATGCCGATCAGATCGCGGAGGACACGGACAACGGCATGGCCTTGTTGAGAGTTTACGGCGCGCGCAAGCTGGCACCGACTCCTGATCCACCCAGAAGAGAGGACGTGACGTCGGTCGGCATTCCGGATCCGAAAGAACAGAACGACGAAAAGGAAGCTTACAGAAATCAAGGCACGGTTATCCGGCGCAAACGCAATCGAACTACGCCGGCCCGTGCCAAGGCTGGTTTTTCCGGCGCTGCGGCGTTTGATGCATAGGGCCAATTCCTTGGCATGATGCAGATGCGCAATTTTATGGTTGCCAGTCTCGAGCCGGCCATCCCGCCAGGCCGGCTCATCGCTGCGGAAACCGTTCGTGGCTTTTTAGCTGCCAATAGCGTCGCAACCACGCCGCAAAGCGAAGACGCCCGGGCAGCCGTGGTGAGACTTATTTGCGTACGGCAATAATCTGAATGGTCCTGCCTATTTGTGTTTCCATTTCGGCGGCCGCTTCTCGATAAAGGCTTTCATGCCTTCCTTCTGATCTTCGGTTGCAAATAATGAATGAAAAATCCTGCGCTCGAACGCCATTCCTTCCGAAAGGCCGCTCTCGAACGCGAGGTTGATTGCTTCCTTGGCCGCCAGAACCGACGGCAGCGACATGTTGGCGATGGTTTCGGCGATTTTCATCGCCTCATCCATCAGGCTGGCCGCCGGCACCACGCGCGCAACCAGGCCCGATTCTTTGGCTTCTGCCGCATCCATCATGCGCCCGGTCAGGATCAGGTCCATGGCCTTGGCCTTGCCGATCGCGTGCGCGAGCCTCTGTGTGCCCCCGATGCCGGGAATAACACCCAGCTTGATCTCGGGCTGACCGAACTTCGCCGTATCTGCCGCGATGACAATGTCTGATTGCATGGCGAGCTCGCAGCCGCCGCCGAGGGCGAAGCCCGCCACCGCCGCGACAACCGGCTTGCGCGCCTGGGCTACGGCGTTCCAGTTGGAAACGAAGTCGCCGAGATAGGCTTCGATAAACGGCTTGTCCGCCATTTCTTTGATGTCGGCGCCGGCTGCAAATGCCTTGTCGCTGCCGCAGATCAGGATGCAGCCGACTTTGTCATCCGCGTCGAAAGCCTCGACGGCCCGTGTCAGCTCGTCGATCAAGCCCTTATTGAGCGCGTTGAGGGCCTGAGGACGGTTCAGACGAATGATTCCAACTCGTCCGCGCGTTTCGACGACGATGTTCTCGTAGCTCATGACATCCCTGCATTAATCGAGTTTCGCACCGGCGCGCTGCACGACGTCGCTCCATTTGGCGGAATCGGCCTTAATGGTGGCGGCGAAATCCTCCGGCGTTCCACCGCCCGGCTCGTCGCCGATCTTGGAAAATTTCTCCTTGAAAGCTTCCGAGGTGAGCGCCTTGTTGATTGCGGCGTTGAGCTTGTTGACGATCGGCCGCGGTACTCCGGCTGGCGCGATAACCCCGGTCCAGGTAGGAGCCAAATATCCGGGGACCCCTGCTTCCGCGATAGTCGGCAATTCCGGAAATGCCGGAGAGCGCGCAGCGCCGCTGACTCCAAGCGCTCGTACCTTGTTGTCGTGCGCGAAGGGCGCCATCGTTTGCAGGCTTTCGAACATGAGATCGACATGCCCGGCAATCAGATCGCTGATCGCCGGCGCGCCGCCACGATAGGGAACGTGCACAATTTCGGTCCCGGTCATGTATTTGAACAATTCACCACCAACATGACCGGGTGACCCGTTGCTCGACGAAGCGTTGGTCAGCTTGCCGGGGTTCTTTTTCGTGTAGTCGACCAATTCCTTCACCGAATGGATCGGCAGCTTTGGAGAAACCGCCAGCAACAGATGTCCGCGGGCGACCAATGCAATCGGCTGGAAGTCCCGCTCGATGTTGTAGGGCAGCTTCGCCACCATGTGCCGCGTGATCGCGAGAGCGCCGATCGGACCCATGCCGATGGTGTACCCATCGGGCGGCGATTTCGCTACCAGATCGAGGCCGATCGTCAGTGCCCCCCCGGGCCGATTGTCGACAATAAGCTGTTGACCCAATTCCTTGGACAGCTCGGCGGCCAGAATGCGGGCAACGGTATCTGTCGCGCTTCCCGCCGCCTGCGGAACGATGAACCGGATTGGGTGATCGGGATACTCGGCAGCGCCCGCGCCGGACAGCGCGACGGCGAGCGCCAGTGCAATCAGACCAAGCTTACGCATCATAAAACCCCAGAGCTCAGCGTAGCCTGACCTACCTTTGGCACGATGGGCAATAGAAGGTCGAGCGGCCAAGCTGGACGATCCGTTTGATTTTGCCTTTGCCAAAGGGACAGGGTTGCCCCTCGCGATCATAGACCTGGAAATTGTGCTGGAAATCGCCGAGCGATCCATCCGCCCTGCGATGATCACGCAGCGAGGAGCCGCCGGCTTCGATGGCATCCAGGAGCACCGCCTTGACGGCATTGACCAGCCTCTCGGCGCGCTCGGTCGGTTTGCCGTGACGGTCGGCAATGGTCGACGCACTTCGCAACGGCGATAGTCGCGCCCGAAACAACGCTTCGCACACGTAGATATTGCCCAGGCCGGCGACGACCCGCTGGTCACTCAATGCCGCCTTGAGCGAGGTCCTTTTGCCCGCACAGGCTTTTGCCAGCATCGCTGCATCGAATTCGTTTCCCAGTGGCTCCGGCCCCAGCGCACGCAGCAGCGGCTCCTGTTCCAGTTTGGCTTGGGAGACAAGTTTCATCGAGCCGAAGCGGCGCGGGTCATTGAACGTCACCGTTGCGCCATTTGACATGTGAAAGACCACATGATCATGCGCGCGGCTATTCGATCTCTGGTGATGGCAATTGCCGGGAGCGCTGTCCTTGCCGACCCGAAACGAGCCCGACATGCCAAGGTGCACGAGCAGCACGTCGCCGGATGACAGGTCCGCCAGCAGATACTTAGCCCGTCGGCCGAGTCCCTCTACGGTCTTGCCGTGCAGCTTTTGGGCAAATCCTCTGGGCAACGGCCAGCGCAGATCGCCGCGTCGAACGTCTACCTTGACGAAACTCCGGCCTTCCATCGCGGGCGCCAAACCTCGCCGGACGGTCTCGACTTCAGGCAATTCGGGCATGATTAACCGCTCCCGCACCGACACATAGCGTCCCCCGGCCGCCCGCGCTATGGTCCTGTCCGCAAAGAACTATTGGCCATGCCCCGCGCCGGCGAACGGACTCATTTCGGAAACGAAAGCGTCCTGCTTGAGGACAAGCAGGGACGAGTGAACGACGTATTTCATTCGGTCTCCCGGCGATATGACCTGATGAACGACCTCATGTCCGGCGGGCTGCACCGCGCATGGAAGGATGTGCTGGTATCGGCGGTCAACCCTCCAAAGAGTGAACACAACTTGGCGGTCCTCGATCTGGCCGGCGGCACGGGAGACATTGCGTTCCGCATTTTGCGGGCTGGCGGCGCGGGCACACGCGTAACCGTCTGCGACATCAATGCCGACATGCTTGACGTGGGGCGAGACCGCGCCTCGGAACGAAGCTTTGCAGGCAGCATCACCTTCGACCAAGGCAATGCCGAGGATCTTGCTTATGCCGATCGCTGCTTCGACTGCGTGACGATCGCTTTTGGCATTCGCAACATGCCGCGCATCGAACGCGCGCTTGCCGAAGCTTACCGCGTCCTGAAAACTGGCGGCCGATTCCTGTGCCTGGAATTTTCTGCGGTGGACGTGCCTGGTTTCGATGCGCTCTACGAACTCTATTCCTTCCACGTGATCCCGAGGATTGGCGGCGTGGTAACCGGCAATCGTGACGCCTATCAATATCTGGTCGAATCGATCCGCACGTTTCCCAGGCCCAGGCCATTTGCACGCATGATTAAGCGCGCCGGTTTCCGCCGCGTTTCGTTCACCACGATGACAGGCGGCGTAGTGGCGCTCCACTCGGGCTGGCGATTGTGATCGCTGGCGTTTTTCATCTCGCCCGCCTTGCTCGCGCCGGCTTCGTGTTTGCGCGCGAAGGCGTATTTGCGTTGGTCGATACGCGCCCTTTGCCGTGGCCGGCCAGGACCGGCGTGGCGATTGCGCGACTTCTTGAGCGACCGGGCACAAAAAGCGGTGAAAGCCGGCTCGCCGCTGCGCTGACGAGACTGGGCCCTACCTACGTCAAGCTCGGCCAGTTTCTCGCGACACGGCCGGATGTCGTCGGTGCCGCGATCGCGCACGATCTCGAAAGTCTGCAGGACAAGATGGCGCCATTCCCGCAAGCCGAGGCGGAGGCGGCCGTGGCAGTGGCGTTCGATAAACCTCTCTCGAAGGTCTATGCGAGCTTTGGACCGGCAGTCGCAGCTGCCTCGATCGCGCAAGTGCACCGCGCCGAGATTGAAACCGGCGGATCGCGGAAGCCGGTAGCCGTGAAAGTCTTGCGGCCGGGAATCGAACACCGCTTCAGATCAGATCTTGATTCTTTTTTCTTTGCGGCTCGGCTGGCCGAAGCTGTCTCGGCGGAAGGCCGGCGGCTGCGCCTGATCGAGGTCGTGGCCACTCTTGCCCGTTCTGTGGCGATCGAAATGGACTTTCGGCTCGAGGCCGCGGCGGCTTCGGAGATGGCCGAGAACACGCGCGAGGATACCGATTTTCGCGTGCCGCAGGTCGACTGGGACCGCACAGCGCGCGAAGTGCTGACGCTGGAATGGATCGATGGTATCCGGCTCAGCGACCACGGCGCGTTGCAAGCAAAAGGCTTCAATCTGCCTGAACTTGGACGCAAAGTTATTCAGAGCTTCCTGCGCCACGCACTGCGCGACGGCTTCTTTCATGCCGACATGCATCCCGGCAATCTGTTCGTTGACGACAGCGGCCGGCTGATCGCGGTCGACTTCGGCATTATGGGTCGCCTCGGGCCGAAGGAGCGGCGCTTCCTCGCCGAAATTCTGTTTGGCTTCATCACGCGCGACTACTACCGCACCGCGCAGATCCATTTCGACGCGGGCTACGTGCCCCGCCATCACTCGGTGGAAAGCTTCGCGCAGGCAATTCGCGCCATCGGCGAGCCGATTCACAATCGCACCGCTGAAGATATCTCGATGGCGAAGCTGTTGATGCTGCTGTTCGAGGTAACTGGCCTCTTCGACATGCGCACGCGTCCCGAACTGCTGCTGCTGCAAAAGACAATGGTCGTGGTCGAAGGCGTCGCGCGTTCGCTTGACCCCAAGCTTGACATGTGGACCAACGCGGACCCCGTCGTCCGCGAGTGGATGGCGCGCAATCTCGGTCCTGTCGGGCGGCTTGAGGATGCGGTTGAGGGAGCCGGCGAAATCGGCCGTTTCATCGGCCAGGCGCCAGCTTTGCTCACGCGCGCCGGCACGCTGCTCGATCAGCTCGACGACATTACGCGCGACGGTCTCGTGCTTTCCCCCGAGACCGTTTCTGCCATCGGTGCGGCGGAAGCGCGCCGCAACCGCTGGACCACGATCGCGCTGTGGGTGATTGCGGTGCTGCTGCTGTGGGTAGTGTGGCTGATCGCCTGACCTGAGAAAGACGCAAGTTAGGCGTGCGGCTCGGCGCAACTTCCCGCGGGTGCGCCTACTGGCTGCCTGCCCGCCGGGGGGTGGAAACCTGCAGCTTTCGCTCCATCGGGAACATGCCAAAATAAGGTTGCGCCTCTTCGTCGAGATACTCGATAATGACCGTGGATTCGGCGACTGTGCAGTTGCGTGCCTCGTCGCGCAACACCGGGAATTTTGCCAATGGCCATAGCGCTCGGAACGCTGCGCTCGATTTCTCGTCGCCGAGATCGACAAGGATCGGCTCGAAGGCAATGTCGTGTTCGTAAAGCGCGATGTGGACCTTGTGGCAATAAGACGCCAGCGGATGGAAATAGAGCTTGAGCGTCATGTCGTAGTCCCCGCTCGTCCTGAACCGCCGACCAGAGCTTCCAGCTTGTCGATGCTCTGGGTCCAACCCGCTTCCATGCCGGCGAGCATCTGTGGCGCGATCGGAACAAGGCCAACCGCATACGCTTTCATCGTGAGCGTGGTCTTGCCGTCTTTTTCGGCAAACGTGACGGCGGTTTCGCCTTCGAGCAGATGATTGCCGTCGTTGTCAGTCGCTACGTTGCTGAAGACGAGGCGCTCGGGCGCAATGACCTCCCGAAACTCACCTTTCATCGGATAGTCCCGGCCGTCGGGCCCGCGCATCACGATGCGCAACTTACCTCCGACTCTCACGTCAAGCTCGCAGACCGGATTGGTAA
>Ga0114129_10005630_pt1 | contig 17720 bp, 14 predicted proteins | sample RhiMetdeltSRZDD1_FD_80071 | JGI IMG/M metagenome (GOLD analysis project Ga0114129, IMG submission 80071) | Populus rhizosphere microbial communities from Tennessee, USA - Rhizosphere MetaG P. deltoides SRZDD1 (version 2) (version 2) | ecosystem: Host-associated > Plants > Roots > Rhizosphere >...
CGACCCACGGCGTGTTCTCGCGATCGGAATCGCGGAACCCGCGGCCTTCGATCACCTCGATGCCGATCGTCTCGAAGTAATCCGGTGACACGATGTCCCAGTCCGAATCGATCCGGCCTTCCGGCAGACGGCTTTCCGCGCCGGGAATCCGCACGCTGCCGTAGCCGAAACCGCTGCCCTGGAGCGGGATCATGCGCGCGTGTCCGACCGACTCGACTCCCGCCACACCGCGCAGCCGTTCCCGGAACCGCGTCGCCAGGGCCACGGCCTGTTGATCGCGATAGCCCGACAGCGACACTTCGACCGAGGCAATGAGCGTGTTCGCCGTCTTGAATCCGGGATCCGTTTGCCCCGCGCGATCGAGCGATCGCAGGAAGAGCAGCGCGATCACCACGAGCATCATCGACAACGCGACTTGCGCCGCGACGAGGGTATTGCGCAGCCCCAGGCGCTTGCGATCCGCGGTGGAGTGCGCGCCGTGCAGCATCGGCGCCAGGTCCGCGCTGAGCGCGTGGCGCGCCGGTGCGAGGCCGAATACCACACCGGTCAGCGCGGCCACGCAGAATGCAAACGCCAGCACGCGAATGTTGACGCCGAAATCGAGGTTGAGCGTCAGCGGCAGCGCCGGCAGTGAGCCCTCGAGTAGCGAGACGAGCCAATACGTCAGCGGCACCGATACCACCGCCGCCGCCGCAAAGAGGACGAGGGTCTCCGTCAGCAGCTGCCCGATCAACCGGCCACGTCCGGCGCCGACCGCCAGCCGTGTCGCCATCTCGCGCCGCCGCGTCGCCGCGCGCGCCAGCAGCATGCCGGCGACGTTGCTGCACGCGATCGCCAGCAACGCGCCCGTCAGCGCAAATAGGAACCCAATGAAGGCCAGGAACGGCGTTCTCACCGGACCGGGAATCCGCCCCATCGGCACCACGCTGACCGTGTGACGCGGGTTCGCGCGCGGTTCGGACTTCTTCCACGCCTCGACGAGCGTGTTGAGCTCCGCGTTGGCCTGGCCGATTTCCACTCCTGGCTTGAGGCGTCCGACCGCGATGTGCCACACCGCGCGCGGCTCGTTCAGGATGCTCGCGTCGGCCTGGCCTCGGACGACCTGCACCATCGCCATCGGCACCCACAAATCGGTGCCGACCATCGACGAACCCTGGAAGCCCGGTTCCGCCACCCCGACGACGGCAAATTCACGATTGTTCAGCCGAAGTGGCCGGTCGAGAATCGCCGGATCGCTGTTGAACCGTTGACTCCAGAGTGCGTGACTGAGTACGACGACAGGACGTTCGCCGGGCACGCTATCCTCGTCGGCGCGGAAGAAGCGTCCAAGCGCCGCGCGGGTCCCCAGCACATCAAAATAATTCGCCGAAACCAGCGTCGCGATCACGCGTTCGCTCGTGTCGCCCGTGGTCAGGCTCATCGGCCCACCGCCGAAATCAACCCACGCAATCTCCGTCGTCTGGCTCTGCTCGCGCAGATACACCGCCATCGGATGTGACATGTTGTCGAAGCCGCTTCCCTGATTGGCCCGCCCGATATCAACAAGCTCCGACGGGTTGCGCACACCCACGGTGGGCTCGAACAGCAACGCGTCGGTCAGGCTGAATATCGTGGCGGCCGCGCCGATGCCGAGGGCCAGTGAAAGGATGGAAGTGACCGTGAATACGGGGCTTCGCCCCAGCAACCGCACGGCATGCCGCAGGTCAGCAGTAAGAGACATGCGTCACTAGACTGAAATCGTCGGGTTTTTGTTTCACCCATGGAAAATGGCAGGGATCTAGCAGACGGCATCGGGTGAGGTCACAGTGCCGCAAGTGTCTTCTCAGCCATTCACCAACAGGGCTGAGGCTGGCGAACTGCTTGCGGCCCGGTTTACCGAGCTGGCCGATCGCGACGACGCGATCGTGCTCGCCTTGCCGCGTGGGGGCGTCCCCGTTGGCTACGAGGTAGCCAGGTCGCTGCGTGTGCCATTGGACGTGTTTGTCGTACGAAAGCTGGGTGTACCTGGACATGAGGAGTTGGCGATGGGCGCCATCGCCAGCGGTGGCGTACGCCTCCTCAATCACGAGGTCGTCGATGGCCTCGGCATTCCGGGCGAGCTGATCGAGCAGGTCGCGCGCCGCGAGGAAGTCGAGCTCGAACGCCGCGAGCGCCTGTATCGCGGCAGCCGGCCGCCGGTCTCGCTCTCCAACAAGACAGTCATCCTGACCGACGATGGCCTGGCGACGGGTTCGACGATGCGGGCGGCGGTGGCGGCGATCCGCCGCCAGGAACCCGCGGGAATCATCGTCGCCGTTCCGGTGGGTGCACCGTCCACGTGCGACGACATGCGCGATGTTGCCGATGACGTCGTGTGCCTCCGTACCCCGGAACCGTTTGTGGCGGTTGGCTTGTGGTATCGCGACTTCAGGGAAACGTCGGATGCGGAAGTCCGCGAGCTGTTAGGCAGGACTGACTAGTGGGCTGGTTATCGAGCAATCTGTTTCGTCATCTCGTGGCCTCGGCGCGCGGCGCGGCTCTGCAGCTGCATGGCGCCACGCGCGAGAACGTCGCGCGCATCATCGACCGGTTGCCGCACGGACGCGTGTTCATGCTCGGCGAGGCGTCGCACGGCACGCATGACTTCTACCATTTCCGTTCCTGCATCACGAAGCACCTGATCGAGAAGCACGGTCTGAACGCCGTCGCGATCGAAGGCGACTGGCCCGACGCCTATCGTGTCAACCGTTTCGTCCGCGGCGAAGGCCCCGACCAGGACGCCAACGCGGCGCTCTCCGGATTCGAGCGGTTCCCGAGCTGGATGTGGCGCAACACCGAAGTGCTGTCGTTCGTCCGCTGGCTGCGGGAATGGAACGACAAGCATCCGGCGCGCAAGGTCGGCTTCTACGGGCTCGATCTCTACAGCCTGATGACGTCGGTGCAGGCAGTGGTCAACTATCTCGACAAGGTCGATCCCGACGCCGCCACGCGCGCTCGCGCGCGTTACGCCTGCTTCGATCATTTTGCCGGAGACACGCATGCCTACGGCTACGCCGTGTCGGCCGGCATCACCGAATCGTGCGAAGACGCGGTGGTGAAGCAGCTGATCGATCTGAAACGGCGCGCCCGCGAATATGCCAATCTCGACGGCCGCGTCGCGGAAGAAGAGTTCTTTTTTGCCGAGCAGAACGCGCGCCTGGCGCAGAACGCCGAGCAGTATTACCGCGCCATGTTCCGCGGCCGGCACTCGTCCTGGAACATCCGCGACACGCACATGGCCGAGACGTTCGAGGCCCTGATGGCGTTCCTGGGCCGCGACACCACGCACCCGAAGATCGCGGTGTGGGCGCACAACTCGCATCTCGGCGACGCGCGCGCCACCGAAATGGGCGAGCGCGGCGAGATCAATCTCGGACAGCTGCTGCGGCAGCGCTACGGCAGCGACGCCGTCTCGATTGGCTTTACCACCTACGAAGGCACGGTGACGGCGGCGTCGGACTGGGACGGCACTGCCGAACGAAAAATCGTCAGGCCCGGCCTGGACGGATCGGTCGAGTACGTGTTGCACGCGGTCGAAATGCCGCAGTTCGCGCTGTTTCTGCACGACCAGCAGCTCGGCAGTTTCGCGGCGCCCTTGCTCGAGCGCGCAATCGGTGTAATCTATCGTCCACAGACAGAACGGCAGAGCCACTATTTCCAGGCGCGTCTAACTGAGCAGTTCGACGCGTTAGTACACATCGACCGTACGACGGCGCTCGTGCCCCTCGAGCCGTCGCCGCATTGGTACCACGAGGAGGTGCCAGAGACGTATCCCTCCGGTCTCTGAGCAATTCGGCATGGCGATCGCGAGGCCGCTTTGGCAGGCACTGACCGTCCGCATCCCGGTGGACGGGGTCACCTTGAACGCCGACCTGGCGTTACCCGTAGACGCGCACGGCATCGTGCTTTTCGCACACGGCAGCGGCAGCAGCCGTCACAGCCCGCGAAACCAGTTCGTGGCCCGCGTGCTGCAGCAGTCCGACTTCGGCACGCTGCTGATGGACCTGCTCACGGAAAAAGAAGAATTCCTCGACAACCAGACGCGCGAGATGCGCTTCGACATCGGCCTGCTCGCCAAGCGGCTGACGGCGACGGTGGACTGGCTGGGCACGCAGCCCGCCTACAAGCACCTGCCGGTCGGCGTCTTCGGCGCCAGCACCGGCGCCGCCGCGGCGCTGGTCACCGCCGCGGATCGCCCGGTGGTGGTCAAGAGCGTGGTGTCGCGGGGCGGCCGGCCCGACCTGGCCGACGAGGCGCTGCCGCGAGTCAAGGCGCCCTCGCTGCTGATTGTCGGCGCCTACGATGACGCGGTGCTCGCGCTCAATCAGCAGGCGATGGCGCGCATGAAGACGACGGTGCAACTGAAAATCATTCCGCGCGCGACGCATCTCTTCGAAGAGCCGGGTGCGTTGTCGCACGTCGCCGACCTGGCCGCCGAGTGGTTCTGGGACACGCTGAAGCCAAAAAAATAAGTCGGGATCCGGGATCCGGGAGCCGGGATCCGTCTTTGCTCTTCCGGTTCCCGGTTCCCGGCTCCCGGTTCCCGACATAATTGACGTGAGTGCGCCTCACGTCATTTCAACGTCTCGCCCTGTGGACCACCGCGGCGACGTATTTCCTGATCCTCGTCGGCGGCCTGGTGCGTGCCTCGGGCGCGGGCCTGGGCTGTCCCGACTGGCCGCGGTGCTTCGGGTCGTGGATTCCTCCTGCGTCCGCTGACGCACTGCCGCCGCAATTCGACGTGTCGCAATTCAATCCCACGCTGATGTGGACGGAGTACTTGAACCGGCTGCTGGGCGTGACGGTGGGGTTCCTGATCCTGGCCACGACGATCTCGGCGTGGCGCCATCATCGCCATCAGCCGCGCATCGTGTGGACCACGACGGCCGCATTGCTGCTGACCGGCTTCCAGGGATGGCTCGGCGGACGCGTCGTCGCGCACGAGCTTGCCGCCTGGATTGTGACGGTCCACATGATCGTCGCGATGGTTATCGTTCAGTTGTTGTTGTTCGCGACAGTCGACTCGCTGGCGCGGATCAATCTGCGCACGCTCCTTTCGCGAGGATGGCCGCTGCTGCTGCTGATTGCCCTGACGCTCATTCAGATCGGCTTCGGGACGCAGGTGCGTGGTGCGGTAGACAGCGCGCTCGATGCCGGTGTGGCGCGGAGCAGTGCAATTTCTACCGTAGGCCGTCTTGATTTACTGCACCGCGATCTGGCTTTTGCTGTGCTGGCAGCCTGTGCGGCGCTGTCGTGGTGGCTTTTTTCCAGGCGCGCGGAGGCGAATTTGATTCGCTGGTCTTTCGCGGTCCTTTCACTCGCCGTCATTCAAGTCGGGCTCGGCGCGGTGATGGCGTACGGGTCGCTCTTACCGGCGGCCCAGGTCGCGCACCTCACCATCGCCAGCCTCTTGCTCGGTGCCGAGACGGTCCTTTTGTTAAGATTCGCCAATTGAGGGGAACAATGAAACGACTCAGCTTGTTGCTGCTGACCCTGGTTGCCACCGCCGCTGCCGCGCAGGGCACCTATGATGAAGCCGCGCTCAAGGCCTTTCGCGCCGAGCGCGAAAAGATCCTCCTCGGCGACAACAACTGGTTTACCGTCGCCGGGCTGCACTTTTTGAATCCAGGCGAGAACAAGTTCGGCAGCGATCCGCTGAACGACATCGTCCTCGACTTCGCCGATGTGCCCAAGTACGCCGGCACCATCACGATGGACGGCCAGAACGTGACGATCAAGGCCGCCGATGGCCAGACGCTGACCTACAACGGACAGCCGGCCAAGGATGGTCCGCTCCGTCTTTCCGAAGGCCGGCGGCCCGCCGATCTGATCACCTTCAAGACGACGACGTTCTTCCTGCACTTCAGCGGACCTCGCCTCGCGATTCGCGTGCGCGATCAGAACGCGCCGCTGCGCAAGAATTTCTCCGGCTTGAAGTGGTACGCACCGAATCCGGCGTTCAAGGTGACCGGGCAGTTCACGCCGCTGGCGGCGCCGAAAACCATCCAGGCGCCGACCATTCTCGGCGACCTCGAGCCGTTCACCGTTCCCGGCACGGTGGCCGTCACCATCGGCGGCAAGACCGCGAACATGGAAGCGTGGCGATCGGGCGAGCGGCTCTGGTTCGTATTCCGCGACTTGACCAGCGCCGACACGACCTATCCGTCCGCGCGTTTTCTTTACACCGATGCGCCCGGGCCCGACGGCAAGGTGACGCTCGACTTCAATCGCGCGCAGAACCCGCCGTGCGCATACAACCCGTGGACGACGTGTCCGCTGCCGCCTTCCGCCAACCGGCTGCAGGTGCGGATCGAAGCGGGTGAGAAGCGCTACCACGCGGAAGCGACCTCGAACGCCGCCGTGCTGAGGAAGTGAACCGACGGCCCGCCTTCGCTTAAGCTTCGGCGGGGCAGGCTAATCGACTCGAGCTATCTCGCGTTCGTCGTCTTCACGTTTATCCTTGTCGTCACTCCCGGTTCGACGACGGCCGTCGTCGTGCGCAACACGCTCGAAGGCGGCCGCCGCGCCGGCTATCTCACCGCCACCGGCGCCGCCCTCGCCAATTCCTTGATCGCCGTCGGCTGCGGGCTTGGCTTATCGGGTCTGGTCACGGTGTGGCCGCGATCGCTTGACGTGGTGCGGATTGGCGGCGCGATGTTTTTGACGTGGCTCGGCGCGGCCAGCCTGTTTCGCGCATGGTCCAGGGCTGACGGCGGTATCAACCTGACGCTCGATCCCGGCGCCGCGCCGCCACGCGCGCATTCCGGCGCGTACTTCGGTGACGGCCTTGCCATCAACCTGCTAAGTCCGGTGATCATCAGTTATTACTTATCGGTGGTGCCGTCGTTCATGCCCGCGGGCGCGTCGAACATCTATTACGCGGGCCTGGCAGCCACGCACGTGTCGCTCGCGTGGTTATGCCACTCGATGTGGGCCACCGCGCTCGACTTCATGCGCCGCTGGTTCGTGCAGCCGTGGCGGCGACGGTTACTGCAGACGCTTACGGGTGTCGCGCTGATCGCCCTGGCGATGGCGGTCGCCTTTTAGCTCTCGAAGCTGACGACAACCAGCGTAATGTTGTCCCTCGCCGGGCCGGCCATGGCGAGCGCGAGCAGCTGCCTGGCGGCGGCCTCGACGTCCGGCTCTCCATCGAGGGTGGCGGCGATCGCGTCATCGGTCACCGTTTCCGTCAAGCCATCGGAGCAGAGCAACAGCCGATCGCCGGGCTGAATCTGGAGCGCGCGCGCCTCGACCTTCACGCCGGCCTCCGGCCCGCCGACGACATTGGTGATGACGTGTCGCATCCGGTGCCCCGCGGCCTCATCGGGCTGGATGGCGCCCGACCGCACGAGGTCGGCCACCATGGTGTGGTCCCTGGTGAGCTGATGCAGCTCACGCTCACGGTATAGGTACGCACGGGTGTCGCCGACATGGACGACGCACAGCTGCGTCCCCAGCTGAAACGCCATCGTGACGGTGGTGCCCATGCCTCGCAGTTCCGGCTTCTCCGCGGCTTCCTCAACGATGGCGGTATCGGCCTGCGTGAAGGCCGCCTGAAACTGCGCCAGCACCTTCTTGGCCTCGCCGCTGTCGGTGCCGAAGAACCACTTGAACGAGTTGAGCGTGAAGTGCTCGATGGCCGCGACGGCGAGGGCGCTGGCGCGCTCACCGCCACGGTGCCCGCCCATGCCGTCGGCCACCAGGAACAGGTGCGCCCGTTCTTCGCCCATCTGGACGCGCGGCTCCACCAGGCTCGTTTGCCAGACGCGCATCGACTTGGTGAGCTCGGCGGAGAGGAACTGATCCTCGTTCGTCGATCGCACCTTTCCTTTGTCGGTAATGCCGAACGCCTTGATGGTGAGGTCCACGGTCGGCTGCGGCGATAGGTCGCTCGTGGTGCGAGCGACGGGTATTGAAATGGCGGTGTCGGCGGTTGAGCTGGTGGGAGCCATCCTCATAGCTTGTCACGACTCGCCGCGTCGCGTTGTATCGAACGGTACAGGTGGAGCAAGATGGCTCGTGCGATCGCGCGCCATCGCCAGGCCCCCATCCACGCTCGCGATCGAGCCCGATCGAGATCCCGCGCAGATCGCGAGGTTTCTCGAAGATGCCGCGCATTATCCCGGCGGCCACGCGGCCGCCGTGCTGCGGCCGCGATCCCTCGACGAACTGTCGGCGTGCCTGCGCGAGCCGCGACGGGCGCTTGCGGTCGGCGCGCAATCATCGCTCACCGGCGGCGCGACCCCACGGGGCGATGTCGTCATCGCCACGGAGTGGCTGAACACCATCGACACCCGTCGCGATCGCGTCCACGCCGGAGCTGGCGTAACGCTACAAGCCGCGCAGGACGCACTCCTGAAAACTGGACGCTGGCTGCCTCCCGTTCCAACATTTCCCGGCGCCTTTGCCGGTGGAGCCGTCGCCACATGTGCTGCCGGCGCGGCCACCTTCAAGTACGGAACCGTGCGCGACTGGGTCGAGGGTCTCACGATCGTTCTGGCGGGAGGCGACATTCTCGAGATGACGCGCGGAGCGTGCGTCGCGTCGGCCGACGGCGTCTTCGAGATCGAAACGTCGACTGGCGTGAGGACCGTGCGATTGCCGGCGCTCATCATGCCCGATGTCCCCAAGAGATCAGCCGGCTACTTCGTCAAGCCGGGAATGGATCTGATCGATCTGTTCATTGGATCGGAGGGCACGCTCGGCGTCATCGCGGGAGTCGTGTTCCGCACGGCGCCGTTGCCCGGCGGGCTGTGCCGCGCGTTTGTGCCGGTCGCCACGGAAGCCGAGGGGATCACGCTCGTCGACGAGTTGCGCCGCCACGCCGCCGCAACCTGGCAGACGGGCGATCCCAACGGCATCGACGTCTCGGCGATCGAGCACATCGATGCGCGTTCGATCGGCGTCGTGCGCGAAGACGGCGTCGATCGGAAGCTGGATATCCACCTGCCGCAGGGAACCGGGATCGTGCTGCTCATCGATCTCGAGCTGTCGCCGATCCACGCGGCGTCAGACTTGTGGCGGGTCATCGAGTCTGCACTGGATCGCTCAGCGGCCGATTCACCGTTGACGCGGTTCTGCCGGCTGCTCGATCGCCATCACGCGCTGGATGATGCGGAGATCTCGCTGCCGGGCGATCGGCGAGCGTCGGCATTTGCCGAATTGCGCGAAGCGGTGCCGGCCGGCGTCAATCGCCGCGTCGCGCTCGCGCAGCAACAGGACGCGGGCATCTCGAAAACCGCGGCCGACATGATCGTGCCCTACGATCGCTTCGGCGACATGATGACCGCCTGCCGCCAGCTGTTTTCCGAGCGGGGCCTCGACCTCGCGGTGTGGGGTCACATTTCCGACGGCAACGTGCACCCGAATGTGATCCCGCACAGTGCCGAAGATGTCCGTAAGGGTCAAGACGCCATCCTCGCCCTTGGCGACGCGGTGATCGCCATGGGCGGCTGTCCGCTCGCCGAGCACGGTGTGGGTCGAAACCCGATCAAGCAGCAACTGCTGAGGCGCCTTTATGGGCAACCGGGTGTAGACGCGATGCGCGCCATCAAGCTCAGCCTCGATCCGCACGACACACTCGCCAGCGGAGTGATTTTCCCAGCACAATAAAGCGAGACGTCTTGAAGGCCCGAGATCCGATGCGAATGAGTCAATTTGTCGACGCGAGGCGGAGCCACGCTGGCCGTTCGAAGGTGGAGCCTCGCTAGATGCTGTCGGAAGTGCAGGCCGCGGTGGACAGTCGACCGGCCGAAACCGCGTTCATCCTGCTGTTTGATTTCGACGGCACCCTCGCCGAATTCAATCCGGATCCTGGCGCGCCCGAGCTGACGCCCGAACGCTACGAGCTGCTCATCGAACTTGCGAAGCGGCCGGCCATCTCGCTTGGCATCGTGAGCGGGCGGCGGCTCGACGATCTCAAACGGCGCACGCGGCTGCCCGAGCACGTGTATCACGCGGGCCTCCACGGCCTCGAGATGGAGGCCGGCGGCACTCGCACGACGCATCCCGATCTCGCGCAGGCGATCGAGCGCATGAGCGGCCTGGCCGACGGCCTACGGAAGCTGCTCGACGAATTTCCCGGCGGCTACATCGAAGACAAGGGCGCAAGCGTGGCGGTGCACGTGCGGCGCCTGCCGAAAGACATGCACGACCGCGCCTTCGCGCGTGCCGATGTGCTCGCGGTTCCGTGGATCGCCAAAGACTACGTCCGCCGTCTCGAAGGCAACTGCGTGGTCGAGTACCTGCCGAACATTAACGGTCACAAGGGCGACGCGACGCAATGGATTACGGCCGACGTGGAAACGAAATTGCAGAGGCCGGCGTGGGTGGCCTACGTGGGCGATGACATTACGGATGAAGATGCGTTTCGCGCCATCAGCTCAGGCATTGGCGTCCTCGTCGGGCTGCGGCCTACCGCCGCCACTCACAAGCTCGACGGTATCCCGGACGTCGATCGCTTCTTGAGGTGGCTGGCAGGCAAGGGGTAAGTTCAGAGTCAGATCTGTGATGACTGCTGCTCAGCTGGGATCCACGCTCACCGACTCCTTGCGCGGTACGCGACTCATCGTCGTGGCCAATCGCGAACCGTACATTCACATCCATCGGCGGAGAAGTGCGCGCGGATTGTGGAACTGGCTGCGCGGCCGGAAGGAGACCGACGAAATCTTCTGGACGCGGCCGGCCAGCGGTCTCGTCACCGCGCTCGATCCGGTGATGCGCGCCACCGGCGGCACCTGGATCGCGCACGGCAGCGGCAGCGCCGATCGTGATACCTCCGACTCGCGCGGCCGCGTGCGCGTGCCGCCGGATCGCCCGTCGTACTCGCTGCGCCGCGTGTGGCTCACCGAGGAAGAAGAGCAGGGCTACTACTACGGCTGCGCCAACAACGCGCTGTGGCCGCTCTGTCACATTGCCTATGCGCGGCCGCAGTTCGACGATGCGGACTGGCATCAGTACGTGAAAGTGAACCGCCGCTTTGCCGACGCCGTGATCGAGGAAGTGGGCAACGATCGGGCGGTGGTGTTCGTGCAGGACTACCACTTCGCGCTGCTGCCGCGATTCGTGAAGGACGCGCGCCCCGACGTGACGGTGTGCCAGTTCTGGCACATCCCGTGGCCGAATCGTGAGGCGTTCCGCGTCTGCCCGTGGAAGGAAGACATCCTGCACGGGCTGCTCGGCAACGATCTGCTGGGGTTCCATATCCAGTATCACTGCAACAACTTCCTCGATACGGTCGATCGCACGCTCGAGTCGCGCGTCGACTACGAGCACTTTGCGGCGTGGCGCGGCGGCCGTCCGACGCACGTGCGGCCGTTCCCGATCAGCATCGACCCATCGCTCTGGAAAGGCGGCCGCGGCGCCGAGCTGGCCGCGGAAACCAAGGCGGTGCGCAAGAGCCTGGGTCTCAACGGCGAGAAGATGATCTTCGGCGTCGATCGTCTCGATTACACCAAGGGCATTCCCGATCGCCTGCGCGCGTTCGGCCGGCTGCTCGAGCGCTATCCCGAGTGGCGCACGCGCGTCACCCTGGTGCAGATCGGCGCGCCGAGTCGTGAACACCTCAAGTCGTACCAGTCGCTGATGGATGAAGTGCAGGTCTCGGTCGATGAGATCAACGCCAAGTATCGCGTCGATGGCTGGGTGCCCGTCATCTATCACCCGCAACATCACCAGCACGAACAGGTGGCAGGCATGTATCGCGCCGCCGACGTGTGCGTGGTGTCGTCGCTCCACGACGGCATGAACCTCGTGGCGAAGGAATTCATCGCCTCGCGCGGCGACGAGCACGGTGTGCTGGTGCTGTCGGAGTTCACCGGCGCCGCGCGCGAGCTCGAGCACGCGGTCCAGGTCAATCCCTACGCGCTGGATTCGTTCGCCGACGCCTTCAATCGCGCCTTGTTGATGCCGCCGGAAGAGCAGCGCCGGCGCATGCGCGCGCTGCGGGAGCGCGTCGGATCGCATACGGTGTTCGACTGGGCCAATGCGCTGCTGCTGGCCGCCTGCCGGATGGAAGTGGTCCGGTGAGCGTGACGCCGCTGCCGCTCCATCATGGCGCGGTCGGCAATGGCCGGGTCCTGGCGCTGGTCGGGCCCGATACGAGCATCGACTGGCTGTGCCTGCCGCGATTCGACAGCCCGTCGGTGTTCGCGCGGCTGCTCGATCGGGAGCGCGGCGGCTCCTGGTCGTTCAAGCCCGTCACCGACTGGCGTGGTACTGCCCGCTACATCCGCAACACCAACGTCCTCCGCACGGAAGTGGAAACGGGCGAGGGCCGCTTCGAAGTCCTCGATTTCGCGCCGCGGCTGATGCAGGGCCTCCGCGTGGAGGCGCCGATCGAGCTGTGCCGCCTGCTGCGGCCGCTCTCGGGCGCGCCGCGGGTCCACGTCCATTTCGATCCAAGGCCCGATTACGCGCGCGCGCCGGTCGAGATTGTGGCCAGCGGTATCGGTCTCGAAGTGGTCGGCGGCCCGACGCGCATGCACCTGGCCACCAACGTTCCGCCGCCGTACGTCATCGAGGGGTCGGCGATCCGCATCGATCGGCCGACGTACTTTTCGTTGAGCGCCGGCAAGACGCCCATGGTGTGCGCCGCCCCCGAAGCGGAGAATGCCCTCGAACAAACCATTCGCAGCTGGCGCGCCTGGGCCAAGACCACGGCGTTGCCGTCGTTCGCGCCTCAATCGGTGCTGCGATCGGCGCTGTGCCTGAAGCTGCACGCCTACAACGACACCGGCGCAATCATCGCCGCCGCCACCACGAGCCTGCCCGAGGCGCTCAACTCGGGGCGCACGTGGGACTACCGGTTCTGCTGGCTGCGTGACGCCGCCTTCGTGGTCGAGGCGCTGCGGCGATTGAGCCACTTGTCGGAAGGCGAAGCGTTCGTGCGTTTCTTGCGCGAGATGGCCGACACCGGACCGTTGCAGCCGATTTACGGCATCACCGGCCGGCGCGAGCTGCATGAAGAAATCGTCCCCAACCTTCGCGGCTACGATTGTGTCGGCCCGGTCCGCATCGGCAACGCCGCCTACGTGCAGCGGCAGCACGACGTGGATGGCGAGATGGTGTTGTGCCTCGAGACGATCCTCACCGATCCACGCGTGGTGTGGGAGGACCCGTCGCTCGCGCCGCTGCTCGAGCGCCTGGTCGAGGAGGCGATCGCGTCGTTCGAGGTGCAGGATACCGGGCTGTGGGAATTCCGCACGCTGCCCGGGCACTATACGTTCTCGAAGGCGATGTGCTGGGTGGCCGCGCATCGCGGCGCCGAGCTGGCGGAATTTCTTGGCATGCCCGATCACGCGCAGCGCTGGAAACAGTGGGCCGATGCGGTCCTGCCCGTCATCCTGACGCGCGCGTACAACCAGGAGCTCGGCTTCTTCACGCAGACGTTCGACGGTCAGTACCCTGACGCGTCGAACCTGCTGTTGCCGTCGCTCGGGTTGATCGAGCCGGCCGATCCCCGCTTCATCTCCACGGTGCGCAAGTACGAACAGCTGCTCGCGCCCGACGGCCTGATGCTGCGCTACAAGCATGTCGACGACTTCGGTCACACCACCAGCGCGTTTTCGATCTGCTCGTTCTGGTGGGTCGAAGCGCTCGCGATGATGGGGCAGGTCGACGAGGCGATGGCGCTGTTCCACCGGCTCGAGGCGTACGCCAATCCGCTCGGATTGTTTTCGGAGGATATCGACCCGGCCACCGGCGCGCTGCTCGGCAACTTTCCGCAGGCCTATACGCACGTCGGCCTGATCCACGCCGCGATTACGATCGGCGAGATCCTCGACGCGCGTCACGGCTCGTTCCGCGCCTGGTCGTAGCCGCCAAAAGCTGGCCACAGAGACACAGAGACACAGAGGCCCAGAGAGCACAACACGCGACAAGAGACGCGCGGCTCGAGGCCGAATACGAACCACGAAAAATGAGTCTCGTGCGTGCTTCAGCGACTCATTTTTCACGGTTCGTATTTGGCCGGATGGCCGGCCTTCGGCCGGCCCGGCGAGCCGCAACAGCTCTGAGTCTCTGAGTCTCTGTGGCTGATTCTCGTGTCAGCGTTCGTCCCAGCGTCTGGCCGCGTGGTACGGTTGATCGTTCATGAGAGCTGGAGCAGTGCTGCTGACGGCGTTGACGTTCGCCGCGCCGGCGTTCGGGCAGCCGCTCGTGTCATCGACGGCGGCGACGCGCACCTACGACGGGCGCAGCGGGTCGCTCGACGTCGAGCCGCCGCGGCTCGATCAGGCGATCGACGTCGACGGTCGGCTGAATGAAGCCGCGTGGACGCAGGCCGCGGTGCTCAACGGCTTCTCGCGCTACGCGCCGGTCGACGGCGCGCCCGCCGACCACGCCACCAGCGTGCTGGTGTGGTACTCGCCGACGGCGATTCATTTCGGCATCCGCGCCTCGGCGCCGGCCGGTACGGTGCGCGCCACGCTCGCCGATCGCGATCGCATCCAGTCGGACGACCACATCATCATTTTCCTGGGCACCTACAACGACGGCCGGCAGGCGCTGGTGTTCGGTGTGAACCCGCTCGGTGTGCAGCTCGATGGCGCGCTGGCCGAAGGCACGCGCGGCGGCGGCGTGACCAGCGGGCGCGAGACGCCGGACTACAGCCAGGACTTCGTCTACCAGTCGAAAGGCCGCGTCACCGAGAGCGGCTACGAAGTGGAAGTCCGCATCCCCTTCAAGAGCCTGCGCTATCAATCGCAGCCGCTGCAGGACTGGGGCATTCACGTCACCCGCGTGGTGCCGCAACAGGGCATCGAAGACAGCTGGGCGCCGGCCAGGCGCGATGCCGCCTCGTTTCTCGCGCAATCGGGACGGCTGCGGAACCTCGCCGACCTGCGCCGCGGCCTCGTGCTCGATCTCAACCCGATCGCCACATTCAAGGTAGACGGAGAGCTCGACGGACGCGACACCTCGAGCCGATGGAGCTACGACGCGTCGCGTCCCGAGGTCGGCATGAACCTGCGCTGGGGCATCACGCCGAACCTGACCATGAACGGCACGGTCAATCCGGATTTTTCGCAGGTCGAATCCGATGCCGGCCAGTTCAGTTTCGATCCGCGCCAGGCGCTGTTCTTTCCCGAGAAGCGTCCGTTCTTTCTCGACGGCATCGAACAGTTCTCGACGCCGAACAATCTGATTTACACCCGACGCATCGCCGCACCAATCGCCGCCGCCAAGATCACGGGCAAGGTCAACGGCCGCACCAACCTCGCGTTCCTCTCGGCCGTGGACGATGCGTCGCTGTCGGCGAGCGGGACGGATCATCCGGTATTCAACATCGTCCGCGTGCAGCGCGATGTCGGCGCGAAGTCGCGCGCGGCGCTGGTCTACACCGATCGCATCGACGGCGATCGATCGAACCGCGTCATCGGATCCGACGCGCGGCTGGTGTGGAAGGACATCTACAGCCTGACGCTGCAAGGGGCCGTGAGCCGCACCGCTGCCGCTGACGGCGTGCTGACCGCGCCGCTCTGGCAAACCAATTTCACGCGCGCCGGAAGACGATTCGCGATGCGTTACCAGGTGCGCGGCGTCGATCCGGATTTTCGTGCCGCTGCCGGTTTCATCTCGCGCACCGGCATCGCCAACGCCAATTTCAGCCACGATGTGATCACCTATGGCCGCCAGGGCAGCGCGCTCGAGCGCTGGTCCGGCGGCGTCATGCTCGATGGCACGTGGCAGTACGACGAGCTGATGGCCGGCCACTCCTCCCAGGATCGGAAGCTGCATTTCAACAGCAGCTTTGCGTTCCGGGGCGGATGGCGCGCCAGCGGCTCGGTGCTCATCGAAAGCTACGGCTACGACAAGCCGCTCTACTCGAACTACTTCCTAGGCCGCCAAGGGGCGAGCGGGCTCGAATTCATTCCCTATCCGGATGGCCCGCGGCTGCCGAACCTCGATTTCCAGGTGTCGGCGGTGACGCCGCAGCGCGCCGGCGTCGAGGTCGACGCGTTCGTCATCTGGGGCAAGGATGAAAACTTTTACGAGTGGTCGTCGGCGAACATCGTCTTCATGAACGTCGGCGCGGCGTGGAAGCCGACGGATAAATTACGCGTCGACGCGCGCTATCAGATGCAGTCGTTCCGGCGGCGCAGCGACGATTCGATCGTCGGCCTCCGCCGCATCCCGCGGGTGAAGGCCGAGTATCAGATCTCGCGGCCGATCTTCGTGCGCGTGGTGGGCGAATACAACAGCGACTGGCAGGACGATCTGCGAGACGACTCGCGCACCAACCTGCCGATCTACCTCCTCAATCGGGGGACCGGTGAGTACGAGCGCGCGCTGAAGCGTTATGCCAAATCCTTTCGCGCCGACTGGCTGTTCTCCTATCAGCCGACGCCGGGCACCGTGTTGTTTGCGGGCTACGGCAACAGCCTGGCGAACCTCGACGAGGATCCGCGCCAGGTCCGGCTGCGCCGCACGCAGGACGGGTTCTTTCTGAAGCTGAGTTACCTGTTCCGGCTCTAACCGCGGTCCGTCGCGGCTGCCGTGACCGAGCCAAAACTGGCGAGCGCGGCCGGTTCAGAATCAAAGGTGTCGAAGACGGTCAGCAGCTTGGTGATCGTCAGGAGATTCGTGATCTTCAACGTCAGGTTCACGAGCTTGATGGTGCCGTGGTCCCGTTGCACGATCAATGAGCATCGCACCAGTTCGCCAAGACCGGCGCTGTCCATGGACGGCACCGCCGCGAGGTTGAGCAAGAGCTTCCGGTGACCCTGGGCGATGACCGCGGCCACCGTATCGCGCAGGAGTTCGGCGCCGTCGCCGAGCGTGACCTTGCCGTGCAGGTCGAGGATGGTGACGTCATCCATCCGGCGTGTCTTGATATCCATGGCGGACCTCGCCAGGAGTCTACCGTATTGCCCGTCGCGGGCGAATGCCTCGCCGGCCGAATCCGCGCAGACGGTCAGGCTCTGACCGGAACGGGTGTTTCAGCGAAGCTGACCAGGGCGTCGAGCTCGGTGTCGAACGTCTCGAACACGGTCACGAGTCTCGTGATCGCCAGCAGGTCGGTGATCCGGCTGGCCAGGCCCATCAACTTCACCGCACCAGTCTTCTTCTTCGCCGATACCGAGCAGTGGACCAGCTCGCCGAGGCCGCCGCTATCGACATAGGGCACCTTCGTGAGGTTGATGAGCACCTTGGTCTTGCCTTCAGAGACGAGTTTCTTGACGGTGTCGCGGAGCAGTTCGGCGCCGTCGCCAATCGTGAGCCGGCCGTCGAGGTCGAGGATCGTAATGTCGTTGATGGTGCGTTGGGTGAGCTGCATGCGGTCGAGTTTGTCCCAATTGGCTGCGAGACGACTGTGCTGAATTGAACAGGGACCGTTCTCATCTATACTCCGCCGCATGTCCACCCGCCTCATCCTGTTGGGGTTTCTCGCGTTGATTCCGGCCGCAACCGCAGCGCAATCGAGCGCCGCCACTGCCGTCAAGACCGTCAAGGTTACCGTGCTGTCAACGATGCTGGTCGGTGCCAATGGGGCAAATGGCATCGGCGAATGGGGCTTCGCCGCGGTGCTCGAGGCCGACGGACGGCGGATTCTGATCGACACGGGCGCACGCGCCGAAACGGTCTTGAAGAACGTCGCCGAACTGAAGGTCGATCTCTCCGACATCACTGACTTGGTGCTCACGCACAATCACGGCGATCACACCGGAGGGCTGCTGGCGTTGCGCCGCGAGTTCATGAAGAAG
>Ga0114129_10005631_pt1 | contig 17720 bp, 9 predicted proteins | sample RhiMetdeltSRZDD1_FD_80071 | JGI IMG/M metagenome (GOLD analysis project Ga0114129, IMG submission 80071) | Populus rhizosphere microbial communities from Tennessee, USA - Rhizosphere MetaG P. deltoides SRZDD1 (version 2) (version 2) | ecosystem: Host-associated > Plants > Roots > Rhizosphere >...
CCTGATCACCGGCGCCGACCACAAGGCCCGCATGGACATGCGCCTTTATGCCGAGGACTTCGAGGGCGGCATGCGCGCGGCCAACCGCGTCGGCGGAAATGCCCCCGCCATCGCCAAGGCGCGGGCAGCCGTGACGAGGAAGGCGGGCAACGCAAAGGCGCTGCTCGAGGCCGTCCCGGCGGAGGCCCGCCGTGACGTCGGCTATATCTTCAGCAAGGTGCAGTGGCTGCGGCGCCAGGATAAGGCCGCCGAGGCTGCCGAGCTGATCCTCGCTGTTGCGCGCGACCCGGCAGTGGCGATCGATCCCGATCAATGGTGGGTCGAGCGGCGGCTGTTGGCCCGCAAGCTGCTCGATCTTGGCGACGCCCGCACCGCCTACCGGATCGCGCGCGATGCCGTCACGCCCACCAAAGAGAATTATCGCGCCGAGCAGCAGTTCACCGCCGGCTGGATTGCGCTTCGCTTCGTCAAGGATGCCGCAGCCGCATCTGCCCACTTCTCGCGCGTCGCCGTCGAGATCAGCAACCCGATCACGATTGCGCGCGCCGGCTACTGGCAGGGCCGTGCCGCCGAGGCGCTCGGCCGCAACGACGAAGCGCGCGCCCATTACCAGGCGGCCGCGCAATATCCGACCGCCTATTACGGCCAGCTCGCGCGCGCCCGGCTCGGCATGAAGGACATGCACCTGCGCCCGCTGCCGGAGCGGCCAGGGGCCTCGCAACTCGAGGCCGTGCGCGCGGCGGAGCTGCTTTATGCCGTTGGTGAGCGCGATCTGGTGGTGCCGATCGTGGCTGATCTCGCCGATCGATCGAATGATGCCGCCGGCCTCGCCGCGCTCGGGCAGGTGACTGTTCGTAACAATGACGCTCGCGCCACGCTGCTCGTCGGCAAGGCCGCGCTGGGCCGCGGGCTGGCGCTCGAGCATCACGCCTTCCCGACCATCGGCATTCCCGACTATCGCGCCATCGGTCCGGAGGTCGAGCCGAGCATAGTCTATTCGATTGCGCGCCAGGAAAGCATCTTCCATCAGCGCACCGTGTCCAGCGCCAAGGCGATGGGATTGATGCAGGTGACGCCCGAGGCCGGGCGCTATGTTGCCAAGAAGTTCGGCGTTTCCTTCGACGTCAAGCGACTCCTGTCGGACCCGATCTACAACGTGCAGATGGGCGCCGCCGAGCTCGGCGACCTGCTCAAGGACTATCGCGGCTCCTACATTCTGTCCTTTGCCGGCTACAACGCCGGCCGCGGCCGCGTGCGCGACTGGGTTGCGCGCTTCGGCGATCCGCGCGATCCGAACGTCGACCCCGTCGACTGGGTCGAACGGATCCCATTCTCCGAAACGCGCAATTACGTGCAACGCGTGCTGGAGAACCTGCAGGTCTATCGGCTGCGTTTCGACGGCGGCTCGCGGCTGCTGATCGAAGCTGACCTGCGCCGCGGCGCGGTCAACTGACGGCGCCAAGCTCGCCAATACCGCCGATTACGTCGCCATCGGATCGACGCTGAAGCCGCGCGGCTCCTCGCCCCGCTGCCAGGTCTGCCACATGGTCGTGTAGGCGGCCTCGATGTGGCGCCGGAAGCGATCGGTATCGAACAACGGCGCATGTTGCCGGTTCTGCTCAAGCTTGCGGCGGATCGTCTGCAGCAAAGCGGGGTCCGCCGCCAATTTTCGCGCCAGCGCCTCGTACTCGCCGAGGCTGCTCGTCACCAGTTCGGGAAGCCCGATGGCGTTGAGCAGGCTCGCCGCGACCCGGCCGGCAAAGGTATCGCCGAGACAGGTCACCACCGGCAGACCGGCCCAGAGCGCGTCGCTGGCGGTCGTGTGCGCGTTGTAGGGCAGCGTATCGAGGAAGAGGTCGGCCAAGCGGTGGCGGGCGAGATGATCCGCCATCTGCGGGACCCTCGGTGCGAAAATGAGCCGCCTCGGATCGATACCGCGTGCTGTTGCCGCGGCGCGCAGATTGACGGCGGCGCGGCCGGCGGGCTGCGAGAGCCAGAGCACGCTGCCGTCACCAGCCGCAAGAATCCTCATCCACGCATCGAACACCGACGCCGAGATCTTGTAGCTGTTGTTGAAGCAGCAAAAGACGAACCCCCGCTCCGGCAGGCCGGCCTGGGCGCGCGACGGCGCCTGGGACGAGATTGATTTCGTCGTATCGTTGACCAGATAGCTGTCGGGAAGATGCACGATCTTTTCGGCGTAGTAAGGCTGCTGGTCGAACGGCAGCACGATGCGATCGGCGATCACGTAGTCGATGAAATCCGCGCCCATCGTCCCCGCATAGCCGAGATAATTCACCTGGATGGGCGCCGGCCGGTAAGCGAAGATCGCCGGTCGCGACATGTCGGTATAGCCGCTCAGGTCGACGGCAATGTCCACCTCGAGGTCGCGCAGGAGCTTGACGAGCTCGCGATCGCCGATAGTCGATGCGTCATGGAAGCGATCGAAGCCGCGCACGATGCGCACGCGGATATCGCTCCGGTCGTCCGGTGCAAGGGAAACTCCGATCACCTCGAAGCGAGTGCGGTCATGACGTTCGAACAGCTCCGCAATCAGGTAGGAGACGGGGTGCCGCCGGAAGTCGCCGGAGACATAAGCAAGCCTGATCTTGCCTGATCGGCTTGTGGTGCGGCCGCGGGGCGACGGCGATACATGCGGGATTTCGTGCTCGACGAAACGCTTGGTGCATTTGAGAAGGTCTGCGGGGCTGACCGGCAGACCGAATAAGGTCAGAGGCGCGATGATGGATTTGCCGTCATCGATCCGCGCCTTCAGTTCGCCCAGGCTGCGCGCGGCCTTGTCCCAATCGCAGACCCACAGGTATCGGTTCGCCAGCGCCGCGGCTGCGTGCGGATGATCGGGCGCGACGGCCAGCGCTTTTTCGTAGCAGGCGATGGCCTCGTCGTCGCGGTTGAGCTTGACCAGCGTATTGCCGCGCGTGAACAGCGCTTCCGCATGGTCGGGATCGATGGCGAGCGCCCGATCCAGGCTCGACAGTGCCTCGCCGTATCGAAGCGCCTCGTTGAGCGCCTTGGCGCGGTTGCAGAGCGCACCGAGATGATCCGGCGACGCCGCCAGGACGCGGTCGTAGCTCGTAATCGCCTGTTCGTGCAGGCCAAGATCGGACAGGACGACGCCGCGGTTGTTCAAGGCTTCGACATGGCCCGGGTCGACTTTCAGCGCCTGGTCATAGCTCGCCAGCGCCTCCTCGCGCCGGCCGAGCGCATTGAGCACGAAGCCGCGATTGTTGAGGGCATCGACGTGGCGCGGATCGAGCGCGAGCACACGTTCGAAAGTTCGCAACGCGTCTTCCCGGCGTGACAGCTCGATCAGCCCGCTTCCCTGCCCCATCAATGCGTCGATCGGGTTCGGATTGACGGCCAATGCTTTGGAATAGCTCGCCAGCGCGTCCTCATGCCGTCCGAGCGTCCGCAGAAGATCACCGCGAGAGACGAGCGCGCCGAAGTGATCGGGCGCCAACGCGAGCGCTTGGTCGAAGCCCGCCAGCGCGTCTTGCGGACGGTCGAGCTTGCGCAGCGTGTTGGCGCGATTGTTGAGCGCATCGGGAAAATTCGGAATGAGCGCCACGGCGGCATCGTAGGCGGCAAGCGCTTCCCGATGTCGTCCAAGGTAGGCAAGCGCGTTGCCGCGGTTGAAATGAACTTCGGCAAAGTCGGGCCTGAGAACAACGGCGCGATCATAGCTGGCGAGCGCGTCCTCGTGCCGCCCGAGGTCCATGAGCGCAGCCCCCCGATTGCACCAGTTCTCGATCGAATCCGGCGAGATCGCGAGCGCGCGGTCGTAGCTGGCGACCGCTTCGGCATGGCGTCCCAGCTCGACCAGCGTATCGCCGCGATTGCCGTGCGCGTCCGCAAGGTCACCCTGGCAGGCGATGGCATGGTCGAGGCTCGCCAGCGCCTCCTGCGGCCGGCCGAGCCGGCCCAGCGCCATACCGATCAGGAGATGGCCTCGCGCCCGCCCGGGGTCTATGGCGAGCGCGCGGCGCGCCTGCTCGATGCCTTCGTCCAGCCTGCCCTGCTGGCAGGACGCCTGCGCCAGATAATAGAGGGCATCGCCGTTGGAAGGATCGGCGCGGAGGACTTGCTGATATCGTTCCGCGGCTTCCGCCAGCGCACCGCGGCGATGATGCTCACGGGCGTCCTGCATGAGGGCGGCAATATCCGTCATGACGCGCGGGTCTGGCGCTCGAGCGGGTCAACGCGAAAGCCGCGAATCGTTTCGCCCCGCTGCCAGATCTCCCACATCGTGACATACGCCGCCTCGATGTGCCGGCGGAAGCGATCGCTATCGAACAAGGGGCACGTGCGGCGGTTTTCGACGAGCTTGCGGCGGATCGAGCTCAGCAACGGCGGGTCGGCGGCGAGCGTCTGGGCGAGCGCTTCATACTCGCCGAGACTGCGGGTCACGAGCTCGGGCAAGCCCACGGCCTGGAGCAAGCTCGCCGCAACCCGGCCGGCGAACGTCGTACCCAGGCAGGTGACCAAAGGCACGCCGGCCCGGAGCGCATCGCTGGCGGTGGTATGGGCGTTGCACGGCAGCGTATCGACGAACAGGTCGGCGCACTCGAGCCGTGCCAGATGGTCGGGCAGCTCGGCGAATTCCGCGAATATGAGACGCGCCGGATCGATGCTGCGGGCCGTGGCCTCGCGGCGGAGATTGGCCATAGCGGCTTCATTCGACCGGAACAGCCACAGGACGCTTCCCTCGACCGCGCCAAGGAGCCGCATCCAGATGTCGAACATCTCGGCGGTAATCTTCCAGCTGTTGTTGAAGCAGCAGAACACGAATGCCTTGTCCGGCAAGCCGAGCTCGCGGCGCGTGAAGGCACGTGCGCCGCGCGGTCGGTGCGAATCGTTGACCTGATAGCACTCCGGCAGATGGACGATCCTTTCCGTGTAATAGGGCTGCTGATCGAACGGCAAAACGATCTCGTCGGCGATCACGTAATCGATGAAATCCGCACCGGTGGTCCCCGGATAGGCGAGATAGCTGACCTGGATCGGCGCCGGACGATAGCCAAGGATTGCGGGCCGGGCATATTCGGTGTGGCCTTTCAGATCGACGGCGATGTCCACGCCGAGTTCGTGGAGGAAAGCCCCCGCATCCCTGTCGGAGCGCGCGGAAACGTCGTGGAAGCGATCGAACGATCGGGCCAGCCGTGCTCGCATCTCGCTGCCATCATCGGGCCCGTATGAGATCCCGATCACTTCAAATCGATCACGGTCGTGGCCTTCAAACAGGCGAGCCGCGAGGTAGGCAGTCGCATGGTTGCGGAAATCTGCCGACAAATAGGCCAGCCGGATCTTCTCCGCGCGTGCTGGGGGCTGCTTGCGCGGCAAGGCCGGAACGCGCGGCACCTTATCGGCGACGTAACGTCTGGTGCAGGCCAAAAGCTCGGCGTTGCTCACCGGGAATCCGATCAGGGTGAACGGAGAGATGATCGACTTGTCGTCCGCGATCTGGCTTTTCAGCCTCGCCGCGATAGCAGCGATCTTGTTCCAGTCGCAGGCGAGCAGATAGCAATTCGCCAGCTCGCCGACCGCGCGGCGGTTGTCGGGGTCGAGTGCCAGCACACGCTCGAAATCGGCGGCGGCTTCGTCGTAGCGCTTGAGCTTGACCAGCACGGTGGCGCGATTGTGAAGTGCATCGACGGTGTCGGGCCGCAGCACGAGCGCGCGGTCGTAGGCGATGAGCGCGTCCTCATAACGGGCCAAATGATTGAGCGTGGTGCCGCGGTTGAAATGCACCTCGGCAAAATCAGGCTTGAGCGCAAGCGCGCGATCGTAGCTTGCGAGCGCCTCGCCGTAACGACGCAGATCCTGCAGCGCCGCGCCGCGATTGCACCAGTTCTCAATCGAGTCCGGCGCGAGCGCAAGCGCCCGGTCGTAGTTCTCGACCGCCTCGGCATGGCGGCCGAGCTCGGCGAGGAGGTCGCCGCGGTTGCCATGAGCGTCGGCCAGTTCAGGACGGGAGGCAATGGCCTGATCGATGCTCGCCAACGCTTCGTGCGGCCGACCCAGGCGCGCAAGCGCCATGCCGAGAAGCAGATGTGTGCGCGCGCGCTGCGGATCGATGGCGAGCGCCTTGCGCGCGAGATCGATGCCTTCGGGCAGCCGCCCCTGCTGGCATGAAATCTGCGCCAGCGAATAGAGCGCGTCGGCATTGCCGGGATCGCGATCCAGTATGCTGGTGTACCGGTCGGCGGCGTCGGCGAGCGCGCCGCGCCGGTGCAGCTCGGCGGCGTCCTTCAGCAGCGAGGCGGTGCCCGAATCCATCGCTGGCCGCCCTCTTATCCCTCGATCGCGTCCACACCGAAGCTGCGCGGAGCTTCACCTCGCTGCCGCATCTGCCACATCCGGGTGTAGGCGGCCTCGATATGGCGGCGGAAGCGGTCAGTATCGAACAGCGGACGGCTGAGCCGGTGTTGCTCGAGCTCTTGGCGCAGCGACCGGAGCCGCGCCGGCTCGGCGGCAAGCGCCCGCGCCAGGGCCTCGTATTCGTCCAACGACTTTGTCACCAGTTCGGGCAAGCCGATCGCGTGAAGCATGCTCGCCGCGACCCGGCCGGGAAACGCCTTGCCCGGGCAGGTCAGCACCGGCACCCCGGCCCAAAGCGCGTCGCTCGCGGTGGTGTGGGCGTTATAGGGAAGCGTATCGATGAAAAGGTCCGCCAGGCGCTGCCGCGCCAGATGGTCGGCCATCGACGGCACCTTGGGCGCGAACACGAGGCGCGCCGGATCGACGCCGCGCTCGCTCGCCGTGTCGTGCAACCGGGCCGTCGCCCGGTCGTTCATTCGCGACAGCCACAGCACGCTGCCGTCGATGCCTTTGAGCAGCCGCATCCATACATCGAAGATCTCGGCGGTGATCTTGTAGCTGTTATTGAAGCAGCAAAAGACGAATCCCTGCTCCGGCAGACCGGCCTGGGCGCGTGACGGGACGTCCGGCGATATCGACTTTTTCGTGTCGTTGACCAAGTAGCAGTCGGGAAGCTGCACGATCTTTTCGGAATAATACGGCTGGTGGTCGAGCGGCAGGACGACCTTGTCGCCGATCACGTAATCGATGAAGTCGGCGCCCGTGGTCCCGGCATAGCCGAGATAGGAGACCTGGATCGGCGCCGGCCGCGAGGCCAGCGCTGCGAGCCGCGAATTCTCAGTGTGGCCTCCCAGATCGATCACGATCTCGGCGTGCAAATCTCGTATCAGGACGGCGACACCACGGTCGCTGCGCTCCTGCACGTCATGGACCTGGTCGAACGCCCGAACGATGCGGGTCCGCTCTTCGCTCCCGTCATCGCGCCCGTAAGACACGCCGATGACTTCGAAGCGCGTTCGGTCGTGACGCTCCAGCAGCTCGGTGATCAGATAGGTGATCGGGTGGCGGCGGAAATCTCCGGAGAAATAGGCAAGTCTGATCTTCCCGGAGGTCTCGGCACCCGTTCCGCGCGCGAGCGGCTCGGGCTCCGCCGGCAGCCGCTGGCGAACGAAGTTGCGTGCGCACTGGAGCTGGTCGGACGCATCGATCGGCAGCCCCAGCAGGTTGAACGGCGGCACGACCGATCGGGCGTCGCGCACGTGCTCCCTGACGGCCCCCGTCAGGCTTGCGGCCTTGTCCCAGTTGCAGGCGGCGAGGTGACACAGCACCGACGCGCCGAACGCGAACGGCTGGGCCGGATCGACGGCCAATGCCTGCTCGTAGCTCGTCGCCGCCTCGGCGGGACGGTCGAGCTTGGCCAGAATATGGCCGCGCATGAGAAAGGCATTGGACGAGCCCGGATCGCCCGCCAGCGCGTCCTCGCAGCTTCGCAGCGCGTCCTGATAGCGTTCCAGCGCGTGCAGCGCCGCGGCGCGGTTGGTCAGCACGTTCGGCTGCGCAGGATTGATCTTCAGCGCCCGGTCGAAATCCGCAAGCGCGTCGCGCGGGCGGTGTAGGTCCATCAGCGCATTGCCGCGATTGTTGAGCGTGTCGGCGTGATCGGGCGCGATGGCAAGCGCGCGGTCGAGACTTGCCAGCGCTTCGTCGGAGCGCTGCAACTTCCGCAGCGCAGCGCCGCGGTTGCCCAATGCAACGACATGATTGGGCTCAAGCGCGAGCGCCTTGTCGAAGGACGCGAGCGCCTCGGCCGTGCGGCCGAGATTTGCCAGCACGTTGCCGCGATTGATCCGTCCCTCGATGTTGTTCGGCGCGAGCGCGATCACCTTGTCATAGGCCGCCAGCGCGGCGTCAAACTGCGCAAGCATCGCGAGCGTGGTCGCGCGGTTGAACAGAACGCCGACGTGATCCGGCTTGATCGCGAGCGCCCGGTCATAGCTCGCCAGCGCCTCATCAAGCCGTCCGAGCTGCATCAACGCGATGCCGCGATGAAAGAGCGCGGACGCATCGCCCGCCGCCGCCGCAAGACTCCTGTCACATACCGCCAGCGCCTGTTCCGGCCGGTTGAGCATCAGGAACGCCGTGGTCAGGTTGGCAAGCGCGTCCAGCGAGGCCGGCTTGAGCTCGACCGCCTGGGACAGCAGGCCCGAGGCGTCCGCCGGCTTTCCCTGCTGCAGCTTCAGCACGCCGAGCATATGCAGCACATCGAAGTCCCTCGGGTTCGTCCGCAGGACCTCGCGGTAGATCTGCTCGGCTTCCGCCAATCGTCCTTGCTGATGGAAAGAGAACGCTTGTTGAAGCGCTTGCGGCACGCCCGTGCCCCTTCTGCTGCCGGTCCCGAGGTCCGCTGCTCTTCGCAAACCCCGCCGCGAGGGTCAAGGCGCGCGGCCCCTCCCCTTATCGTTCAATCTGATCCACGCTGAAGCTGCGCGGATTTTCGCCTCGCCGCCATATGTCCCGCATCGTTACGTAGGCGGCCTCGATGTGGCGGCGAAAACGATCCGTGTCGAACAGCGGACAGGTTTGTCGGTTCAAAGCGAGCTTGCCCCGGATTGATTGCAGCGCCGATGGGTCGGTCGCGAGCTTCAGCGCGAGCGCTTCATAATCGTCGAGGCGCGTGGTCACGAGTTCCGGCAATCCGACGGCGTGCAGCAGGCTCGCAGCCACGCGGCCGGCAAAGGTCGCGCCGGTACAGGTGACGATGGGAACTCCGGTCCAGAGCGCGTCGCTCGCCGTGGTGTGCGCATTATATGGAAGCGTGTCGAGAAAGAGATCGGCGAGCTGGAAGCGGGCCAGATGATCCGGCAAATCGACGAGCGGTGCGAATACCAGGCGCTCCGGGTCGACGCCGCGGGCGCGCGCCTCGTTGCGGAGGTTGGCGACGGCAAGTTCGTTTGCCTTATACAGCCAAAGCACGCTGCCCTCGACGGCCGCGAGCAGCCGCATCCAGATGTCGAACATCCGGCTGGTGATCTTCCAGCTGTTGTTGAAGCAGCAGAACACGAATGCATTGTCGGGAAGCCCGACCTCGGCGCGGGCAGGACGCGCTGCAGCGATCTGCCGTTTGGACTCGTTGACCTGGTAGCTGTCGGGGAGATGGATGATCTTTTCGGTGTAGGCAGGCTGCTGGTCGGCAGGCAGAACGATCCTGTCGGCAATCACGTAATCGATGAAATCCGCCCCCGTCGTCCCCGGATAGCCGAGATATGCCGCCTGTATCGGCGCCGGCCGGTGCTCCAAGATGCCGATGCGGGCGTCGGTGGTGTGACCCTTGAGATCGACCGCAATGTGCACCTTGAGATCGCGAACGAGCTTGGCGGCGTCGTCGTTGGTCCGGGTCGTAACGTCAAAGAAGCGGTCGAACGAGCGGATCAGCCGCGAGCGCAGTGCGCTGCCATCGTCCGGACCGAATGAAACGCCGATGATCTCGAAGCGTGCGCGGTCGTGCCGCTCGAACAGCTCGGCGATCAGGTGCGCGGTGGCATGCCGGTGGAAGTCGGCGGAGAGATAGGCGACACGGATTTTGTCGCCGGCGAAATCCGCCTGGTTCCATTCACGCCGCACCGTCGGCAGCTTCTTGCGGCGGAGCCAATTGCGGGCGCAGGCAAGCTGCTGCTCCGGCGTGCTGTCGAAGCCGAGGAACATGAACGGATCGATCACCGCCTGGCCATCGACCGCGCGCTCGATCACCTCGCCGGAGAGCCTCGCGGCGGCCGCCCAGTCGCATACCGTCACCCGACAAAATACAAGATCGTTCAATAGGTTAGGAGTATCTGCTTGAGCGGCGCGCAAGCCTTCGTAGCCGGCGATCGCCTCCTCATGGCGGTCGAGCTTGCCGAGCGCGCGGGCGCGATCGAGGAGCGCCTCGCGGTATCCCGGCCTGATCGCCAGTGCCTTGTCGTAGCTCGCCAGCGCTTCATCGGCGCGGCCGAGATCGAGCAGTGCGTGACCGCGACTGACGTAACCGTCGACGAAGTCCGGCCGAAGCGTCAGCGCGTGCGCATAGCTCGCGAGCGCCTCCGCCGGACGCTTGAGATTCAGCAGCGCGTTGCCGCGATTGAACAGCGCGTCGATGAAATCCGGCCGCAAGGCAAGCGCGCGCTCATAGCAGGTCAACGCCTCGGCCTGGCGATCGAGGTCTTGCAGCGCCACCCCGCGGTTGCTCCAGGCCGGCGCATCGTTGGGATCGACCGCCAGCGCCTTGTCATGGCTCGCCAGCGCATCGACGGGCCGGCCCAGCTCGCGCAGCACGACGCCGCGGTTCACCAGCGCGGAGACAAGGCGCGCATTGAGCGCGATCGCCCTGTCATAGCTCGCCAGTGCCTCCGCATGACGGCCGAGGTCGAGCAGCGTATCGCCACGGTTGGCGTGCGCTTCGGCATTGCGCGGGCTCAGCGCAAGAGCCTTGTCATAGCTTGCGAGCGCCTCCTCGTGCCGTCCGAGGGCCGCGAGCGCCAGCCCATAGTTCGAATGCGCCCCGCCCGCCCGCCGGTCGATGTCGAGCGCGGCACCGATCAGGCGAAGCGCCTCCTCCGGTTCGCCCTGCTGGAGCTTGAGCACGCCGAGCAGATGACGCGCGTCGAAATCCTTCGGTCGCGTGCGCAGCACTTCGCGATAGAGCCGCTCGGCCTCACCGAGCCTGCCCTCCTGATGGGACTGCACCGCCTGCTGGATCACTCGTTGCGAGCTCATCGGCGGCTCAGGCCATTGCATTCACGGCTTCGAGATAGGCAGCGACGGCCTGGCGCACCTCCGACAAGCCGTCGGTCGCGCGGAATTTTGCCAAATGGCGCTTGACCTGGGTGCGGAAGCGTCCGCGATCCTGATAGAGCCGCTGCACCGATTTGACGAAGCCTTCGGTGTCGAAGCTGAAGATGCTGTCCGAAAAAGCCCGCAAGCGCGGCTCGATAATGAATTCCTCGCTGATGACCGGAACGTCGTTGATCAATGGATAGAAGCATCGCACCGGCTCGAACACCTTCAATTCATCGACTTTGTGAAGATTGAGCATTGCCCATGAATTGAACAGGATCTTGTCGCGCTCCTCCCCGTATACGCCGGTGAGAAATGCGGTTTTCACGCCGGCGTCGGCCAGTTCCTGCATGATCTTGGCGCGCCGCGGGTTCCAGGCGCCGTAGAACACGAGCGTGTCGCCCGGCTCGCGCTTGGGCGCGCTCCGAACGAGCGCTTCGCAAAACAGCAGTGGAATTTGCGCTTTGCGTTGATGCCCGATCTCCCGCAGGTTCTCCTGCGAGTAGTCCCAGACATAGAACTTATCGAGCGCGCGGCGGTAGACGCGGTTGGTGAACTGCCAGCCTTCGACGTCCTGCAATTGCTCGCTGTTGAACAGGATGGTGTCGGCCGGCATCGTCTCGAAGGACTGCTCGGTCAGCATGTGGCCGCAAAGCACCACGTTGTGGTGGTCCTGCGAGAGAAAGTTCGTGGTCAGCTCGGTCGCGAATCCGCATTTGGCGATGAAATGCGCCAGATATTCCCCCACTTCGGACAACGCAAAGGAGTGCGGATATCCGTCGGGTATGATGAGCGTGATGTTGAACGGTTTTGTCATGGAGGGGGATCGTCGGATGACGTTGGCAGCATCCTAGTATAGGCCGAAAATCGCGTCCATCACGCCGCACTCGTTCTCCAAACGCCGCTGCCGCGACGAGCCGGTGCGGACATGACGCGACAACCGCGACTGCAGCTCAACTTGCGCCACGCCTGCGGACACTGCACACTCGCCGCGCCATGGCCGGGGATTCTCAGACAGTCAGCACCGCCTGCGAGCGCGATTGCTGCGCTTCTGCGGCCGTCGGGATGTCTTCGCTCGGCGGGCCCGGCGATGATTGAGATCGAGGATCTGGCGCTCGGCGGCGCCGTGCTGTTCCGCATGCCGCGGTTTCATGACAACCGCGGATGGTTTGCCGAGATGTTCAACGATCGCTGGCTCAAGCAGCTTGGGATCGGCACGACATTCGTGCAGGATAACGTCTGCTGGTCGGAGCACGCCGACACATTACGCGGGCTTCATGCGCAGCGCGCGCCCATGGCCCAGGCCAAGCTCGTCAGTGTCGCGATCGGGTCCGTTTTCGACGTCGTGGTCGATTGCCGGCAGGGCTCGCAGACCTACGGCCAGTTCCGCACGACCGTGCTGTCGGCGCACGACGGACGGCTGTTGTACATTCCGCGCGGCTTCTGTCACGGCTACCTGACGCTCGCGCCGTCGACCGCGGTCTACTACAAGGTCGACAACTATTACAGCCCCGAACACGAGGCCGGCGTGCGCTGGGATGATTCCAAACTCGGCATCGCCTGGCCGCTCGACGGGCGCGTGCCGATCTTGTCCGACCGCGACCGCGCTCTTCCGTTGTTTTCCGATTTCCGTCCGTTGTGAGCCGCGGCATGAGGCTTGTCGTTACCGGCGCCACCGGCCAACTCGGCTCGGAGCTCGCCCGCAGCCTGGCGACGCTCGGCGAGGTTATCGCGTTCGATCGCGCCGGCTGCGACCTTGCGCGGCCGCAAAGGGTCCGCGAGGCGATGCGGGAAGCCCGGCCGGACATCATCGTCAATGCCGCGGCCTATACCGCCGTCGATCGCGCGGAAACCGAGGAGGACCTTGCAACGGCCCTCAACGGCACCGCCGTCGCGGCACTGGCGGACGAAGCGCAGCGGCTTGGCGCGCTGCTTGTGCACTACTCGACCGACTACGTCTTCGACGGCACCAAGGCGGCTCCGTACGTCGAGAGCGATGCGCCCTGCCCGCTCAATGCTTATGGCCGCAGCAAGCTTGCGGGCGAGCAGGCCATCGTCGCCCGGGGCGGCGACTACCTCGTCCTGCGGACGTCCTGGCTCTACGCCGCCCGCGGGCAGAATTTCGTGAACACGATCCTCCGCCTGGCACGCGAGCGCGAGAGCCTCTCCGTCGTCGATGACCAGCGCGGCGCGCCGACCTGGGCCCGCGACCTCGCGGGCGCCACCGCGCGCATCCTCCAGCAGGCCGAAAGTGAGCGTCGGGGCCGCTCGTTCGTGAGCGGCATCTATCACGTTACCGCGGGCGGCGCCGCGACATGGCATGACTTCGCGCGGGCCATCATCGAGCAATATCGCGCCTTGCATCCCGCCGAACGCCTGCAGGCGCGCGAGATCAAGCCGATCTCCAGCGCGGCGTTTGCCGCGCCCGCCATGCGGCCGAAAAATTCGCGCCTCGACGGCAGCGCACTCAAGACCCGCTTCGGCATCGTGCTGCCGCAATGGGATGCAGCATTGCGTCTATGTCTGCAGGAACTGCCCCATGATTGAACCTTCGGCGAGCCGCTTCGTCACCGCCCCGGACGGCCTGAAGCTTCATGTCCGCGCCTACGGGCCGCGCACGGCCGCGGCGATGCCGGTGGTCTGCCTTCCAGGCCTGGCGCGCACCGCCGCCGACTTTGACACGCTCGCGGCGGCGCTCGCCGGCGACCCGGAGCGGCCGCGCTACGTGTTGGCCATGGATTATCGCGGCCGCGGCCAGTCGGAATATGACCGCCGGCCGGCCAATTACAGCTTCACCGTCGAGCTCGCCGACATGCTGGCGGTGCTGAGCGCGCTCGAGGTGCCGCCGGCAGTGCTGATCGGCACCTCGCGCGGCGGCATTCTGTCGATGCTGCTCGCAGCGGTGCGGCCGACGGCGATGCGAGGCGTGGTCCTCAACGACATCGGGCCGGTGATCGAAACGCGCGGCCTGGTGCGGATCAAAAGCTATGTGGGCCGGCTGCCGGAGCCGAAAGACTATGAGGACGGCGCGGAGATCCTGCGCCGGCTGTTCGCGGCACAGTTTCCGAAGCTTACGGCCGACGACTGGCTCACCTTCGCGCGCCGGACGTTCCAGGAGCGGAACGGCAGGCTCCTTCCCAATTACGACGCCAAACTGGCAAAGAGCCTGCAGGGGATCGACCTCGAGCGGCCCCTGCCGGCGCTGTGGAACGAATTCGATGCGCTGGCGCGCCTGCCGCTCATGGTCGTCCGGGGCGCCAATTCGGACGTGCTGTCGGCGGCGACCGTCGCGGCCATGCAGGCGCGGCGGCCCGACATCGAGGCCGTGGAAGTGGCCGACCAGGGGCACACGCCCCTGCTCACGGAGCCCGGAATCATCCGCCGCATCGGCGCCTTCGTCGCGCGCTGCGAGAGCGAAAGCCGGCATTAATGGAGCGCAAAGAAAAACCCCGGCGGATACCGCCGGGGGCCGTTATTCGTTCCCGAAACCTGGGCGTCAGAAGGTCCGCTGCGCGCGGAACACGACCGACAGGATACCCTGGTTGTTGGCGGTGTAAGCGCCGGTCGGGCGAGCGCCGGAGGCCTTGCTGAGCGTGATGACCTGGCCGTTGTAGGCCGTGTCGATCGCCGTCCACAGCACGTCCACCGCAAGCCGCAGCCCGGGCACCGGGTACCAGTTGGTGATCGACCCGACGGTCCAGAAGTGGAAGCTCGGATCGCAGTTCGTCGCCGCCGCGACGACGATGCTCTGCACCGCCGCGCCGCCGCCGCCGCAGAACCAGCGATTGCCCACCACGGTCGAGTTGTAGGTGATCTCGGTGTAGCTTCCGTAGACCACGCTCGAGAAGTTGCGCGTCCAGAAGTGCTCGAAGCCGCCGCCCGCTGACCACGACGTAGTCTGCTGGATGCTTCCCCCGTTGACGTAAACGCCGTCCGTGACCACGCCCAGCGCCACGTTGTTGCCGCTGCCGAACAGCCCCGGGCTGTTGAGCAAGGAGCCGCCCGAATAGGCCGTGGCGCCGATGCCATAGTTGAAGAAACCGCCGATACGGTCGCCGGGCGCGATCTGCGGCAGCTTGATCTCGACGCCGCTCAGGACCGCCCAGCCCCACTCGTCGGAGGGATAGAAGCACTGGGTGGTGCCGGTCTGCACCGTGCCGGCCACCGGGGCGACCGGGCAGCCGATCCCGCCCGTCACCGCGTTGTTGCCGTTGTAGTAAGTGGCGGCGTTCTTGTTCAGGATCAGCGCCGTGCCGAACTGTCCCCAGGCCTGGATCAGCTTGAAGGCGATCCAGGGATTGGGATGGTTCATGCCGGCCCGCGAGGTGGTCGGATCGACGCCCACGCTGGTGACGTTGGTCGACAGGTTGCTGAGCGATTTCACCCGCCGCTCGTCGGCGCCCACGCTGATCGAGGCGCCGCTGCCGAGATCCCAGGTATAGGCGATCTGGTTGGTGCCGTTGGCACCCGAGTCGCTGATGTTCTGCCCCGCGTGCAGAGACTGGAAGCCGCCCGCGCCGTCGCCGGTCTGGCCCGGCGGGTCGGTGAAGGACACCGTGTGACCGAAGGTGAAGCCCGCCCACTGAATGAACGCACGGGTCGGCCGCGCTTCGGTCGCGCCCTGGTCCTGCTCCGCGAACTGGTACAATTGATAGGTCCGCAACGTGCCGTAAGCGGTCTGCGTGCGGGTATCGATCCACATATTGCCGCGATGCACCGTCGAGTACGAGCTCACGGTGCGATCCTGCGCGCCGCCGGTGCCGGTGTAATGCGGTGTCCGGCCGCCGGTGGTGTTCCAGCCGTACTGAGCACGGATGTAACCGCCGAACAGGATGCAGGTGTCGGTGCCGGGGATGTAATAGAAGCCCTCACCGTAGAGGCTGCAGATCTTCACGTACTCGACCGGCTTGGCCTTGACGGGAAGATCGGCGGCTTGCGCTCCCGCAACCGCAACCAGACCTGCCGCGGAGCCGAGGAGAAGACTTTTCACCATCTTCATCTGAACCTCCAAAGTCGTCTGTGGGAGGGTTCCGTCTCCGCCGGCTGCGACGCGCGCCTCTGGCAAAGTTTCCCTTTGTCCCCCGAGCCGTTGCTTTTTCGGTGCCCGTTTCGAGCTTCCGAAAAAACAAACGTTGCGACTTCGGGTGCCCCCCTTTGTCGCAGACGGAACCTTAACGCAGGAGCTTTCGCTGGCAACGACCAAGACTGCGATTCACAGGGGCGTTAGGACGATTTTTACCGCGTGTTGCAGAAGCGCAACGTTCCCTTGCGGCAGCATTTCCATCATATTATCAAATACTTGATAGGGATAGCGGGAGGGCATTAGGCCCGCTGGCAATCTGATCAGCCGCGCCTTCGGCGAATCCGAAGCCCGCGGCTTGATCACGTATGGAGCGCCTCGGCCCAACGCGCGGATCGCGACTGCGTGCCTGTTATCGAGTCGATTCGTCGCAAAAGAAAAACCCCGGCGGGTGATCCGCCGGGGTCGAGATCGTCTCAAGATCCGACGATCGCGTTCGTGATGTTCAGTCGCGACCGGCCGGGAATGTCCGCTGGGCGCGGAAGATGACCGACAGGATGCCCTGGTTGTTCGCCGTGTACACGCCGGTCGGACGCGCGCCGGAGGCCTTGGCGAGCGTGATCGTGGTGCCGTTGAATGCCGTCTCGATCTGCGTCCACAGCACGTCGACCGCGAGCCGCAACCCGGCGACCGGATACCAGTTGGTGACCGCACCAACCGTCCAGAACCGGAAGCCGGGATCGCAGGTGGTGGTCGCCGCCACCACAATGCTTTGCGCCACGCCGCCGCCGCCGGCGCAGAACCAGCGATTGTTCACGACCGTCGAGTTGTAGGTGATCTCGGTGTAGGTCCCGTACACCGCGGTCGAGAAGTTGCGCGTCCAGAAGTGCTCGTAGCCACCGGCCGCTGTCCACGCCGTGGTCTGCTGCAGGCCCGAGCCATTGACATAGACCGCGTCGGTGATCACGCCGACCGCGACGTTGTTGCCGCTGCCGAACAACCCGGGACTGTTGAGGTTGCTGCCCCCGCTGTAGGCAGCTGCGCCGATGCCGTAGTTGAAGAAGCCGAGCACGCGGTCGCCAGGCGTGATGAACGGCAGCTTGATCTCGCCACCGGTCAGGACTGCCCAGCCCCACTCGTCGCTCGGATAGAAGCACTGCGTGGTGCCGGTCTGCACCGTGCCCGCCACCGGAGCCACCGGGCAACCGATGCCGGCAACGCTGTTGCCAGTGTAGTAGGTAGCGTTGTTCTTGTTGACGATGAACGCGGTGCTGAACCGGCCCCAGCTCTGGTTGACCTTGAAGGCAACCCAGGGATTGGGATGGTTCATGCCGGCGATCGAGCTCGTCGGATTGTTGCCGACGCTGGTGATGTTGTTCGAGAAGTTGGCGATCGATTTCACGCGCCGCTCGTCGGCACCGACGTTGAGCGTCATGCCGCCGCCCAGATCCCACGTGTAGGCGATCTGGTTGGTGCCGTTGGCGCCCGAGTCGCTCTGGTTCTGCGTCTGATGCAGCGAGCCAACGCCGCCGTCGCCGATGCTGATCGAATC
>Ga0114129_10005632_pt1 | contig 17719 bp, 13 predicted proteins | sample RhiMetdeltSRZDD1_FD_80071 | JGI IMG/M metagenome (GOLD analysis project Ga0114129, IMG submission 80071) | Populus rhizosphere microbial communities from Tennessee, USA - Rhizosphere MetaG P. deltoides SRZDD1 (version 2) (version 2) | ecosystem: Host-associated > Plants > Roots > Rhizosphere >...
CCAAAACGCTGTGAAGCTAAGAGCATATGAATCCCAGCACTCCGCCCTTGTTGCGAGAGTTGAAGGAGGTAATTGGATGCCGCGCCTTCTTTGTCACCTTCAAATAATTCTTGGTATTCATCTACCAACAACAAAACGCGCGGCAATTTACCTTCCGGTTCACCTTTGGCACGATAACTTGCAAGGTCATTTACACCTACTCGCGCAAAAATAGCATTCCGCCGTTCTTTCTCCATGATAAGTTCGGCCAATACGCTTCGAGATAATTCAGACGATGAGCGGAGCGAAACAACCTCTGCATGGGGTAGGTGACGATAGGGCTGAAATTCTACGCCGTCTTTGCCGTCAATTAAGTAGAGACGGAGTTCTTCGGGGCTGTATCGCACTGCCAGCCCTGAGATAAAAACGTGATACAAGTTGGACTTTCCCGAGCCGGTCATTGCTCCCAACATGCCGTGCGCGCACGGTTGGCTATCGTTGTTTACGCCAAACCAAAGTTTTAGCTTGTCAACGCCCCCTCGCGCGCCGACAGGGGTTTCAATAACCTTAATGCTTTTTTCCCGCCACCAGTCTGATGGAGATACTCCGACAAGATTATCCCAATCCAATATGCGCTCCGGTGGTTTCGCGTCTTTGAGTTTCTGAAATAATTGGGCTTGCAAATCGGCTGAAGGGGCGGAGTCAATCTTAGTTTTTAGATTTAACTGGGTGGAAGTTCCACCGCCTTCCGCTTCCACATAGAAAGCGTTTTTGAAACCATCCATGCTCATATCGCGGGGGAGTTCGTAGTTCTGGTTGTAGTGGATGAACAAATATGTTCCGGCGGCTGGGCCGGTATTGCCAATGCTTTGCAAGGCTTCAATTGCTCGGCGGTCATACTGATTCGGAAAATCTGCCACAAAAACAAAACCGAAGCGCTCATTGATGCGAATTTCTTGCGGCACACGCTCAAAAGAAGTAATTGAGGCGTCCAAATATGTTTCAATAATGCGCTGGATGCTGACTACCACTTGGTCTAAGTCGCGGCGCACATCGCTGGTGCTATCCTGAACCTGTGGCAAATAGCGCCGCATAGGGAAAGCAATACCTGCTCCGGCGGGGTCAAGCAAGGTGTAGCGTGCTTGATGTGGCAACATCAAGGCGGTACGAACTGCAAGCGATTGAAGCAACGCCGCCCCGGGTGCGGGGGTTTTGCCACTTTTTATAATTACGGTTTTGCCTTGACCAATAAAGGGGATATAAGCGGGAATAAAAAATCTTCCGTCAGTGCGTGGTTCTGTTAAATCGCCGATCCGAATAATTGTCTCTTCTCTGGCTGAATTAACGTCCCAGGTTTGCCATTGCTCACTATTCCAACCGGAATAAGTAGAGACAGGAGTGTTAGTCAACAAGGTTTTTAGGCGGTTGTTGTTGGCTCCAAGGAGTGGGGTGAAGTATTCACTCAGTTTTTGAGCGTATCTTTTCCCATGCTCATAATACGCTTTAGCTTTTGACTGGGACTCTTGTATATCTTGATTTAACTTTTCAATCAGAATTTGCAACTCGCCTACGCGTTTAGGTTTTGGAAGCATAGCCTTATCTCCTCTTATCCACCCCATGCTAGGAAGGGGCTACTTGGTTGAAAACGGAAAATCTCTCCGAGAGAATAGCAAATTTTTCTGACATTGCGAGCCGAACGGCATTCTGTATAGCTCCGATTTAGGCGTTATGTGGAACAGGAGTCAGCATAACCCTCTTTTATGCTTTTTATGCTTTTGAAGTTGCTAAAAATCACCAATGATTTGGGCGCTGGAATTGTGGGGCCCCCATAATTCCAGACTTGGCGTTGTCCACCAATCAACGTGCGCCATTTTACCCTCAAGAGGGTGGGGGCGCAATGGAGCGGCAGTGGATTCTATAGCAGATGAGCGAGCAGTCTAACCGTCAGTCGCGTGGGGATTCTGTTGGTGGTGCGGCAGGCGTGGTTTCAAGTAACATCTTCGCTTCGGCGTGCATTCTTCTGGCGTGTTCTTTGTAGAAGGCGAGTCGCTGTTCACGCGTCATGCCTCGTGTGCGCTGATAATTCATATCGCGGATACGTCGCGTCATTTCTACTGCTTTAATCTCCGCTTTCATAAGTCGTCACCTCGTGTGGGCTGTCAATCTGTAAGTAATTTACACCTGAGGGGCTAGAGATGCAACGGAAAAAACTCCGTGCCATCCGGCTCTTTCAGTGCAATCCGTGTACAAAAATAGGTTGGCAACTCATTCCTCTGTCCTCCGTCTACCGTCCTCCGTCAGGGGTATAAGACGCCTCATCATCAATATTCCCGACGAACTCGGGCAAATCCGTATGCCCCAGGAGTTGCCGGATGGCCAGACTTTCGCCGAGGTGATACCAGTAATGGTAGATTAGGCGCTGGATCAGATTCCCAAAGGTCAAGTTAACAGTTTGTCCATCGAATTGAAATTCATGGAACTCTTGTAATTTGGGGGTCGTCAGTTGATCAAGCCAGGGATCGGCGGCTTGAGTAATTGTGTGCCAAGCTACCCAGGCCTCCTCGAGCGCCGGAGTGCTGGCCGGTGCGCCATAGGCAAACTGATCATTAAGGTGGGGCAAGAGAATCTGCCCTTGGCCGCGCCACAGACAGTAGCGCTGTTCTTGCCACGTCAGATGCCCAATATTCCAACTGATGCAATTCATAGAATTGAAGCGGCGACGACCTTCGTCTTCGGTCAAGCCCGCCAGCCCACGTTGAAATTCGCTACGCGTAAAACGTAATTGTAGGACGAGGGGATGGGGCATGGATGTGTCTCCTAAACGCGAAAGTAATTAAGTACGAAGGACGAAAGACGGAGGCCGAAGGTCTGACCTTCGGCCTCCGTCTTTCGTCCTTCGTCTATTCCTAGTTTCTCCACGCCATCGTCGCCTGGCTAAGGGCTTCAACTTCTTCCGGTGTTAAGCTGAACGAGAGTGCGCCTGCATTATCAACGGCCTGCTTGCCATTCTTCGCGCCCGGAATGGGCAAAACATGCTCGTTTTCAATTAACCAGCGCAATGCGACCTGGGCCGGACTTTTGCTGTAACGTTCGCCAATCTCACGCAACAACGCGACAACCGGCGTGACGGCTTCCAGACCTTTCCCGCTGAAGTAACTCAGCCAGCGCCGAAACCCGGTGGGCTTGGCCCCGGTCAGATACTTGCCGGTGAGGGCGCCGCTCGCCAACGGTTGATAGGCCATTAGCGTGACGCCTAATTCGCGGCAGGTGTCCAAGACCCCATTCACTTCCGGTTGGCGATGCAACAGCGAATACTCCACTTGATTGGAGGCGAGCGGAATCCCATGCTTGGCGAGCGCGGCGTGCGCGATTCGCATTTGCTCCGCCGAATAGTTGCTCACGCCGACCGTTTTGATCTTTCCGGCCTTGACCGCCTCGGCCATCAGTTCCATGAGTTTTGGAATAGAGACGCGATTGGTGGGGAAGTGATGTTGATACAAATCCACCGTGTTCCGTCCCAGCCGCGCCAGACTCGCTTCAAGCGCTTGGGGCATGTCTTCCGTTCGGGAAAAAGGGCTGGGTGGGAACTTGGTCGCGAGCAAAACATCTTGACCCCGCGCCAGTTCGCCCAAACGACTCTCGGAAGCGCCGTTGCTATACATTTCCGCGGTGTCAAATAAAGTAACGCCGGCGGCCACGCTCGCCTCGAACGCGTGCTGCTCTTCCTCGAATCCGTGCGCGCTGCCGTAAGCTAACTTAGCCGGTGTCCAACGCGCTAAGCCCGTGGGATTGCCCCACGTCATTGCTCCGATACCGAGTCGGGGGACTTGAAGGTTGCTTTGGCCTAATGCGGTTTTATTCAATGAGCATTCTCCTTTCAAGACGGACGACGGAGGACGGTGGACGGAAGATGAAGTTCAAGCCTCCGTCGTTCGTCCTTCGTCCTCCGTCCTCTGCTCGTCTTCCGTCGTTCTGGGCAGCCTCTTAAAAAACTCGCGCTTGAATTCTCCAATCCGCTCCGGGCCGAGGCTTTCCAGTTCCGCGCGGGCGGCCAGCGCATCGGCGCGGAGTTGGGCTACGTTCACACCCCGGCACTCATCCGGCAGCGGATCGAGCCATTGGCGCAGGCGCAGAAACATCTTCAACGCGCCGTTGTAGTTTTGGCGTGTGATCTGCAAGTAAGCAACGGCCACCTGCAAAATGCCTCGATACAGTTCCCGCGCCGGGCCAGGCTCCTCGTTCCAGGCGTGTTCCAATTCTTCATGCGCTTCGAAAAATTCTTGCTGATTGAATAACTCCATCCCCTGGCGCGCGAGCGCGGATAGCTCACCCTGGCAATCATTGATCAACGCCTGGTCGTCCGCCCGGCGGGCGTACTTCTCGATCAGTTCGGGCAGTGTGGCGATCAAACGACTCTGCGCCAGCACCGCGTCACAGCCCACGTCAATCGCGCGGGCGCGCAGCTCCAGGTCCGCGTGCGGGCCGAAGGCAATCACTGGGATGCGCCGCGTCGCCGCCGATGACTTGAGCGCGGCGATCCAGTCTGCCCACGGCAGACGTGGACTGTCAATTCCGACGAGGACGAGCGCCGGCTGCCATTCGACGAGTCGGGCAATGAAGACTGACCCGCGTCCGGTGAGGGGTTCGCCGCTGTGTCCGGCGGTGGAGGGCGCAGTGATCCCCGGTTCCAGCGCCTCGCCGCTCTCGATCCACCGGACGCGATAGCCCAACGGTTTCACCACGTTTTCAATTTGCGTCGCGAAGAAAAGATCGGAGACCAGGCCGAGGATGAGCGACGGTTGCGTCATACTGGGAGTGATCTGTGACGAGTGACTCGTGATACGTGATTAAGTGTCAGGTGTTTAAGTGTCACGTGTCACTCGTCACGAATCACTTTACGGATACCCGGTTCCCGGCGGAGTATTGCTCGGCGGCGGCGCGATCCGGCTGGGAGTCGGAGAGGCAGGTGTGCCGGAGGCCAGCGTCAGTGTGAGGGTCGGAGTGAGCGTCTCCGAGCCAGGCGTATCAGTCATCGGCGCCGGAGTCTCGCTGGGCGCAAGTGTTTCCGTGGCCGTCGCTTCACCCGGAGTTGCCGAAGGTGTCCCCGCCTCAGGCGTGGTCGTCCACTCCGGCGGAAAAGTGGGGAACGCGGAAGTCGGCGTGCGGCTGGGCGTCGGGATGGAAGTGATGATGAAGGCCTCGGTCGGCGGCGGAAAAGGATTGAGGAGGTTGTAGGGATCAAGGAAGAACCAGGAAAAGATCAGACACATGCCCATCGTTAAGCCGAGGAGCAAGACGGTGAGCAAATCCCAGGGAAAAGAAAATCCCACAGGGACCTTCGGTCTCATTGGCCCTCGGCGACGATCTGCCCCGTCTCGTGCTCCGCGTGAGCGGGGTCGCGGGAGAATTTGGGCGAGGCCGCTAGGGCAACGCGATCACGGATCGGGGGGTGGGAATACAATAGGAACACCACCCACGGTTCGGGATCCGCGTCCGCCAAATTCTGGTTCGCCAGGCGCGTCATCGCATTGATGAACGCCTGCGGTTTGTGCGTCGCTTCCAGCGCGTAAGTATCCGCGCGCACCTCGCGCCAGCGCGAGTAGGCGTTGTTGAGCGGCATCGTCAACAGACCGAACAGCCCCAGCGCCAGCCCGAACAGCGGCAGCGCGCCGATGTCGGCCGGGCCGCTGAAGCCGAAGGCCGTCGCGCCCCAATTCAGCACGAGTGAGGCGATATACAGGCCGATCAACGAGATCACGCCGCCGACCAGGATGCCCACTGGGATATCACGATTGACATGATGTCCCAACTCGTGCGCGATCACGGTCTCAATTTCGTCGGTGGTGAATTCGTTGAGCAAGGTGTCGCCCAAAATGATGCGCCGCGTGTTGCCGAGGCCGGTGAGCGCGGCGTTGGCGGCCTTGGTGCGTTTGCTCAAATCAAAGCGAAACACACCGCTGACCTTTGTCCCGGCGCGCGCGGCCAGCGCGGTGAGCCGCGCGATCAACTCGGCGTGCTCCTTGCCCAACGGAATATATTTATTGAAGAGCGGCATGATCAGCACCGGGGCGAGGTTCGAAAGCACGACGGCGAAGAGTAAGTAACCGCCCGCGGCCCACAGCCACCAGAATGAACCGGTGACGCGCAGTAGCCAGTAGATGCCTTCCAAGAGCGGCAGGCCGATGATGGCTGAAAGCAGCAAGCCAAGGAGTTGATCCTTCACCCAGCCACCCAGTGTTTCGTTGGATTGATCGTAGCGGTGCGGCAGCGTGAAGCCGGAGTAGTAAGCCAGCGGCAAGTCTAAGATTTCAAAGAAGAGGTAGAAAATTCCGCCGAACGCAGCGACGAGCAGCCAATCGTTCTGGGTGAAGGTACGCAGCCAAACTTCGAGGGCTTTCGCCCAGCCGAAGATCAACCAGGCGAGGGTGACCAGTCCGCTAAAAGCCAGGTCTACGAAGAACAAGCGCCGGCGGATGCGCGCGTACTCTTTAGCTTTTGCCTGACGTTCAGGGTCGAGGGTGAGGGGGGACGTGGTGGAGGTCATGGAGGCATTCTAATGTCTTCTGATAAGACTGGCAAGCGGTAACTACTCAGCCGTGGAAAAAAATCCAAAAAAACAGGGTAGGCGTGGGGGCTGCTGCAGCCCCCACGCCCACCCTGTTCTTTTGGTAACTCTCTATCAACTACCCACGGCCAGAAGAACAAAGTTTTGCCTTCCCTTGCTTGTATGCTAGAATTTTGCGGCTAGGGCGAACGAGTAGCGGTTCGCCCGCGCGCTTATAGGAAAACTTTGTCTCCCCTCCTGCCTCTAATCCTTCTCCTGCTGGGCGCTGTCGGACTGCTGTTCGGCCTCCGCCCGGGCTTTCGTTACACCGGCCTGATAGCGATTGTATTTACTTTGGCGGCGCTGATCGGGTTGTTGGTGATGGGCTTTCGCCTGCCGGCTCACGCGACGCTGTCCAACTGGGGCCCGGCGGCGTTGCTGCCCTTGGGCCTGACTCTGGAAGTTGACCGGTTAGCGTGGCTGTTTGGATTGAGCCTGCTCACGGTGACGCTGGCTACGCTGCTCACCGGCGTTGCGCGTCCCGGCGGTCGGCGTATCGTCGTGCGGGGTGTCATCTTGCTGCTGGCAGCGGTGGGACTATCGGCCATGTTTGGCGGCAACCTGCTCACGCGCATCGTCGCCTGGGCGGGACTTGATCTCATTTTTTTCCTCGCGCTCATCTTGCTCGCGGAGGGCGAGGGCCTGGAACCGCAGGCGGTTTTGAATCTGGCCTTTAACTCGACCGGCACCTTGCTCGCCTTAGGCGCAGCGCTCCTCATCAGCCGGACCAGCGCGACGCTCTCACTGCGCGATGCAGTGCTGACGCCGCAATCCACGCTGCTCATCACGCTCGCGGCCATTTTCCGGCTGGGATTATTTCCACTGCATCTCGGCTTGCCGACGGAGTTCAATGTGCGCCAGGGACTGGGCGTGATGCTGCGCTTGATTCCGGCGGCGGTGGCGCTGGAAATGGTGAGCCGCCTGGTAATCTTTGGCTTTGCCGAACCGGTCCGTCCGTGGTTGACGCTCTTCGGTTTGGTCGCGACTTTGGTGGGGGCGGCGCAGTTGTGGAATGCCGACGATCCCAAACAGGGGATTACTTATCTGGTGATTTCGCAATCCGGCTTGGCCTTGCTCGCCGGTTTGTGGGGAGGTCGCTGGGCGGTAGCGGCCTTCACCGCTCAATCGTTAGCGTTGATCCTGGGCGGGGCATTGGTTTTTCTCTCGCACGGTCATGTTGATCGCCGACCGTGGCTGACGCTCCTGCCTATCTCGGGGGTGGCGGCGATGTTGGGAGCGCCGCTGACGATTGGCTTTCTGGGCGTCAGTGGTTTGTTCAACGGATTGGCGCGGGCCGGCCTGTGGTTGATCCTCGTTGGGGTGGGAGTCATTCTGGCCCAAGTGATTCTAGCGGCGAGCTTATTGCTCGCCGTCTTTTGGCCGGGGGAAGAAGAAGATAAAGAACCACTTGTCAGGGTGGCTTACACCAGCGGCTTGGCCTTTCCGGCAGCTTTTTTGATTGTGGCCGGATTGCTGGGCGGCTTTATCAGTGCTGCCTTGGGCGCGCCGGACTTAGGCTTTCTCGGTTTTCCATCTGACATGTTATCGGGTTTGCTGGCGCTGGGGCTGATCGGCTTTACGCTGGCGGCCGGCGTTGGCCTGTGGCGATTTGAAGCCGTGGCCCACAGTACCGCCGACACCGCCTGGATCGCTTTGGCCTCGCTCGCTCGCTTGGATGGTGTCTATCGTTCCGCCTGGAATGTGATTCATCTTGTGGGCCGCCTCATTTTGAACCTGGCGGAAGTACTCGAAGGTGAAGGCGCGCTCTTGTGGACGTTAGTCGCGGCGCTTTTAGCTTGGTTGTTGCTGAAATAAGGTGTGGTTGCTCTCTGAGATTTAGCGGGGTGGGTCAACGGATGAAACGAATAGAACGAATTTTAAAACGAGATTCTTGAAATATCTCTTTCATTAGTTTCATCCGCTCCATCCGTTGACCCATTCACCACCCGCGTTAAAAGAGTCGCCTAATCACGTATCACGCATCATGATGTCTAACCTCCTCACCTCCCTCATCACCCCCGCGTTGATCGGGCTGTTGATCACCGCCTCCTTCCTCGTCATCATCAATGATTGGCGCTTGGGCTTTGTCGCGCTGGCTGCGCAATATCTGTTGGCCGCCGTGCTCATCGCGCAGATTGCCGTGTGGCAGGTCGTCGTCGTCAAAATTCTTGCCGGGTTGTTATCCGTCGGTATTCTGTATCTCACCGGGGCCGAGGTAAACTTTGGCCGGAAAGTGGCGCAGCCGAGGCCGGAAGGCGCGGCGCCGGCCTCGGCCCGGTTTGAGTTCCCCACGGGTTTGCCTTTCCGGGTGCTGGCCGTGCTCATGGTCAGCCTCGCCGCCTGGAACATCGCCACCCAATCGAATTTTGTCTTGCAGGGCATCCCCTCCTGGCTCAATGTCGCCGGTTATCTCCTCATCGCCTTGAGCCTGCTCAACTTGGGCCTGACGGAAGAGCCGATGAACGCCGGTTTGGGTTTGCTCACCCTTCTCACCGGTTTTGGAATCTTTTACACGGCCGTCGAGCCGTCGTTAGCCGTGGTGGCCTTGCTGGCCGCGGTAGATTTTGTGATTGCCCTGGCGGTCGGTTATCTGGCCTTTCTCCATTATGCGGCGGCTGAAAAGGAAGCCTCTCGCTGATGTCGGCGCCGTTCCTCTTCATTGGTTTGCCGGTGTTCTCGGCGCTGATCATTTATCTCTTCCGCCGCTCGCCGCGCTTGGGCATAGTCTTGGCGGCTTGTCTCTGTCTCCTGTTGGCGGTCTGCGCTCGCTCCCTGCTGCTGGATGAACGCCTCAACCTGCTCGGCGGTGCCATCATCAAAAGTTCCAGCGTCGTGCTGGGGCGTACCTTCGCCGTCGAACCGATCAATCGGCTGGGTCTGATTTTTATCTTTGCGCAGGCCGCCGGGTTATTCCTGGCGCTGCTGCTCGTCGAACCGGGCCGTTTCTATCTGTCCAGTGGGATGGCTATCTTGGGATTGTTGGCGGCGGCGCTTTTTGTGCAGCCTTTTCTGTTTGCGGCGTTGTTTTTGGAACTCGCTGCGGCTGTGGCCGTCTTCATGCTGGCGGGTGAGACGCCGCCGGCCACGCGCGGCGCTTTGCGTTTTCTGGTCTTCATGACGCTGGGGCTGCCGCTCATCCTGGTTACCGGGTGGCTGCTGGAGGCCGGTGCCGCCGGTCCCGGCGATGAATCCTTCATCCGGCAAGCCGTCGTGCTCCTGAGCGTCGGCTTTGCGGTGCTGCTGGCCGTCCTCCCCTTTCATAGTTGGCTGCCCATCGTTGCCGAACATGCGCCGCCGCTGGCGACCGCGTTTGTCCTCACCGTCATGCAATTCGCCAGCACCTTTTTATTGCTGACCTTTCTGAATGCGTATGAATGGTTGGGACAGAATCCAGCCGTGTATCGGGCGCTCACCCTCGCCGGTGGCGCGATGGTTTTAGCCGGAGCGCTCTTTGCTTTTGGCCAGCGCAATTTTGGACGCAGCCTGGGATATGCGATCATGGTGGACATTGGCGCGATCCTCTTGGCGGTGGGCTTGGGGACTCACGTCGGAGTGGCCGCGGCCCTGGCTTCGTTGGCGCTGCGGGGCCTGGCCTTGACTTTGTGGGGCGTGGGGTTGACTCACTTGCGCCGGGAGGCGGGCGGCGACGATTTTGATTCCCTGCGCGGTTTGGGACGACGTTATCCGCTGGCATCTGCCTGCGTCATCCTCGGTTTGCTCTCGTTGGTCGGTTTCCCGCTAACAGCCGGTTTCCCGGCGCGGTGGTCGCTCTTGAGTCTGCTGGCGCAGATTCATCCGACGGCAGCGATTCTGTTGTGGTTGGGGATGGTGAGCATTTCTCTGGTTTGCGCCCGAGGGTTGATGGCGCTCCTCATGCCGGTCGAAGGCCAAACGGAGGCCTTGAGCGCGGCAGCGCCGGCTTTCTCTTTAAAGAGACTGGCGAGTCTCAGCGCTTATAGCCTGAGCCTGGCGCTCATCATCGGTCTGGGCTTCTTTCCACAGTGGCTGTTGCACCCCGCCGCTCAGGCGGCCGCCATCTTTTTACACCTCGGTCGGTAATCATGTAGGTCACGCTTGCAGCATGACGCGGCTTTGTCACGCTGCAAGCGTGACCTACGTGACTCTAAAGGTCTTAAGACCTTTAGAGTCTTTGCGTTAGGCTTTGGTTATGATCCGGTTTAGCCTCTCTATTTGTCTTCTCCCTCTCCGAGGAGTAAACTCTAGGCATTGACTCTTTCCGGCCTGTCAGGTCTTAAACGGGTTCGGTCATGCCTAAAGACAATTACTCCAACCGCCTGACTTCATTATTCTCCGGGCTTAAACCTCTAACGCCCGAACCGCCGGCGCCGCCTGCTCCGGAACCCTCGCCCCCGCCGGGGAAGCTCGCAGAGTTGGAAGCTGCGGCGCCGGAGGCGCAGGCTGCCCAAGAGCCAGAACAACTCAAAGCCGCGTTGACTTCCATCGAAAGCCTGCAAGCGCGCATCGCAGACTTGGAAGCCGCCGCCGCAACCCGGTCGCAGGTCATCCAGGAACACGAACGCCTGAAGGTCGCGCTCGTTTCCGTCGGCGGTCTGCGCGCGCGTCTGGCGGAATTGGAAGCGGCGGCGAAAGCGGCCAAGTCGCAGGTCATCGAGGAACGTGAGCAGCGCGAGTCCGCCGTGGCTTCGGCCGGCGATCTGCGCACCCGTCTGGCGGAATTAGAAGCCGAGGCGACCGCGGCCCAATCCCAAGTAACTCAAGAACGTCAACGTCTGGAGACCGTCCTGGCTTCCTTTGGTGGTCTGCAGGCACGGGTGACGGAGTTGGAGGCCGCCGTGGTTGCGGCGCAGTCGCGGGCGGCTCAGGAACGCGAACAACGCGAGACGGCCTTAGATACTTTAAGTGGCCTGCACACGCGTCTGGCGGATTTAGAAGCCGCTTCGACCGCCGCGCAAGCCTTAGTGGTTGAAGAACGCGCACAGCATGAGTCCGCGCAGGCTGCCCTCGGCAGCCTGCGGGCGCAGGTGGCGGAATTAGAAGCGGCTTCCACGCAAGCGCAATCCCAAGTGGCCCAGGAACGTGAGCAGCGCGAGTCGGCGCAGGCCGCCCTCCGCCGTCTGCAGGCGCATGTGGTGGAATTAGGGTCGGCTTCCGCGGAAGCACAATCCCAAGCGGTCGAGGAGCGTGAGCAGCGCGAGTCCGCGCAGGCCGCTCTGGGCAATCTGCGGACGCACGTGGCGGGGTTAGAAGCCGGCGTGGTCGCGGCCCAATCGCTCGTGGCCGAGGCGCGTGAGCAGCGCGAGTCCGCGCAGGCCGCTCTGGGCAACCTGCGGACGCACGTGGCGGGGTTAGAAGCCGGCGCCGCCGCGGCCCAATCGCTTGTGGTCGAGGAGCGTGAGCAGCGCGAGTCCGCGCAGGCCGCGCTGGGCAGCCTGCAGGCGCATGTGGCCGAGTTGGAAGCCGGCGCCGCCGCGGCGCAATCGCTCGTGGTCGAAGAACGTGAGCAGCGGGAAGCCGCGTTAGCTTCCTTAAAGAGTCTCGAAGAACGCGTCGCGGAGTTGGAAGTCGTTGCCACCGACGCCCGGACGCGCGTGGCGCGGGAACGCGAACGGCGGGAGGCCGCCATTGCTTCCTTGGGTGGACTGCAAATCCGTCTGGCGGAATTGGAAGCCGCCGCGGCCCAGGCGCAGCCCAAGCTAATTCAGGGGCAGAAATCCCTGGCGCTTCTGGCCGATCAGCCAAGGGGGGAGGCGCCCCTGCCCCAAACCGGCGCGGCGTTCCCAACGCACTTGCCGCGGGTGCGTTTTCCGGTGGGGATCAAGATCACTTTGCCGTATGCCCTCTTGGCGTTGATGTTTGCGATGGCCGCGGCGTATCTCGTCAGCCGCTATGTGCTGGAATCGATTGAGGACCGGTTCACCAACCAATTGATTGATACGGGAAAACTCACCTCGGAGTGGATGGTTCAGGAGGAGAGCCGCATCCTGGAAACGCTGCGTTTGTTGGCCAATACGCAAGGCCTGCCGGAGGCGATTGCGGCGAGCGAGGCGGAAAGCCTGCGCACCCTCGTTTTGCCGGTGGCGGTTAACTCTCAAGAAGAAGCGATCGAAGTCTTGAACTTGCAAGGCGAGAGCGTCTTGTCCCTGCGCCATCCCAGCGGCGCGGCGGCAAGCGATTATCTTTCGACGCGCGGCGAGACGGTGTTTGCCGAGTGGGACTTCGTTCAGAAAGTATTACAGGGACAGGCGGATGTGAAGGGCAACAAGTATGCCGGCGCGGTCCAGACGCCGTGGGGAGATTACTTCTACATCGCCGGCCCCGTTGTGGATAACGCCGGCCGTCAGGTCGGCGTCCTGCTCGTCGGAAAATCTTTGCTCACCCTCGTGCGCGAGATTCGACAGAATACGCTGGCGCATGTCACTCTGTATAATCTCGATGGAACCATCCGGGCTTCCACCTTGTTGCTGGAAGGCAATGCCTCCACATTATCCGCCGACCAGGCGGCCCAAGCCTTCCGCTTGCAAGAGAGCCAGAGCCTCACGCGCGATTTGAAATTAAGCAGCGGCAGTTACAGTGAAATCCTCGGCCCCTGGCGAGCGCGCGAAAGTAATCTCGGTTTGGTTGGCACCTCTCTGGCAGAGAGTTTCCTGGCGCGGCCCACGGTGGTGACGCGCGTTCAAGCGCTGCTGGTAGTCACCCTGGCTTTTCTCCTCGTCATTGCCATTGGCCTGTACCTGGCGAGTCGCATCACCCGTCCGCTGCAGCAGGTTGTTCGGGCTTCGATCGAAGTCGCGCGCGGCAATTTTGATGTCAACGTCAAGCCGGTGGGAAATGACGAGACGGCGGTTTTGGCGCACGCCTTCAACTATATGGTCTCCGGTCTGCGGGAAGGCTCGATTTATCGTGATCTGCTGGGGCGGACGGTTTCGCCCGAAGTGCGCGAGGAACTGCGCCAGGCGTTTGCGACCGGCAACTTGCGCCTGGAAGGGCAGAACGTCGTCGCCACCGTATTGATGAGCGACATTCGTGGCTTCACCACCCTGGCCGAGAGAGCCGACCCGACGACGATTTTGACCTGGTTGAATGAGTACTTCCACGAGTTGGTACCGATTATTACGGCGCATGGCGGAGTGGTGGATAAATTTGAAGGCGATGCCGTCCTGGCGTTTTTCGGAATTTTGCCCCGCCCCCTGCCGCCTCCGGAGAGCGCTTATCAGGCGTGTCAGGCGGCGGTGGAAATGCTCCGGGCCATCGAAAATCTCAATGTCCGGCGGAAGGAGCGGGGCGATGCGCCGCTCGTCACCGGGGTCGGGATCAACACCGGGCGCGTCATCGCCGGCGGTTTGGGGTCGGCGGATCGGATGAACTACACGATCATCGGCGATACGGTCAACACCGCGCAGCGGCTGGAAAGTTTCACCCGGCAGTTCGGTGAGAGCGGCATTGTCATCAGCCAATATACGCTCTCTGCTTTGCAGGAGCGGCAGCATGAATTTCACCTGGCGACGTTGGGCATGCACACGTTCAAAGGGAAGTCGGATGAGGTGCTGGTGTATCGTCTGGCGCCGTCTCAGAACGGGAGGGCGGAGGCCAAATGATCAAGGTGCGTCGCAAGAAACCCGGTTGCTGGCTCTTAATGGGACTCCTATGGTTTTGTAGCCAGAAACCGGGTTTCTCCGGCCAGAATGGGACGGGAGAGGCGAAGTGATCGAAGACGCGCTTCAAAGTGCGCTTAAAGCCCGCGTCCCCGCGGAGGATCGAAAACATCCGGGCCGCTGGCGCTGGCTCGTGATTCTTTTGCTGCTGCTGTTGAGCGTCTTGTGCCTGGCCGGATCGTTTTTCGTCCCGGAGTTGCTCGCCAAAGGCCGAGACACCGTCCCCGTTTCTTTGATCTCGGGACTAAAAGCGGATTACAGTGGGGAACTGCTCCAAACGCGGGTGTCGCCGGTGCGTGTCTCTCTGATTGAGGAGGCGCTGGACGATCAGCATCTGGCGACGAGCAGCATTCCCTTAGAGTTTCTTTTGCAGACTCCCGTCCCGAGCGTCACGCCGGTTCCTAAGGCTTCGGGCGCGGTTTCCACGTTACCGGCTTCGACTACCCTGTTGCCAACTTCTACGCGGGCTGCGGCTCAAGGCGCGACGGCGACTTCGCCTTCATCGGTCACGGCTACGCCTTTGATTACATCGCAGCCCACCCGCACGCCCGGCCCGACGAGGACTCCGGCGCCGACCAATATTGCTTCCGCTACGGCTAATGCCAGCGCCACACCGGCCGCAACTAATACAAGCGCGCCTCCTCCGACTTCGCCGCCGTTGCCGACCTCCACGCCCCAGCCGCCGCCAACAAATCCACCGCCGCCCACGGATACCATCACACCCAATCCCACGCGCACGCCCGGCCCGACGAAGACTCTGCCCCCGCCGGATACGCCGCCACCGACAGCGTACCCTTAAACGTAAAGAGCAATCACGAATGCCACGAACCGCTTCGCGCGAATGGCACGAATGTTTTTGGTTCATTCGTGCCATTCGCGCGAAGCGGTTCGTGCTATTCGTGATTAATTCTTAAGCCCTTTGACTAAACAAGCCTCTCATACATCGCTTCAAGCTTCGGAATAATCGCGCTCCAGTCGTAGTGCGCCTGCGCAAAGGCTTGACCAGCTTGACCGATAGCCGCCGCGCGAGTTGGGTCATTTAAAAGTTCCAGCACCGCCTCCGCAAAATTTTCCGGCGTGTCGGCGAGAAGAAGCTCCTGGCCCGAGCGCACCGCGAAGCCTTCCGCGCCGATAGTAGTGGAAATGATAGGGCGGGCGAGCGCCATCGCCTCGAGCAGCTTGAAGCGCGTCCCGCCGCCCATCCGCAGCGGCGCGACATACACGGCGCTCTCGGTGATGAACGGGCGGGTGTCCTCGACTGCGCCGGTGACGATCACTCCGTTCCGTTCATTTAACTTCATCAGCTGTTCCGGCGGCTTCTGTCCGACGACGATAAATTGAACTTCTGACCTTACTGACCTAATCCGAGGCAAGATGTCCGTCGCAAACCACAACGCGGCGTCAAGGTTGGGGCGGTAGTCCATTTTGCCGGTGAAGACAAGGTGTGGAGGGTGGAGGGTGGAGGGTGGAGGGTAGTTGGTTGCTGGTTGTTGGTGTTTGGGATTTGGGTTTTGGGTCTTGACCCTTTGCCCTTGGTCCTTGGCCCTTGGCCCTTGGGATTTGGGATTTGGGATCTCGTATTTTTCCAGATCAATTCCATTTGGAATCACAACCGGGTTAAGTTCAGGCGCAATTCTCCTCAGTGCCAGCGCATCTTCTTCCGAGACGCACAGGACAGCGTCAACGGATTGGCAGACGCTTGCTTCAAATTTTTCCAGCCGAGGAATCTGGAGCCAGGAGTATAACGCAGCGGGCCAGCGGGTGGGTTGGCGCAGATCGGTGGTGAAAGCGCGATGTTGGATGATGTGCTCGGCGTTGTGCGCGTCGTAGATGATTTTAGGCTGGTTCCTGTCACTCCCCCGCTGGGCGGGGCCTACTCGGTGAGCAGCGCGCGTCCTGAGCGTAGCCGAAGGACTGCGCTGCGCAGAGTCCCTCTTACTTAGGGTGAGACGCTTCGTGGAGTTTACCACCTGCCCCGCGAACTGCGCGGGGTGAAGCGAAGCCGAAGGGTTCAGCGTGATATTGTCAGAGGCGGCGGTTAGGTCGCGGATGAGCGGGAGATAGGGCGCCATCTCCAGACCTTCGATGTGGATAAGATCGAATTGGGATTCGCGTAGAAGCGCCGCGAGCGCGCGGTTATAATCCGGCGACCACAGCCGGCGGGCGAGATCAGGGTCAGGGGAGAACAAGGTTCGGAGGCGGGCAGCGCGCGACCGGCGCGGCGCGGCGACGGTGACGATCTTCTGGCAAGCCGCCCTCAATTCCGTAGATTCGGCAGATTGTCCTTCATCCACAAACGACAAGAGCGTAATCTCATGCCGCTCAGCCAGATGCTTGATCAATCCCCAATTGCGAATCGCCGTCCCCTGCCGAGGGGGGTGAGGAAGTTGAGGGGTGAGGAAGAGGAGACTGGTTGCTGGTTGCTGGTTGCTGGCGGCTGGTTGGTTGGTGGCAGTTAGCGGCTGGTGGTTAGTGATTCGTGACTCGTGACTCGTGATTTGTCCTTCGTCCTTCGTCGTTCGTCCTTCGTCACCTGCTACCTGCCACTTGCCACTTGCCTCCGTCATCCGTCCACCGTCTTCCGTCTGACCCACCTCCCCACCAACCCTGCCCTCAATCTATACCCACCGTCCGTCTGTTCAATCAGATCGCGTCCGATTAGTTTCTTGAGCGGCGTTAGGCTGGAGAGTTGGGCGCGGCGGGTGAGGTCGGCTTCGGTCAGCCAGTCGTGTTGGGCTAAGAGGCGGAGCGCAGCGCGTTGGGCGTCGTCGGTGTCGGCGCTGGTCCATAGTTCGTTGAAGTAGACCGCGCCGGTTTGCAGCGCTGAGTCGAACGCGGCTTCTATGTCTTCACGGGTCGCGGACAGGCGGCGCTCTTCGTTCAGGTGATTCACCAAATCGCGGCAGGTCGCTTGGATCAAGTACGGCTGGCGTCCGGTCGCGATCAAAATCATCTCCACCGCCTCCGGTTCGTATTGCAGCGGAAAATTCGGGACGGGCGCGGTGATCAGTTCGCGGGCCTCAGGCTCGGCGAGCGGGCCGAGGCGCAGCGCGCGGACGTTGATGAGCGCGTCGCTCCATTCCGGCGCGAGTTCTTCCGGCGCGTGCGAGCCGGAGAGCAGGACGACGACGCCGGGATGGCTTTGGATCAGACTCCGCAACCATTGAAAGATGCGCGCGTCCAGCCGCGCTTGCGCGATCATTTCCTCCAGCCGCTCGTATTCATCTAAATTGAGCAGGATCAATTTGCCGTCGAGGTGCGCTTCAGCGTCCGTGAGCCATTGGAGGAAGGCCAGGTACGGATCAGCGGCGAGACGGTCTTTATCCAGGCGCGGCAGTTTCAAGCGTCGGGCCAGCAGTACCTTGTCCCGGATTTGATCCGCGATTCCGCCGAGCAGCCCGGCGGCGTTCTCCGAGGTGACAGCGGAGAGCAAATCCACCTCCACCGGCGCGAAGTCCGGCCCGAGGCGGGAGGGCAACTGCCGGAGCGTGGACGTCTTGCC
>Ga0114129_10005633_pt1 | contig 17719 bp, 11 predicted proteins | sample RhiMetdeltSRZDD1_FD_80071 | JGI IMG/M metagenome (GOLD analysis project Ga0114129, IMG submission 80071) | Populus rhizosphere microbial communities from Tennessee, USA - Rhizosphere MetaG P. deltoides SRZDD1 (version 2) (version 2) | ecosystem: Host-associated > Plants > Roots > Rhizosphere >...
CGCGTTCGACGGCGCTCACCATCGCTTCGGACTCGGCCGCGGAACGACCGAGCGGCTTCTCACACATCACCATCTTGCCGGCGCGCGCAGCGGCGATGGCGATCTCCGCGTGTGTGTCGTTCGGGCTGGCGATGTCGACCAGGTCTATGTCAGCGCGCTCGACCAGTTTGCGCCAGTCGCTCTCCACAGACTGATAACCCCAATTCGACGCGAATGTCTCGAGTCGCTCCTGGTTGCGCGCAGACACTGCCTTCAAGATGGGTTCGTAAGGCAGATCGAAATAGCGCGGAGCCTGCAGGTAGGCGTTCGTATGAGTGCGGCCCATGAAGCCGTAGCCGACGAGCCCGATGTTGAGCTTCTTCTTCATGCGTTCTCAGCCACCGTTACCGGCGTGGTCCAGCCATGCGCGTCGCGGACATCCATCATCACCCTGAGAACGTCGTTCCACGTCTGCGGCTCGAGCATCGTGTCGTTGGCAAACATGCAGCCGTCCCAGCAGATGTGTTGCACGGCGCGCGTCGGACGTCCCGCCTCGTCGCGTAGCCAGAAGCCGGCATGGCGGACCACGTCGAGCCTTCCATTGGGATCGTTCGGCAAGCAGTGACGACCGGTCTTGTCATGCGAGCCGGATCCCTTGACGGTCGCATCGTTCTGCGCGACGTGAAAATCAATGGTCCAGGGGCGCAGCGCCGTCGCCACGCGACGATACGCGTCATCGAACTGAGCGGGATCCCTCCAATCGAATCCGTCGGGAAGAAGACGATCCTCCGGCGCGTTGTAGCCGAGGGTGTAGAGGAGGTTGTGCGCCATGTCGGCCTGGTACCCGAGCGTTCTCGGACGATCGACCATCTCGAGCAATTGCACCATTCGCCGCCAGCTGTGCATGCCGCCCCAGCAGATCTCTCCCTCGGCGGCCAATCGTTCCCCATGGCCTTCGGCGATGTCACATGCTTCTCTGATCGTCGCCGCGATCCGTCGGCTGTTCCCTTCGGGATCACCTGCCCACTCGCCAGGAGACGTCGCCGAGTCGATTCGAATGACGCCGTAGGTTCGGATGCGGAGTTCACGCAGCTTCTGGCCGATGATGCACGCCTTCCGGATCTGCATCAGGAAGTTTCTGCGATCGTCCGCGCTGCCCATCGCCGCACCGCCACCGGTCGCCGGCCACACCGGCGCGACCATCGAGCCGACGACGAGGCCGCGGCTGGCCACCTTATCGCGCAACCGACTCAGATCGTCGTCGTTCGCATCGATACTGGTGTGCGGATCGAACAGGAACAGATCGACGCCATCGAAGCGCGTCCCCTCGACGTCCGCCTTCGCGGTCAGATCGAGCATCGTGCCGAGATCGATCGCCGGTTCCGCACCAGGCCCGCCTTTGCCGACGAGGCCCGGCCACATGGCGTTGTGCAGCGCGGGGAGCGAGTGCTGAGAGATGTCGGCCATAGTCACATCATTGGACACGAAGCGCCCGCAACGGTTCGTTGTCGGGATTCCCTGGACCGAAGTGCTTCAGGATCACGAGCGGATCACTGACACTCGGGTTCTCGATTCGTACGCCGGCCTTTGCGGTTTCTGCGGACACGAACAGTTCGTCCTGTGTGATCGCGCCGAAGCGAATCATCGTTGGCGCCGAGACGAAGTGAGCGCCGAACGTGCCTTCCCCCTGAACCACGATCAGGCCATAGGCGGCGCTGTCCTTGACGCGGACTGTTCTGCGCGGCAACACCGTGAGCTCCTTCGCGGAATACCATCCCGTGCCATAGCACACCCATTGTTCTCGATAACCGTCAGCTTCGCTCTCCGCAAACGGACGAACGGGCTGCGGGAACACTCGGTTGTTGTTGACGAACGTCGGGTTCACGTTTGCATTCCAATCGAGCATGCCGACGATGTAATCGAGGTCCCGGTGCTTCTCAGTCGGCACATCCTTTACCAGCAATTCCCACGGGACCACGCGGCCTTCGACGAGCGATTGAAACATTCCGAACACGTCGCTGTTGACCTGAGGCTCGTAGGTTACGAGTGAGCCGGGGGCGTGAAGAATGCCGGGATCGATCTGCCATCCAGTGCCGACCTGGAGCCGATACGCTTTCGACAAGTTGAGAATCCCGTTGTCACCCTTGCTCCAGTTCTCGAGACAGCGCCGTACATCGTCCTTCGTCGTGCCGGGCTCGAGGCCCATGAAGGTATACGGAAAGCTGTTGTCGAGCTGGTTGTATTGCGGCGGAAAGTAATAGGCCTCCGGCTTTCCCTTGCGTCCGACCAGCTTCGCATGCGCGTCGCTCTGGTGCATGTGATGCGGGATTGGACCCATGTTGTCAAAGAACTTACAGAGGACGTTCCATCCTCGTTCGCTCTCCATCACGTCAGCGCCGATCAGCAGATCGCCGGCGGCGTCGATCGCCGCCTTCAGCTGAAACCGCTCGCCCGAGTCGAGCCTGACGTAGCTCAGACCCTCATCGGCTGGTGTACCGGGACCGTTGTCAGCATTGGTCGTCGACGAAAACCACCGCTCGTTGATGCCGCCCCGATGTGCGCCAAGCGCATAGAGGTCGTCGGGGTGAAGCCGAAGCCTGCGGCCCGGCTGCATGAACGTGCGCGGAACCCAGCAGGGTTCGAGTCGAAGAACGCCGCCGCCCGCATCCAGCGCGATTTGAACGTGCGGTCGATTCACCATGCGGTCACTGGTCCTGTCAACGAGAAGGCCCCCTCGGGCGTAGGGCGCCGACGATACCGTGGCGATTGCCGACGTTCAAGCCCGGACCGGCGGGCGACAAGGTGTTATGCGATGCGAAACGTGAATCGCCGTCGTCCAAGAGACAAAGCGCGTGAAATCCTCAACGTATTGGCAGTTGGCAGTTGTCATGCGGCTGAAGACGTCGCGATCGTCGCAAGCGTCGTTCAGCCAATGCCGCTGTTGTGACCTGCGAAACGCTCTCGTCTGGCTGCGTCGTGACTGCATAATGCGTCCCCGACGATGACGGCATCTCTCTATCGCGGTCGGCGAGCGTGCTCGATTGAGAATGAGTCGCTGCGCGTCACGGTCGTCGCTGAAGGCGGCCACATCGCGGAGATTCTGGACAAGCGCACGGGGATCAACCCGCTGTGGTCTCCGAAGTGGAAGTCGATCGACCCGTCGACGTTAACGACCGATCACGTCGCCTTCTACGGCGGTCTTGCGGATGGCCCGCTCCTCGCAGGGATCTTGGGACACAACCTGTGCCTCGACATCTTCGGAGGACCGTCAGCCGAGGAACTCGCCGCGGGTTATTCCACGCACGGCGAGGGCTCGGTCGTTGCGTATCGCCTCGCAGCGGACGCTGCGACGATGACCGCGAGCGCGACCCTCCCGCTCGCGAACCTTGAATTTGTGCGGCACATCGAGCTGCGCGGCACATCGGTCGTCATCACCGAGACCGTGACCAACCAGTCCGCATGCGATCGGCCGATCGGCTGGACACAGCACGCGACATTCGGGGCGCCCTTCATCAAGTGCGGTCTCTCGGAGCATCGCTGCTCGGCGACGCGAGCGAAGGTATTCGAGTCTCGCTTCGGGCCCGCTGACTACCTTGTTCCAGGTGCGATCTTCGACTGGCCTCTCGCGCCGCGCGCCGACGGCGGCGTGGCAGATCTCTCTCGTTTCAGTAATGCCGCAGCGTCCAGCGCCTACACCGCCCATGTGATGGATCCTTCGCGCGAGCACGCATTCTTCGTCGCGTTCTCCCCCGAGTTCGAGCTGGCCGCCGGGTACGTCTGGCGCCGTCGCGACTTTCCGTGGATGGGGATCTGGGAGGAAAACCGAAGCCGCGCGCAGACACCATGGAATCTCGACGAGACCACGTGGGGGTTCGAATTCGGCTGTTCACCATTCCCCGAAAACCGCCGCGCCATGATCGATCGCGGACGGATGTTCGAGACCCCGACGTATCGCTGGATTCCGGCGAAGACGGAGGTGACGTGCGAGTACGAAGCAATCGTCACGCAGGCGCGTGCGATCCCGCAGGAACTGCGACGGCGCGGCTAACTACGCGGGCTGAGTCGCGCCGACGGGTGGCGGCACGAAGTTTTGCGGCGCGAAACGCTTGGCAGACGACGATGTCTGCGCTACGTTGCGTGGCCATGAACACTGTGCACCGGTCGACGTCGTGGTTCCTCACACTGATCGCGGTCGCGTTGATGACGGCGACTGTCTTCGTGCTCATCGACAGCCACGTGGTGCGCATCGAAGGGGCTGAGCAGGCAGCGGGCACGCCACCTCAGGGTGGCCGTGCTGGTGGTGTGTTCGCGCCTATCACCGACGTGCCCTACACCGATTACAGCGGCTACACGAGCCTGTGGGACGGACGTACGCTCAACGGGTGGGACGGCGAAACCGATGTGTGGTCGATCGACAACGGCGCGATTCACGCAGACACGACGAAGACTCCCGGCCAGCATCATCTGCATTACAAGGGCTCGAACGCGGTGATGCGCGACTTCGATCTGAAAGTCGAATTCAAGATCTCCGCAGCAGGCGCGAACGGCGGCATTCAGTACCGTAGCCGGCTTCTCATGGCGCCGCGAAAAGGCTCAATCGCCAACCCGCTCGGCAACCCGATGCCGGCGGGCATCACAACCTTCCTCGCCGCAGTGCAGGCCGGTGTCGCCGAACGAGCACCCGCGCGAGGCGGTGCGGCGAATCCATCTGCGAACAACACGACGCAAGGATTCCAGAACCCTTGGCAGGTCAGCGGATACCAGTTCGACCTCGATTCCGACAACCGCTACACCGGCCAGCTCTATGAAGGGCAAGGCCGCGGGATCATCAATCCGCCAGGAGGGATCGTCGAGCTGTTGACCGGACAGCAGAATCGAATCGGAACCGTGAACCCGACGCCCGCAGCCGCAGTCAAGCCGCACAACGGGCTTCAAGGGGACTGGCAGCAGGTGCAGGTCATCGCGCGCGGCAACACTCTGGTGCATGTCCTGAACGGTCAGGTCATCACGGTGAGCATTGACGACGACGCGACAAGCCGCGCGCCTCAAGGAATCCTGTCATTGCAGTTGGAGGGGAGCGGCCAGGTCTGGTACCGGAATGTTTACGTGAAGAGCCTCGCCAATTAACGACTGTCGTCGGACCGGCGCATCAACTCGAGCGCGGTGGACACGATCTTCGCTTCGGCGCAGCCAGGCTTCAGCCGGGAGCCGATCACCTGAAACGTGAGATGGCTGTACGCCTCGTCCGAATAGATGTAGCCGGCATTGGTTGAGCCATTGGCCAGCGTCACCACCATCGTCTTCGCGGCAGGAGCTTCTGCTTTCAGCCGCATAGCGATCTGACTGTAGACCTCGCCGTTGACGGTGACGAAGTTGATATCGCCAACGCGGAGCACGCCAACCTTCAAGTTCACGTCTGCTCCGTCCTTGTAGCCCGGAAAGACGTTCTCTCGAGCTGGATTGTCGGCATCGAGCCGCACTCGCCCCGGGCACGTAAACGTCTGCTGGGAAGCCTCGATATATACGGCGCCGGTGGGTTGAATCGACTCCCGCATCACACGAACGGCGCCCGACCCGATCGACCATCCGAGCATGCGAACGTAGTCGCCGGTACGTGCGAGCGTCTTCTTGTACGCTTGAACGTTCGCCTCGGGAATGGCTTCTCGGCCTGAGGACGCACGCTGAGGATTGAAGCCTTCCGGTCGCGGTTCGGGCGAATCCGTAGCCGCGCCTACTGTCTGAACGAACGGCCCGCGACGCTGCGTCAAGGCCCCGCGCTGCGCCATGAACGTCGTCGGCGATCTGAAGTCGCGCGGGTTCTGATCGCCGGACGCGCCTTGAGTGAAGATCGCCACCACACGGTCGTCGAAGAGTTCCTCGACGTAGCGCGACGCCTCTCCCGGGAAATCGGCGCTGATCACCCCGCTCAAGTAGAAGTTGATGGGGTGCATCGCGTAGTTCATGTAGACGCCGATCGGAACGTTGTCGCCGGCAACAAATTCGACGACGGCGAGCGTCTTGTCGGAGGGGCCGCTCGGATTCGGTTCCTGCCGCCATTCCAGCTTGCGATTGAACACATCCCGATTGACGTTGAGATCGATGCTCGTGGTGCCGTAGCCGATGCGCGCTGGCGCCAGTTTGGATTGAGCGGCACTCGCCGCCTCCACGATCGCATCAGCGACGGTCTTGGCCGGTGGTGGTCCTTGGCCAAGACCGAGCGTGTTCGAACTGTGGGTATGGGTCGCCGAGACAATGATGTTCTGACCGGGACAACCAGTCGCCGTGGCGACGCGAGGCACGGCATTGTCAACGATCTGATTGGAAGCGGCCCCCAGATCGAGGCCAACCAGCACTGCGCAGGCGCGACCATCGTCGACGACGATCGCACGTGCAAACAGCCGATCGCGAATGGAGTCGGTGGCGATCGGCAGGTCGCTCTCCCTCGGCGTGATGTCGACTTTGTGGGCGCCGACGCGGAGGCGTCCTGCACCCGCAGTCTGCGAGTGGAGCACCGCCCCGGTCAGTAGCACCACGCCGAGAGAAGCGCTCAGTATTCGCGTCATGTCTGCCCTTCGACGCGCATTCGCTCACCAGATCAAGCGCAGCCCGAACTGCATGCTGCGGGCATCGTCGGCCGTCGTGATCATCCCGACTGTGGGATTCGAGATGTTCGCATCCGGATTGCCAAAGTTCGCGTGATTCAGCAGATTGAAAATTTCTCCGCGGAACTCCAAACGCGAAGGACCGAGCTGAAAGCGTTTGGATACCGAGAAGTCGACACGCTGGGTTCCTGGACCCCGCAGCGTGTTGCGTCCAGCGGTACCCTGCGTGCCGAAGGCGGGCACGACGTACGCCGTCCTGTCGAACCATTGCAACGGTGTGGGGTTGTCCAGGCGCCCCTTATCGTCTTCGCGGCCAGATGCGAAGTTCACACGCTGCGGGACGAACGCGCCGCATTGGCAGACATTCGTCGACGTGATCGTGAACGGGAATCCGCTCGCGAACCGCGCGATACCTTGGACCTGCCATCCGCCAAGCACGTACGACAACGGCCCTCCCCCTGAGAGCCATCGCTTGCCCGGTCCAAACGGAAGTTCGTAGCCGTAGCTGAACGCGCTTCTGTGCCGCTGATCGAAGCGAGAGAGCGACTCGTCCGCGCTGAGATCCCACGCGAACGCGGTGTCGTTCGCCTCGATCTCGCCAGAGCCGTTGTCGACCGTCTTTGACAACTGGTAGTTCGCGAGGAAGAACATGCCGGACGAATACCGCTTCTCGACCCGGAACGAGACGCCATTGAATCTGGCCCATCCGCCGTCGGACGAATACAGGATCGCCGACTGGAATGCCGGATACGGCACGCGCGTCTCGATCGGCGTCGTCCCTGGTTGCGCCTGATTGATGTTGTATCGCTTGTGCTCGTTGTAGCTGCGGCTGCCCGTGTACGCCACTTCGACCATGTAGCTCCTGCCGAGCGTTCGCTGGACGTTGGCGTTCCACTGCACGGTGTAGGCGGTCTTGTTCTCCGGATCCGTCGAGAACGGCGCCGGGAATTGTGGAATCTGATCCAGGTTCGGGAACAAGCTGTCCACGACAACAGGGGCGGTACGGACGGGCGTAAGTGCGAACTGTCCGTAAAACGGCGGCACGAGCCTGGTGAACTGCAGCTCGTTGAGATTGAGGTTGTCGTAATACACGCCAAAGCCGCCGCGCGCGACGGTGCGGTCGTCCACGTTGTACGCGACTCCGACTCGTGGTCCAAAGTTGTTGAAATCGCTCTTCACGATCCCCGCTCCATAGAAGTTGTCCTGGTTGATCACCAGAGGCAGCAGCTGCGGAGGCAAGTTGGCCGGAACCTGATGGTAGGCAATCTTGCCGGTCGCGGGGTCGAACGAACCCTCAACTCCATTCTGCTCAACCCATGGGGCGAGGTACTCCCATCGCAGTCCGAGCTGCAGCGTCAACCGCCGCGACACGTTCCACACATCGTCGATGAAGGGGGCGAGGGTGCCCGAGTGATACGTCGAGCGTGAGCTCCCAAACGCGCCGGTGCACGTCGAGCAGTAACCGAGCAGGAAGTCAGCGACAGGGTTTCCCGAGAACTGACCGTTGAATGCGAAGATGCCTCGCGGCGGGACCTCCGTCAGGTGGTCGAACGCGCGCCACTGCGCTTGGATCCCGAACCGCAGGTTGTGGCCGCCAACGGTCTTGGTTGTCGCGTTCGAAATGCTGAAGATGTTCTCGGTGGCACCCTGCGTAATGGCGCCTTCGCCATTGCCGGTGTAGCCGGTCAGGTTGAACCCCGGACGACCGTAGTCGAGCGGGTCGGTGGCTCCCGCAAGGTTACGCAGGCCGATATCGCCGACCCAATTCCGGTCTTCGAGACTTATGGGCGAGGTCAGGTGGTAGGCGTAGTTGTACCCAAAGCGGAACTCGTTCACGAGCGAGGGTGACACGACCCACGTTTCACCGATCGCCAGGTTCTTGCCCTTCTGCGGCAAGTTGGTCACTGTGAAGGCACCGGGGTTGTTCTGGCGCCCGTCGTATTGCATGTATCGCTGGAAGAGCGTGTGGCTCGATCCCAATACTTGATCGGCTCGGAGGGTCCCCGTATCCGCGTCGTCAGTGAAGTTGCGTACGATGCGATAGTTGCTTGCGCCAGTGTTGTTTGGTGAGGGGACGGTTGGCGCCAGAATTCGCGCAAATCGTGAGAACCGAGCCGCAGGAATCTGATTCCCTGAAAACGGCGAGCCGGTAAGCGGATCGATGATTGGCGTGGCCACGCTCGAGAAATCGCCGCTCAACAACGCAGGAGATGGGATGGTGGCCAGGAACGTGCGCCCCTGAGTCGCGCGCAGGCCTTCGAATCCGCCGAACACGAACACCTTGTTCCGCATGATCGGACCGCCGGACGTGAACCCGTATTGGTTGCGTTCGTACGGCGTCTTCGTGACGGCGAAGTAGTTGCGGGAGTCGAACTTGTCGTTGCGCGCGAACTCGTACGCGGATCCACTGAAACGGTTCGTGCCGGATTTCGTGACGATCGAGACGACAGCCTGTCCCTGACCGTACTCGGTCGAGAACGAGTTGCGAAGAAGGCTCACTTCCTGCACGGCGTCGAGCGGCGGGTTCAGCGACAGGTTGTTGAAGCGCAGCGACCGAACGTACACTCCGTCGATCGCGTAGTTGGTCGAGCTGTCACGGCCGCCCTCGACTGTCACGTACTGGTTGCGACTGCTTCCGGCAGCGCCGAACTGCGTACCGCGATTGAAGGCCTGCGGCGTGACGCCAGCCGAGAGCGCCGTCAGCGACAGGACGCCGCGGCCATTCAACGGGAGCTCCTCGATCATCTTCTCGGAGATCACCTGACCGACCGTGGCGCTCTGCGTCTGCAGCAACGGCACCTGGCTGGTCACCGTTATCTGTTCGCTCAGATTACCCAGACCGAGCGTCAACGTGGGCCGCACCGTTTCGCCGTTGCGGAGCGTCAGCTCTTTGATCTCTGCGGGCGTGAAGCCTGACAGCTCGACTCGTATGCTGTAGGTCGCCGGCCGAAGCCCCGCCACTGAAAAGCGGCCCTCCCCGTCCGTGACGACGACGCGCTGAGCGCTGGTCCCGACCTGCGTCACCGTCACGGTGGCGCCGGGTAGCGACGCCTGCGTGGTATCGACGACCACGCCGACGATAGCCGACGATGCCGATTCCTGAGCACCGGCGGTTGCCGAGAACGCGACCAGCACCGCGAGAGTGAAGCCGACGAGCCTGCGCACCATGCATTACCTCCCCGTTCGAAGCGGATTGGACGCACGCGTAAACGCAACGAATCCACGCGGTCGTGGCGTCGTTGTAGGACCTCGTCGAAGCACGGTCAAAGCGTTTCTGTGTGTGAAACGATATTTGGCGGGTCGAAACGAGCCTTACGAACCTGGCGACTGGTTAACTCGTGGCACAAGCGGGCGTTAAGGCTCGAATGTCGGAACGACGCGCGGAACCTTCGCTCGTACGGATACGCGCCGCATTGCGCGCTTTGCAACGCAGCAATCGCCGCGGGTCTGATCGATTCTCTGTCTTGCTCTCACGAATCGCATTTCGCTGTACACAACACCACTGGAGCTCGTTGATGCGATAGCCATCGGAGTATGCTCGCGCCGAACCGATTGGAGGATTCGTATGCGAATCGCGCTGGCGACATTTGCACTCGGTCTCGCATTAGGCACGGCTGTCCACCTTCTCGCCGTCCAGACGTCCGCCTCACCTTCGGTCGGCGTGCAGGGTCCGACGGCGCCGACGGCATCGCGGTCCGGCGGCGGCGGACTGAACTTCACGGAGCCGAGTCCTTACGACTTCAACGACCACCAGGGTTACGTACCGATCTTCGACGGGATGTCGCTAGACGGATGGGATGGCAATTCAAAGTTCTGGCGCGTCGAGGACGGCGCGATCGTTGGCGAGTCGACGCCAGCTAATCCAAGCGGTAACAGTTACCTTGTTTATCGCAAGCTCGAGGCACGCGACTTCACGCTCAAGTTCGAAGTGAAAGTCGAGGGCACCGGCGGCACCGGCCTGCAGTACCGCAGCCGCACGGGCCTGCCGTGGCTCGCGAGTATTCCAGCGAACGTGACGGCGAACGTCGGCCCTGTGAATCTGAACTGGATGATGACCGGACCACAAGCCGACTTCTGGCCCAGCCGCGTCTACACCGGTCAGTTCTATTCCGAGAACACACCGATGCGGATTCTGGCGTGGCGCGGGCAAGTGGTCGAGGGCTTCGGCGACAAGAGCAAGCGACTCATGGGCACGATCGGCGATCGCACCGCCCTCGGTGAGCAGGTGAAACAGAACCAGTGGAATCAGTACGTCGTCATCGCGCGAGGAGGTACGTTTCTCCATATCGTCAATGGCCAGTTGATGGCCCTGATGATCGACGACGACCCTGCGTCCTCCAACAACTGGTCCGGCCAGTTCGGAGTCGAGATCGAGGCGACGACGAAGGTGTCAGTAAAGAATCTATGGGTTAAGAAACTGAACTGACCGAGAAGGCTACCGTCGCTCGTCGAGGAAGCCAAACGCATAAACGGTCCCGTCGTCAGTGCCGACGTACACCTGGCTCAAGGCGCTCCAGTAGCTGCCTGGCGACGCGAAGGTCATCATCGAGTTGCCACTATTCCAGAGCGCCTTGCCCGAAACCCCGTCGTAGGCATGGAGCACCGCCGGCGATCCGGTCCGGCCAGCCTCAACCGGCCGGCCGGTGGACAGCGCGAACACGACTCCGTTGACGATGATTGGCGTCGCTGGCGTTGTCAGATCGTTGGACGTCCACTCGGGCTCGAGCGCGAACACACCTTTGGCCTCCGCAACGCGGAGGGCGACGAATGCGCCATTGCGAATCGGGACGTTAGTCGCGCGTGCGGCCGACGGCCTGCCCGAAACTGGAACGAGAATCCACCGCGCCTCGGAGCCAGAAGTCTTCGCCGTAGCGGCCGCCGCGCGAGCCCACGTCGACAGCGCCTCCGCTGAGATCGAGCCGCCGCTCGCAAAAAGTGGCCGCGACACCAGCAGCGCCTTTGCGTGATTCGCACCGCCTAGCGATGCCGCGTCGAGCAGGATCACGCGTCCGTCTTTCGTCGCCGCAGCGACAACATCCTTCGTACCGTGGTGGAAGACTGTGGGGCCGGTCACGAATTCGGTCGTAGGTTGCGTGAACCAGTCCTTCAGCTTCAGTGTCCTCGGATCGAGAGCGACGATCGCGTTCGCTTTCCCGTCTCCCGTCACATTGCCCGGACCAATCGCGGCGATCAGCGTGTTGCCGTCCGAGGAGAACGCGACCGAACCGACGACGCTGCCGCCGTTCGTGCGATAGGACACGACCGGCTTGTCGGGTGCGTCGAGATCGATTGCATAAACGCCGTTCGGGGCACTCGCGCAGTTTCCGGACGTCGCGGCGTACATCATGGTGCCGACTGCGACAGGGTTCGACCACTGCGAGTTGGACGGGAGGAATGGCGCCGGCCTCTGCAGATCTTTGCCGGACTGGAGACCGACAACGTGCAATCGGCCATCGCCGTCGACCGCGTACCCGACCATCGCGCGGCCGAGGCCTCCGCCGCCGACGTTGGGCGCGCCGGGAATACCGGCGCTCTGGCCGCGACCCTGTGCGCCGCCGGGACCAGGTGCTCCGCCTTGGCGTGCACCGCCGGCTGCAGCGCCTGGCGCGCCTGCACGACCGGGCCCGCCGCCGCGAGGCTCCACGGGAATCCCCTGGCCGGGCTCACCGAGCAAGCTGCGATAACCCTGATTGCCTCGCCCGACGGGAGGCATGGCCGTACTCGGCGCCGGCGTGGGCTCCGCCGTCCCGCTCACAATGCGTGTCGGCGCCGCCGTGATGCCCCCACTGCAAGCAGCCGTCGACGCGGGGAGCGAACCCTCGAACGTGCGCGTCCAGACGACGTGGCCCGTGTCGTTGTCGAGCATGTAGAGATTGTTCGAACTGCCAGCCACAAGTGACGTCGGCACGAAGAGCGTGACGCCGCTGGCGGTCGCACCCTGCGTGAGGCCCTGCAGCCCTCGGCGCTGGTTGTCGAGTTTCGACGTCCACTGCAATTCGAAGCCGGGTTTTGACATCGACTCGACGGAGATGTTCGGGTCCGTCCGCAGCCAGGACGTCCGCTGCGCATCGGCATACGGCGTCGGCCAATCCGACCAGCCGCGGCCGACCTGCGCGAAGATCACGCTGCCGGTGACGAGCACTGCGACGAGGAGAGGAGCAACTCGGTGCGCGCGCATCGCTATCCTCGGCCTATCTGACGCCAAAGGCGTAGAGCATCCCGTCCCAGGTGCCGATATACACGCGCCCGTTCGCGACGGTCATGCCGCTGAAGTGGTTCCACGATGTAATCGTGTCGCCGCTGTTCCAGAGTTCCTTGCCGGTCTGACCGTCGAGGGCGTAGACCATCGCCCTACGAGAGTTGGGAATGCGGCGCGCCGCGCCACTGGAAAGTGCGCCGCCGTATCTCGGTCCACCGGGCTCGTTCCACGCTGCGTCCTGCACGACCTGCGTCCCGTCAACGCCACTCGAATACACGAAGACGATGCCGTTGGCGATGACCGTCTCCTCGGCGAGGTCCATGTCGCGCGACAGCCACGCGGGCGTGAGCTGCCATTTGCCAGCGACCTCTTCGAGCTTGAGTGCGGCTACGCCACCGCGCTTGGGCCGGCTCTGTTCGATCGGTGCCTTGAACTTCGTGCTCACGGGGCCCCAGAAGGGTACGAGTACCCACTGTGTACCCTGCGGATCCCGCCAGGCGCCGAGCGCACCCCAGACGCCGACGTTGTCGAACGCCTGAGAGTCGGCACAGATGAGCGGCGTGGTATGGAGCGTCGTGCGATGATCCTCGCCACCGAGACCTTCGCGGTCCAGCAGCCACAAACGGCACTCCTTGCTCGTGCCCACGAGAAACTTCCGGCCGCGATAATCGATGACGACGGGGGTCGTGTTCACGTCGAGGTCGCGGCGGAACAGCCAGTTCGCGTTCGGCGCGGCAAAGAAGTCAACGAGCTGCAGCTTCTTGCTCGCGTCGATCTTCACGCCGACGATGCCGTTGCCAAGGCGACGGTTTTCCGGGTCGAAGAGCCCGTCGCCGGTTCCGAGGTACACGCGGCCTTCGGCATCGATCGCCGCGCCGCGGCGTCCCCACAGACCGCCGCCTGCCGGAATGAACGTGCTCGCGCGTCGTGACGCGAGGTCGAACGAATGGAAGGCGTTCGTGAGACCGCCGCAGCCCTGCGCAGTTGCAGTGTAGATGACGCCATCCTTGTAGTTGAGCGCGTATGGCTTGCCGTTGCCAGGAATGAACTTCTCGGGGGGCGCGACGTTCTCACCGTCGCCGAGATTGATCTGGTGCAACCTGCCGTCCCAGGAAACGGCGTAGATCGTGTACTTGCCCGGCGACACCTGCACAATTGACGGCACGGCCGTCTGCCCACCTGGGCAGAGAACGTTGTCGACGGGCGCTTGATTCACGAGGCGGTTCTCGAATCTCCGGCGCCAGAGCACCTGACCGTTCGCAACATCGATCGCGAAGAGGTCGTCGGTGACGCCCGCCACCAAGCCCACCTCGAGCGGCCCCTGCGCCGTCATCACGTTCTGCGCGATAAGCGGCGGAAAGAGGTTGTGCATCGCGCGGGAAGTGCTGTTGAGTTGAACGCGCCACAAAAGTTTCGTCGAGCCGACGTTGGCGAGCGTGAAGATCGTCTCGTCCTTCACCCACCCAGTCCGTGCGGTGTCCACGCCCTCCATGAGGACGTCGGTGGCCGAGATTGTCGCGGCCGCCGAGAGCAGGAGGGCCGACAAGAACAGTCTGCGCATTGACGTAACTCTCTTCATTCGATGGGTTACCTGTTAGTGTGCCTTCTCTAACAGAAGAAGCGACGCGCGTGCTCGACGATCCGCGCGACGTTGCGTTGTCGCGCAATGCAAAACAACAACACGCGATAGGTTTCTTCATAGCAGATCGAGCACGGGTGGCTACATGCAGGCGAGGCGCTCCTTCCGCGCCTCGATCTTTTTGTAGTCGAGGCCTGCGACCTTCTTGAGGTCCTCGAGCTTTTTGCATGGGCCGTTGTTCTCGCGGTGCGCGATGAGGGCGGCGGCTTCCTTGCGCAAGAGACCGGCCACGCTCTCGAGTTCCACGGCCGTTGCGGTATTGAGATCGAGTGGCGTTTGCGCCTGGAATGGGAACTGCGTCGACAGGTACTGGAAGACTGTCTCGAGTTCCTCCTCGGTGCCCTTGGCGCCGGCGGCGACCATTCGGGCGATCACCTCGCGCCAGCCCTCGGGCGTGTGCCGCACAGAGGCAACCGCATCCGCCGCATGGCAGTTGCCGCACAGCTTCACCGTCACGTCTCGGCCCGGCGCCTCCGGAAGCACGCTTTGTGCAGCGAGCATCGGCGCCGACGATCCGGCAACTCCGCCGAGTAGAGGTGCCGACACAATGGCGACGAAGAATACCCGCATCACGTTGTTTCCTCAGAAGCGAATCGGTCGAACGCTCGGAAGATCCCTCTCTCCCCGGTTGCTGCCGTCATTGCCGCGCATCATACCCAGGCCCGCCACGCGAGCGGCCGAAATCTTCGGCATCTGACGGCGTTTCACGATGCGATACGCCTGACTTGCAGGCGATTGTTCGCTCGCGAGTCACCCGGACACAACGACAGCCATCGTGGAGAAATAGTGGAGGCGGCGGGAGCCGCCCGGCTCGACGAGGCCGAAGGCCGAGCCGCCGCACTGCAGTGAACCAGACCCGCGACCATCGTTGTGTCGCGAAACGCGCGCAGGGACGTCGTTTGTCTCGCTGATGTAAAGGGAGTTATCGGAGCATCGAACGACGTAGACGAACCACACAGGACGACGATGCCATCGTCCTGAGGCATCAGATTCTCGAATGATTTCGAGAACTCGAAAGCTCAATCCGCCAGAAACACCAGAATGACGGGGTTCAGGTACAAAACAGGTACAGCCGACGGCCAGCAAAGAATGGGCTTACACGCTGCGAGACAATAGTCGTTTGAGGTACTGAGCAGCGAGGGGTTGCCCGCTTCTGGCGGCGAGGCCGTCGCGAGCTAGTCGGGCAGCCAGTGACTTTAGCGAGGATTATGGGCCGAACCGATATCGATCATTTCAAGATTTGAGGACGCCAAGATGGCGCAGTCGTGCTCGAGCCTTCGATTTGCCCTCGGACTTCGCTGAAGGCGCAAAGGTCATGAGCCCGGTTCACGTTCTCTACTATCGCGTCGCCGAGGAAGGTGTGATCGAGATCATCCGAGTGCTGCACGAACGGATGGAGCCCCACCGTCACCTCGACGAACTCCGAACCGGAGGAGACATCTGAACCGGTAAACCGACGCGGCAGAGCTACCGAGTCCGGGCAGCCTGACACCTGGAAGGAATTGGCGATTTCTTGCGTTCAAGTACAGCACGCGGTCTCTCTGAAGGCAGGGGGCGCACGAATGCACTCATCAGCGGACGTGTTAGGGGCGAACACGGCGACAACCGAGCGCGCTAAGGTCCTCGTGCCGTTCGATCTGACAGAGCGTCAGGCTCGCTTCCTGGCGACGACGGTCATGTTCCACTCCGGCGTGTTCGTCGGCCGACAGTACGCTGCCTTCGCTGGCATCACCCATGGACAGAAGGTTCACGACTTCGTCGAGAAGCTCTTGATGCGCCCGGTTCGTGACTCCGATCGAGCTCGGATCCACCGGACGGACGAGGATCTTCCACGTTCGCCACAAGCCGCTCTACGCAGACATCGGGGAGCCGGATAACCGGAACCGCCGGCGAGTTACGGCCGAACGGGTGATCGAGCGCCTTGTAGTCCTGGATGGCGTGCTTGCGGATCAATCCGTCACATGGCTCGGCTCTGAACGCGAGAAGCGGCGGTACTTCAAGGAGCGATTGGGCAACAGCCTCCGGGACGACGAGTATCCGCGGTTAGTGTTTGGCAGGAAGCCAAACATCACCGTGCGCTACTTCCCGGATAAGCTCCCCATCGGCTACGAGCGCGACCAGTACCGGCACATCTTCGTCTACCTCGCGCGCAGTTGTTCGCCGAGGCACCTCCGGGTGTTCATCCTGCGGCATCTCGAGCTGCTCAACGCGCTGGGCTTCTGGACCATTCGAGTCTTGTTCCCTCGGTTGCTCGCAGAGTCGATGGAGGCATGCAGGAAGGCCGCCTACGAGCTCCTCACGAAGCCGTTGACACCGTCGCAAACCGAGGAGCTGATCTGGTTCTTGCGACAACCCCAGCCCTTGGCGTTGGACGCTTCGGCCGCGGATCGAGCCCGCCTGCAGGCAGCTCGAAGAGCCTTTCGCAGCCCGCGATTCGCTGCAATCCGCCGGCACTGGACGCGCGAGGACGTATCGCACGTCGCTAGTCTGGCGGCGAGCCTCGTGTCTGGTTACGAACAAGAAACCGAGTTACGCCACAGCGCTCCCAGCGATCGATCTCGCTTCGAAGAGCGCAGCTACGCTTCCACTGGAACCCTACGGTTTTTGAGGTTTCTCGGGAGCGACTGGCAACTTTTCGTAGATATCTCGTATACGCGGTCTTGTCCCTTCCGTTGGAATGCCTGCAGCCGCCATGAGGCGTTGTAACGCTTCAATGGTCGGGCGGGAAGGTTGGGGTCGCCCCGCTTTGTAGCCCTCGGCAATGAACAGCGGCGTCCTTCCCTCTGTGTCGGGTCGTTTCCAGATGTTGACGTCGGCGCCGCGGTCCGCCAGCAACTTTACGATCGTCGGAAAGTTGCCGTACGCCGCGCCGTGCATCGCGGTGTCGCCCTTGTCGTCCACCGCGTTGATGTCCGCGCCAAGGTCAAGCAGTGCCTTCACGGCTTCACGCGCTTCGTCCTCGGTGCCGGCCTCTTCCAGAGGGTCCGCCGTGCCGAGGCCCGCTGCAGCCATCAGGGGTGTGCTCTTGTCGGCGTTCGCCAGGAATGGGTCCGCGCCCAACTTCAGCAGCTCACGCATGAAGGGGACGTCCGCGCGGTCCGCAGCCATTAGAAACGGTGTCGCGCCTTCCGTGCCGAGCAACGTCGCCGAAAAGTGTGGGCGCGGCGCGCCCTTGTCGAGACGCGCATTCACATTCGCTCCCCGCTCCACGAGCGCGCGAACGAATTGAAGGCTCGTCAGCCGTCCCGATCCGATCGGTGGCGGATCGCCGGCGTCACTGGCATCCGGCCTACGCACCCA
>Ga0114129_10005634_pt1 | contig 17717 bp, 16 predicted proteins | sample RhiMetdeltSRZDD1_FD_80071 | JGI IMG/M metagenome (GOLD analysis project Ga0114129, IMG submission 80071) | Populus rhizosphere microbial communities from Tennessee, USA - Rhizosphere MetaG P. deltoides SRZDD1 (version 2) (version 2) | ecosystem: Host-associated > Plants > Roots > Rhizosphere >...
CCAGTTCGTGTAGAAGGGCAGCTCCCGCATCTGCGCGGCGGCCGCCTCCCCGATCTCTTCCCCGTGGCTGTACCCGATCTGGACGGCGAACAGCCCGGCCAGCGCGTCGAGGTAGCGCTTGCCGTTCGCGTCCTCGAGGTAGCAGCCCTCGCCGCGCACGATCACGGGCAGCTCGCCTTCCTGGAAACCGCCCATGCGGGTGAAGTGGAGCCACAGGTGGTCGCGGGCGGCGCGCTGGAGCTCGTCGGCGGAGAGTGACGTTGCCCGGGTAACCGACGGCGCTGTCATCAGTCGAGCTTCGCCATGACGTGCTTGATCTGCGTGTAGTCCTCGAGGGAGTACATCGACAGATCCTTGCCGTACCCGGACTGCTTGTAGCCGCCGTGCGGCATCTCCGAAACGAGTGGGATGTGGTCGTTGATCCAGACCGTCCCGAACTGGAGCTTGCGCGCTGCGTTCAGTGCGCGGCCAATGTCTCGCGTCCAGACCGAGGCCGCGAGTCCGTAGGGCACGTCGTTGGCCCACGCGATCGCCTGGTCGTCGTCGGCGAAGCGCTGGACGGTAACCACAGGTCCGAAGACCTCGCGCTGGACGATCTCGTCCTCTTGGCCGACGTCGGTGACGAGGGTCGGATTGACGAAGAAGCCGCGGTCGCCGTTCGTTCCACCGCCGGTGAGGACAGTCGCGCCCTTGGCCCGATCGAGGAACCCGAGGACGCGCTCCCGCTGGGCCTGGGAGATGACCGGCCCCATCTCGATGTCCTCACTCTCCGCCGGGTCTCCGACCTGGAGCGACTCGACCACAGGGACAAGCTCCTCGAGCAGCTTGTCGTAGATCTTCGGCCCGGCGACGATCCGCGAAGCCGCGGTGCAGTCCTGGCCGGAGTTCCAGTAGCCGCCGATCTTGATCCCCTCGGCGACGGCGGCCGGATCGGCGTCGTCGAAAACGAGCGCCGGCGCCTTGCCGCCCAGCTCCAGGTGGACTCGCTTGAGCGTCTCTGCCGCGGCTCGTGCCACCTCCTTCCCCGTCGCGACGTCCCCCGTCAGCGAGACGAGATTGACGTCGGGATGGCGGACGATCCCCGCTCCCACCGGCTCACCGTCCCCGGTGATGACGTTCATGACTCCGGCGGGAATGACATCCTGCGCGAGCTGCATGAGCCGGAGCATGGAGAGCGGCGTCTGTTCAGACGGCTTCAGCACCTGCACGTTCCCGGCGGCGAGCGCCGGCGCGAACTTCCACACCGCCATCATCAACGGGTAGTTCCACGGCGCGATCCCGCCCACGACGCCGAGTGGCTCGCGGCGGATCCACGAGGTGTAGCCGCGCATGTACTCGCCGGTCGAGCGTCCTTCGAGGATGCGCGCGGCGCCCGCGAAGAAGCGCAGGTTGTCGGACATGACCGGCGGCTCCTCGCGCGAAACCGCAATCGGCTTGCCCACGTTCACCGACTCGAGCGTCGCCAGCTCCTCCGCGTTCTCGTCGATCAGGTCCGCCAGCTTGAGCAGCACCTCGGCGCGCTCGCCCGGCGTGGTCTCCAGCCATACCGGCAACGCCTTCTTGGCCGTCTCGACGGCCCGGTCCACATCTGCCTGCGTCCCGCGCGGGACCAGGGCAATCGCCTCGCCGGTAGCCGGGTTGAGCACCTCCATGGTCTCGCCCTCGACGGCACCGACCCACTCGCCGCCGACGAAGTTCTCATAGGTCGTAGTCGTGACGCTCATCGAAAGCCTCCTTTGGTGCTCCTATCTTCGCCGAATGACCCCGGTGTCGCGCGTCAGGCGGACCGATATCAAAACGGGGATGACCGTCAGCAGGATGACCGCGAACACGACGGCGTTCACGATCGGTAGGTCCTGTCCCCTCTGGATGTGATCGAGGATGAAGATCGGCAGCGTCGTCTGCGCGCCGGCGGTGAAGGTCGTCACGATCACCTCGTCGAAGGAAAGTGCGAACGCGAGCAAGCCGCCGGCGACGAGCGCCGTCGCGACCGTCGGCCAGAGCACGTATCTGAATGTCTGCCAGCCGTCGGCACCGAGGTCCATCGACGCTTCGACGATCGAGGGCGAGGTCCGCCGGAGCCGCGCGAGGACGTTGTTGTAGACCACGACCACGCAGAAGGTCGCGTGCCCGATCACGATCGACAGGAGTGAGAAGGGCACGCCCGCGAACACGTAGAACGAGTTGAGCGCCATCCCCGTGATGATCCCGGGAAGCGCGATCGGCAAAAGCAGCAGGAACGAGATCGACTCGCGGCCGAAGAAGCGGAACCGGCTGATGGCGAAGGCGGCCATCGAGCCGAGCACGAGCGCAACTCCAGTCGCCAGCAGCCCGCACTTCACCGACAGCCACAGCGAGGACCGGACGCCGGGATCCTCCCAGGCCGCGCTGAACCAGTGCAGCGTCCACTGAGTGATCGGCCACGTTTGAATGCTCGACCGGTCGAACGCGTACACCATGATGATCAGGAGCGGGATCCACAGGAAGAGAAGGGCCCCGATCGTCCATATCCGCAGCCCGATGCGTGCGCCGCGCGTCTCCACTACAAGGCCTCGAAGGCGCCGAGACGCCGCGCGATGATCAGGTAGAGAGCCATCACGAGCACCGGAATCGTCGCGAACGCCGCCGCGAAGGGGATATTGGAGTTGACCCCGATGTAGTCCTCGACCACGTTGCCGATGAAGTTGTTCTTCCCTCCGCCGACGAGGAGCGGTGTGATGAAGTCGCCGAGCGTGAGCGAGAAGGTGAAGATCGAGCCGGCGACGATGCCCGGGAGCGCAAGCGGGAGCAACACGCTCCGGAACGTCCGCCACGCCTTGGCCCCGAGGTCGGCCGAGGCCTCGAGGAAGTTGTCCGGAATGCGCTCGAGCGCCGCGTAGACCGGGATCACCATGAACGGCAGCCAGATGTAGGTGAACACGATCAGCATTCCCCAGTTCGTATACAGGAGGTCGACGTCCCCGATCCCGACCTTGTTGAGCAGCCAATTAAGCGCGCCGTCGTGGCCGAGGATCGTCCGCCACGCGTAGATGCGGACGAGGTAGCTCGACCAGAGGGGGAGGAGGATCGCGACGAGGAGCAGCGTTCTCATGCGCGGTTTAGCTACGCGCGCCATGTAGTACGCGAGCGGGAACGCGATGATGGCGTCCAGGGCCGTTACGGCGGCGGCGATCCCAATCGTGCGCCCGGCGATCCTGAGGTACGTACCCCCGGAGCCAAACAGGTCGCGGAAGTTGTCGAGGTTCCAGACGTGGATGATCTTGCCGGTGAACGCGTCGACCGCCCAGAAGGCCGACACGAACAGCGAGCCGAGCGCCCCGACGTACACGACGAGGAAGGCGAGAACCGGCGGCAGCAGCAGGACCGCGAGCCGAACCCACCGATGCCGCCAGAAGGTGGCCGAGAGCCAGAGGCGGGCCCGCCGCAGCGACGAGCCCGCCCCCGGTGCTTCAAGCGCGCTGTCGACCACTTACCCGGTGATCTGAGTCCACGCCTTCTGCCACTCGTTGTAGTCGATGCAGTTCTTCTCGCCGTTCCCGCAGTCCGCAACCGGCGTCTTCCAGAACTTGATCGAGTTGTAGTACGCGTCCGGCTCGTCCAGGTGGTACCTCGAGCACGAGCCCGCCTCCATCTGGTTCATGATCGGACAGGCCTTCGGATTGGCCGGCGTCTCACCGAAGATCAGAGCTTGCTGCGCCTGCACCTTCGGCGTGCTGACGTACTTCATCCACAGGTAAGCGCAGTTCGGGTGTGGCGCCCGCTTGGCGATCATCCACGTGTCGGCCCAGCCGGTGACCTTCGCCGGCGTGGTCTCGCCGACCGGCACGTCCTTCTTCTGGAGGTTCAGCGTGTCCACCGGCCAGGCTGCCGCAAGCGAGACGTCCCCGTTTGCAAAGGCGGAGCGGGCATCCGTGTCGTAGACCCAGTAGAGCTTGACGAGCGGCTTCTGCTGCTTGAGCAGGTCGATCGTCGCGTCGAACTGCTTCTGCGTCAGCTCATAGGGGTCTTTGATGCCGAGATCCGGCTTCGTCGACGACAGGTACAGGGCTGCATCGGCGATCTGGATGGGGTTGTTCGGGATCGAGATCTGCCCCTTGTACTTCGCGTCGTAGATTGGGCTCCAGGTCTTCGGGGCCGGCGTGATCTTGTTCGGATCGTAGAGGAGGACGTTGGGGCCCCACTGCAGCGAGACGCCGTAGTGGACGCCGCCGACGGTGTTGTGCGGCGGCGACTGGAGGATCGGGAGGAAGTCCTTCCAGCTCGGGATCAGATCGACGTTGACCGGCCGCACGTCGCCGCCCGCGATCAGCCGCAGGCTGGCGTCGCCCGACGCCGAGACCATGTCGTACTCGCCTCCGCCGCCGCCGCCGCCGGTGCGCATGAGGGCGACCATCTGATTCGACGACCCGGCGTCCTTGCGCTTGATCTTGCAACCGGTCTGCTGCTCAAACGGCTTCGCAAAAGCCGGATCGCTGTAGTACGGCCACTCGATCAGGTTGAGGGCGCCCTCGCCCTTGCCGATCGACTGCGGCAGGCCCGACACGGTCGTCCGTGTCTCAGCATTTCCGCCGCCCCCGCCGCAGCCGGCGGCCAGAAACGCCGTCGCTCCGACGAGTGCGATGCCGGCGCCCAGGCCGGCGACCCGTCTCCACTTCCGTTTCATTCGCGTGACTCCCTTCCGGCCTCGATCGTGAACGTGTGCTCGGGCCGCCACTCGAGGCGGACGCGGCGACCTTTCTCCTCGAGCACCTGCTCGGAGGTGGTCTCGAGGTTCTGCCTCATGACAGTCAGCTCTCCTCCTTCGTCGAGGTCGACGATGTAGCGCGTGAACGCGCCGGCGTAGATCACTTCCTTGATCGTCCCGGTCTCGCCGCCGTCACCTTCCCGGTCGACCATCTCGATCTTCTCGGGACGGATGGTGAAGCGCTTCCCCTGACGCTCGAGCACGTTCGAGACGCCAACGAACCCGGCCACGAACTCGGTGGTGGGATGCTCGTAGATCTCCTCGGGCGTTCCCACCTGCTCGATCCGCCCCTCGTTGAAGACGGCGATCCGGTCGCTCATCGTCAGCGCCTCCTCCTGGTCGTGCGTGACGTAGAGGAAGGTGATGCCGAGGTCTTGCTGGATCGCCTTCAGCTCGATCTGCATCTGCTCGCGGAGCTTCAGGTCGAGCGCGCCGAGCGGCTCGTCGAGCAGCAGGACGCGCGGCGAGTTGACGATCGCGCGCGCGAGTGCGACCCGCTGGCGCTGGCCACCCGACAGCTGCACCGGCTTGCGTCGGCCGAAGCCTTCCAGGCGGACGAGCCGCAGCGCCTCCTCCGCGCGCCCATTGCGCTCCTGCTTGCGCACTCCCCTGACGCGCAGCCCGTAAGCGACGTTCTCGAGTACGTTCATGTGCGGGAAGAGCGCGTAATCCTGGAACACCGTGTTCACGTCGCGCAGGTACGGCGGCGTGGAGCTCACGTCCACTCCTCCGAGTTCGACCGAGCCGGAGTCGGGACGCTCGAAGCCCGCGATCAGGCGGAGGGTCGTCGTCTTACCCGAGCCCGACGGACCGAGCATCGTGAAGAACTCGCCTGGCTGGATCTCGAGATCCACGCCAGCAACGGCGACGACCTCGCCGTAGGTCTTCCGCAGCTCGGTAAGCCTGACGTCTGGAGCCGGTGTGCGCTCCGCCGCGGCCTCAGCCGCCGCTTGCGCCTGAGTCGCCAAGCGACTCCTCCAGGAGCTCGAGTCCGCGGTCGAGCTCGCCGTCCGAGATGACGAGGGGGACGAGGATCCGGATCACGTTGCCGTACAGGCCGCAGGAGAGGAGGACGAGCCCGCGCTCGCGCGCCGCCTGTGTCGTGCGCTTCGCCAGCGCCGCGGCCGGCGCCTTCGTCTCGCGGTCCTCCACCAGCTCGAGCGCCAGCATCGGGCCGAGCCCGCGAACCTCGCCGACGGCCTCGATCCGTCCGGCGAGATCCTCGAGTGCCGCACGGATCCGGGAACCGATCTCGTCGGCGCGGGCGCGGAAGGCGTCCGTCGAAACCTCGTCCAGGATGGCCAGCGCCGCAGCGCACGCAACCGGATTGCCGCCGAAGGTGCCGCCGAGGCCGCCGGGATCGACGGCATCCATCACCTCGGCCTTACCGGTCACAGCCGCGAGGGGCAGTCCTCCTCCGATCGACTTGCCCGAGACGACCAGATCGGGCTCGACACCGTAGTGCTCGATCGCCCAGACGGGGCCGGTGCGCCCGATCCCGGTCTGCACTTCGTCGTCCACGTACACGATCCCGTGCTCCTCGCAGAGCGCCTTCAGCCGCCGCGGGAAGTCCGGCGGCATGTCGATGAAGCCACCCTCTCCCTGGACCGGCTCCAGGATCGCGCACGCGACCGTCCTCGGGTCGACGTCGCGCTTGAACACGTGCTCGAGCTCGTAGATCGCGTCGTCCGAGGTGACGCCGCGGTAGGGATAGGGGCCCGCAACCCTGTAGACCTCCGGCGGCAGCGGGCCGAAGCCGCGCTTGTAATCGATCTTCCCCGTCATGGCGAGCGTCAGCAGCGTGCGGCCGTGGAAGCTGTTTCCGAAGACGATCACGCCCGGTCGCCCGGTGGCGGCCCGGGCGATCTTGACCGCGTTCTCGACCGCCTCCGCCCCGGAGTTCACGAGCAGGCTGCGCTGCTCGCCCGCGCCGCACGGGCTGAGCTCGGCAAGCCGGCGGCAGACATCCAGGTACGGCTCGTACATCCCGACCATCGCGCACTGGTGCAGGTAACGGTCGACCTGGTCGTGGATGGCCGCGACCGCGGGCGGGAATCCATGCCCCAGGTTCTGGCAGGCGAGCCCGCCGGCGAAGTCGATGTACTCGCGCCCATCGACGTCGACGATCCGGGCGCCCTCCGCACGCGCCACGTACAGCGGAGGCGTGGATAGACCACGCGCGACGTAACGTTCCCTGAGATCGGCGAGACGCTCGGTCTCGGTGCGCTGGTCGACGGTCATGTGGAGAGGATCCGCGATACGAAAGCCAACCAAAATCGGAGAGAGTCGGCAACCGTGATCGCTGTCATCGGAGCCGCTGGAACGATCGGGCGGAACGTGCTCGCGTTCCTGGAGTCATGGGGGGTTCCAGCCGCGGCCCGCGACTTCCGTCTGGAAGACGACGAGCACGTCGACGCCCGTGACCCTGATTCGCTCGGGCGGGCGCTGACGGGCGCGCAGGTGTGCGTGAACTGCACCGACTACCGACTGAACATCGAAGTGATGGAGGGAACGCTCGCCGCCGGCTGCCACTACGTCGACCTCGGCGGCCTCTTCCACGTGACCAGGCGCCAGCTCGAGCTGGACGAGCGCTTCCGCGCCGCTGGACTGACCGCCGTCCTGGGGATGGGGTCGGCTCCGGGCAAGACGAATCTGCTCGCCGCCGGGGCGGTTTCGCGGCTCGGCGCGGAGCCGGAGACTCTGGAGATCTGGGCGGCCACGCGCGACCCCGCTGCCGCCAACCATCCGCTCCCGATCACGTACTCGGCGCAGACGCTGCTGGACGAGCTGCAGCTGCGACCGGTCGTCCTACGGGGCGGAGCGCTGATCGAGGTTGAGCCTCTCTCCGGCGCGGCCGAGCGCGACCTCCCCGAGCTCGGCACGGTCGAGGGCATCTACACGCTCCATTCCGAGCTCGCCACGCTGCCCGCGGCCTTCCCCTCGTTGCGGAAGGCCAGCTTCCGGCTCAGCCTCTCCCCCGGCGTGATCGAGAAGCTCCTCGCCGTCGGCGACGAGCGACCGGAGCCCTACGTCCAGTCGCCGGATTCGGTCGCGGTCCATCTAGTCGAGGCGCACGGCGACGGGCGATCTGTCGTCGGCGCGAGCATCACGCGCGGCGGAAGCTCGCGCTCGACGTCCGAGCCGGTCGCGCGTGCCGCCACCGAGATAGCCTCTGGTGAGCTGGCCAGGCCCGGCGTATGCGCGCCGGAGTCCGCGATCGATGAACCCGAAGCGTTTCTCGCCAAGCTCGCTACCGACGTAGTCTGGAGCTAAGCGAGTCCGTCAGCTCCAGAGACGACGGCGCGCTGATTCCGCCAGCGACGGCGGCTCTTCGCCGCTCCGCGGTGTCGACTTCCACACGTAGGCGATCGCCACGATCCACGGCGCGGCAAAGAGGAGCGGCAGGAACCAGATCCACCAGGGACCGCCGACAATCACACATCGATTATGACTACTAGTTGGCCTGAGCTGGCTGCTGCAGGGCCGCGCCGCTTCGCTGCGACGCGATCCACTGCTCCAGCGCGGGGCCGCTCTCGCAGCTCACGATCACGGCGTAGCGCATGTGGTCACCGCTGTGCTGGCCGCCGTGCCAGAGGAACTCGGAGTCGACGACCGCTTGCTGGTGCTTCGGTAGCGGGATGCGGACCTCGCTGCTCTTGTCGAACTGCTCGCGACGCACGACGAGCGAGCTCGAGGGGTCGTCCGTCAGCTCGTGCCAAATCCTCACCACCCAGCCGTTCGTCTCGGGATTGAGCTGGTTGTTGTTGTCCAGGTGGAGGCCCCAGCGGCACTCGCGCATGGTGTTCTTCTGCATGCGCAGAAGCTGGACGCGGCCGAAGCGGGCGCCGATCGACTCGACCCACTTGACGATCGTCGGACACTTCTGCGCGTTCTCCGTCCACACGCCGTCGAGGTCTGGCTTGCCGTGCTCCCAGAAGCCCTTCAGCTCCATCTCGCCGGTCGCCGAGGTGATCGGCGCGAAGAACGTGTTCGGGTCGCTCCCATAGGTCGTGTAGGTGAGGCTCTCCCACTCCTCCTTCGGGATTTCCGGCCCTGTGTACTTGTCGAGGCTGAGCCAGCCGCCCGCCTGCTCGACGACCGGCATGCGGTAGTGGGGGGTCTTGTCTTGCTTGAGGCTCGGCTTGCGGACGCCGGTCTTGTACAGGATGCGCTTTGTGTACTCGTTCTTAAGCAGAGACGTCACTGAGGACATGTGTGCTCGCCTTTCGGGTGGATGACGGGCGGAGTCCTCCAGCTTAACCGTCGCGCCCGCGCGCACTGACGCTGCGACGGGCGCGGGCGCAGGGGCTCGCGCAGGCCGTCCTCACGGCCAACCCTGGCCGAGCTTTCGGTAACCTCATCCGCTGAAGGGCGGTTAGCTCAGTTGGGAGAGCACCAGCTCGACAAGCTGGGGGTCACTGGTTCGAGCCCAGTACCGCCCATTCGCTTGGCGTCAGATATCCGCAGTAGCAGACGACCCGTGGGTCGAGGGAGCACGAGGATCGCCACTGGCGCCAGCGCCGGCCTGATTAGTTGTCAAAATAAACAACACTGTAGTGTGGGTTCATAGCACTTCAACGGATGGACAACGTCGGCATTGTCGTCGACGACCTCACGGCGACGATCGAGTTCTTTCGCGAGCTCGGCCTCGAGCTCGAAGGGCAAGGCGCGTTCGAAGGAGACTGGGCAGAGCGCGTCACTGGACTGCGCGACCTGCGCGTCGAAATGGCCATGATGCGCACGCCGGACGGCCACAGCCGGCTCGAGATCTCGCGATTTCTCACGCCGCAAGCGGTCGCTGATCACCGGAACGCCCCGGTGAACGCTCTCGGCTACCTACGCATCATGTTCGCCGTGGACGACATCGACGAGACGCTCGCCAGACTCCGCGAGCGTGGCGCGCAGCTTGTCAGCAGTGAAGTGGTTCAGTATGAAGACGCGTATCGGCTCTGCTACATCCGCGGGCCCGGAGGACTTCTCATCGGGCTCGTCCAAGAACTCGGCTGAGCGCCGGCAGTCCGTTAGTCAGTTAGGAATTCGACCGTCACCGATCCGGTTTCTCGTAGGAAGACAGTTAGATGCGCCCACGTGCGGGCGCATCGTTCTAGTGTCTTGTCGTGCTGAGAGGGCGCTGCGCATGCAACGCCGTCGCGTACGAGGTCTCGGACGAGTTCGTCGTCGCGTTCAACTGCCACTGCTCGAACTGCCGTGCGATGACAGGCTCCGCCTTCTTGCCCTGGGGCGAGATCGAGCGGGAGAAGCTGAGGGTGACCAACGGCGCGGAATCGTTGCTGGTCATCGGCGATGCCGCCGCGGACCACGCGGTGCACTGCGGTCAGTGCCTGTCGCTGGTGTATTGGACTGCGCGAGGTGGCAGGTACGTGCGCGTGCCGTATGGGTCACTGATCGACGAGCCGGCGCTCAAGCCGACGGCTCACATCTTTGTCGGTTCCAAGGCTCCGTGGCATGAGATCCTCGACGACCTCCCTCAGCACGACGAGTACCCCTGGTCTTGATCGGTCGAATGAAACGGGTTCGTCTAGGAGGATCAGTCCCGGTAACCCGCCCGTCGTTGCCACCTGGCCGTCCCTGGCGGAATTAGTATCCGAGCATGTTCGTCGAGACGATCGCTCTCCCTCGTTCGGAGTGGGAGCGCTGGCACGAACGCCTCCGCTACGCCACCGATCCGCCTGAGGCACTGGTCGCCATGATTGTCTGGGACTCGGGGGATGGCCAAGTGACGGGCGTCAATCTCTGGGACACGCCCAAGGCCATCGCCGACTTTTATCTGGAGCGTGTCGCGCCGCTCGTCGAGGCTGAAGGTGAGCCAACCAGCAAGCCGCAGCGACACGGCGAACCGCTGGCGTTCTACCTTCGTCGCTAGTCGTCGAGGAGCCGGTGCCAGGCTCGCCAACCGACCCGGAGTCGCTTTTGTAGTCTCGCCGCATGGACGAACAGGTCGTGCCTGTGCTCTACGTCGAGGACGCAGGTCGGGCCGTTACGTGGTATGAGCGCCTGGGCTTCCACCAGGAGTGGCGGCACCAGTTCGAGCCGGGGTTTCCGTGGTTCGTGTCAGTCGCAAGAGGCGCTGCACGTATCTACCTCTCCGAACACAAGGGCGACGCTCGCCCGGACACACTCATCCACCTCTACGTCGATGACATCGATGCCGTTGCAGAGGAATTCGGTCTCGCTGTCGCCGAAGATGGTCTGGCCGGACGGGAGTGCGAGCTGACCGACCCGGACGGCAATCGGTTGCGCGTCGCGACGCCGCGATAGCCCTCACGTCCGCCCGTCTTTCCCATCAACCCGAGTTGAGCTAGCCGACCAGTTCCTTGAAAGCCGGCACGTCGCGGATCGGATCGAGATCCGTATCCTCGCGCGCGAGTGTCCGGAGGCGATCGGAGTTCGCCTTCTCCATCGCCGCCCGCAAGTGTTCCATGGCATCGTCCTTTCGCCCTGCAAGCGCCTCGCAGCAGGCGAGGTTGTACAGCGGCACTGCATACCCGGCTTCCTCAACGGTCGCGCGGGCCGCATCGGCGGTTTCGGCGTACTTCTCCTCCTCGTACAGGGCGTGGAAGGGCATCCAGGTCTCCCACCCGGACACCTCGTATGCCTGTCCCGGCGTCCCTCCGACCACCACGATGGTCGTGCCGGGCTCCTCCGCAAATGCCGTGCGCTTCACGCCCGGCTCTGCGAAGACGAAGGTTCCGACCGGTGCGTCCACCTTCTCGCCGTCGAGCTCGAAGCGGGCGCGGCCGCTCTGGACGAGGTACAGCTCCTCCTGTTCGTCCGCCTCGTCGTGTTCGTTGATGATCCTGTCGCCAGCGTCCTTCGCGCTCCAGGCGTTGATGCCGAAGGACGCGATCCCAAAGTGGTGTCGGACGGGCCGCCACGGACAGCGGCCGTCAGTGGTCTCGTCGATGTCGTTGAGCTGTGACACTTGGTACCCGCTCATCTGGCCTCTCCTCTGCCGTCGTGTGTGGAGCCGAAGAGGCTAACGGCTTGTCCGGTTCCCCGAGCAGCTCGACGTCTTGAAAGTCGTTCGGCCGGCAACCGGTGACGGTTACGTCCCCGCCGCAGGGCCTCGCGGCCCCGCTGATTAGTCGATCTTCCCGAGTTGCCGTCGGAGCGCCTGGGCTGCAGACCGCATCAACAGAATCGTCGCGATCGCTCCCGCGGCAAAGCCGAAAATCCAGAGAGCCTTTTGAACACCGTTGTTGTCGGTCGCCGCCGCAGCGACCAGCAGTAACGCCGAGAAGAGGGCGAGAGCTGCGCCCACAGCGCTCACCACGACGCGGTCGACCCAGGCCTCTACGATGCCCCGGTCCGGCCCAGCGAAGCGCTCGGTGCGTACCGTGAGGCGCCCCGCACGAAGCTGGTTGGCAATCGTCTCGGCGTGTTCGGGAAGCGAGCGCAGCGACGGGAGCTGACGCAGCGCCTCGTTGCGGATGATCTCCGCGGGAGTCCCGAAGGCGTCGCGGTGCTCCTCCTTCACGATCTCGAGGCTGGACTGGGCGAAGTTGAACCCCGGCTCGACGCCGTGGAGCGTCCCATCGAGAGTGATCAGAGCACGGCCGAGAAGCGTCATCGACGGTGGTGGTCGCAGCCCGAAGCGCTGCATCACGTCAAGGACCCCCATGATCATCTGCGGATCGATGCCGGCCAACCCGCCGAGGTCGGCCAGCTGAATGCTGAGATCGGCCTCGAGGGCCCGTATGTCGACGAGCGTATCCGTCGCCGCCATATCGCGGGTGGCCCGAGCGATCACGTAGGTGTCCTTCGTGGCGACGCCGAGCGCGATCTCGCGGAGCGACTCGAGCGCCTTCGAGTCCAAACGGCCGACCGATCCGAGGTCGATCAGCCAGACCGACCCATGGGCGTCGATCATCAGGTTGCCGGGATGCGGGTCGGCGTGATACATCCCGTCGTCGAGGATCTGTCCGAGGAATGAGGAAAGCACGCGCCGAGCGAGCTCGGGGCGCGGGACCGGCGACTCGGCGATCGCCGCGTCATCTCCGACCGACGTGCCGATCACCTGCTCCATGACGAGTACCCGGTCGGTGGACAGCGTCGGGTAGACATTCGGGACGGCTATGCCGACGTCGTTCTTTCGATTCTCGCGAAGCCGCATGCCGACGTCTGCCTCGTGCCGGTAGTCGAGCTCCTCCCTCACCCCCGCGATCAACTCCTCGGCCAAGTCGGTCAAGCCGAGAGCGTTCGCCGCTTCCGAACGCTTCACGATCCGGCGGACGACCATGCGCATAGCTGCTGCATCACGCTCGACCACTTCCTCCACCCCTGGACGCCGCACTTTTACGACCACCGGCGTGCCGTCTGCGAGGACGGCCTTGTGGGTCTGCCCGATCGATGCGGCTGCCAAGGGCTGCCAATCGAAGGAGGCGAACGCCTGCTCCACCGGCTCGCCGAGCTCGTCCTCGATGACCTCGCGGATCCCTCCTTCGCTCTCCGGTGGGGCGTCGGCGCGCAGGCTGGCCAGCTCGCTTGTGAGCTCCTCCGGAAGGATGTCGCTCCGCGTCGACGCGATCTGGCCGAACTTGACGAGGATTCCACCGGACTCTTCGATCACGCGTCTCACCCGCTGAGCCAGTTCGGGCGTCGCGAGGGCCGATTGCGACGCGTACCTGAAATGGAGGAGGCCGGCTCGTCGCGCATTGCCAACGACCTCGGCGAATCGGCCGTACGGGGCGAACACCCCCTTGATCGCTCTGATCGGATGGAGGAGCCACCGCCGTCGCCGCCGCCGTCGAGGACGTCCGCGTCGCGTCAGCAGGTCGATCACGATCGCGACCGGCATCATTGCGAGGACGCCGAAGAAGGTGATCACAGCGAGCACGGCCACCCACTCGTAGAACCCGTGAACCTCGAGCGTCTGTCCCTCGCCCGTGCCCTTCCCGAGCGTGTAGGCCGCGCCGACGACCCCTACGAAGTATCCAATCGCCCCGGCGAGCAGACCACGCCAAGCGCCGAGCTTGATACCCATGAGACGGCTGCCGAGCGTCGCCACGATGAACGCGGCGAGGATCAGGATGAGGATCTCGTAAAAAACCTCCATGGCGCGGCACAGATCGTCGCACGACTCACGCGCTCGCGCGACCCCAATGCACGAGCGCTGCGCACCGGCCGATTTGCAGCGGATAGGGCGCTATTGACCGGTTACGCTCGCCGGGTGCTGAGGGACCTGCTCAATGACATCCCCGGCCGGCCCACTAGATGGGCCGGAGGCGTCCGACGACGCCGCGCTCGCTTCCGAGTCGCAGGACACGCGGTCCTGCGCTGGCCGCAACCGGAGCACGATGCGATACTCGCGAGGCCGTCGTCCAAGGGGGTCGAACGTGATGACGAAGCCCAGACTTCCAGCTGTGCTTGCCGACGCCCCGTCGCCGGCGCAGGTCACACTCGCACGCACTAGGCCGCGAGGCCGCGGCGCGTGAGCGAGGGCCACGGCTCGATTTCCTACCTCCCGCTGCCGAGCGAGAGGCGGGACGGCGTAGCGCTCTGCCTCTCGGGCGGCGGCTACCGGGCGGCGCTCTTCCACCTCGGCGCGCTCCGCCGGCTGAACGAGCTCGGGGTGCTCTCGCAGGTCGACACGATCACGTCCGTCTCCGGTGGGAGCATCATCGCCGCCCACATTGCCTCCCACGCCGTCCGGAACCCCGGGGCCTGGGGCGAACCGGGAGGCACGGTCCCGGGCTTCGAGAGCGGGATCGCGGCGCCGATGAGGAGGCTGAGCGGCATAGACGTCCGCACGCGGGCCGTGCTCGAGCGGGCCAAGCCCTGGCGCTGGCTCGACTCGAACGCCCAGATCGACGCGCTCGACCGCGAGTTCGAGGAGTCAGGCATCCATGGCGCGCTCGCCGACCTGCCGCCGCGACCACGTTTCGTTTTTTGCGCGACCGACATGGTGTTCCGCGGCGGCTGGACGTTCGACAGTCGCAACGGTCGGATGGGCGGCCCTGCTCCCGGCTATTGCACCGGGAGCCACTGGCGCATCGCGCGGGCGGCCGCGGCGTCTACGTGCGTGCCTCTCGCATTCGCGCCGCTCCGACCGGGCATCGCGCCAACGGCCTTGAGCGGCGGCGCATACGAGGAACGTGACCGCCCCCTGCTCGTGAGCAAACTCGAGCTTGTCGACGGCGGGCTCTACGACAACCTCGGTCTAGAGCCCGTCTGGCGGGACCACGAAACCGTGCTCGTGTCCGATGCGGCACCGTCGTTCACGCCGTTGCCGCGACTCGGCCCGCTCTGGCGCAGCCTTCGTTTCGCCGTCATGCTGCTCGAGCAAGCGACGGAGGTGCGGAAGCGCTGGCTCATCTCCGGGTTCCTGCGCGGTGACCTCGAGGGTGCGTACTGGGGCATCGCCAGCAAGCCTGCGCACTACCCGTATCGGCCGCCCGTCGGACCCTATGACAGCGACCTGATTCGCGACCCAATCTCGCAGGTGCGAATCGACCTCGACGTCTTCTCCGAGGACGAACGGGCCGTGCTCGAGACCCACGGTTACCTGATGGCGGAGATTGCGGTGCAGTCGCACGCGACCCGATTGATACAGAGAGACGCCGAGCTGCGGCTGCCGTACGGCGACGAGTGGCTCGACCGCCGGCGCGTGCAGTCGGCGCTCCTAGGCAGCGACCGGACGAAGCTGTTCGCACGCCGGTGAGCACGGTCGATCACGGAGACCATTACGACGCGATCGTCGTCGGCTCGGGCTTCGGCGGCTCGGTCAGCGCCTACCGCCTAGCGGAGGGAGGCAAGCGCGTGTGCCTGCTCGAGCGCGGCAAGGCGTGGGCGCCCGGGCAGTTCCCCCGCAGTCCGCGCGAGCTTGCCCGCAACTTCTGGGACCCGAGCGAAGGCCTGCACGGGTTCTTCCAGGTGTGGACGTTCAAGGGGATCGAGGTGCTCGTATCGAGCTGCCTCGCCGGCGGCTCCATCATCTACGCCAACGTCTTCATCCGGAAGGATGAGGACTGGTTCGTCGAACCTGACGGGCGGCCGTGGCCGGTCACGCGCGCCGCCCTCGAGCCGCACTACGACAACGTCGAGCGCGTGATGCGACCACAGCGCTACCCGTTCGACCGGCCGCCGTTTTCGGAGACGCCGAAGACGCGCGGGCTGAAGTTCGCTGCGGAGCGCCTCGGGGTGGACTGGCACCTGCCGCTGCTCAACGTCACGTTCGCGAACGAAGGTGAGGAGCCGGCGGTCGGGGTGCCGATTGCGACTGGCGAGCCAAATCTTCACGACGCTCGGCGCTCTACCTGTCGCCTCTGTGGCGAATGCGACATCGGCTGCAACTTTGGCAGCAAAAATACGCTCGATTTCAACTACCTCTCGCGGTTCGAGCACCGAGGCGGCGAGATCAGGACGATGCGCGAGGTGCGGCGGATCGAGCCTGGTCCTTCCGGTGGGTATCGCGTCGGCGTCATCGCGCATCGCGAGGGGCTGAAGACGCCTTCCGAACAACTCCCGCTCGAGTGGCTGACGGCCGACCGCGTCGTCGTTGCCGCCGGCTCGCTCGGCTCGACGTACCTGCTCCTCCGGAACCGGGACGCCCTTCCGGGTCTGAGCCGCGGGTCGCTCGGTACACGGTGGTGCGGCAACGGCGACCTGCTCGGCTTCGCAACACGCTCGGCTATCCCGCTCGACGCCGCTCGTGGGCCGGTAATCACGTCTGCGTTGCGTTACGAGGGGCGCGGTGGCCGCGGCTACTACATCGAGGACGGCGGCTACCCCCTGTTCGTCACGTACCTCCTCGAGGCGAGCAACGTGCGGCAGGAAGTGCGCCGCGCCGCCCGCTTCGGCTGGCAGCGGCTGCAGCAACTGCGCGGCAAGCGTGAGAGCCATCTCAACGCCGAGCTGAGCGAGCTCATCGGCGATGGGCGACATTCTGCCGGCGTGCTCCCGCTGCTCGGAATGGGCCGCGACATTCCCGACGGGGAACTGACGCTCGAAGACGGCTACCTCGAGTGCAACTGGACGATGGAGACGTCGCGCCCGTACTACGAGGCCGTCAAGCAGTCGATGGAGGACGTTTGCCGCGCCCTCGGAGGGAAGTTCAAGGATGAGCCGCTCTGGTACTTCAAGCGCAACGTGACCAGTCACCCGGTCGGGGGCTGTCCGATGGGCGTGAGCCCGGCTGACGGCGTGGTAGACGAGTTCGGCCAAGTATTCGGCCATCCCGGCCTCGCAGTCGTCGACGGCGCCGTCATGCCCGGCCCCGTCGGGCCGAACCCATCGTTCACGATCGCTGCATTCGCCGACCGGGCAGCTGAGTGGATGCTCGAGAACTGGTCGCCATCGTGATCGCGCTTAGAAGATCTCCGGGCACCAGGGGTGCCGGTCGGTCGCGAACAGGGCGTCTGCGCGCATCAGTCCGCCGTTCCGCAGCTCCTCGACCCGGCCCGCGCGCGCCAGGTCGGCGAACGTGAAGCCGCCGAGATAGACGGAGCCGAGCATGTCCACGTCGAGCCGAAGATCGGGGTCTGCCTGTGAGCGGTCCGCTCCCTCCGAGCTGACCTGCCAGCGCCCCTCGTTCCACGGACAGAACTCGTCCACAACCTCGAGCACGACCGGCTCGCCGGCGCCGTATGCACGCGCCGACAGCGCAGCGCCGACGTCCACGAGCCGGCACCAAAGGGCCTCGCCGGCGATGTACTCCATCCGCCGCGGTTCTGTCAGCAGGAGGAACAGCGGGTGGTCGGGCGGGATGAAGTAGCCCTTCACCTTCTCGATCCAGTCGATGTCGAACACGAACCGCCAGATCTCGCGCGTTCCCGCCGGAGTGGCGCCGATCGCCTCCCGCACCTGGAGGATCGAGCGCGAGATGCCGTGCTCCATCTCCGACTCGATCGAGTACAGCGCGTACGCCTCCGGCGTGCCGTCGACGTCCAGTACGACCCGGAACTGGTCGCCCTTCGACCAGGGCCCGGTCGCCAGCCTCCGGACCTCCCACCAG
>Ga0114129_10005636_pt1 | contig 17716 bp, 24 predicted proteins | sample RhiMetdeltSRZDD1_FD_80071 | JGI IMG/M metagenome (GOLD analysis project Ga0114129, IMG submission 80071) | Populus rhizosphere microbial communities from Tennessee, USA - Rhizosphere MetaG P. deltoides SRZDD1 (version 2) (version 2) | ecosystem: Host-associated > Plants > Roots > Rhizosphere >...
GGCGATCGAACGTGGCCAGATCATGCGCAAAGCACGATCCCGAAAGAACCGCCATACTTTGCTCGCAGACCTTGAAAAACGTTACCTTAACTCATCCTAGCCTTTAGGCGGAGTGTTGTTTTTCTTCCACCCTCGGAGACCCCACAGGGCACAACCCCCACAGGCGCGCGACGCGCACAGGCAAAGCACATCTCATGGCCCTGCAGCGCAGCGAGGTGCTCACGGCACATGTCTCCAGCAGCCATGGTCACCACGTGGACCATGCCCACCTCTATGCACCGGGGGCATGCGCACACGTTGTCCGGCTCTGTTAGGGCAGGAGCGCGCGGCGCAGGCCGGGGTGGCCACGGCCTGGTTTGTCGGCGAGCCCCTCCAGTCGCTCCTGGACAAAACGCTTCGCCCACCTGTAGACAAAGCGACGGCTGACCCCAACCGTGGCGGCGATGTCGGTGATCGGCATCCGATCCGCCAAGAGTAAAATAATCCGGCTACGTCTCGCAAGTCCAGCAGAGATGGTCGTTGAACGCTGCCACGTCAGCAGCGTCAGACGCTCCGCCGGCGTGAGGCGAATGGTGAGGGAGGTGGTGCGTCCACGAGACATATAGAGACCCTTCAGCAAAGGTGATGATCCTTCTGGGGCGTGACCACGGCTGCCCCCCTGGCGGAGGCCCCTGGAAGCCCCTCGCTCGGCCGACTCCTGGCGCAGCGCGTACTCGTCCCTCACCCCCAGCCCCCGCTGGGCACCATCCGTCCCCAGGCGCCTCAGGAGGCGCGGGCGTGCGCGCACCTGCCCCGCCACACGACGGCTCCAGGTCGCCCGTGCCTGCCTCGAGGGATGCCGCCCCAGGCGAGAGCCCAGCACGGGAGGGCGCGCTGGGGCCATGGCTGTGCGAGGCGCACCACACAGGAGGGCCTGCGGGGCGACAGGCCAACGTCGCTGGGCGCCGGCGCCCAGGGTGTGACCAACGCGTCCGCGGCGCCACGGACGACCCCGTGTGTCGGACACTGCCTCTCAGGACGGTGGTGAGGCGCGCGCGAAGGGGTGCAGGACAGGAGCTTCTCGCGCCAGCGCGGCGCGCGGCCATCGCTCGTCAGGACCCCGCACACACGGCGGCGCAGTGGCCAGGGATCCCGGTGGAGACGGGCCAGCCCTGCCTCGCCCATGGTCGCCGTCGATACCAGCTCTGCCTCCGCAAGCCCGGGGGGGACGGTGCGAGCAGGTGTGGAGCCTCCTCATGCGTGAGCACGCCGAGGGGAGCGGGGCCGGGGTCCAGCCCGAGGGTGCTCGCCCTGATCCCACACATGTCGGACGGGAGCCCCGGCCGGAGGGGGCCGATGCCGCCGCGGCGACGCGCTCGCGTGTCCCCCGGGCCCAGGCCACGCCGTCCTGCGGTGCGTCCTCCACCACCCGCGCCCTGCGTCCTCGTGGACGCGCCGCCCGCGCCGGGCGCAAGCGTCGGCGAGAGGGGGCGACCTGCGGGCCCAGGGAAGGCGGAGGCCCCTTGCCAGGGCCACGACGCGCTCGTGCGGCGCGGGTAGGGGCCGCACGGGGCGCCGGTGGTGCTGGGCGCGCACGAAGCGCGCGTGGGCTGCTCGCTCGGCTCTCCTGCCACGGGCGCCGGACGGCAGCGGGGCGGAGAAAGCGCCCGGCAGGAGACGCGCATGAGGCAGAAGCGCCCCCACGGTCGGTGCCGGTCGCGCCGCGGTCCTGGAGGTCTCCGCCGCAGGTCCCTGGGGCGAGGTCCCCTGGGGCCGCGGATCTCGCCATCCGCTGGGGGGCCTGCGGGATGGTCCGTGGCGCTGGCCTGGGGCGGTGGGCTAGGCGTCCACGGACCGGCACGAGGCGCTGCTGCCAGGTGCGGGAGGCACGCCTGGGCCGCGGACCAGCGCCGGACCCTGCCTGGGGGAGAGGAAGAGAGACGGGCGCTGAGAACCGTCAATAGTCTATAGCTGCTAAATAGTCTATCATAGGGCTGCGGAGGTCGTGCAGCACAGCGTGGCGTAGCGTGATGCGCACACCGCAGACCCCAGGAATGCACGCGCGATGGGAGCGGTCTGCCTCGTTGCCACGGGAGGCGTGGGAGATGTGGCCAGCCAGGGGGGCTCGTGCAGGATCGCTCATACCACCGCCCAGCATGGCGTGGACGCGAGAAAACAACGCGCGTGGTTCCAGGCGCATCGCGGCCGGAGGACTGCCAGGCCGTGGTAGGAGTCCTCCGGCCGCCGATGCTGCTCGCCCTCGCCTCCCTCAGTGACACGCCCACTACAGGAGTCTCCCTATGATCAGGCCCCCTGCTGGCAGGGTGGCCCACACGTACTGACGCCCGTACATGCAACGTCGTCCGTCATGATGGGCTCCCTGCCCCTGGATGGCGAGGGCTGTGCTCATCGTCCTGCCGCGCTGCGGCAAAGGGTGAGGAGCTGTCCCCCACCAGCCAATGACTGGTGCAACTTCTACACCACAGGCACCCCTGAGGCGCCAAAGGAGCAGCCGCATGGTGACCCCTACCTTGACCTACACGTCCCGCGCCGCACTCACCCTCACGGAGACCCCAAGCCTGGGACAATTGCAGATATGGTGGGAAGCTCTGCAAGACGATCCGACCCGTTACCTGATGTATACCGATTTTATGCCGACCGAGTTTGAGGAGTTCCTGGCCCCGGTGCAGCAGGGGGACATTCAGGTGCACCTGCTGCTCGTGGGGCCAGAGGTCGGAGGGGCCTTTTACCTGCACGATAGTGGGACGGATGACACAGGAGCGGCGTACGCCTGGTTGGGCGTGTATATTCTGCCCCTCTACCGTGGCCCATGGGCGGCCCGGGCCTGGCGTCTGGTCCGGCAGGCCTGCGAAGGCAAGGGCCTGCATCGCATTTTTGCCGCGATCCGTGCCCAGAACCAGCCTGCGCATTGTTTCATCACCCGTGCGATGGGTTTCACACGTCTGGGCTCGTATACAGATTGGTCCTATTTCGAAGGACACCTGGATCGCGTCAGTCTCTTTACGATGCGCCGGCAAGATCAAAGCTTGGCATGGGTGTTGGCAGAACAGCGGGCCCAGCAGTTCCGGTGCCGCAAGCCACCAGGACGCGCAGGACAACGGCACGCCCTCCAGAGTGTCGAGTCGTTGGAGAAGATTTTGACAGTGCAAGGGAAGCAGGTTATACATACACGAGCGCTGAGGTGAGCCATGTCGACAAAGAAGCAGGGGCAGCAGATAGTACAACAGGCTGCGAGGAGATGCGCGAAACAGCGACCAGAGGCTCAGAAAATCGTGGTGGTGCATGTGAAGTTGACCGCGCAGGAACGGAATGCCTTGAAAGCCATCCTGAGTCTTGAAGGATCGACCATGCAAGCCTTTTTTGCGGCCAAAGCAGTGGAAAAGATCACCAGCGCCTCCGGATAGCCATCGAGCACCGTACGACAGGAGCGTTCGACATGGGCGTCGCCAGGCGGGCTGTCTGACCGGCGAGGAGCGGCGATGCCCACCGACGCCGCGGGGTTCCTGTCCACGGCAAGACCATCCGACCCAGGAGAGAACACCTTGGTAGAGGATGAACAGACTACCACACTGCTCGAGGCGTTTCTGACACGGATGCATAAAGCCGTGACGATCGCCAAACGTGTCGTGATTGGGGATCTCGTCGTGGATGCTCGGATCATTGAAGCGACGGCAGATGCGGCGGCCTGGTATGGCTCGGATGACCCAAAGCTGCTGATTGGGCAGTGGGTTTCGTTGTTGCACCATCCGGAGGATGCCACGCTGGGGCGCACATTGTCCGTAGCACGGCACTACGGCATCAAAGTGCCAACGCGCTATGTGAGCCGGATCCGTCAGGTGACTACACCGCAGACCTTCCGGCCTGTCCTGAAAGATACCACGCAGATAGCGATCGGCAGCGAAACGTATTGGGTCACCGTCTTGGCACAGCCCAACGCACCTCCTCTGGCCCAGCAGATGCACGTGTGTGCGCACTTCCAGCTCCCTCCTCCTGAGGACGTCCTACGCTTTTGCGGCCATCTCAGTGTGGCCGAAATGCAAACCCTGCTCCGCACGCATCCTTCTATAGGGGCTCTAGAGAGCCCATTATCTCAAATTTCAGACAAAAAAGAATCTCAAAAATTGCATAAGACAGCACGGGCTCCATCCAATGACTCTCGACCGCGCCCACCCCTCACCCTCACGCCGGGGCAGACGTACCTGATGCCAGCGGGGCGCTATGTGCATTGGTGTGCGGTCTGTGGCAACTTGTGGCGCTCTGGAGAGGCCCTCCCTGTCTACTGCGGTCACCGTTCCTGTCACTCGCCGCGCTGGCGCACGGGCACGAGCGCACGGGAAAGATGAAGGCCACAGGCGGCAGGGGCACGTGTACGGGAGGACGTAGGAGTGACAAGGACACGGGAGGGACGCCACTGCGGTCACCCCTGTGGTGGTCAAGGCCAGCCTGAGCAGGCTGTGTTGGAGAGGAGAGCGGCAGAGGGGGGAGAAGCAGGAGCAGGCCTGCCTGCTCCTGCGAGCACGCGCGGTGGGGCAACCCTGTGGGCACTCCTAGAGGAGCACGCCCGCCGGGGTGTCAGGAGGTCTGGGGCGCCATCGCAGCAAAGAGCCGCCGGAGAATATAGCGCCGGACCATGGTCAGTCCGTAAATCCCGAAGGTGAGACTACTCGCACGCAGGAGCGTTGCTGTCTCGCCGTAAATCAGCATCTGCAAGACGACCGCCACTCCATACCCCAGGCCCGTATCCACGAGGGATTCTACGACAGACTGCCAGTGTGGCTGGCGGGTGCCGAGGGGCACGAGTGCCTCAAAGAAGCGGCGGGTCGCAAAGCGGCGAGCAAACGCCAACCCTAAGACCAGGGCGGCAAACAGCGTGACACGCCCCACTGTCGCCACGGTGTGATAGAAGAGTAGTTGCCCCCCAATATTAATGAGTATGGAACACGTAAAGTCAACGAGCACTTCGAGGGTGGACTGCGTACGGGTCTGCATGAGAGACCTCCTCGGGTGAGCGACCGTACTGAAACGAACACCGACGGTAGCGCTGCAAATACACTGACCTTTCAGGCACTTACAAGCAGGAAGTCCTTCGGGTAAGGGTCCAAGCTACCAGGGATAGCTCTGCGCGATGACTATCCCGAAAAGAGTGTCTCAAGGCGCAAAAGGATGATGCGCAACCATTTGGTGGTGTCCCTGAGTCCTGCGGATAATGCGGCTGGACCTGTCTGGCGCCGTTCGCATGACATCAACCGGACGGTCATGACCTCTCACATCGGGTTCCCAAGGCCTCGTGCAGGCCGTTTGCTCTGCTCGTAGGCACACCTGGCCCGCTCACCCTCATACGATCATCATGCTCCCATGCTCCTGACAGCGCCTGTGGCTGGGGCCAGGGCGGCACACGGCATAGTAGCCCTTCTCTCCATGTCCAGATATGATCCATCAGGCCGGCCACCATGGCCGGCGTCCACGGCTGCCACACCTTGACTGAGCCACGGCTGTTGGTCGCCTCGGGAGCCAGTAACGGCTGGCGTAAGCTGGCGTGAGGCAGGACAATGTTATGGTAGACGTGGAACAACGCCAACTGGTGCTGCCAACCGTCTTCGCCCATACACAGGGTGTTCACACGACGCCCTACCGTTGCCACGCGCTGCCGGATGTCCAGAAGCAGTCGCTCCACAAAGGCCGTATTGATCTTCCAGCCACACCTTGCTAAAACCTGCTCGATGGCCCCAAGCGTGCCGAACACCACGTGGTGTTGCACCCCAAGCAGGCGCTTGCGCCTGTATTGTTTGATGACTTGGGCATACAGCAACCCAGGCAATGGCATCCATCATAAATGCTTTCAAAAAGAGATTGCGGTAGCCGTGGTGTGCTGTCATGCCGAAGTCTGTGGCTTGAGCCGCCGAGCGTATGAAGGTACCGCAAAATCACCCAGGACGCATATAGCTTGGGCCACGGGCCTTTGTCGTGGCGGCGCTCCGGGTGCACCCAGTAACCACCATGGCCCACAATGGCGGGCAGGGAGCTCTTGAAGCCATCACTCAACCACGCGGGCACACACCCGGGCGGCTAACATACCGACGACGTGGTGCACCTCACGCTGGGCCATCGCCAGGGGCCGCGGCCCCGCCGCAATCGCCAGGAGCAATGTGCTCACCGGATCGAGGGCCGTCCACCCCCAGGGGCGAAAAGGCTCAAGGCGCTGGATGGCATTGGCTTCACTGATCTCGCCATGTTTGAGATCACGGATCACGGCGTACAACGCATCGGGGTGCCATTGTTTGATGTGCACGTCACAGAGGAAAGAACGCGAAAAGGCCTGGAGCTGCTCGGCGGCTTCGACCAACCATTGCAGCCCTGTGCTGGGATCCACCTCAAACACGCGGGCCGTGGCGCGAATACCTAAGCCTGCCGCCAAGCACGCCAGCACGCGGACGATCAGCTCCATCGCCAGGCGTTTGCCATGCAAGGGCGTGCCGTGCGTCTCCGGAAAGGAGCCGTGACAAGAGTGACAATACAATTGACGCCACGGGCCGCCGCTGGGATGACCGTGGGCGCGCAGGTTGCCCAGCCCCAGCCAGCCGCGATAGTCGCAGCCTCCATGCGGGCAGAAGTGCATGGAGGTCTCGATGGCACACGGGCGTCGGTTGGTCGGCGGCATCGGGTCGGGTCGCAGGGGAGGCGGTGGCTTGGGATGCGTCGCATCGTGTTCACATACGATGTAATAAGGTCGTTGCGTGAGGCCCTCAAAGGGCTGGGGTGCGTTGGACCGCTTGCGCTTGTACTGCGGGGGTATGGGTTCAGCCACTGGCGGAGGAGCCACCGCACCTCGGCGTGACCAGATGTAGCGCAGCATGACGCAGAACCACAGGGGTTCCACAACCGCCAGCTGGTAGTAGATAGGATGTGGATACATGGCAACGCCCCTTACGCAGGTGTGATAGGGGGGCATTGTACCTGATTTGCAGGGTGGGTGGAATTACCCGCAAGCTACTGATACACGGCCTGGCCTGGCGCTGATGGATACGACTGCGGCTCAAGCCTGTCGCTGCTGCAATGTTCTGAATGGACAGCCCTGCATGCTGGGTGGCAACAAGAGCCCAGAGGCGTTTGCGCTTGGCCTCCTCGAAGCGCGTGGTGGCCAGTTGGAGCCTGGTTTGCAGTGTTCGTTCATGGCGGACACGCTGATGGATGTCTTCACGGACTCTCTGCAAGCCAACGCGGGAAAGCCCACGGTGTCACAGTCCTGCTCTGCCGCCAGCGGGCTCAATGTGCGCAGCTCCCCGGTGGGGTTGACACCGGGGGGTGTCTGAGATACGTTGAGGGGAACACTATGAGGTTCGTGGATGACCTCCGTCCATCCAGCGGGTGCGTGCTCGCCACCGCAGGCATAGGCGTGCCTGGCAAAGGCCTGAAGCTGGAGCGGCGAGAGGTGTGTGCATTATGGCTCGTGTGGGTGCGCCAGGGGTTCTTCGCGGGCAGGGAGGAAGAGCGCTGCCTCATCTCCCTGCGTTGGGAGACGTGATGGCAGAGTGGCAGTGTCGGAATACCGGGTGCGGGTGGCGCGGTCGATGGTCTCAGTGCTGCTGGGATGGGTGGCTCTTGCTCTGTTGCCCAGCCTGTAGAGACCTCTGTGCTCCTCGCCGTGCCGTGGACGCCGAGGCGTCAGCACGTGCGCGTGTATGGATGTGGTGCAGTAGCCTCCTCCTCGTCCTGCTCGGCCTCGCCGTCCTCTGGCGCCCCTGGAACACCCAGCTGCTAGAGACGCCGACCGCCTTGGCGCGTCAGGGCGTCGCACTCGTGTGCATCAGCGTCGGGGGTCTCGCCGTTGTGACGGAGGGTCTGCGGCAGTCGACACCTCGGCGACGGCATGTGGGAGAGGATCCTGCGTCGGGCGCTGGGAAGCCCTAGGTATTGGAGCCGACTCCCTCTCGCCGCACCGATGCCGCATGCCTCTCGGCGCCGCACAACCATGCCGTGGTCTGGCTCCGCGCCAGTGCCCGCAGCGTCCCGTCTGGCCCACGTGACTTGCACCCATGCACCCATGCATGTACGATTTCCCACAGGTGCCCTGCGGGAGAAGACCTGGCGTCGAGGGAAAGCGCGGAGCAGCATGGCACGCAGCGAACATGTGCAGGTGCGATTGCGCCCGGAGTTAAAACAGGAAATTGAGGGGCTGAAACGGAAGGGCAACCTCTCCTGGCAAACCTTGGTCGAGCAGTTGCTCGAAGCCTGGGCCCAGGATCATCGTCTCCAGCCCCCGGGTCCACTCCACGCCTCTACCATGCCTCATGAGACGCCTGAGGTTGTCGATCAGCGCACCCTCGGCGAGATCCACAGGTTGCTGCGGTTGATCGCAGCCCAGCTTGCCTTAGATGTTGTCCCATTCCCCCTCCCCAGCCCTGTGCCACAGACGGGTGCCCTCCCAGCGCTGGCCAGTTCTCCCTCGGGAGGTGAGTGGACCCCGATGCCCGCAGCCGGCAGTGGCGTGCCAGCGCTCGTCTGCCACAAATGCCAGCATACCTGGACGCCACGGAAACCTGGGACACCAGACCGCTGCCCCAAGTGTAAGAACCCGCGCTGGTGGGAACCGCGCCAGCGCAGGCGCCAGCGGCAGGTCCCGTCTTGACGGGGTGGGGAGCGTGGGGGAGGTGCTATGCCCGAGAACGAGGAAGCAACGCAAGCGCTCGCGCCCATCATCCAACGCTTTCTGCATGACCTCTACGGCGCGGCCTGGATTGCCAAGCGGATCGAGGTGCTCCCGGGCGTGGTCGATAGCGAGATTGTCCACGTCACTCCTGCCATGGAACGCCTGTATCGCTATACCTGGCCGGACACCCTGGTGGGGCAGCGGATTTCGGAAATCCACCTGCTGGCGGACGCGCAGATTACCCGCCAGTACTCCCTTCTCCGCTATCAGGGTTTGGAGGCGCCGCGGCACTATGTGATGCACGGGCTGCACCCCACGGGGCACATTTTCCGGGTGATCAAGCATGTGCAGCAGCACACGATTGGGCCCTTCACCCTCTGGATCACCCACCATGAACCCTGGCACCGCAGCGCGCCGTACCCTTTTCTGCGGCCCCTGCTGCGGCCCCCTGGCTCGCTGGCCGACATCCGCCCCTTCGTGGGCTACGCCAATGTGGCAGAGACCCAGGAGTGGCTGCACTGGCTCCACGAGACCGCGGACCCGGAGGCCCTCTTCCCCTCTCTGCCCACACCTGCGCATGCCCTCCAGCCCACCCTGGGCGCACGCCTCCGGCAGGCCCGCCAGCGGCAAGGGCTGTCGCTGCGCCTCTTGGCGCAGCGCTGCACAGCCCTGCTCGGTCGGCCGGTCACACGGCAGCACCTCTCCAGCCTGGAGCAAGACCGTCGGCGTCCCTCCCTGCACTTATTTCAAGTCCTCGTGACCGTCCTGGCGCTCGATCCTGCCCCGTTGTTGGCAACGCTCAGCGCGGTCGCCGGCCCGCTCACCGCACCGGCAGGCGGTCGCCGCACGCATCTGCCCCAGGCGAGACTCGCCCATGTGCAGGCCGCCGCGCAGCAGGTCGCCCATGCCCAGCAGGTGTACCGCGAGGCCTTGCGCGCCGCCGAGCAGGCGGGCCATTCGCTCCGGCAACTCGCCGCCGCGGCCGGACAGAGCCCGAGCCGCATCCGGCAGCTCCTGCGCACGACCCCGCGTCCCACAGCGCCCCCACCCTCGACGAGGTAACCGTCTCGCACGGTGCAGCCATGTGCACACCGCGAGCGGCTCCGCTGTGCAGCAATGTGCACAGTCCTTCCATCCTTCGCGACCACCACCGGACCTGGGGAGGCGCCATAAACGTTAGGAAAAGCAGCGCGTATGGCGTCGCGCTGCCGTGCGCGCGCGGCGGGAGAGGCCGGGAGTGTGTCTGCTCGCGGGAGACAGCCTCATGCCGCCCTGTCCACTCGCAGACGACGGGGCCGTATTTCTCGTATCCCCTTGAATAATCTCTCATTGACAGCGTTGCGGACCCTCAATACAATCAAGGATGTGACCACGCACGAGGTTGGCCTCCCTGCGGAGCCGACATGGGCAGGCGATCCTGTGCCTGATGGACGGGGCGCTGCGCATGCCATGGCGTCTCTGTGATGCGCGGTCTGAGAGGCGAGCGAGCAGGGCAGTCTGTCCACGGCGCCATGGCTCAGACGCAGCAAAGCGTCGCGTATCGTGGAGCGAGGGCTCATCCGTGGAGCGAGGACTTGACAGGGCGAGAAATTGCAACTATAGTTGCAATCTATCTGCCGGCGTTCATGCCTGCGAGGGCAGAAAGAGTTCCGGCCGGATCTCGAGTGGCTGGAGCAGGGTAGCCACAGGCACCTGCAAGACCGCCGCAATCGCGAGCAGCGCGAGCACGGAGACATTCCGCCGGCCGCGTTCCACCTCACTGATGTAGGTCAAGCTTAAACCGGTGTGGGCCGCGAGGCTCTCCTGTGTGAGGTGGCGTTGGTGCCGGTACTGCCGAATGGTCGCCCCCAGCAGTTGGAGGGGCGTCAGGGGGGGCTCCTGCGGTGTGCGTCGCCGCGTACGGGTGGTCACCGCCTGATGATCCTTGGTGGCAAGTCCAGTGACGGCTGATGGCGCTGCGGCACCATCAGGTCGAGCAATCCGCTCCAGCATGCATGCGGAGCACAGCGACGGAAAGTCTCGGACGTGTGAGGGTCCGTCGGCCCTCACCGCGGTGCAGGCGTGCACGCGCACACTCTTTGGCGGGAGTTGCGTGCACGCCCCCACGCTCGTCATCGTGGCCAGAAGTGTCTCTGCGCCACAACCACGGGGTGTTTTATGCTAGCGCACTTCGTCGCATTCTGCAATCAGTATCCTCCTGGCGTCGTCCGCCCGCCGCGGCTGGTCCTGCCCTGGAGTCACCGCAGGGCGTGGCCCTGCCTCCAGCAGGGCCTGCCTCGCATGGGCCGTATGCGCGCATGCCAGTCTGGGGTCCATTGGCACGTTGCTCGCGTCGCTTCCGGCACCTGGTGCCCAGCGGTATGCCGGGGGTGGCCCCTCCCATCGGTACACGGGCCTCATGACCATGCCAGTGCACCACGCCATCAGCCGCACACGCTCGGCATGACCCCCTTGTACCTACGGGAGACACCCCCTTGTACCTATAGGAGACACCCCCTTGTACCTACGGGAGACGCCCCTTGTACCTATGGGAGACGAAATACGATCTAACACCGTATTTTTGCAAGGATTGCCGTCTCTTGACTTTCAAGAAGACTTCAAGAAGACCACACACCCCCCGTGTGTGCGAGGCCTGACTTCCACAGGCTCTGGAGGGCAGACGTGATGGTCCCATCGCCGACACCACCCACTCCGTGTAGACCCCATGCCGCCGCAGGGGCACCGCTCAGCATCCTGCGCACCGAGACCGTGCTTTCACGGCTCCCCATTCACAACCTGACCACCGGCGGCCCCGTCACCATTCGTATCACCCGGACCAATGCCCAGGGGGCCCTCGACCTGCGCTGGGCCGTCTCCTACAACGCCTACTATGGCCCACCCCGCCACCTCGCCTACAAACTCGATACCATTGTCATCAACCAGCTCCTCGATGCCGTGCCACGCCCACTCCCGCGTGTGCTGAAACTCGGCAGTCTGCGTCAGATTGGGATGTTGCTGGACGTGCAGGTCAGCGGGAGGCAATACGCGCATCTCAAAAGCGCCTTGCACCAAAACGCCAGCGCGTATATTGTGGCCTACCTCCGCTACCGTGGGCGTGATGGGCGTGAACGGACCCTCAACACGGGGTTCACCCGCTACAGCGTGATTTTTACCGGCGAGAGCCTCCCCGACGGGACCCAAGCCGATGCCGTCTATTTAGTGCTGAGCGAGCCCTACCTGGACCTCCTCAATCACGCGCCCGTGCGCCCCCTCGACTACGCCTACCTGAAGGTCCTCACCCCCACCGCGCAGCGCTTCTACGAACTCCTGAGCTACAAAATGTTCGCGGTCCTGAAGTACCGCTATCCGCAGGCCACCCTGCGGTATGCGGACTATTGCCTCCTCTCGACCCAGCAGCGGTACACGCGCTTCGACCAGGTCAAGAAGCAAATGTATAAGGTCCATCAGCCCCACCTCACTGCAGGCTACGTCGTGCAGGTCCGGTATGAAGCCACCACGGACGTCGACGGCCAGCCGGACTGGCTGCTGCATTACACCCCCGGCCCCAAAGCCCGCGCCGAGTATGCCGCCTTCACGCACCAGCCCGGCGCCGAGGCCGCGGCGGCCCGCACCCTCCCGGCGGACGCCGACCCCCAGGACCTCCTCGCGAGCGTCACGCGTGACCCCCCGGCGGCACCGGTGGCGGTGGCAGACCCGGCTCCCCTCCCGGCGACACCGCGCGACACGCCCGGCACGGCAGCGCCGGAGACGGAGGTGCGGCTCGTCCAAGCCCACGCGCTGGTGACGGCCTTCTACCAGCGCTTTTATGGGCTCACCTAGGTCATCCCGTTGCCCAAAGAACTGGAGCACGCCACGGCGCTCCTGGCGCAGCATGGCGCGGCCAAAGCCCACTTTCTCCTCGCCTTTGCCCAGCAGGCGGCCGCCGAGACGCACTACCAGCCGCAGGTCTTGGGCGGTATTCTGCACTATCTGCCCCGCGCGCTCGCCGCCTATGACGCCCAAGCCGCGCGGGCCATCCAGGCGGCCACCCAGCGCGCCGCGGCCGACGAGCGCACCTGGCACGAGCGGTACCTCGAGTGGCGGCAGCACGAGCTCCGGCGGCTGCGGGCGGCCCTCCCCCCCGCCAAGCTGGCCGCGTTGGAGGACACGACCCGGGCCCGCCTGGTGGCTGAGGGCACCGCGCCGTGTACGCTGGCGTTCTCCGTACGGTTCGCGGTGGATGAGGTCCTGGACGCCCAGGCCGGCCTGCTGTCCTTCGAGGCCTGGCGCCAGACGCAGGAGGGGTGCCGATGACGCCAGGAGTTAACGCCCCACACGCGCCCATCGCAAGCAAGCGTCCCGCGTGGACAACGCGGCCTGGGGCTCGGTGCACGCGCAGCAGCCTGGTGCTCGGCGTGCTCGTCCTCGCTGCCGTGGTGAGCACCCGGTGGGTCCGCGTCAATGTCTCCCCCAGCTCCCCCTACGGGCTCTATCGCCTGGCGGCCGTGGCGCCGCCACTGGCCCGTGGCACGCTGGTCGTCCTGCCGGTGCCCCCGGTGGTGCAGCGCTGGCACAGCACCTGGCTCCCACTGCTGAAACCCATCGCCGCGCTGCCGGGGGACCTCGTCTGTACCGGCGAGGCGGGCCTGTGGATCGAGGGGCAAGACTATGGGCCGGTGTATCCGGAGGCCGGGGGAGCGCCCCTGCCCCGCCTCCAGGGCTGTGTGCGCGTCCCGGCTGGCGCAGTGTTCCTGGCCAGCCCGGCGCCACGCAGTCTCGACGGACGCTACTTTGGGGTGACTGCAGTCGCGACGCTCACGGCGCAGGCGGTCCCCGTGTGGGCCTGGAGGTGAGCGATGGGACCCGAGCAGGGACCAAGGGGGGACCAGGGGCGATGGCCGGGGCTCGAAACCCGCTTAGGCAAGTTGCCCTTGCACCCCTGGGGACCGGAGGGCTGATATGGCGCTCTATCATGTGCATGCGGACGTCATCACGAAGGGCACAAGCGTCGGTGGTGCGACCGGATTTGCGCGGTACATGGCCCGTGAGGATCCCGACAACGCTACCCAGGTCGTCCGCTATATCGATCGCGCGGGGGGACGCGAGGACCTCGTGGCCAAGGGGTATGGCGGGATGCCCGCGTGGGCGGCCAGCAGTCTCCATTTTTGGCAGATGGCGGATCGCTATGAGCGCGGGGGACCACAACGGCCAGGGACGGTGGCACGCACCTATGAGATCGCCTTACCCCGGGAGCTGTCCGCAGAGGCACGGTTGGAGCTGGCCGCGGACATCCGGGCCACCTTCTTTGAGCGCTACCCGCACTCCTGGGCCATCCATAATCCCATCGATAGCCAGGGGCTGGAGCACCCGCACCTGCATCTGATGCTGTCGGAGCGACGCACGATAGACGGGATCGAGCGCGGTCCCAAGCAGTATTTCTCGCAAGCCGCAGGCCCCCACCAGGACCCCGCGGCGCATGGGGCCCGGAAGGATCGGGGTTGGCAGGGACCCGCACGGTTGCGGGAACTGCGGGCCGGGGTCGCGATGCTCACCAATGCAGCGCTGGAGCGCGCAGGGGTGCAGGCGGCGGTGTCCCACGCGTCGCTCAAAGCCCGGCTGTTGAGCCGTGAGGCGGCCGTCTATACCCGCGCTGAGGACAAAGCCCAGGTGGAGGCCAGACGGGAGGAACTGCATCGGTATCACCACCCCTTCGAAGCCACCGAGAACTGGGTCATGTGGCGGGAGCAGAAGGCGCGGGAGGGCATACGCGACGTGAGCCGCGAGGCTATGATCGATCACGTGAGAGACAAGTTCTGGCTGAAGGATGGGAGCCCCGCCCGCGAGCAGGAGCGGCAGGCCTCTGTCTGGCGGAGCATCCAGCGCGAACATGCCCGGACCGGACGCCCCTTCCAGGGACCCCCGCACATTGTCCAGGGACGCGAACATGGGCGGTCCCGGCAGCCGGTGGGCCTCCGGCAGGTGGCCACCAGCCTCAGGCGCATGCAGCAGCGCCTCGAGGCGCACGAGCAGGTCGGCAGTGCCTTGCGGGTGCGCCTGTGGGAGCGCGAGGACGAACGGCAACGCGAACAGGACCGAGGCCTCGGTTGGTGAGGCAAGGAGCCAGCGATGGAACGAGATGCTTTCCAGTTTGGTCTACGTGCCAGGGCGGCGCACCTGCTGACCTGGGTCTTTGGTCCGCAGCGGCAGTCCCAGCAGCCGTTCATCCAGAGTGATCGGCTGACGCAAGACGGGGTACTCCGGGGGCTCGATGACCCCGACAGCCGTGCCCGTGCCCTCCAGATGCCGGCCATCACCGACAGTATGCGCAGCCCGGCAGAGGTCCTGGCGCCATATCGCGGCGTCCCCAGCAGTGGCCTGACGTCGAGCACTGGGGGGCCGTCCCAGCCGCGCGTGACGCCGGTGGCGATGACCGAGGCGCCGGCCCTGCTGGGCACGCTGGCGGCGCGTGTCGTGGCGATGCAGCAGGCGCTCCAGGGGCAGCAGCAGGCCATGCAGCGCGGCCAGGGGATGGGGTTCTAAGATGGCAGAACGGCAGCCTATCAAAGCCCTCGTGACGGTGGCGACCCGGGACCTCTTACGGCAGGCGGCGCAGGAGCGGAAATGTTCCCAGGGCGACCTCATCGAGCAGGCGCTGCTGGCGTTGCTGCGGCCGGGCGAGACGTCGGATACGGAGCCGCTCCTGTTTGTGCGCCTGCTGGCGATTGAAGAGGTGCTCGGGCAGCTCATGGGCATGATGCAGGTGATGATCACGCTCCAGGAGGCGCAGGTGAAGCGTCCGGACCCACCTCCGATTGCCACCTATGAGCAGATGTATGGTCCCATCGACGCGGCGCCTGCCCCTGACGTGGAGGAATCAGCGCAGGCGGTGCTAGCGCCCCTAGCACCGCCCCGCGGGCGTCTGCGTCGATGGTTGCGGAGACAGGAAGGAGACTAAGCGATGTGTATCGAGTGTCACACGGACCCGTTTGTCGAGTGCGAGGAGCCGTCTCTCGGCTCTGGCGTCACGCTGGTGCTGGCCGTCATGCTGTTGAGTGGCTGGCTGCTGCACGACTTGTGCACGGCGCATGCCGCACGGCCTGGACGCCCAGCTCCCCTGGCGCTCTCCACGGTGCTCATGCAGGAGTAGGGCAGCCATGAACCCTATGCAACTGGTGCTGGCGCTCGGGACCTGGGGGCAGACGCATCGCTGGGTGCTGTGCTGGGCGATGGGCGCATGCTTCGTGCTCATGGTCCTCACCGGGGTGCTGGGCCAGCGGCGTCGACACCGCGCCACGACGCATGGCTCGGCACGGTGGGCGACGCGGCGCGAGGTGTTGAAGGTCGGCTTGTTTGGGCGCTATGGGGTGGTCGTGGGACGCTTCAAGGGCCAGCTCATGCTGGATGACAGCGAGACGCACTGCCTGTTGTGTGGGCCGACGCGTGGGGGGCGCTTTGGCCGACGTTGGGGTGGCAAGGGGACCGGCGTCGTTATCCCGACGCTCCTCTGTTTGCCGCACAGGCGGGGCTGGCAGGCAGCATGGCCAGCGAGTGCCCTGGTCACTGATCCCAAGGACGGTGAAACGGTCGACGCGACGGCGGCAGGCCGTGCGGCAGCCGGGCAGCGGGTGGCGATCTTTTGTCCGCATCGCTCCCCGCAGGCCGGCATCAATGTCCGCGACTTCATTCGCCTGAAAACCCCGCATGAGTTCGCGGATGCGACGATGATTGCGCAGAGTCTCACGGCGCCCGAAAAAATGGCGCGGGAGACCGCCGTCTCGCTGCACTTTCGTGACCTAGCCACGATGCTCTTGACCGCAGGCTTCCTGCATGTCTGCTATACCGTGACGCACGCCTCGCTTGCCGCGCTGTGGCGCTTCTTGACGCAACAACAGGATGTGCAGCAGTGCATCACAGTGATGCGGCAGACGGCGCATAGTTCCTATGGCGTGCACCAGGCCATTTTCAGTTTAACGACGGCCATCAAGAACATCACAGGCGATCGGGAACTGAGTAGTGTCTGGAGCACCGCGATTCGGCCCCTCGTGCTCTTTAACGATCCGCTGGTGGCCGCGAGTACGGACAGCTCCACGCTCGATCTGAACGACCTCCAGTATGGCAGCGACCCGGTGACGCTCTATCTCGTTGCGGAGTCACCGCGGGCCTTGGAACGGCTGCATCCGCTCTATCGGGTGATCCTCGATGTGGCGATGGCGCGGCTGATGCAGCAGCCGGTGCGCACGTGGCGGCATCGGCTGCTCTGTGTCGGGGATGAATTGCCCGCGTATGGCTATATCCGAGCCATCGAAAAGGGGGCCGCAGATATGGCGGGGTACGGCATGAAACTGCTGGCAGTGACGCAGGACATTGCCATGCTGGAAGAGGTCTACGGGGAGCGCTCGGCGCTCTGGGGCAACACGGATCTGAAGATTTTTCATGCGCCGACGCATGATCACACGGCGAAGCGCATCAGTGAAAATCTGATGGGGCGCAGCACGATCAGGAATCCGGTCGAGCAGCGACACGCGGGGGTCATGGGACGACAGTCCGTATCCCTCCAGCATGTGGCGCGGGCGCTGCTCACGACGGATGAGGTGATGGAGCTTGCGCCCTGGCTGGAGATTGTGCAGGTCTCGGGCTGCAAGCCCATCTTGTGCCACAGAGTCAACTCTAGGAGGGACAAAGAGTTTCGAGGGCGGTGAGCCGTGGAAGGACGGACATCTGGACACAGCAAAGGAGAATACACGTATGCGCAAGCAGTTGGGATTGGCAGTGGTCATCGTGCTGCTCCACGCCAGCACGAGTCAGGCGGGCGCCCTGGGGATTCCCTTGGACGGATTTCTCACGACATTTCAGACATTCGTGGTGGGACTCGGGCTCATTATGGGCCTTGTTGGACTGACAGGATACGTTGGCTCGTTGTTTGATAATCCTTTTAGTAATATCCTGGCCGGCAGTGTCGGCTTTTTCACCAAGGCGGCTGCGACACGAGGTCGCATGATTAATTGTCTGGCATAGACCAGACCTGTTGTTCCATCAACAGTACCCTAGGGGTAAGGTGCGGGGAGGCAACGAACCGTGCAGAAGCTACCC
>Ga0114129_10005637_pt1 | contig 17716 bp, 21 predicted proteins | sample RhiMetdeltSRZDD1_FD_80071 | JGI IMG/M metagenome (GOLD analysis project Ga0114129, IMG submission 80071) | Populus rhizosphere microbial communities from Tennessee, USA - Rhizosphere MetaG P. deltoides SRZDD1 (version 2) (version 2) | ecosystem: Host-associated > Plants > Roots > Rhizosphere >...
CCTTCGGAAGACGGCGCGTGGAAGACCCGCATCGAGCCGGTGAATCAACAGGCTTACTCGCAGCTTCGCTACGAGCGCTGGGTGAAGGATCGTCGCGCACTGGTGGACAAGCTCTCCGCCGGTCGCATCGGTTACCTGCACATCCAATCGATGAACCAGCCTTCGCTGCGGCGATTCGAAAAAGAGCTTCGTGAGAACCGTAACAAGGAAGCGATTGTCATCGACGAGCGATGGAACGGCGGTGGAAACATCGAGCAAGAACTGCTGGCGATACTCGTTCAGCGCGAATACCAGGTGTGGCAGCCGCGGGGCACCGAGCCTTCGGGGCGCCCGTTCGCTGGATTCTTCGGACCAAAAGTCGTCGTGCAGAATTGGCGTTCGGCGTCGAACTCCGAGATGTTCCCGGCCGGCTTCCGCGCGCTTGGGCTGGGCAAGGTAATCGGCACTCCGACGATGGGCGCGGTGATCGGTACTGGAAGCTACTCGCTGATCGACGGCTCGACGGTTCGAACCCCCGGCGTCGGCGTGTTCCTGGCGGACAAGAGCCGAACGAACATGGAGAACTACGGAGTGAAGCCGGACATCTTCGTCGAGAACTCACCCGAAGACAATCTGGCGGGCCGAGACCGTCAAATCGAAGTGGCAGTGCAAGAGTTGTTGAAGGAGATCGGCTCGAAGGCTCAGCAGGCGAAGAAAGAGTAGCAGAGTTTCAAACCACAAAGGGACCAAGGCACGAAAAGGAATCCGGAACTTTTCGTGTCTCGGTGCCTTTTGTTGTATGAGGAGGCGCAGCAGGAGAGAGTCAATCCCACGAAGGTCAGAAACAATGAAGCACAGAATTATCAAGGGGCTGTTCTATCTCGCGCTCGGGTTCATAGCGATGTTTGGCGTGCGCTTAACCTACGGATACTTGACGCCTGACTAACGGGCTGTTCTACCCGAAGCTGCCGTATCACCCGCGGTGCGATCAGCGAATCGATCATAACTTCTATCGGCGGGAGGGGGTCGCTGAAGAACTATGCCAGCGAGGATCAAGCAGAAGGGCTCAAGCAGGCGTTGAGGTTATTTACGCATCGTTCTATCATAGCTGCATCGAGGTGACTGAATGGCTCAGGTTGAATTCAAGCTGCTGCTCCCCGATACACTTGTCCGTGAAGCTGAGGCCAAAGGACTGCTGACTCCAGAGTCGATAGAAGCGTTGCTCCGCAACGAGCTTTTGCGTCGCCAACGCGTCAATCAACTGTTTGAGGCGGCGGACCGATTGGCTGAGCTGAGTTTACCGCAACTGACGGAAGCTGAAGTGGAGGCCGAGATTCAGGCTGTTCGCAATGCGAGGCGCGTTCCTGATGCGAGTGGTCGCTGATACCAACACGGTCATCTCTGGAATGCTATGGCAAGGCGCGCCGCGCAAGGTGCTCGATGCAGCGCGAAAGGGATCCGTAGAGCTATTCACCAGTGCCGTTCTGCTTGCCGAGTTGGAAGACGTTCTGGGACGTGAAAAGCTTGCCAAGAGACTTGCGCTCATTAGCGTTGCGCCTCGTGAGTTGGTTTTGGGATACGCAGCGCTTGCAACGCTTGTCTCGCCGCCAATGATTGCGGCGGTAATTGAGGAAGACCCGGATGATGACGCCGTTCTGGCTTGTGCGCTTGCAGCGCATGCTGAAGTCATCGTTTCAGGAGACAGTCACCTGCTGAGCTTGAAGACCTACGAAGGTATACACATTATTAGGGCTCCGAAACTGATAGCTCGAATTCCCGGAGAAGGGCGATAAGCGAGCTTGAAGAAGAAACAAGACAGCAGACCAACCACCCCTAGGCGAAATCAGGGAGTCGATCGCCGAACGTTTGTTAAGATGCTTCCCGCCGTCGGCGTTGCAGGCTTGGCCGCGACTCATGCGGAAGTCACCTTCGCTGAGGCAGTTCAACAACAACCGCAGCAGCAGACCCCGCAGCGCGTCACCAGGGAAATGCTTCACGCCGCTGAGCAGTTGATCGGAATCGAGTTGAGCGACGCGCAGGAATCGATGGCGCTGCAAGGCGTCAATCGAAACCTCGCGAGCTACGAGACGCTTCGCAAGATCGACGTGCCGCTCGACACCGAGCCGGCCACCACGTTTCATCCGGCGCTTCCAGGAAAGAAGTACAACGGCAAGGCTGCGGTGAAGTTCAAGCCGACCAAACAAGAGGTTCCGAAATTCAACTCGCTCGAAGAGGTCGCGTTTTTTACGGCAACGCAGCTTGCGGAGTTGGTCCGAACAAAACAAGTCTCATCCCTCGATCTGACGAAGATGTATCTCGCGCGTTTGAAGCGCTATGCTCCGAAGCTCCTATGCGTCGTCACGCTCACGGAAGATCTCGCCTTGAAACAGGCTGCTGAAGCCGATCGTGAGGTCAAGGCGGGCAAGTATCGCGGCCCGCTTCACGGAATTCCGTGCGGTGTCAAAGACCTGTTCGCGACCAGAGGAATCAAAACGACCTGGGGCGCCGAGCCTTATCGCGAACAGATGATCGACTACGACTCGACAGTCGTCGAACGATTGCGCGACGCGGGTGCGGTGCTGGTAGCTAAGCTCTCGATGGGCGCGCTCGCGCAAGGACCGCGTTGGTTTGCGGGCGTAACTCGCAACCCGTGGCAGCCTGATGAAGACCGCCAGGGATCGAGCGGGTCTTCGGCTGGACCGGCTTCGGCTACGGCGGCCGGACTGGTTGGGCTCTCAATTGGAACTGAGACGCTTGGCTCGATCGTTTCGCCGTCGTCACGATGCGGTTGCGTTGGACTCAGGCCGACATACGGCCGCGTGAGCCGCTACGGCGCGATGGGCTTGAGCTGGACGATGGACAAGATCGGCCCGATCTGTCGCGGTGTTGAGGACTGCGCGGCGACGCTTGCAGCGATCTACGGCCCCGATCAGCGAGACATTACTGTGGGCGACGCGCCTTTCAACTGGACGCCCGACAAGGCGCTTTCGAAGATGCGGATCGGCTATCTGAAAGCCGAGTTCGAACAGGGTGACAACGAAAAACAGAAGGCAATGTACAAAGAAGCTCTGGACGCGTTGAGAACCGCGGGAGCGAATCTTCAGCCCATCGAGTTGCCTCAGTTTTCAACCGGGTCTTTGCGCGTCATTCTTTCCGCCGAAGCTGCAACGGCCTTTGACGACATCACCCGCGACGGGCGCGTGAATCAGCTCTCCGGTCAAACTCCGGGCGATTGGCCCAACTCATTCCGCACGTCGCGCTTCATTCCTGCCGTCGAGTACATTCGCGCTCAACGCGCAAGGACTCTGTTGATGCGAGAGATGGACAAGCTGATGTCGAAGTGGGATGTGTTCGTCTCACCTGCTCCCGGCAGCGCGAGCTTGCTTGTGACAAACCTGACCGGCCATCCTCAAGTGTGCGTGCCTTGCGGTTTCATCGACGGCCTGCCTCGATCGATCATGTTTACTGGTGGCCTGTACGACGAAGCGTCTCCATTGAGAGTGGCGCTAGCTTACGAACGCGCAACCAGGTGGCACACGATGCACCCGAAGATGGATTGGGCTTAGCCTGGTGATCGCTAACGCTGCCGCCGAGCCGGGATTCACGTTGATTGAGTTGCTGTCGACGCCAAAACAATTCGCCACTCGACCGTTCATCGACGCAGGATGTTTTGCAAGGTAAGCGCAACGCTTACGATGTTCGGTGTCGCTTTCGATCAGCCCGACGGGGGACGCGATGGCTCTGCTGCTGATAGTGGCCTTAATAAGCGAGATGGTCCTGCAAGCGACATGGAGTCCGCTTTATTTTCGAGTGGGCCTGCCCATCTTCAAGCTTCGTCTACCGCTTCGAAGAATGGAACAAAGCCTGGTCGGGCGTTTCTCATCGCGGTTCGGCGGCCGTGGATTTCCTCCGCTTCTTTTTCATCGTCTTTCGGAGACAGAAATTGCGTTTCGCGAGAGCTTGATTGCCTTTACTATTGTTCGCTACACACCGGTAATGCGCGGGCTGATACTTTGCAGGCCTGAAGATCGAGCAACCTACGTGATCGGCTATGTCAACTGGTACGTGGTCGGACTGTTTGCCCTCGTCCTGTGTGACTTGATCACAACTTACGGTTCGATTTCGTTGGTGCTTATCGTGGGTGTCGCCGTCGTCATAGGAATGATCTACGCAGTACAGGCCTATCGATTTCGGCGCGTTGCGGCATTGCTGGGATGGCGCAAGACTGCGGACTAGTACTCGATGCGCAGGACCGCGAGTGGCAGAATCGCGCCTCGCAATGTTAATCCGGATTCGGTGCGTTCAGGTGACTTCACTGGCTAGGCTGTTGGCAGTCAGCGCTTCCATAACCTGGCTGACTCAATGCTCGACCGGCACTGAGGCAAGAGGATTCCCTGGGTCCTGCGAAAAAGACTCTTACTCAATTCACAAGCTTCGCATTGAGCTTGATCTCCGTACCCGCAAGCGCCTTCGAAACCGGGCAGTTCTTCTTGGCGCCCTCGGCATGCTCGAGAAAAGTTTTCTCATCAATGCCGGGAACGTCGGCCGTCGTGTCCAGCTCGATCAACGTGATCGCGAAGCCGCCTTCAACCTGTCCCAGATGAACTTTGGCCGTAGTCTCAATTCGCTTCGGTAAAATGCCGGCCTTCGACAATCCCGCCGACAACGCCATCGAAAAACATCCCGCGTGAGCCGCGCCGATCAGTTCTTCAGGATTCGTTCCGGCGCCCTCTTCAAATCGCGACGCAAATGAATAAGGCCCCTCGAATGCCCCGCTCCCAAGCTTGACCGTGCCTTTGCCCTCTTTCAGTGTTCCTTCCCAAACAGCGTTACCGTTGCGCGTTGCCATAGTGATCTCCTCTCATTTGATGTGTATCAAGAAGACTAACGCGATCAACACACTCAGGCAAACTCGGAGTTTTGTTCTCAAGCATTTGGCTGAAAAGCGCGCTGTCTTCGACTAAACCAATAGAACGAAATTCACATCAGGAGGAAAAGCGAATGGAAGTCGATCTTGCGTGGTATCAAGTGAAGGATATGGATGCGGCAAAGAAGTTCTACGGTGACGTGTTGGGGCTCCGGAAGAGGATTGACCTGGGAGGCTGGTGCGAGTTCAGTCATTCCGATGAGGCTGCCTCGATTGGGCTGAATGCAATGCGTGAAGGCGACGACGAACGAGGCGCGACCGTCGTGCTGCGAGTCGATGATCTTGCCCGCGCGCAGAAGGAACTCAAGGCCAAGGGAGTCAAGTTCGAGGGCGAAGTCCACGAAGTCCCGGGAGTCGTGCGGATCGCAACGTTTCGCGATCCCGACGGCAATCGCTTGCAGATTTGCCAGGTGCTGATGCAGCAGTGAAAGAATGAGGCGTGATGCGTGAGTCCGTAGTCAGTAGTCCGTAGTCAGTAGCGGGTCGTTGTTTCCAAACTACGGGCTACGGACCACGGACTGCGGACTGATGCATCACTCTTCCTTGTCCATCTGTCGCTCGCTGTCTATGCTGGTGCGCAGACTATGCAGAGTCAGATTCCAATCGAACAAGAAACTGAGCTGGTCGAGCGCGCTCGGTCTGGTGACGACGGCGCGCTGACGGAACTTGTCGAGCCGCTTCGAAAGGCGCTGCTTAGTTACATCTATCGCATGGTCACTCATCGAGCCGACGCAGAAGACTTGATGCAAGACGTGTTGGTCCGAGTGCTTCAAAGCCTTCCGAGCTATCGCGGCGGATCTCGCTTCAAGACATGGGTGTTTGGCATTGCGAGCCATGTATGTTTGGACCACCTTCGAAGCAAGAAACGCTGGCGAGTAGAAGCACAACTCGAAGGCGAGCGCGAAGCGCATGCCAACGCGGGCCGAGTCGAGGGCATCGCTGCGCTCATGTCGAGTCCGGACTTCGTGTTTGAGATCCGCGAGCATATCGCGTTTTGCTTCTCGTGCATCGGCCGAACGCTGACACCCGAGGAGCAGGCGGCGATCATGCTTCGCGAGGTGCTCGGCTTCAGCAATCAGGAAGCGGCGGCGATGTTGGAGTTATCCGAGCCGGTCTTTCGCCATCGGCTCTCCGCGGCCCGGTCAACGATGATCGAGAGCTACGACGGTCTGTGCCGGCTGATCGACAAGACGGGCGCATGCTGGCAATGCCGCGGTCTCCGCGAGCTGGCTCCTGAAGCTCATCGAGGCCCTGACCTCGTTCAGATCGAAGTGGCGCCGGGACTGAATGTTACACCGGAGAATCTATTTGAAGCACGACTCGCGATAGTGCGAGAAGCTGAACTTGAGAGAGGCTCGACGCGCGCCCTGCATGATTTGTTTTACGAACGCACAACTCTTCGTGAAGAGAGCAGGTGAGCTGCGCCGTTTGGACTGCGGCGGCAAGTCTGCGCGACGCCGCTTTTTATTTCGCAGTTTCTGGGATAAACAAGTAAAGCGGCGTCGCGCGGACTTGCCGCCGCAGTCCAAATTATCCACCGATCTCCCGGACGTTGTGCTCCTTGACCGCGGCGACGCGAAGCCGTCTGTAGTCCGCGAACCAGCTTCCTTCGCGTAACAACCTTGGCTTGAGCCGGCGCTTGACTTCGGCAATCACCTCTTCACGTTTGTCTGCCGGAAGGGACTGAATGACGTTGTCGGCAAACGTCATCAGCCAGTTGCGCAAGCCGTCGTCGCCGTTGTCGAGTTTGGTGGGGCGGTCGAAATGCGATGCAAAGGTGACGCGGAAACCCTGCGTCTCGAGCACCGCCGAGTACTCGCCGATGGTGGGATAGTAGCGAGCAAACGGTTCGGCGTCGATCTTCTCGCCGGCGGCTTCGACTGCGTCCGCCAGGGCAGAACGAATCGCCTCGATGTTCCCCTTGCCCCCGAACTCCGCCACGAAACGCCCGCAAGGCGTCAGAGCTTTCCAGATACAGCGAGCGACTGCCGTTTGATCCTTCATCCAGTGAATCGCGGCGTTCGAGAATACCGCGTCGAATGGTTGATCAAAATGAAAGTCGGCGGCGTCACGGATCTCGAAGCGAACCTGTGGGTAGAGCCGGCGCGCCTCTTCGATCATCGTTGTTGATTTGTCGATGCCGACGACTTCCGCGCCCGCTTGCGCGATTTGATTTGTGAGGTGCCCCGTTCCGCAACCCAGATCGAGAATGCGTTCGCCAGCTCGAGGAGCCAGCAACTCGATGACGCCCCGTCCGTGCTTCCACACGAACGCGTTCTTCTCGTCGTAGAGCGCCGCGTCCCAGGTTTTTTCGGTTCGGTTCCGGTCTTCGCTCATCGCCAATCAATTTGCGATCATGTAAGGGCGACCCTCCGTGGTCGCCCCTCTTGCCGCGAGGAGTTGCCAATCAGAGAGGGGCGGCCACGGAGGGCCGCCCTTACATGGTGGCGCGTTAGCTTGAGCCGTCAAGCCGAGCCAACTGCTTATCGTGAATCTTCGAGAGCGTGACAAGCGCTGTAATCGCTCCTGCGAGCGCCAGCGCCATGTCCTTTTGTGTGTCAAACACATCACCTTGCGTTCCGAGAAAAGCGTCACCCGCCGAGCCGGTCAAGGCTGACACAGTCCACTCTAGCAATTCGTACAACGCGCTGAACGCGAGACAAATGCTAACCACAAACACCGACAGCCACACTCCACGCTTCACCACGCGCAATCTCAGTAAGACTTCTCGCGCGATCATCGCCGGAACAAACCCCTGGGCGAAGTGCCCCAGCCTATCATAATGATTCCTACTCAAATGGAACTGGTCGCGCACCCAGTTTCCAAAAGGAACCTCCGCATAAGTGTAGTGACCGCCGATCATCAAGATCACCATGTGCAGCGCGATGAGTGTATACACCACGGTCGTAAATCCAAAGCGCCGGTAGGTTATTGTCAGTATCGCAGCGCCGATGATTGCCGGAAATACTTCGAGTATCCAGGTGAAGTAATCGTGCGGCTTGATCGCCGACCAAACGAAGATCACAGCTACGGTGAGCCAGATGACGAGCAGGCTGGCCGGCTGAGCTCTTGAAACTTTCGCGATCCTTTGGGTCATTGCGCCGGCCTGCGCTCAATGAACTCGAGGATATGATGCGCGATCTCTTCGCCCTTCTCTTCCTGAAGGAAGTGACCTGCATTTTGGATGACAATCTCCGGTTCGTCCTTCGCCGATGGAATGAGTTTGCGAAAGAAGCGGTCGCCTCCGCGAGTCACCGGGTCGCCGTCCGAGAACATCACCAGCGCCGGCTTCGTCCAATGCGAAAGCGCTTCACGGGCCTTGCGCATCTCGGCGGCGCCCGCCTGATTTGGTTCTACAGGCACGAGCCGCGGGAACATCTGCGCGCCTGCCTTGTATGAAACGTCAGGGAATGGAGCATCGTACGCCGCGACGATTTCATCGGTGATCGACTCGCGATTGACCGCGCTGCGGCGGACGATCGTTCCGCAAGGCAGGTCCGGAGCGCTCGCGGCATAAGCCCGCCATTTCAAGAAGCCTTCTGTGGCCGGCACGTCGCCAGTCGGAAGCCCGGTGTTCATAATGACCAGCCGCGAGAAACGATCGGGCATCTGGGTGGCGACCGGCAAGCCCAGCAATCCGCCCCAATCCTGAACCACAGCCGTGATCCCCTGAAGGTCCAGCGCTTCTATGAATGAAGCGATCGTGCCGCGATGCATATCGAACGTGTACTCTTCGGAATCGCTGAACTTGTCCGACCGCCCGAACCCAATGAAATCCATCGCGACCACCCGATGCCGTTCGGCCAGAATGGGAATCATCTTGCGATACAGATAAGACCAGGTCGGCTCGCCGTGCAGACACAAGATCGTCTCTCCCGCGCCTTCGTCAACGTAATGAACGCGCGCGCCATTGATCTCGATGTAGTGCGGCTGGAACGGAAAGTCCGGCAGATTTGCGAAGCGCTCGTCAGGTGTGCGAAGCAATGGCATTTGGTCGCCTCCGTGCCTATAATCGCGGCTCACAGTAGATTCGATAACTATATCAAAAGATCGTCAATGTCATCACAGGTTCGCCAGGAGATCATCATGCAAAGCCATCTAGTCTCGAAGTTCTTGATCGTTGCGACTTTGTTTTCGCTCTCCATAGTCGTTCACGCCCAGCAAGCGCCACAAGCCTTCGCGCCGCCCGATGACATCGAGTATCGCAAGGCGAACGTGATGAGCGAGGGGGTTCGGTTGACGGCTGAGCTGTATTCGCCGAAGTCAGCGGCGGGCAAACAGCTCCCGACAATCATCATGAGCCACGGCTGGGGAGGAACCGCCGCGCTGCTTCGAACTCAAGCACTCGACTTCGCGCGTGCCGGTTATCTGGTCATCGCGTTCGACTATCGCGGCTGGGGCGCGAGCGATTCCCGTGTCATCCTTACGAGCGCCGCGCCATCTAAGAAAGAGGGCAACAAGTTCACCGCCGAGGTGATGGAGATTCGCGAGGTGGTCGATCCTCTCGAAGAGACTCAGGATATCTTCAACGTGATTCACTGGGCGATGGGCGAGCCGCAGGTGGACAAGAATCGGATCGGGCTTTGGGGATCGAGCTATTCGGGCGGCCACGTCGTCTATGTCGCGGCTCACGATCCGAGAGTGAAATGCATCGTCAGTCAAGTTGGCGCGATTGATTCGCGGCCCAGGGCCATCACCACGCTTTCGGGTTCGGAAGCGGATCAGTTGAAGCTGGCTTATGAAGAGGCGACGAAGCGAGCGCGTGGAGAGCTCGGTTATCCGCCGCCTCGCGCGCGAGTGATCGGCAACCTGCAAGGCGGTCCGATTCGCGACAAGCTGCTTCGTTACGCTCCGGTGGATGACGTGCCGATGATCAAGAACTGCGCGATGCTGTTCGTAGTGGCAGAGAAGGAAGAGCTATTCAACAACGCGGATCATGCGAAGCTGGCTTACGATCGCGCGCGCGAGCCGAAGAAGTACGTGGTGATTCCGGGCATCACTCACTACGGCATTTACACTACGGCGCGCGAGCAGGCTACGAAGATCGAGATCGAGTGGTACGATCACCACTTGAAGAAGTAAAGGTTCGTAGTTCGGCCTTCAGGCGGAAGTTTGTACGCGTTCAACCCGCTCGTGCCCGACAAGTTCAAACTTCCGCCTGAAGGCCGAACTACGAACTATAACCCACCTGCCACTTCAAGCACTTGGCCCGACACGTAATCCGAAAGCGGCGACGCGAAAAACAAAATCGCGCCGGCTCCTTCCTGCGGAGTGCCCGCTCGGCCGAGAGGGATCATCGGAGTCGTGCGGTCCAATCTCTCGGCCGGGATGCCGATCGCGATCGCGGCCTCACCGCGATGAATCGTCTCGCCTTTCTCTTTTGCCTGAGTCAGCCGCGTATCTATTCGCCCGAACGCGACTGCGTTGACTTGAATGTTGAACTGACCCCACTCTTTCGCAAGCGTTTTGGTCAATCCGATCACGCCGGCTTTTCCCGACGAGTAGTTCGATTGACCCGCGTTACCGCGCGTGCCCGACGTCGAGCTGATGTTCACAATCTTGCGAGCGCGCGCCTCGCCGTGCTCTTGTTTCTCGCGCTTGGCGCTCTCGCGCAGAAACGTCGAGGCGGCGCGGATGATGCGAAACGGCGCCGTCAGATGAACGGCAAGTATCGCTTCCCACTGCTCGTCGGTCATCTTGTGAATCACCGCGTCCCAGGTGTAGCCGGCGTTGTTGACGATGATGTCCAGACCTCCGAACTTTTCGATCGCCGCGTTGACGATCAAGTCGCCAAAGGCCGGATCGGTCACATCACCTGGTACGCTCGCCGCCTGGCCCCCTGCCGCGAGAATGGCTCCCACAGCCTGTTCCGCAGGCTCAGGGTCGATGTCGCTCAGGACGACGCGCGCGCCGTGCAAGGCAAAAAGTTCCGCGGCGGCGCGTCCGATTCCACGCCCGGCGCCGGTGATGATTGCTGTCTTTCCTTGAAGCAGTCCTTCCACGTCTTCCTCCAATCGAATCAAAGTAACCACAGATGAACACGAATGAACACAGATTCTCTGATCTGTGTTAATCAGTGTTCATCTGTGGTTACTATTTCTTGAATATCCCCTTCGGGATCATCGCGTGAACTCCCTTGTTCCCGTCGACGAGCTGAGTGATCTCCAAATCCGTCGCGACGCTCGCCAGCATGTAAGCGTCGTCGCGAGAGAGGTGCTTTTCCTTAACCAGGAAATCGATCGCCTCGCGCACCGCCATCTTGGTGGCTTCGTTCAAATCTTCGTGAATCCCCATCGTGATGTAATGCGTCGGCGTTTCAGCGCGCGGCCATTTCAAATGGATGTCCTTTCGCACTATCAACTGAAAGGTGCCGATCAGCGACGTCTCGAGCGCGGTAATATCAACTTCGCCGTTGCCCTGGCCGGCGTGGCCGTCGCCTGCTTGAAACAACGCGCCGCGTACGTGAACCGGAATGAACAGCGTCGTTCCCGCGACGAGCTGTTTATTGTCCAGATTCCCCGCGTGAATCCACGGAGGCCCGCTGCTTATTCGCCCGGACACGTCGGGCGGAGCGACGCCCATGCTTCCAAAGAACGGCCGCAGCGGAATCTCGATCCCGTCGGCGAAACGCGCGACCATTCGCTTCTCATCAAGCGGGATGATTTTGATTTTCGGATACGGAAAGTCCTCGGGCAGAAAGCCGCGCCCGGGACCAAAAGCGTTGTACGCATAAGGTATCGCCAGCTTGATGGCGTTGATCCGAACCTCGAGAACATCGCCAGGCTCCGCGCCCTCGACGTAGATCGGCCCGGTGAGTATGTGCCCGCCCGGGCCCTTGTTCGTGACTTCCTTGTGGATATCGCGCAGTGACTGTTCAACCTGAGCGGGTGGGACGCCGGCGGACTCGAGCCGGGCCGGGCTTGTAACGATCAGCGATTGAAGCTCGACCGTATCGCCGGACTTGATGCGCAGCACAGGCGGCGTGGCGGCATCGTAATAACCCCACGCGACGGTCTTCGGCGTGGGCTTGAGTTGATGCTGGCCGTTCACGCTGATCGCGGTCAAGCAGAGTATCAACAGTATCCAGGTTCGTTTCATCATTGGCTCTCCCATTCGCGCAAAGGAGCTAAGGCGCAAAGTCCGCAAAGAAGCGCGAGTCTATCACAGCGCCTCCGAAGCGCAGAAGGCTTGGGCTTTAGATTTTGTTGCCCTGGCGCCGTCGCTCGAATATCATTGCCGCATCGTCTACTTCGGAGAGAGGCACCAATGAAAGGAATCGTTCTCGCGGGTGGGTTGGGCACTCGGCTTGCACCGCTCACGCGTGTCACCAACAAGCACCTGCTGCCGGTGTTCGACCAGCCGATGGTCCATTACCCCGTGCGCACGCTCGTAGAAGCCGGCATCACCGACATTCTGATAGTCACTGGCGGCAACAGCGCCGGTGACTTTTTGAAGCTTCTGCGCAATGGAGCGGAGTTCGGCCTCAATCGTCTCAACTACGCTTATCAGGAAGGCGAGGGCGGAATCGCAGCAGCATTGGGATTGGCGGAACACTTCGCCGACGGCGGACCAGTTTGCGTGGTGCTGGGCGATAACATTCTGGAGATGAGCATCGCTCCGTTCGTGAAGAAGTTTCGACATCAAGGTTCAGGCGCGAAGATCCTGCTCAGCAGCGTGCCCGACCCTCAGCGCTTCGGCGTCCCGGTCTTTGAAGATAGCAGAATTGCACGGATCGAAGAGAAACCCTCCGATCCGAAATCGGGATACGCAGTCATTGGCGTCTATATGTACGACAATCGCGTCTTCGAAATAATCAAGACTCTGAAGCCGAGCGGGCGAGGCGAGCTCGAGATAACCGACGTTAATAATGCTTACATCGAAGCGGGCGACCTGAGCTGGGATGTGATCGAGGGTTGGTGGACCGACGCAGGCACATTCGATAGCTTGCTGAAGGCCTCGAATCTCATTGCCAAGCTGCGCCAGGAAAGGTGAGGCCGCGTGAAGGTTACTCAACTGCCAGCACATACGAGTCTCCAAATCCTGGCGGCATGCCGTAGGTCGGATTTCGAGTTTTCGTAAGGTCATACCTTTCAACGGGCCTGCCCAAGTGCCAATGCCCAAATGTTGGCATTGCCCAAATATCAGCACGTGCCGCGTGGTCACTGTCAACACGCGCAATCGCCATAACAGCCTTGATCAGAGCCTTTAGGCAGTCTTGCCTTGATTCATCGGAGCGTGGCAAGCCGGTTGCCCTTATGGTAGCCCTCACACGAAAGTGGCAACGCCGCAAAGCGAGTTTAGCGAGGTGAAACAATGATGCACTCAGACCAATTGGAAACCGCACCCGTGAAACAGTGCCACAGTTGCGCTGCTCACTTGCCGGCATCCGACAACTTCTGCCGCTCTTGCGGGATCGATCAGCGACCTCGTTCAGTCACAGCGGCAAGCAAGCCGAACGGGTCTGAGTTCGACACAACCGTACTGACCAACGCCGGCGAAGCAGCCAAAGCGAATGAAACGCTATCAAGCCTGCTGGTCAAGACGATTACGAAAAGCGTGGCAGTGAAAACATTGCCGCTTCGCTCGAGCCGGTTTGGAATTCGCGTCGTAGCGGGGCTCGCAGTGATTCCGATCTGGCTGCTGATCATCTTGCTATCGCCGCTTGAGGCTTATACGGCAGCCAAGGCTGCTTCGAATCAACTGAATTACTAGTAGACCGAAGGATTGAACCAATGTTGATGATAACCGAACAACGAAAAGATGATGTGTTGATTTTCAACCTGGCCGGCGCGCTTGCCGGCGATTGGGCTGTCGAGTTCAACCGATGTCGGCACAACGCGACAATCGCGCTGCAAGCTTCACACATCATCGTTGATTTGACCGAAGTGACCTTTGTCGATGAAACGGGCAAAGAGGTTCTCTGCTCAATGATGAGCGAAGGAGCCGAACTAAAAGCGTCCGGCATATTAATGAGATCTATCGTCGAAGAAATCGCAAAGGAAACTTCCATAGCGTGAACTGAACGAGAAGGAGTGGAGACCATGTGCAAGATACATATCACCCGTTTTTTGGTTGGATTGGCTCTGGTCCTCGCGCTTGACGCGAAAGGATTGGCGCAATCGTCGGGAAGCCCTTCGCCGGCTTGTGAGAGCACTACGACGAAAGGTCAGGCGAGCAACCCGGCCGACTTCGAGATCGTGCTGAAAGCGTACGGGCGCGCCGAATCGTTGCGGGCGAAACTGTTCGACCTGCAGCTCCAAGAACTTGACTTGCAGGCCCATCTTGACGAGCTGGACTACCGCATGACGCCCGACGGCATTCAGCGCGCGCTTGCCTTTGTAGGCTCAGTGCGACCACTGGACGAGTTGCGCAATGCGTTGCGTATCAGGCTCGAGGGCGAAATGGCCAGGGTGAACAGGCAGCTCGAACTTCTTGCATCAAGCCGGGAGCGGCTTGAAGAAGCAATTCGCGACGCCGACGCCGAGATTGAACGCCTTCGTCAGCGATCGAGCTTGCCATAGTCTTGGTTGTAACCTGGTTGGTGACGTGTCGTATAATTGGCAGTCCCAAAAAAAATCACATTACCTGTTCTCTCTATCCTCATCGAACGAACACAGCCGGGGGCGGGGCTTAGCTTGTGGGATGCCAGTTCGAAATGATACTGGCGCACGAAGTTTCCAGGAGGTACGAGAATGAATTGCCGGCTGTCAACTCCCCGAATTGTAATTTGCCTTTTTCTCTTTGTGCTCCCGGCTACCAGGCCGGCATTGTGCCAGCAGTCGGGCCCGGCTTCCGGCGAAGTGCTGACCGTCGAGCAAGCTGTCACTTTTGCCTTGGGCAGCAACCGTAACGTGAAGATCAAGTCGCTTGCGGTTGACAAGGCTGAGGACCAGGTTGCGGCGGCTCGCACTTCACGTTTGCCCAGTTTCAATCTGTACGTGTTGGGGTCTCAACAACTCTCGAGAATCGATTTTCGTTTCGAGAAGGGCGTCTTTGCGCGAAACCTGGGTCCAAGTGCTCGGACAACGTAAGGTCAGGTTTCGCGCAAAGACGCCAAGATCCGCGAAGACGCAGAGCGGAGACTGCGGTGGCGTTTGAGAACCCTGCTAGGTCCTTGGAGGTGCAAGCTTGAAACCTTTTGAGCGGTTCAAAGACTTCATATGGACAGCCGATCTCGGAATAACGAGATGGATGGCGCGCTACGGCCTGAGTCTACTACGGCTGAGTTTGGGAGTTGTATTCCTTTGGTTTGGAGCGTTGAAATTCTTTCCGCAAATGAGTCCGGCCCAGGATCTGGCAACACGGACTATCAGTCTTCTCTCGGGCGGCCTTCTGCCACCGTCGGTCTCGCTTCCTTTGTTGGCGGGATGGGAATGCCTTATAGGTATTGGGCTGCTCGTCGGACGCCGGCTGCGCGTGATTCTTTTGCTGCTTTACGCGCAGATGTTGGGAACCCTCACGCCCATCGTCCTATTCCCTCACGAGGTGTTTAGCAGAATCCCCTATGCGCCTACCTTGGAAGGGCAGTACATCATCAAGAACCTGGTACTGATCAGCGCCGGTATCGTCGTAGGTGCAACGGTACGAGGCGGGTGGATGGTCGCGGAACCTCGCGCGAATGTCATGCAGCGCGGTTCGGCCCGCGAGCGTTCAGAGTACCGACTTTAGTCGGCTCTTTCGATCCTCGACTGCAAAAACCCGACTAAAGTCGGTACTCTGAACGCTCGCGGGCTTTCAAGACAGGAGTGACCAGCTTATGAGTACAGCTTTGAGTCAATTCGATCTGGTTGTTATCGGCAGCGGGCCGGCGGGCCAAAAGGGCGCGATAGCAGCCGCGAAGCTTGGAAAACGAGTTGCGATTGTGGATCGCCCGAGGATGATCGGCGGAGTTTCCCTTCACACCGGGACGATCCCCAGCAAAACGTTGCGAGAAAGCATTCTCTACCTTACTGGATTCCGTCAACGCGCTTTCTACGGTCGCGACTACATGCTCAAGGGTGACATCAGCGTCTCGGACCTGGCCTCTCGCGTGAGAACTGTGGTGGAGCGAGAGACGACGGTCATCAAGCAGCAGTTACATCGGAATCATGTGGTGACTATCCCGGGCACTGCGCGCTTCACTAGCCCATACTCTGTGGAAGTCGAGAATGATGGCGAGACTCAAGTCCTGACTGCGGATCACTTTCTAATAGCTTGCGGAACCCGCGCAGCGCGCGGCTCCGAGATTCCTCTTGGGAAAGGGGTTGTAGACGCCGATCAGTTAGGGCAGGCCGAGACAATTCCGCGAGATATGATCGTCGTGGGCGCGGGAGTGATTGGACTCGAGTACGCCTCGATGCTGACCGCACTCAATGTGAAAGTGACGGTGATCGATCAGAGGCCGACCATCCTTGATTTTGTCGATCACGAGATTGTCGAAGCACTGTGTTATCAAATGCGTCGCCTGGGTTCCGTGTTTCGTTTAGGTGAGAAAGTCACCGGGGTTGAGATTGACGAGAGCGGTATGGTCACAGCGAGTTTGGAGAGCGGGAAGCGGGTGCGCGCCGAAAGGCTTCTCTATGCGGTTGGCCGGCAGGTCAATACCGACTTGCTCAATCTGGAAGCCGCCGGCCTCAGCGCCGATTCGCGCGGCCGGATTTCAGTCGACGAGCGTTTCAGGACCGCCGTTTCTCATATAGGCGCCGCGGGTGACTGCATAGGCTTTCCTTCGCTGGCATCCACGTCGATGGAGCAAGGACGCCTGGCCGTCTGCCATATGTTTCTGGAGTCCGTAACAACCAAACAATATCCTTTTCCCTATGGCATATACACCATTCCCGAAATCTCAATGATCGGCAAGACCGAACACGAGTTGACCGACGCCAGGATACCTTACGAGGTGGGAATTGCCAGATATGACGACATAGCCAAAGGGCAAATGGTTGGAGACGATACCGGGATGTTAAAGATCCTCTTCCACCCTGATTCGTTGAAAGTGCTGGGCGTCCATGCCATAGGCGAAAGCGCTACCGAGATTATTCATATCGGTCAAACCGCGCTCGCATTAAATGGCACGATCGAATTCTTCCGAGACAGCGTCTTCAACTACCCGACGTTTGCGGAAGCCTACAAAGTTGCTGCGTTAAACGGGCTGAACAAGCTTTGGGGGAGAGTCTCGACAATGAAGCGTTGTCCCACGTGTAAACAGGTCTATGATGACCTGGACCTCAAGTTCTGCCGCACCGATGGGACGGAGCTTGTTGGCATTCCATCACTGCCTCCCGATTTGAAGCCAACAGTGGTTCTCGCCGACACGCCTCGTGGTGAGTAGGGTCGAGACTTGGACCGCTCAGGACGAAGTAGAATTTTTGGGCCGCGCTCGGCTAGTTATCGCGTCTTGAAACACGCTGGCCGCCGGAAACGAACCGCGCTATCATAGCGGTACATCAAAGCTGGTTACCCTTTGTTGACAACTTGGACCAATCGGAGGGAGTTATGCCGAAGACCGTTCATGACATCACCAAGAATCGCAAGGAGGTCTACTGCATCTCCAACCAGACAACGGCGGCCGAGGCAGCGCGCTATTTGAAGGATCGTGGAATTCGCGCGACTGGCATTTGCAACCTCTCGGGCAAGATCGTCGGCGTCGTGTCGCAGAGTGACATTTCCGACAAGGTCGTGGCCGAAAACTATCGCCCCTCGGAGGTGAGCGTCCAAGCTATCGCGAGCACGAACTTGATCAAGGTCACACCTATGACTGAGGTCAGTGTGGCGATGCAGATCATGCAAGACAAGAAGGTGTATCACCTGATCGTCGAAGATGCGAACGGA